>Ga0182231_1000124_pt1 | contig 20350 bp, 14 predicted proteins | sample G6R1MG_29_FD_129667 | JGI IMG/M metagenome (GOLD analysis project Ga0182231, IMG submission 129667) | Miscanthus phyllosphere microbial communities from Michigan, USA - G6R2_NF_07NOV2016_LD1 MG | ecosystem: Host-associated > Plants > Phyllosphere > Phylloplane/Leaf | place: USA: Michigan...
CGAGAACTTCGTCCAGGCGATCTTCGACGCGATCCCCGACCGGGCCGGCGCCACCCTGGTGATCGGCGGCGACGGCCGGTTCTTCAACCGCGAGGTGGTGCAGACGGCCCTCCGGATGGCGGCGGCCAACGGCTTCGCCCGCGTCCTCGTCGGGCAGGGCGGCCTGCTCTCGACGCCCGCCGCCTCCTGCGTGATCCGCAAATACGGCGCCATCGGCGGCCTCGTCCTGTCGGCGAGCCACAATCCCGGCGGGCCGGAGGGTGATTTCGGCATCAAGTTCAACACCGCCAACGGCGGCCCGGCCCCGGAGGACGTGACCGCCGCGATCTTCGCCCGGACCCTGGAGATCGCCGAATACCGCATCGTCGAGGCGCCGGACCTCGACCTCGACGCCGTGGGCGAGACCCGGATCGGCACCATGGCCGTCACCGTCCTCGATCCCGTGGCCGATTACCTCGACCTCATGCGGACGCTGGTCGATTTCGACGCGATCCGGGCCCTGTTCGCCCAAGGCTTCCGCATGCGCTTCGATGCCATGAGCGCGGTGACGGGGCCCTACGCCCACGCCATCCTGGAGGGCGAACTCGGGGCCGCCCCCGGCACCGTGGTCAACGGCACGCCGCTTCCGGATTTCGGCGGCCACCACCCCGATCCGAACCCCGTGCACTGCCACGACCTCTACGATCTCATGCTCGGCCCCGACGCCCCCGATTTCGGCGCGGCCTCGGACGGCGACGGCGACCGCAACATGATCGTGGCGCCGGGCCTGTTCGTGACCCCGAGCGACAGCCTCGCGATTCTCGCCGCCCATGCGCACCGGGCGCCGGGCTACGCCGCGGGCCTCGCGGGTGTGGCCCGCTCCATGCCGACGAGCTGGGCGGTGGACCGGGTGGCGGCCTCGTTGGGCATCCCCGCCTACGAGACGCCGACTGGCTGGAAGTTTTTCGGCACCCTGCTCGACGCCGGCCTCATCACGCTCTGCGGCGAGGAGAGCGCCGGCACCGGCTCGAACCACGTCCGCGAGAAGGACGGGCTCTGGGCCGTTCTCCTGTGGCTCAACGTGCTCGCCGCCACGGGCACGCCCGCCCGCGACCTCGTCCACGCCCATTGGGCCCGCTTCGGACGCGACTACTACACCCGCCACGATTACGAGGAGATCGACGCGGAGGCCGCGAAAACCCTCATGGATGCCTTGCGCGCCAAGCTCGACGTCTTGCCGGGCCAGCGCTTCGGCGACCTCACCGTCGCGACGGCCGACGACTTCCGCTACGTCGATCCCGTCGACGGATCGGTGACGGCGCAGCAGGGCGTGCGCATCGGGTTCGCCGAGGATGCCCGGGTGGTCTACCGCCTGTCGGGCACGGGGACGGCGGGGGCCACCCTGCGGGTCTATGTCGAGCGCTTCGAGCCGGCTTCCGGCCGCCTCGACCGGCCCGTGGCCGAGGTGCTGGCCTCGGCGGTGGCCGCCGCCGGCGCCATCGCGGACATCGCCCGCCTGACGGGTCGGGACGCGCCGAGCGTCGTGACCTGACCCCCTCGTCCGGGTCAGGCACGCCAGCCATGCCCGGCGGCCCCTACCCCGACACGACGGGTGGCGTAGGGGAGGGCCCGGACGGGACGGGATGGGTGTGGTGACGGATCAGGAAGCGGCCCGGCGGCGCGTCGGCATCGCGCTCATGTGCGGGACGCTCGCGTTCTTCGCCTGCCTCGACGCGTCGGCCAAGAGTTTGGCGCGCCTGGGCGTCGATCCCCTGCTCACCACCTTCATGCGCTACGCCGTCAGCGTCGCGGCGATCTCGCTCGTCATCAACCCCGTCACCTCGCCGGGGGTGATGCGCACCAATCGCCTGTGGCTGCAGATCGTGCGCTCGCTGCTGCTGTTCGGCTCCACCGCCCTGAATTTCTTAGCGTTACGCCACCTCCAACTCGCGGAGACGCTCTCGATTCAGTTCGCGGCGCCCTTGGCCGTGGCGCTGCTCGCCGGTCCGGTGCTGGGGGAATGGACCTCGCCCCGGCGGCTCGCGGCCATCGGCGTCGGCTTCCTCGGCGTCCTCGTCATCGTCCGACCGGGCGTCGGGCCGGTGCAGCCGGCGGTGCTGCTCAGCCTCGGCAACATGCTGTGCTACGCCCTCTACATCCTCACCACGCGCAAGCTCGCGGCCCACGATTCCACCGCCACCACCATGGTGTATTCGGGGCTAGCCGGCCTCGCCCTGATGACGCCGCTGCTGCCGTGGATCTGGACCGCGCCGGCGGGCTGGCTCGTCTGGGCGCTCCTCGTCGGCGTCGGCCTGTTCGGCACCCTCGGCCACTGGCTTCTGGTGCTGGCCCATGCCCGCGCCCCGGCCAACGTGCTGGCGCCCTTCATCTACACGCAGCTCCTGTGGTCGGTGCTCCTCGGCTACCTCGTGTTCGGCGACGTGCCGAACCGATGGACGCTGCTGGGCGCGTCCATCGTCGTGGGCTCGGGGCTCTACCTGCTGGCGCAGGACCGCCGGAGGACCGTCCGACCTCAGCGGTGATGGCGGTGGTGGCGGCGCGACTTCAGGCGCGTGCGGTAGGCGCGCCGGCCCGGATCGATGCCGAGCGCCCCGTTCACGGTGCCGACGGCGCCGCCGACCGCGCCGCCAACGATACCGCCCACGGGACCGGCGACCCGGTCGCCCTCGGCGGCACCCCGGCGGACGCCGCCCGGAAGCCCCTGGGCCTCGGCGGCGCCCGACACGGCGAAGGCCGACAGGACGAGGGTGGCGGCGAACAGGGCTTTTCTCATGGCGGGTCTCTCCTGATGCTGGGATCGCCTCGCGGCGGGCCTTGTCAACGGCCGAGCTTGGAAAAGGTCCCCGCGCCCACGGCGTCGGGCGTCGCATCCGCATCGGCTTTGGCGCAAAACCGGTTTCCACTTTCCGGGCCGATGCTTTAGAAGCCCGCGCATGTGCGCTGATGCCGATCCGCGCGGCCCGGATTCCGTGCGAGTCCCCGGCCGCCCGCGAATTACGAGCCCGGCCTCCGTCTGAGGGCCGCCGCAGCGCGCGCCCGGCGGAGGTCGGGAGGGCTATCGATCGCCCCTTCCGCCGCCGGTCCCCGTGGACCGCCCCGCTTCAGCGCCAAGACCGATAGAGACCATGAGCGATCCCAAAGAGTCCGCCGGTGCCCCCGCCCGCGACTATTCCAAGACCCTGTTCCTGCCGCAGACCGACTTCCCCATGCGGGCCGGTCTGCCCGTGCGCGAGCCCCTCCTGCTGGAGCGCTGGGCGGCCACGGACCTCTACGGCCAGATCCGCGCCGAGGCCGCCGGCCGGCCGAAATTCGTGCTGCACGACGGCCCCCCCTACGCCAACGGCAACATCCACATCGGCACGGCGCTGAACAAGATTCTCAAGGACGTCATCGTCCGCGCGCAAGGGGCGCTCGGGTTCGACGCCAACTACGTGCCGGGCTGGGACTGCCACGGCCTCCCCATCGAGTGGAAGATCGAGGAGGCCTACCGCGCCAAGGGCCGCAACAAGGACAGCGTGCCCGTCCTCGAATTCCGCCAGGAATGCCGGGCGTTCGCCGGCCAGTGGCTCGACACCCAGCGCGGCGAGTTCAAGCGCCTCGGCGTCACCGGCGACTGGGACCACCCCTACGCCACCATGACGTTCCCGGCCGAGGCCACCATCGCCCGCGAACTCATGACGTTCGCCACCACTGGCCAGCTCTATCGCGGCTCGAAGCCGGTGATGTGGTCCGTGGTCGAGAAGACCGCGCTCGCCGAGGCCGAGGTCGAGTACGAGGACGTGGTGAGCGACACCATTTTCGCGGCGTTCCGGCCCACCGCCGGGGCGGCCGGGGATCTGGCGGAGGCGCGGGTGGTGATCTGGACCACCACCCCCTGGACCATGCCGGGCAACCGCGCCGTGGCCTATTCGAAGCGCGTCGCCTACGGCCTGTTCCGGGTGACGGCCGCCGCCGAGGACAACTGGGCCAAGGTCGGCGACGCCTATCTGCTGGCCGACACCCTCGCGGCCTCCGTCTTCGCGAGTGCGCGCGTCGAGGGCTTCGAGCGCCTGCGCGACGTCACACCGGCCGAACTCGCCGGCCTGACCCTGGCGCACCCGCTCGCCGGCCACGTCCCCGGCTACGACTTCCCCGTGCCGCTCCTGGACGGCGACCACGTCACCGACGAGGCCGGCACCGGCTTCGTCCACACGGCGCCGGGCCATGGCCGCGAGGATTTCGAGGTCTGGATGGCCAACGGCCGGGCGCTCGCGGAGCGCGGCATCGACACCCGCATCCCCTACACCGTGGACGCCGACGGTGCCCTGACCCAGGACGCGCCCGGTTTCACGGGAAAACTCGTTCTTAACCACAAAGGCGAGAAGGGCGACGCCAACAAGGCGGTCATCGCCGCCCTGACGGAGGCCGGCACCCTGGTGGCGCGCGGCACCCTCAAGCACAGCTATCCCCATTCCTGGCGCTCGAAGAAGCCCGTCATTTTTCGCAATACGCCGCAATGGTTCATCGCCATGGACCGGCCGGTTGAGTCGCTGGGCAACCGCACCCTGCGCGAGACGGCGCTGCAGGCCATCGACGACACCCAGTGGGTGCCGCCACAAGGAAAAAACCGCATCAACGGCATGGTGGGCAACCGGCCCGACTGGGTGGTCTCGCGCCAGCGCGCCTGGGGCGTGCCCATCACGGTGTTCGTGAAGAAGGGCACGCACGAGGTGCTGCGCGACGAGCGCGTGAACGCCCGCATCGCCGACGCCTTCGAGGCCGAGGGCGCGGACGCCTGGTTCACCGATCCGGACGGCGCCCGCTTCCTGGCGCCCGACCACGATCCGGCCGAGTACGAGAAGGTCACGGACGTCCTCGACGTCTGGTTCGACTCCGGCTCGACCCACGCCTTCGTCCTCGACGACCCGGAGCAGTTCCCCGGCCTGTCCGGCGTCGTGCGCAAGCGCGACGGCGGCGCCGACACGGTGATGTATCTGGAAGGCTCGGACCAGCATCGCGGCTGGTTCCAGTCCTCGCTGCTCGAATCCGCCGGCACGCGGGGGCGGGCGCCTTACGACATCGTCCTCACCCACGGCTTCGTCCTCGACCCCAAGGGTCTGAAGATGTCGAAGTCGAAGGGCAACGTCGTCGCGCCGCAGAACATCATCAAGGATTCCGGCGCCGACATCCTGCGCCTGTGGGTGGCGGCCTCCGACTACACCGACGACCTTCGCATCGGCCCGGAGATCATCAAGACCTTCGCCGAGACCTACCGCAAGCTGCGCAACAGCTTGCGCTGGATGCTGGGCTCGCTAGCGCATTTCGAGGGCGGTGCCGAAATCCCGCACGCGGAGCTGCCCGAGCTGGAGCGCCTGATCCGGCACCGCCTCGCCGAGCTCGACGGCGAGATCCGAGACGCCTACGCGACGTTCGATCTGAAGCGCGTCGTGGCGCTCCTCAACGGCTTCATGACCGGCGACCTCTCGGCCTTCTACTTCGACGTGCGGAAGGACGCCCTCTACTGCGACCCGATCTCGTCGCCGACCCGCCGGGCCGCCCTGCAGGTCATCGACGAGACCTTCCGCCGGGTGACGATCTGGCTCGGCCCCGTCCTCGCCTTCACGGCGGAGGAGGCCTGGCTCGACCGCTATCCCTCGGACACGGGGTCCGTGCATCTCCAGACCCTGCCGGAAACGCCCGCCGCCTGGCGCGACGCGGCGCTGGCCGCCCGCTGGCAGAAAGTCCGAAAGGTGCGCCGCGTCGTCACCGGCGCCCTCGAGATCGAGCGGGCCGCCAAGCGCATCGGCGCGAGCCTGGAGGCGGCGCCGGCGGTGTTCGTGTCCGACCCGGACCTGCTCGCCGCCCTCGACGGGATCGATTTTGCGGAAGTCTGCATCACCTCCGCCATCCGCATCGAGGCGGGCGAGGGGCCGGCGGACGCCTTCCGCCTCGACGACGTGCGCGGCGTCGCGGTGGTCCCGGCCCTGGCGGAGGGGCGCAAATGCGCCCGCTCCTGGCGGGTCACGCCCGAGGTCGGCTCGGACTCGGCCTATCCCGACGTGACGCCCCGCGACGCCCGGGCCCTGCGCGAGTGGGACGCCGCCCACGGCAGCGCGGCGTGAAAGCGCGTCCCGCATCGGCCGCGTGCTTGTCCATCCTTCTCTCCGGTTGGGCGATCCCAGATCGGGGGCGCCATGTTGGGCGGCCCTGAAGACCTGATCCGCGAAGTTGTCGCGCCCTCCGTGCGGGTCCCCTCGCCCCGCTTGCGGGGAGAGGGACGCGTCTCCCCCCTGTCGGGGAGCGCGTCGAGGCGGCAGCTGACGGTGAGGGGGCGATTCCGGAAGAGTCTCACTCGGAATCGCCCCCTCACCATCGCTTGGGCTTCGCCTCTCGCTCGCCGCAGGCACGGCAGGGTGCCTGCCATCCTTTCCCCGCAGGCGGGGAGAGGGTGGCGCGTACGCCTGTTCCGCGTGGCGGGCGAAGAGCATAGGCAGATGCGCGTATCAACTTGCGATCGCCCGACCTTCGGGGGGCGGCGGAGCCGACCATGACTCCCTTCCGCCTCGGCCTCATGGGCCTCCTCGCCACGCTGGTCCTCGATCAGGCGTCGAAGCTCTGGCTCTATTTCGGCACCGACCTCGTGCTGACCCAGCCCTGGCGGGTGGCGCCGTTCGCCGAGTTCCTCGTGGTGTGGAACCGGGGCGTGTCCTATGGGCTGTTCCAGCAGGAGGGCGGACTTGGCCGCTGGCTCCTCGTCGCCGTCTCGCTGGTGGCGACCACGGGCCTCGTGGTGTGGATGCGGCGGGCGCCGACCCAACTGCTGGCCCTCTCCCTCGGCCTCGTCGCCGGCGGCGCCCTCGGCAACGCCATCGACCGGGCCGCCTACGGCGCGGTGTTCGACTTCGTGCACCTGCACTGGCGCACCTGGTCCTGGTACGTGTTCAACGTCGCGGATGCCGCCATCGTCGCGGGCGTCGTCGGCCTCGTCCTCGACAGCCTGCTGCCGGATCTGCGTGGCAAGGCCACCACGCCGCAGGGCTGAATCCCGGGGCGTCCCACTCGGCCGACCCCTGTGATGCGTAAACCACATCCGGGATCGTTGTCGGCCCGGCACTGGCGCCCTGCGGTCAAGGCGCCATACGATCGCCCGAAACCGGGATCAGGCGTTCGGAGCCGGATCAGGATCGTTTCTGGAACGCGACCATTCGAGCCCGCAGGCCGGGCGCGGGAAGACCGGACAGGCATCGGGGGCGGCATGATCGGACAGCGCGGGTTCCTCTACTCCGTGACGGGTCTCCTCGCAGGAGCGGGCCTCCTCGCCGGCCTCGGCGCCGCGCAGGCCCAGCAGGGCGTGTTCATGCGCGACGCACTCAGCAACATCGGCCTCATCGAGCCCGAGAAGCCGGCCATCACCTACCGCGAGCGCGCCCCCCTGGTGATGCCGCCCAAGCTCGACGGCAAGGCCCTGCCGCCGCCGCGCAAGGCGGAGGCCTCGCCGCAATGGCCGAAGGACCCCGAGATCGTCCAGCGCGAGCGCGAGCGGGTCGAGGCCCGCAAGCCCATCGTGCGCGGGGCGCAGGGGCGCATGGACGACAACAACATGACCCTGTCCATCGACGAGATGCGGGGCGGGCGCCGCGCCGACGCGCAGGTGCGCACGGAGCCGGGCCGTCCCGAGGGCGAGAACGCCGACCGCAACTCGTTCTGGTCGAACCCCTTCGGCCTGCGTTCCGCCGAAGTGTCGGAGCCGTCCCTGGTCGAGCCCGACCGCGACGTGCTGACCGATCCGCCCACCGGCTACCGCAAGCCGCCCCGCAAGGTCGCCAAGACGAGCGGCGACCCCGTCAACAATCCCTCGCGCGAGCGTGAGGAAGCCGATCCGGGTGCCTATTTCCGCAGTCGGAACTGATCTCTCCGCCGGCCTCCCGCCGGCCCGCGGTGTTGGCCCGGCCGTTGCGGCGCGGGCCGGAATCCCGTGTGACGCTCAACGAGACGGACGGTCCCGCGCGGGCCGGACGCTGAAGGAAAGCTCTTCGATGCATCTGTTCCGGAAGGACGCGCCCCTCCTCGGCCCCACCCGCCGCCATGCCAGCGCGGGCCGTGCCGAAGCCGCCCCGTTCGGGCGCTCGGAGGCGGGCGGTCCCGATGTCGGCGCCTTCACCCTCGACAACGGCCTCGATGTCGTCGTGGTGCCCGATCATCGCGCCCCCGTGGTCACCCACATGGTGTGGTACCGCAACGGCTCGGCCGACGATCCGCTGGGCCAGTCCGGCATCGCCCACTTCCTCGAGCACCTCATGTTCAAGGGCACCGAGCGGCACCCCGTCGGTGCCTTCTCCAAGGCCGTCTCGGGTCTCGGCGGCCAGGAGAACGCGTTCACGAGCTACGACTACACCGCCTACTTCCAGCGCGTGGCCCGCGACCACCTCGAGACCATGATGGAATTCGAGGCCGACCGCATGACCGGCCTCGTCCTCGACGACGCCGTGGTGGCGCCCGAGCGCGACGTGGTGCTGGAGGAGCGCCGCATGCGGGTCGAGACCGACCCCTCCGCCCAGCTCTCCGAGGCCATGGCCGCCTCCCTGTTCGTGCACCACCCCTACGGCACGCCGATCATCGGCTGGATGCACGAGATCGAGGATCTCAACCGCACCCACGCCCTGGACTATTACAGGCGCTTCTACACGCCCGAGAACGCCATCCTGGTGGTGGCCGGCGACGTGACCCCCGACGACGTGCGCCGCCTGGCTGACCGGACCTACGGCCGCGTCACGCCCCAGGGCGCCCGGCCCGTGCGGGTGCGCGCCCGGGAGCCCGAGCCGAAGGCCCTGCGCCGCCTCGCGGTGGCCGACCCCAAGGTCGAGCAGCCGACCCTGCAACGGCTCTACCTCACCCCGTCCTGCATCACCGCGCGGGACGGCGAGTGCCACGCCCTCGAACTCCTCGCCGAGGTGATGGGCGGGGGCTCGACCTCGTACCTCTACCGCAAGCTCGTCATGGAGCTCGGCGTCGCCGTGAACGCGGGCGCCTGGTACATGGGCTCGGCCATCGACGACACCCGCTTCTCCGTCTACGCCATTCCCTCCGAGGGGGTCAGCCTGGAGAAGCTGGAGGAGGAGGTCGACCGCGTCTTGCGCCGCGCGCCGTCCGAGGCCCTGACGCCCGAGGCCATCGAGCGGGCCAAGACCCGGCTCGTCGCCGAGACGGTCTATTCCTCCGACAGCCAGTCGTCGCTCGCCCGCATCTACGGTTCGGCGCTCGCCATCGGCGAGACCATCGAGGAGGTGCGCCGCTGGCCGTCCGACATCGAGGGCGTCACGCAAGGCCGCCTCGCGGCCGTGGCCGAGCGCTACCTCGTGCCCCAGCGCTCCGTCACCGGCTACCTGACCAAGGCCCGCGACGCCGACGCCTGAACAGGCGTCCCGCCCGGATTTCGGGGCCGTGGCGCGACGCGCGCGCCGGGCCCGGCCCAGCACAACGAGGTTCCCATGACCATGGCTCCCCAACTGGTCGACACCGCCCCCCGTTCGGCCCAATCGCCGACGCAGGCCGTGCCCGTCGCCACCGCCGCCGGCATCGAGGCCTGGCACGTCGAATCCCAGGTGGTGCCCCTCATCGCCCTCGCCTTCTCGTTCGAGGGCGGCGCGGCGCAGGACCCCGAGGGCAAGGCCGGCGTCGCCCAGATGCTGGCCCGCCTCCTCGACGAGGGCGCCGGGGATCTGGTCTCCGACGCGTTCCAGGAGCGCCTTGCGGCCCGCGCCATCGAGCTGTCGTTCCATGCCGGCGCCGATGCCCTGGGCGGCTCCCTCAAGATGCTGGTCAAGCACGCCGACGAGGCCATCGACCTCCTGGCCCTGGCGCTGGCCAAGCCCCGCCTCGATCCCGACGCCATCGAGCGCGTGCGCGCCCAGACGCTCGCCGGCCTGCGCTACCAGCAGAACGACCCGGGCGTGATGGCCTCGCGCCGCTTCTTCGCCGAGGCGTATCGCGGCCACCCCTATGCCCGGCCCTCGTCCGGCACGCCCGAGAGCATCGCCGCCATCACCCGCGACGACCTCGTGGCCATGCACGCCAAGCTCGTCGGGCGCGGCGCCGTGAAGGTCGCGGCGGTGGGGGCCATCGACACGACGCGCCTCGCCGACGCCCTGGAGCGCGCCTTCGGCCGCCTCGACCTCGCGGCGCCCCTGACGGCCGTGCCGCAGACCGAGGTGCAGAACCTCGGCCAGCGCCACGTCGTCGATATCGACGTGCCGCAATCGGTCCTGCGCTTCGGCATGGGCGGCGTGCCGTGGCGCGACCCCGACTTCATCCCCGCCTACGTGCTGAACCATATCCTGGGGGGCGGTTCCTTCACCTCCCGCCTGTTCCAGGAGGTGCGCGAGAAGCGCGGCCTCGCCTACTCGGTGGGCACGTCGCTCGTCAGCCACCGCGCCTCCGCCATGACCTGGGGCTACACCGCCACCAAGAACGAGCGCGTGGCCGAGGCCCTCTCGGTGATCGGCGAAGAGATCGGCCGGCTCATCAGCGACGGCCCCTCCGACGAGGAACTGCAGAAGGCCAAGGACTACCTCACGGGCTCCTACGCGCTCGGCTTCGACACCTCGACGAAGATCGCCCACCAGCTCGCCCAGATCGCCTTCGAGGGACTGGGCATGGACTACATCGCCCGGCGCAACGAGCTCGTGGCCAACGTGACCCAGGCCGACATCCGCCGCGCGGGCGCGCGCACCTTCGCCGACGGCCGGATGCTCGTGGTGGCCGCCGGACGCCCCACGGACTTCTGACGCGCCGTTCGAGGATGCCCCGGGGCACGGCGGTTGCTACACTGCCCGCCGCCTGCCACCGATCCTGGGACATCCGAATGCCGTCTGCCCTGCCCAAGCTCCTCGCCCGCGCCGCGATCCTGCCCTTGGGCCTCCCCATCGCCACGCCCGCCTGGGCCCATCCCGGCCACGAGGCCGGGGGGCTGGCACAGGGCTTCCTGCATCCCCTCGGCGGCCTCGACCACGTCCTCGCCATGGTGGCCGTGGGGCTGATCGCGGCGCGGATCGGCGGACGCGCGCTTCTTCTCGTGCCGGCCTCGTTCCTCGGGATGATGGCCGTCGGCGGCGCGGCCGGTGCGGCCGGATCGAGCCTGCCCTACGTCGAGACCGGCATCGCACTGTCCGTCGTCGTCCTCGGGGCCGTGCTGGCCCTCGGCGCCGTGCCGCCCGTGGCCGGGGCCATGGCCCTCGTCGGCGCCTTCGCGGTGTTCCACGGATTCGCCCACGGGGCCGAGATGCCGGGCGTGGCGTCCGGCCTCGCCTACGGGCTCGGCTTCCTCGCCGCCACGGCGCTCCTCCACGCGGCCGGCCTCGGGCTCGGCCTCGCCGCCCGGCGCCTCGACGCCCGCCCGGTCTGGCGGGTCGCCGGGGCGGGCCTCGCCGCCGCCGGCCTCGGTCTTCTGTCGGGCGCGTTCTGACGCGGCGTCAGAGCGTCGCCGCCAGGGCTTCGGCCTCGGCGCGGCCCTTGGCCCGCGATTCCCGGTCGAGATCGGCGCCCATCAGGCCCTTCTCGACGAGGATCTGATGCACGTCGGTGACGCCGACCATGCGCAGCCACGTCGCCATGTAGGTCGATTGGTGGTCGTAGATCTCGGCCGGGAAGTCGTCCCCGATGGCGACGCCGCGGGCGTTGATCACCACGGCCTTCGCGCGCAACAGGCCGTTCTGGCCGCGCTCGTCGAAGCTGAACAGCAGGTCCTTCTGCGACACGAGATCGAACAGGTGCTTGAGCTTGTACGGGATCGTGTAGTTCCACATGGGCACGCCGAACACGAGGAGGTCCGCCGCCTGGAAACGGGCGGCCAGCGTCCGGATCGCGCCCCACGCTGCATCCTGCGCCGGGCTCAGGGCCTCGCCCGCGAGCCCCGCGTACTTGGCCGCCAGGGCCTCGCCGTCGAACTCCGGCAGATCCGTGTTCCAGACGTCCAGGGTGTCGACCGCCCCGTCCGGGTGGCGGGCCTTCCAGGCGTCGAGGAAGGCGTGCGCCACCTCGATGGAGGCGGACCGCTCCTTGCGCGGCGAGGCTTCGACATAGAGGAGATGCGGCATCGAGGGCTCCGTCGGGTTGGGAAAACGCAATCCCACCTATCGCGCGGGGCGCCCCAGGCCAGGGGGGGCACCGCTTTGTCATCGCGGCGCGGGCTCCCCATCTGACCTTCGACCCGTCTCGCCCTTCAGCCGGATAGCCCCGATGCACCTCACCGGAATCCACCACCTCACCGCCGTCACGGCGCGGGCCGCCGACAACGCGGCGTTCTACACCCGGACGCTCGGCCTGCGGCTGGTCAAGAAGACGGTGAACCAAGACGACGTCTCGGCCTATCACCTGTTCTACGCCGACGGCCTCGCCTCGCCGGGCACGGACCTGACCTTCTTCGACTGGCCCGCACCCCCCGAGCGGCGCGGCACCAACAGTATCACCCGCACGGGCCTGCGCGTCGCGGGGCCCGCGTCCATCGACTGGTGGCGCGCGCACTTCGCCCGGGAGGGCGTCGCGCACGGCGTGCCGGCGGAGCGCGACGGCCGCCTCAGCCTCGATTTCGAGGATGCGGAGGGCCAGCGCTTCATGCTCGTCGACGACGGCGGGACCGGCCCGGTCCACCCCTGGGCGCAGAGCCCCGTTCCGGCCGAACACCAGATCCGCGGCCTCGGCCCCATCCGCCTCACCGTGGCGCAGGGCGAGCGCACGGAAGCCGTCCTGGCCGAGGTTCTGGGCATGAGCCACGACCGGACCTACGACCTGCCGGAGGGCGCGGTCCGGGTCTGGCGCATGGGGGAGGGGGGCCCGGCCGCCGAACTCCATCTCCTGTCGCAGCCGGACCTGCCGGCCGCGCGCCAGGGGGCGGGCGGCGTCCACCACGTCGCCTTCCGCATCCCCGACGCGGACTACGCCGCCTGGGCCGACCGCCTCAAGGTGAAGCGCATGCCCACCAGCGGCCCCATCGACCGGTTCTACTTCCAGAGCCTCTACTTCCGCGAGCCCAACGGCATCCTGTTCGAGATCGCCACGGACGGCCCCGGCTTCACCGCCGACGAGCCCCTGGAGACCCTGGGGCAACACCTCGCCCTGCCGCCCTTCCTCGAAGGACGCCGGGCCGAGATCGAGGCGGGGCTGAAACCGCTCTGATCCCGCCGCCTGATGAATTCAGAGTAATTCCAGACAGTTGCGCGAACACCACCGTGACGGACGGTGCGGGGCACCTGTGCGCCCGCACCGCCTTGACGCGGGCACCGCAGGTGCGAGAAGACCCCCGCAGAGCTTCGAGATTCGAGACGGACCCGGCGATGAGTAAGTTCAACGAGGAGCGCGTGCTCTCCGTCCACCACTGGACGGACACCCTGTTCTCCTTCCGCACGACCCGCGATCCCGCGTTCCGCTTCCGCAACGGCGAGTTCGTGATGATCGGCATCGAGGTGGAGGGCCGCCCGCTCCTGCGCGCCTATTCGGTGGTCTCGGCCAATTACGAGGAGGAACTCGAGTTCTTCTCCATCAAGGTCGCCAACGGGCCCCTGACCTCGAAGCTCCAGCACCTCAAGGTCGGCGACCCGATCATGGTCGGCAAGAAGCCCACCGGAACCCTGGTGCTCGACAACCTGATGCCGGGGCGCAACCTCTACCTCCTCGGCACGGGGACGGGCCTCGCCCCGTTCATGTCCATCATCAAGGACCCGGAGACCTACGAGCGCTTCGAGAAGGTGGTCCTCGTCCACGGCTGCCGGCACGTGCAGGAACTCGCCTACGGCGAGACCATCACGCAGGATCTGCCGAACCACGAGTTCCTCGGCGAGGTGATCTCGGCCGGGCTGATCTACTACCCGACCGTGACCCGCGAGCCGTTCCGCAACCGGGGCCGGATCACCGACCTCATGACCTCCGGCAAGCTGTTTTCCGATATCGGGCTGCCGATGATGTCGGTGGAGAACGACCGGTTCATGCTGTGCGGCAGCCCGGACATGATCCGCGACACCCGCGAACTCCTCACCAACGGCGGCTACGTCGAGGGCAACCACGGCGAGGCCGGACACTACGTCATCGAGAAGGCGTTCGTCGAGAAGTGAGGCGAACGCCGACGAACCCGTTCGTCCGATCGCTCGTGTCGCCGAGGGAGGCAGTCGAGCGCGGGTCCCCTCTCCTGAAAGGAGAGGGACAGGGTGAGGTGTGTGGCCTTTTCGGAGGGTTCGCACACCTCACCCCAACCCTCTCCTTCCAGGAGAGGGAGCACTGTCGCGACCGCTCGATCCCAAGTGCCCTCAATGACGGAGCGTGCACGGTATGAGCGGCCGCGCCGTCTTCATCGCCGGTGCGGGCACCGAGATCGGCAAGACCTACGTCACCGCCGCCCTGACGCGGCGGCTGCGCGCCGACGGGCAAGGGGTTCGCACCCTCAAGCCCGTCGCCAGCGGGGTCCCGCCCGTCGAGGACCCCGCGTTCCGGACCAGCGACACGGCGATCCTTCTGGATGCCCAGGGCCTCGAGGTGACGCCGGACACCGTCGCCGCCTGCTCGCCCTGGCGCTTCGCCGCCCCCCTCGCGCCCGATCTCGCCGCCGCCCGCGAGGGCCGTACCCTGGCCCTCGCCGACCTCGTCGCCTGGTGCCGGGCCGAGATCGCCGCGACGCCGCCCGGCACCACCCTCCTCATCGAGGGCGTCGGCGGCCTGATGAGCCCGGTGACGGACGAAGCCACCGGCCTCGACTGGCTCGAGGCCCTGTCCGTGCCGGCGCTCCTCGTCTCCGGCTCCTATCTCGGCGCCATCAGCCACGCGCTCACGGCGGCCGAGACCCTGCGCTTCCACGGCGTGCCGTTGCACGGCCTCGTGGTCTGCGAGAGCCCGGACGCGCCGACCGCGTTGGAGACCGTGGCCGCCGCCATCCGCCGGCACGTCGCCGTCCCGGTCAACGGGATCGCGCGCGGGGGCACCTGCCCGGACGGTCTTGCCCGGCTGGTCCGGGCGTAAGGGCGTCGCGCCGGGCGTCACGTCCCGGCGGAGGTTTTCATCCCTGGACGCCGGCCCGCGATCCTCCTACCTCGTGGGGGAAGAAGCGTCGCCGAAGCGCCCGGCCGGGAGATCCACCCTTGTCCCAAGATCAGACCCGGACCGGGCAGGGCCTCGGGCGCCCGGCCGTGCTCGTCGGTGCCCTCGGCATCGTCTACGGCGACATCGGCACGAGCCCGCTCTACGCCTTCAAGGAGGCGGTGCGCGCCGCGAGTGCGGGTGCCCCGCCGACGCCCATCGCCGTCACGGGCGCGGTGTCGCTGATCCTGTGGGCGCTGATCCTCATCGTCTCCATCAAGTACGCCGTGCTGATCCTGCGGGCCGACAACCGGGGCGAGGGCGGCATCGTCGCCATGCTGGCGCTGCTCGGCGCGCGCCACGCCAAGCCCGGCTCCTGGGCCGGCGTACTCCTCGTGGTCGGCCTCGTCGGGGCGGCGCTCCTCTACGGCGACGGGGCGATCACCCCGGCCATCTCGGTCCTCTCCGCGGTGGAGGGACTGAAGGTCGATGCGCCGGGCCTGTCGCGCTTCGTCGTGCCCATCACCCTGGCGATCCTCGTCGGGCTGTTCCTCGTCCAGAGCAAGGGCGTGGCCTTCATCGGGCGCATCTTCGGGCCCGTCATGCTGATCTGGTTCCTCGTCCTCGCCCTGATGGGGATCGGCGGCATCGTCCACGCGCCGCAGATCCTCGGCGCCGTGAACCCCCTGCGCGCGGTGGATTTCCTGCTCCATGCCGGCTGGCACGTGAGCTTCGCCATGCTGGGCGCCGCCTTCCTGGCGGTGACGGGCGGCGAGGCGATGTACGCCGATCTCGGGCATTTCGGCGCCGGGCCCATCCGCGTCTCGTGGTTCGGCCTCGTGCTGCCCGCCCTCGTGATCCACTATTTCGGGCAGGGCGCGCTCCTTCTCGTCGAGCCCGACGCCATCGAGAACCCGTTCTATCGCCTCGCTCCCGACTGGGCGCATTACCCGCTCATCGCCCTCGCCACCCTCGCCACCGTCATCGCCTCGCAGGCGATCATCTCGGGCGCGTTCTCGCTCACCCAGCAGTCGATCCAGCTCGGCTTCCTGCCGCCCATGCGGGTGGTCCACACCGCCCGGCACGAGCGCGGGCAGATCTACGTGCCGGTGGTGAACTGGCTGCTCGCCGCCGCCACGGTGAGCGCCGTGCTCATCTTCGGCACCTCCGATGCGCTGGCCGGCGCCTACGGCATCGCCGTGTCGTCCCTCATGGCCATCACCACCCTGCTCGCCGCCCTCGTGGCGTTGAGATGGGGCTACAACCCCGTGGCGGTCTTCGCCGTCAACGGGTTCTTCCTCGCCATCGACCTCGTCTTCCTCGGCGCCAACAGCGTGAAGCTGTTCGAGGGCGGCTGGTTTCCGCTGCTGCTCGCCGGTCTCGTCGCCTTCCTCATGCTGACCTGGCGCAAGGGCACCGGGCTCGTCGAAGCCGCCCGGGTCCACCTGCGCCAGCCCGAAGCGGAGTTCCTGGAGCAGCTGCGCCGCGACCCGCCCCTGACCCTGCCGGGCAACGCCGCCTTCCTGTCCTCGGCGACCTCCGGCATCCCGCTCCACCTGTCGCGCTTCGTCGAGCGCGCCCACGCCCTGCACGCCCGCATCCTCATCGTCACCGCCCTCTACGAGGAGGAGCCGGTGGTGCCGCGCGAGAACCGGGCCGAGGTCGTGAGCGTGACGCCGGACATCACCCGGCTGACCCTGCGGTACGGCTTCATGGAGGATGCCTCGATCCCCGAGGGGCTCGCCTGCGCCGTCCAGGCGGGCAAGCTGCCCTCCGAATGGCTGGACGATCTCACGATCTTCATCGGCCACGAGACCATCATCCCGAAGAGCGACGATCGCGGCATGGCCGACTGGCGCGAGGGCCTGTTCGCCTTCCTCCTGCGCAACGCCGAGCGCACGGGCGCGCATTTCTGCGTGCCGACGCGCCAGCTCGTCGAGGTCGGGACCGAGATCGAGATCTGATCCGACGCGCGCGAGACACTTGTGTACGCGGGACACTTGCGAGCCGCACGCCGGCGCAGCAAGAAGGGGGCGGCCGTTAGCCGACCGCCGCATAAACGAGAGCCCGCCGGATGCCCGAACTCGCCCCCAAGGCCCTGGCGATCCGCCTGCGCCAGCAGGCGATCCTGTCCGATTTCGGCGTCGAGGCCCTGCGGGCCACGGAATTGCTGCCCCTGCTCCAGCGGGCCACGGAACTCTGCGCCGAGGGCATGGAGGCGCAGTTCTGCAAGGCGCTGGAATACAAGCCGCACCAGGATTGCCTCCTCGTCTGCGCCGGGGTCGGCTGGGCGGCGGAGGCCGTCGGCACCGCCATCATCGGCGCGGACCTCGCCTCGCCCGCCGGCTACGCCCTCAAGACCGGCCGGCCCGTGATCTCGAACCACCTCCAGGACGAGACGCGGTTCCGCACCCCGAAGCTCATGGCCGACCACGGCATCCGCCGGGCCATCAACGTGCTCATCGCCAACCGCGACGGCAATTACGGCGTGCTGGAGGTGGACGACACCCGCGAAGGCCAGTTCGAGGAGGCGGACATCGCCTTCATGCAGGGCTTCGCCAACCTCGTCGGCGGCGCCATCGAGCGCCAGCGCGCCGAGGCCCGGCTCAAGGCCGCCGTGGAGCGCCAGGAGCTCCTGTCCCGGGAGATGAGCCACCGGGTGAAGAACAGCCTCGCGGTGGTGGCCGGCTTCCTCGGGCTCCAGGCGCGGGGCTCCGACAACGAAAGCGTGAAGGCGGCGCTCGCCGACGCCCGCACCCGGGTCGAGGCCGTGGCCCAGGTCCACGATCAGCTCTGGCGTCAGCCGAGCCTGGAGGCCATCGACGTCGCGGGCTTCCTCGAGGCGCTGTGCGCCCGCCTTCAGGAGAACGCGCCGCGTCACACCCTCGTCTGCCGGGCGCGGACGGTGAACATCCCGGCCGATCTGGCGATCCCCCTCGGGCTGTTCGTCAACGAACTCGTGACCAACGCCATCAAGTACGCCTACCCGGACGGGGCCGGTGAAATCCGCATCACGGTCCGCGACGTCGACGCGGCGGGAGACGCCGAGGGCGGCCTCCACCTCTCCGTCTGCGACGACGGCGTGGGCCTGCCGGAGGGGTTCGACCCGGCGGCGCCGCGCAGCGCCAGCCTCGGCATGCGGATCGTCAACAGCCTCGCGCGCCAGCTCGGCGGCCCCCTCGAAGTCGCCACGGATCGCCCGGGCGCGCATTTCTCCCTGCGGGTCGCTCCGGCGGCGGCCGGCTGACGGTTTCGGCCGCTCTCAGATCGCCAGTCCCCCTGTTCGTTTCCCGGCAATCGCCTCCCCGTGCGGGGAGGCGAAGGGTCGGGTCCCGGCTCGATCTCGGATCATGCGGTTGCTGCTTGACCCGTTCGGTGAGGCTGTGAAACGCGGGCCCCCTCTCCTGTAAGGAGAGGGAGCCGGTCGCGACGGCTCGACACGAAGGAATCAAACCGGAGCCGGGATCAGCCCTCCGTGGCGGCCGAGGCCGCCGTCAGGGCCGTCATGTTGACGATGCCCCGCACGGTGGCCGTGGGCGTGAGGATGTGCACGGGCCTCGCCGCGCCGAGCAGGATGGGCCCGATGGAGACGCCCTGGCCGGACACCACCTTGAGGGCGTTGAAGGTGATGTTGGCCGCGTCGAGGTTGGGCATCACCAGAAGGTTCGCTTCCGCCGTCAGGCTGGAATCCGGCCGCACGCGCCCGAGGATCGTCCGGCTGAGCGCGGTGTCGGCCGACATCTCGCCGTCGATCTCGAGGTCCGGCGCCCGCGCGCGGATGAGGCCCAGCGCCGCCTGCATCTTGCGCGACGACGGGTCGTCGACGCTGCCGAAATTCGAGGAGGCGACGAGGGCCGCGCGGGGCACCTGGCCGAAGCGGCGCATCTCCTCGGCGGCCAGGACCGTCATCTCGGCGATCTCCTCCGCGCTCGGATCGCGGTGGATGTAGGGATCGCAGATGAACAGCGTGTGCCGGGGCAGTTGCAGCAGCCCCATGGCGGCGAGGCCCCCGGCGCCGGCCCTCAGACCGATGGTCCGGGTGACCTCGGCGAGGTGGGCCGGATAGGTGCCGGTGGTTCCGCAGAGCATGCCGTCCACCGCGCCGCTCGCGACGAGCTGCGCGGCCTTGGCGGTGTGCCCCGCCTCGGACGTGTCGTCGGCTTCCACGACCTCGACGTCGGTGCCGATCCGGATGCGCAGGCCGAGGCTCGCGATCCTGCTGGCGATGGCCTCCGAGCGGCCGACGAGGATGGGCGTGGCGAGGCGCTCGTCGACCACCACCTGCGCGGCCCGCAGGATCCGGTCCTCCTCGCCCTCGGCGTAGGCGATGCGCTTCAGGCCGGCCTCGGAGGCCGCCGCGAACACCGGCTGCATCACGGTGCCGGAGGTGTAGACGAGGCGCTCCAGGGAACGGCGGTAGGAGTCCACGTCCCTGAACGGCCGGGTGGCGACGCCGCTGTCGATGGCGGCCTGGGCGACGGCGGGCGCCACCGTGGTGATGAGGCGCGGGTCGAAGGGGCGCGGGATGAGGTAGTCGGGGCCGAAGCGGAGATCTTGGGCGCCGTAGGCCGCCGCGACCACGTCCGACTGCTCGGCATGGACGAGGTCGGCGATGGCGCGCACGGCGGCGCGCTTCATCGCCTCGTTGATCTCCGTGGCGCCGACATCCAGCGCGCCCCGGAAGATGAAGGGGAAGCACAGGACGTTGTTGACCTGGTTCGGGTAGTCCGAGCGGCCCGTGGCGATGAGGCAATCCGGCCGGACCTGCTTGGCGAGTTCGGGCAGGATCTCCGGGACCGGGTTGGCGAGCGCCAGAATGATGGGCCTGTCCGCCATGCCGGCGACCATCTCGGGCTTGAGGACGCCGCCCTGGGACACGCCGAGGAAGATGTCGGCGCCCTTCACCGCGTCGCCCAGCGTCCGGGCCTGCGTGTCCCGGGCATAGGCGCGCTTCTGCGCGTCGAGGGAGGCCATCCGGTCGGTGGAGACCACGCCGCGCGAATCGCAGACGAAGATGTTTTCGCGGCGCAAGCCGAGGCCCACCAGGATGTTGAGGCAGGCGATGGCGGCGGCGCCCGCGCCCGAGCAGACGAGGGTGGCGGTCTCGATGGGCTTGCCGACGACCTGAAGCGCGTTGAGGAGGGCGGCCGCCGCCACGATGGCGGTGCCGTGCTGGTCGTCGTGGAAGACTGGGATCTTCATCCGCTCGCGCAGCTTCGTCTCGATGACGAAGCATTCGGGGGCCTTGATGTCCTCGAGGTTGATGCCGCCGAAGGTCGGCTCCAGGCGGGCGACGGTCTCGATGAACTTGTCC
>Ga0182231_1000125_pt1 | contig 20276 bp, 17 predicted proteins | sample G6R1MG_29_FD_129667 | JGI IMG/M metagenome (GOLD analysis project Ga0182231, IMG submission 129667) | Miscanthus phyllosphere microbial communities from Michigan, USA - G6R2_NF_07NOV2016_LD1 MG | ecosystem: Host-associated > Plants > Phyllosphere > Phylloplane/Leaf | place: USA: Michigan...
AGCGGCTGCCCCGACCTCTTCGTGAGCAAGCTCACTCCCACGGGTCCGAGGTGTGTTCTGCAGCATCGCTGATCTAGTGGGAGCGAGCTTGCTCGCGAAGGCGTATTAACGGATCACAGATTTCCAGCGGCTGCCCCGACCTCTTCGTGAGCAAGCTCACTCCCACGGGACCGAGGTGTGTTCTGCAGCATCGCTGATCCTGTGGGAGCGAGCTTGCTCGCGAAGGCGTATTAACGGATCACAGATTTCCAGCGGCTCCCCCGACCTCTTCGTGAGCAAGCTCCCCACAGGTCCATTCAGTGAGGACTAAAGACGGCTCATCAATCCAGGCCCAACGCCTCCAGCACTGCATCCACACCCCAGAACAGCCTATCAGCGTCAGGCAACTGCGGGCGTTTGAGGATCAGGACGGGCAGGCCGCGTTCGCGGGCGATGTCGAGCTTGGGTTCGGTGGAGCTGCTGCCGCTGTTTTTGCTGATCAGTACGTCGATGCGGCGTTGTTCGAACAACTGGCGCTCGTCTTCCAGCATGAACGGGCCGCGTGCGCCGATCACTTCGCAGTGTTGGTTGCCGGGGTAGTCGTCCAGTGCCCGGAGTGTCCAGAACTGGTGCGGCGGGATTTCGTTCAGGTGCTGCAAGGGCTCGCGACCCAGCGTGAACAACGGGCGCTTGAACGGGAGCAGGGCATTGGCCAGTTCTGACCAGTCAGCCACTTCGCGCCAGTCGTCCTCTGGACCTGCCTGCCACGCGGTGCGGCGCAAGGCCCAGCAGGGAATGCCGGCCAGCCTGGCCGCTCGCGCTGCGTTGTGGCTGATCTGTGCGGCGTACGGGTGGGTGGCGTCCAGCAGCAAGTCGACGCCCTGTTCGCCCATGTACTGCGCCATCCCCTCGGCGCCGCCATAACCGCCGACCTTCAATTGGCAGGCCAGGTCAGACGGCACCCGGCCCACGCCCGCGAGGCTGTAGATGTGCTCAGGCCCGAGCTTCCGCGCAATCGCCAGGGCCTCGGTAATGCCGCCCAGCAGCAGGATGCGTTTCATGTCGCTTCTCTCTGTAAATCAACGCCAGCCTGACCCACCAGTCCGCCCTGACGGTCAATGGCGAAAACCTCCACCTGAACGCTCGCAGGCACGATGCTGCGCGCGAAACTCAGCGCGTGGCGACACACTTCGTCACCCAGTGGCACACCTGCCGCAGCGCTCATCGCCAGCGCTTGCTGACTGGTGTTGGCTTCAAGGATCCGTTGTTGCAGGCCTGCATCCGCGCCGACCTGCGCAGCCCAGTGCGCCAGTTGCGGCAGGTCGATGCTGGAATGGCGGCTGTGCAGGTCCATATGGCCGGCGGCCAGCTTGCTGATCTTGCCGAAGCCTCCGCACACGCTCAACTTATCCACAGGCACCTTGCGCAAGTGCTTGAGCACCGCACCGACAAAGTCGCCCATCTCGATCAGGGCGATATCGGGGATTTTATAGACGCGGCGCATGGTGTCTTCGCTGGCATTGCCGGTGCAGGCGGCGATATGCCGATAGCCGTTGGTGGTGGCGACGTCGATGCCCTGATGGATCGAGGCGATATAGGCCGCGCAGGAGAACGGCCGGACAATCCCGCTGGTGCCGAGAATCGACAGTCCGCCGAGAATGCCCAGGCGCGGGTTCATGGTCTTGAGCGCCAGCGCCTCGCCGCCCTCGACGCCGATCGTGACTTCGAATCCGCCGCTGTAGCCTTGTTCTTCGGCCAGCCGAAGCAGATGCTCGGTCATCATGCGCCGGGGCACCGGGTTGATGGCCGGCTCACCGACTGCCAGCACCAGCCCGGGGCGGGTCACGGTGCCGACACCTGCACCCGCCACGAAGCGCACGCCTGCTGCCGCCTGTAACCTGACGCGGGCAAATACCAGGGCGCCGTGGGTGACATCCGGATCGTCGCCTGCATCCTTGAGCGTTGCAGCTTCCGCGAATTCATCCACAAGCCGGCAGAATTCCAGGCGCATCTGTACCTGTTTACCCTTGGGCAGAACGATGTCCACCGCATCGCTGATCTGCCCGCAGAGCAACAGCCGCGCCGCTGCGAGGCTGGTTGCGGTCGCACAGCTGCCAGTGGTCAGGCCACTGCGCAGTGGCGCAGGCTGTTCGGCGGTTTCTTCGCGCATCAGGGTTTGACTACGTCCAGCAGGGTGATCGGCAACGCCTGACGCCACGTGTCGAATTCGCCAAGGGGTTGTGCATGGGCGACGTGGATACGGGTCAGTTCGCCGCCATGCCGTTCGCGCCAGGCCATCAAGGCCGTTTCGCTTTGCAGGGTGACCGCATTGGCAACCAGTCGGCCGCCCGGACGCAGTTGTTCCCAGCAGGTTTCCAGCACGCCGACACGCGTCACGCCACCGCCGATGAAGATCGCATCAGGGCGTTCCAGACCGCTCAGGGCCTGGGGCGCGCTGCCCCGCACCAATTGCAGGCCGGGCACGCCGAGTGCGTCGCGGTTGAATTCGATCAGTTGCTGGCGGCCTTCATCGGCTTCGATAGCCATCGCCCTGCAGGTCGGGTGCGCGCGCATCCATTCGATGCCGATGGAGCCGCAACCCGCGCCGACATCCCACAACAGTTCGCCCGGCAGCGGTGCAAGGCGGGCGAGGGTGATGGCGCGCACGTCGCGCTTGGTAAGCTGGCCGTCATGTTCGAACGCGCTGTCCGGCAAACCTGAAATGGGGCTCAGACGGATGGCGCTGGCGTCGGCACGACAGTCGATGGCAACCAGGTTCAGCGCGGCGATCTCGGGGTTGCCCCACTCGCTGGCCAGTCCTTCGACGCGCCGCTCGGCTTCGCCACCCAGATGCTCCAGGACGGTCATGCGGCTTGGACCAAAGCCGCGTTCGCGCAACAAACCGGCAATCAGGGCGGGGCTGCTGCCGTCGTTACTCAACACCAGCAGACGCATGCCATGGTGGACGTGTGCGTTCAGCGCGGCCACCGGCCGGGCAACCACCGACAGGGTGACGACGTCCTGCAGCGGCCAGCCGAGGCGGGCGGCGGCCAGAGAGTAAGAGGAGGGCGCGGGCAGAATGCGCATTTCGTCAATGCTGACCACGCGTGCAAGACTGGCGCCGACGCCGAACATCATCGGGTCGCCACTGGCCAGCACGCAGATCTCGGCACCCCGCTGCTCGAGCACCGGGTTCAACGAGAAAGGACTCGGCCACGCACGTCGTTCGGCGCGAATGCACGGCGGCAGCAACGCTAGCTGACGCGGGCCGCCGAACACCTGATCAGCGTGCAGCAGAGCGTGTCTGGCGTTCTTGCCGAGCCCTTTGTAACCGTCTTCTCCGATTCCCACGACTGTCAGCCACGGTGACATGTACCTACCTCAATCCGAACTTCCGACAGAGCGCCTTTTCATGCCTGCGGACAAAGCAGGCATAATACCGCGCCCGACGGGGTACAAGTGCTCTAATCAACGTCCGTTTCCAGCCAGTTCACATCGGGTGACCCATTGAACGAGCAGCAGTCCGCTCGCACATCCTCTGCAACGCTACGCCCCTCGGCCTGCCCGGGGTTGCTGCGTATCGTCCCGGCACTGGACGGCGGGATCTGCCGGATCAAGCTGGCGGGCGGGGTGATCACCCGTGCGCAGGCCATGGCCGTTGCCGAGGCCGCGAGCACGTATGCACAGGGTGTTATCGAAGCCACCAACCGCGCCAATTTGCAGATTCGCGGCATTGGTGCCAATCACGACGGGTTGATCGGCGCCTTGATGGCGGCAGGGCTCGGCCCCGCCAACCCGGCCAGCGACGATGTGCGCAACCTGATGCTCAGCCCGACGGCCGGCCTGGACCCGCAGATGCTCTTCGATGCCCGGCCGCTGGCGGCGCAGATTCTCGACGCGCTGGAACATCATCCGCGTTTTCATGAGCTGTCCCCCAAGTTTGCCTTGTCGCTGGACGCTGGTGAAGCGCTGGTCATGCTTGAACACCCGCATGACGTGTGGCTGTCGGCGCTGAAAGTCGATGGCGAAGTGTTGCTGGCGTTCGGGCTGGCCGGCTGCCCGGCCCATGACCGACCGCTGGCCGCTGTCCCTGTGGCCGAGGGGAAGACGCTGGTTATCGCACTGCTGGAGCTGTTTCTCGACCTTGCCCGTCCCGAGCACACCCGGATGCGACACCTGCTGGCCGAGGTTTCGACCGACGATATGCTGCGCGAGCTGTCGACCCGGTCCGGCTGCACAGTGCGGACCGATAAGGCGATCACCGATTGGCAGCGTCCGGCCATTCAAGGCATTCGCCACATTGGTGTTTATCCACAGGCCCAGCCGAATCAGGTGGCGGTGGGCGCTGCAGTACCGTTGGGGCGTCTCGATGCCGCGATGCTTTCCAGCGTGGCGCAACTGGCGGCGGATCAGGGCGACGGCACGCTGCGCCTGACGCCCTGGCAAAGCCTGTTGTTGCCGAACGTGCCGGTCGAGCGCGCCGCGGCGGTGCTGGACGCGTTGCAGGCATCGGGATTCGTCGCGGCGGCCGAGCAACCACTGGCGCAGATGCTCGCCTGTACCGGTTCTGCCGGGTGCGCCAAGGGGCTGGCCGATACCAAGTCCGACGCCCTGCAACTGGCTGCCGGGCTGGCTACCGGCCAGGCGGTGCACGTGAGCGGCTGCACGCGTTCCTGCGCCGCCGCTCACGTAGCGCCAGTAACCTTGCTGGCTGTCGCGCCGGGCCGTTACGATCTTTATTTTCGCGATGCAGCGCATGCCGGTTTCGGCGTGCTGCGCGCGCGCAACCTTACTATTGAAGCAGTCGGCGCGCAGTTGAACGCCGGCTCACGGAGCAACATGCATGATTGATTACATCCGCGATGGTCAGGAGATATATCGCAACTCTTTCTCGATCATTCGCGCCGAAGCGCGTCTTGACACGATCCCTGCCGACCTGGAAAAACTCGCCGTGCGCGTGATCCATGCCTGCGGGATGGTCGAAGTCATCGAAGACCTGCGCTTCTCGCCGGGTGCCGGTACTGCCGGGCGCAACGCTCTGGCCGCCGGAGCGCCGATCCTGTGCGATGCGCGCATGGTCTCCGAAGGCATCACTCGCACCCGTCTGCCCGCCAATAATCCGATCATCTGCACCTTGCATGATGAAGGCGTGCGGGAAATGGCCCTGGAGCTGGGCAATACGCGTTCTGCGGTGGCGCTTGAGCTGTGGCGTCCGCACCTGGAAGGCAGCGTGGTGGTCATCGGCAACGCGCCGACCGCGCTGTTCTATCTGTTGGAAATGCTCGATGCCGGTGCGCCGAAGCCTGCACTGATTCTCGGCTTTCCGGTCGGCTTTGTCGGCGCCGCCGAGTCCAAGGCGATGCTTGCCGCCGATAGCCGCGGTGTGCCGTTCGTGATCATGCAGGGCCGCCGTGGCGGCAGCGCCATGGCCGTGGCCGCAGTCAACGCACTGGCCACGGAGATCGAATGATGCAGGCACGCGGTCGATTGATTGGCCTGGGCGTAGGTCCCGGCGACCCGGAGCTGATCACTGTCAAAGCCCTGCGTCTGCTGCGCGAGTCGCCGGTGGTGGCGTATTTCGTGGCCAAGGGCAAAAAGGGCAACGCATTCGGCATCATCGAAGCGCATCTGCAGGACGTTCAGACCCTGATGCCGCTGGTCTACCCGGTGACCACTGAGGCATTGCCGCCGACACTGTCCTACGAAAAGCTCATCAGCGACTTCTACGACGAATCCAGCCGGCACATTGCCGCGCACCTGGACGCCGGACGTGACGTGGCGGTGATCTGCGAAGGCGATCCGTTTTTCTATGGCTCCTACATGTACCTGCACGATCGTCTGGCCGAGCGCTACGAGGCCGAAGTGATCCCGGGTGTGTGCTCGATGCTCGGTGGCGCTTCGGTGCTGGGCGCGCCGCTGGTGTATCGCAACCAGAGCCTGTCAGTGCTGTCCGGTGTGCTGTCCCACGACGACCTGAAACGCAAGCTGGCCGACGCCGACGCGGCGGTGATCATGAAACTGGGGCGCAATTTCCACAAGGTTCGCGAGGTGCTGACCGAGCTGGGGATGGCCGGGCGTGCGCTGTATGTCGAGCGCGCCACGATGATCAACCAGAAAATCGTCCCGCTGGACCAGGTCGACCCGATGTCTTCGCCGTATTTTTCGCTGATTATCGTTCCTGGCGACAGGTGGCAAGGCTGATGACCTCCATGACCCCGGCCATCGTCATTCTAGGCAATGGCAGCCTTGCCACCGCGCGGCGCATTCAACAGCTGTTTCCCGATGCGCTGATTCATGGCCTGGCCGAGCGCGTGCAGGGGGCCGACCGCACTTACAGCGAGTTCGGCGCGACGCTGCGCCAGCTGTATCAACAGAACACACCGATCATCGCCCTTTGCGCAGCCGGTATCGTTATTCGCACCCTGGCCGCCGTGCTGCTGGAGAAGGGCGCCGAACCGCCAGTGCTCGCCGTGGCCGAAGACGGCAGCGCCGTAGTGCCGCTGCTTGGCGGCCTTGGCGGGGTGAATGTCCTGGCGCGCAGCATCGCCAGCGGGCTTGGCGTTGCGCCAGCGATCACCACCAGCGGCGAGCTGCGTTTCGGCACCTGTCTGCTCAACCCGCCAAGCGGCTATGCGCTGGGCGATCTGGAGCTGGGCAAGCGTTTCGTTTCCGACCTGCTGTCCGGCGAACCTGTACGCATCGAGGGCGAAGCCCCTTGGCTGGCCAAGGCGCAACTGCCCGAAGATCCACAGGCCGCGCTGGCCATTCATGTTGGCAGTACCCTGCGCGAGCCGTCACCCCATGAATTGCTGATCTACCCGCGTAACGTGCTGGTGGCGGTGACTGACCTCAGTGACGAACTGGCTGAGCACGTGCGCTCGGCCCTGCGCGAGGTACGTATTGCCGGGCAGTCCTTGGCGTGCCTGTTGGCTGCCGAGGAGCAGATGGCCAATCCGCACCTGCACAAGGCTGCCGCCGAGCTGGACGTTGCGGTGCGATTCGTCAGCGCCGCTGCGGCCAGCGAGATGGCCATGAAGGCTGTGCCGCAGCTGTTGCCACCGCTCTGCGTCGACGCCCACACCGCGATTGCTGTCGCGGCGCAACCGCTGGAGGTGCAGAGCATCGGCCGCGGGCGTGGCCGCGTTGCAGTCATTGGTCTGGGCCCTGGCGCAGCAGACCTGATGGTGCCTGCGGTCAAGGCCGAACTGGCACGTGCCAATGATGTGCTGGGCTATGAAACCTACGTGCGGATGGCAGGGCCGTTTCGTGCCGATCAGGTACTGCACTGCACTGACAATCGCGAAGAAATGCAGCGTGCCCGGCATGCCTTCGAGCTGGCTGCTCAAGGCCGTTCGGTGGTTGTGGTGTCGTCCGGTGATCCGGGAGTGTTCGCCATGGCTTCAGCGGTGCTTGAGGCGTTGCATGAGTCGGATAATCCTCACTGGCATGCGGTCGAGCTGGAGATTCTGCCGGGTGTCTCGGCTTCTCTGGCAACCGCCGCTCAGGCTGGTGCGCCGCTGGGGCATGATTTCTGCGTGCTGTCGCTGTCCGACAACCTCAAGCCCTGGGACATCATCGAAAAGCGTCTGGACCTCGCCTGTCAGGCCGATCTGGCGCTGGCATTCTACAACCCGATATCTCGCTCCCGACCCTGGCAACTGGGGCGTGCGCTGGAGATTGTCCGCCAGCATCGCATCCCTGCAACCCCCGTGACGCTGGGCCGCGACATCGGCCGTCCCGGGCAGACATTGAGGGTTATCACGCTGGGCGAATTGACACCGGAGCAGGTGGACATGCGCACTATGGTGTTGATCGGCTCTTCCCTGACGTGCACCTTTACGCGCCACGCAGGCGGCAACTGGGTCTATACGCCGCGTTGGTACGGCAACAAGCCTACAGGTTGAGCGCACACGCGTGTCATACCTGCTGCCATTTATCGTGGGAAAGCGCTGAAGTGGCGATGTCACTTCAAGCCTGTGAGCCGTTGTTTCGGCCCACAGGCTTGAGCGAATCGGCTCTCTTCAACCGTCGTCGTCGGTAGTCCGATTCCAGAAGCCTCCCCGGAATATTCGCTCACCTGCGGTACGCCGGGAGGCAGATGGCGGGTTGAATCTGGCTCTGCGTATCGAGTTCGGCAGCCAAGTGCCCGAAAGCCACCAGAGGGCAACGGAAAGCTCCGAAAAAACCGCCTGATTTATTTCGTTAGTCTCGATTCAGTCCATCAGGACGCATGAGTTAAAGGACTAATGAAATGACACAGGACAAAACCATGAACAGCACTGACAACCTCGATTACATTGCCGCCTGCGAGCTGGCTGAATGCCCAGCTTCGTTGGGCGCATTCGCGGCCCCCGCAATCCCCGGATTGCCTCAGGCAGGTGACGTCACTGACGCACAGTCCGGCCATGAAGGTGCGGTGGTTGCAGGCAGTGTGCTGGCATTTCCCAACGGTATGTCGGCGCAGAGCAAGCAGGACGTGATGAATTCCTTTCTGTTCGCCACCCTTGTGGCCAACAAGGCGTTCAGCTCTGAAACCCAGGGCGATCAGTGGTATGACAAATTCAACGAAGTGCTTTCCAAGGTGGGCTGGCTCTCCACCCATTGGAACTATGCGCGCTACCGTGCCACCCAGCAGCGTTTCACCATGGACGAAGTCGGTCTGGAGATCCTCGGTTCGGCCATTGCAGCTGCCGCGTTACCCGGGCCTGCATCGCTGCTGATGCTCAAAGTGGCTGCAGATGCCGTCGCCGCGCTGCAGGCCAGGAAAGAACCCCTGCGCCTGTTCGAGAGCCAGACCAAGGCACACCGTGGCGGTAGCTTCCGTATCGCCTCCTGTATCGAATCCGGGGACAGCATCGTCAGTCTGGCCATGGCGGCAGTCAGCTTTCAGGCCGACAGTGACGTCACCAATGTGCTGTTCTGGGAATGGCAGGGCACCAGTGTCCAGACCTGGAAGGGCGAGCACAACCTGTTGCTCAACACGGACCTGTATGCGCGCTATCGCAAGCTGATCGAGCAACGGCTTGGCGACAATGTCAGTAATGCGATTGCAGAGTACGAAATCTGATCGGAGTGTTGGCGGAGGCGCGGACTGCCTCCGCTTTCGGGATAAAAGGAATTCTCCCATGAAGCAGGAATTGGATGCCGTAGTCGTCAATGCGGGCTGTTTGATGTTTTTCCCCGAGCCGCAGCGGGTCGCCCTGAAAAATGATGTGCTGGACTCGATGCTGTACGTGCAGCTGGCCGCATCGAAACAACACTCGAAGTTTGCCGAACCCGAAAAATGGAATGAAACCCGTCTCACCGCTGCGCAGCGTTTCGGCTGGCTGCCGAGCGCCAGCGAACATATCAGCCAGCCTTTGCCTGAAGACTCCGCTGAAACAGTGTGGAGTTGCATGGTGCGTGCGCTTGTACCGTGGGTGTCAGCCGAGACGCTCCTGCGTGCGGAGGCGTTCATGCGCAGGGCAGGCAGCCAGTCCGTCGCGAGCGAAGCGCTTCATCTGTTGCGCAGTCAGACGGTACAGAGCGGTTTGAATCACTCGGGAAAATTGCAGGTCAGCGTAGTTCTGCAACTGGCTTTCGTCGACACCCGACAGAAGCTCAAGCTGGTGCAGCTTCAATTCACCACACGTCAGCCGTTGTCATCCGGGTTTCTTTTCGAGGTCATCGAGTCGAAGAGTGTCTACGGCAACATCGCTGTGACTGTCCATGCAATGCAACTGTTTGAACAGGTCTATTCGCAGTTTCGCGATGGCATCGACACAGCGTTGTCGAGCAAGCGTGCGTGCCTGATCATGCCGCTCGGGGGCAGTCCCGATGTCTGATCCGGATGAAACTCTACTGACGGGTGCCAGCGTGCTGTCCTTCGCCCGCAATGTCGAACCTGATTTGCGCCAGGACATAATGGATTGTCTGCACCATGCCCGACTGGTCGCAGATGATCGCCATTCTTCCAGAGTGAACTGGCGTGCATGGCTGGATGCTTACCAGCGCTCGATTGCCGCCACAGGCGGTTCGCGGAGCGCCGGGATCAACGATGCCCGATTGAAAATCCACAGTTTCAGTGACATCGGAAAACTGCAGCTATCCGTGGTCGATAACGCTGGCGAGCTTCGCCAACTCTACCGCAGTTCGCTCGACAGGCTATTGAGCAGTGATCATGCGACGAGTTTTTTCAGCAGCTGGTTTACGTCCGGGCGCTCAGAAAGCTTTCAGCTCATGCCCTGTGCAATGCGCAATAAGGACGAGGTGTCGATCCTTCTGTGCAGCCTGCAGATGACCACCCTGGCGCTGCGGCCCGCGCGTTATTTCTGGCAGATATTGGGCGGCGAGATGCAGGTGCATGCCGTCAGTACTGCGTTCCGCTTCAGTCGCCAGAGTTTCGAGCCTTTTCGCCAGACGGTGCAGGACGCCCTGGCTGATCGTGCTGCAGCCGAAATCATCAGTCTTTAGCAACCTGGATAAGCCCATGGAAGGGAGTAACGCAAATGAATGCAGACACAGGTAACGCGGCCTATCTGGGCACTATCGCCAGTATGGTCGCGTTTTTGCCCGGGCTTTCGAACGAAGAGCGCACGGATGTTCAGAACGTTCTTCTGGACGCCCAGTTGTTCGCGGGCAGGCAGTTTGATTTCAAAACCCAGTGGGGGACCTGGATGTATTACTACCGCAGCCGCCTCAAGGCGCGCGGCATACAGCAAAAGGGCGTGGTCCTTGGGGACTCGCTGGTGGTGAGCAGTGTCGACGATTTATTGCAGGCCACGTTCAAGGTCAGTCATCCTGCGGATCGTAAGCGTCTTGGCGACATGGTGCAGCGTGCGGTTGCTGCAATGGGGGTAGGCCAGGCAGCAGAGTCGTACTTTCAGCGCGGCTTCGACCAGGGACGTCTGGGCAGTTTTCAGATCGTACCCTGCGAAAAGTATGAACCTGACCGGATGCTCCTGTTGCTTTGCAGTCTGCACCTGAGTGTGGACGACCATGCGCCAGGAAGGCGAAGACTGCTGTTTCACTTCAAGGGCGGCAGTTACATCTTTGACAGCAAGGTGTATGCCGCTCATCGTGACGCGGTGATGCGTTATCTGGACGGCAGGGCGCAAGGCATGGTGCGGGCTGCAAGTATCTGAGTCCTGTCAGGGCAGCAGGTAGCCCCTGATGCCGGTGAAAATGATTTGCGCGGCCAGTGCACAGACGAACAGTCCCATCAAACGGCTGACAATCTGCAAACCCTGATCGCCGAGGATGCGTTCGATACGGTTGGAGAGGTAAAGCACGACGCCAACGGTCAGACTGGCCAGCGCAATACTCAGAATGGCGGTGAGTTTGTCGTCCCAGTGGGGCTGACTGACGCCCATGACCAGCAGCGCACCGATCGTACCGGGGCCTACGGTCAGCGGGATGGTCAGCGGAACGATGGTGACGTCCTGTTGGATATTGTCGGTCTGCACCGCCGACTTGCCCTGGGCCATGCCCAGTGCCGAGATGAACAGCACGCTGCCAGCCCCAATCCTGAATGCATCGACCGTGATGCCGAATACATCGAAAATCACGCGCCCGAACAGATACAGCAAGACGCTGGAAACCAGTGTCGCCAGTGCCACCTTCCAGGCCAGGCGCCGCTGTTCCTTGCGCGAGTGACCACGCGTCAGGCTGATGAAGCAGGAAAGAACGAAAAACGGGCTGTAAAGCACCAGCATTTTCAGATAGACGCTGAACAACACGTGAAGCATGGCTTCGACTCACAGCAGCAGGTGGATGGCATCGGCAGTCTATCAGGCCACAGGCCTTTCCCGTCGCCGTCAGTTTTGCCGATAGTGCTCGCCGTCCGACGTCAGCCCACGGGCCTTGTCACGGTGCGCCACCCAGTGCTCGACCAGTTCGCGCAACTGCGACAGTTCGATGGGCTTGGCCATGTGGCCGTCCATGCCAGCCTGGCGTGCGCGGTCTTTATGCTCGGTGAGAATATGCGCGGTCAGTGCAACGACCGGGGTGCGTACACGCTGATTGCCGACTTCCCAGGCGCGCAATTGCTCGGTGGCCGAGAAGCCGTCGAGTATCGGCATCTCGCAGTCCATCAGCACCAGATCATAACGCTGCGCTTTCATGGCTCGCAGCGCTTCTTCGCCATTGCTCGCGGTATCGGGGTTGAGGTTGAGCTTGCCGAGCATGCCGCGGATGACCTTGGTCGAAATGCTGTTGTCTTCGGCCACCAGAATACGGAAGTCGCCGGGGACGCTGACCGGCGGCGTCACGCCCGTGCCGGGCTTTTTCGACACGACACCCTTGTTCAACTGGGTCAGTTCATCTGCCAGCGTGGTCTTGAGCGTATAGCCCGCCACCGGTTTGGCCAGAATGCGCTTGATGCCGCAGTTGCGCGCGATGATCTTGCTGGGTGCATTGCTGATGCCGGTCAGCATGATCAACAGTATGTCGTGATTCAGGCTCGGGTCTTCCTTGATCTTGGCGGCCAGTTGCATACCGGTCATGCCCGGCATGTTCTGATCGAGCAGGACCACATCGAAATAGTCGCGCAGGTGCGCCTTGGTCCTGAGCAAGGCCAGTGCCTCCTTGCCGGATGCCACTGCACTGACATTCAGGCCCCAGGCACTGCATTGCTGAACCAGCACTTTGCGGCATGTGTCGTTGTCATCGACCACCAGCACCCTGGCATCTTTGAGCGGGCTGTCCAGATCAATGGTCGGCTGTTCGAGCAGCTTGGCGTCCAGAGGCAGGTTCAGCCACAGCGTATTGCCTTGCGCGCCATTGTTCTGAATGCCGAATTCGCCATCCATCAGTACGATCAACTGACGAGCGATCACCAGTCCCAGATGACCGCCGAGCCGGCTGCTGGCCAGGAAGTTCCGGCTGTGCAGTTCGGCGTGCAGCAGTTCTTCACGTTCTTCGTCGGAAAGCGTTTCGCCGCTGTCCTGAACCGAAATGCGCAGCCGCGTATTCCCGCTTTTCGAGGACTCGAGGGCGACGGCCAGCAGAATCTCACCTTCGTCGGTCTTCTTCAGGGCATTTTCCAGCAGGCTCAGCAGTGTCTGGCGCAGGCGGGTCGGGTCACCATTGATGACACGTGGCACCTGAGGCTGGATCTGGCTGATCAGCTCGACCTGTTGCTGTTCGGCCTTGGCGCGGAAGATATTCAGGCAGTCCTCGACCAGCGCGCCGATGTCGAACTGCACGTCGTCCAGTTCGATCTGTCCTGACTCGAGCTTGGTGATGTCGAGAATCTCGTTGATCAGCGTCAGCAGTTCGTTACCGGCACTGTGAATGGTCTGCACATAGTCGCGCTGTTTGACCGACAGCGGGGTGCCGAGCAGCAGCTCGGTCATGCCCAGCACGCCGTTCATCGGGGTGCGAATCTCGTGGCTGATCTTGGCCAGAAACTCGGCTTTGGCGTTGATTTCGGCGGTGCTGGCCGCCTGATCGCGGCTGATGCTGAAGCGGTCTTCGGTGATACTGCGATGGCGTTCGCTGAGGGCCAGGCTCATCAGCAGGCCGCTGATGCAGAACACGCTGAGCAGCGCCAGCAGCAGCCATTGCGGTGGCACCAGGCTCAGCCACAGCAGGCCGGGCAGGACCACCATGTAGCCGATATTGAAGGTGATCATTCCGAGGACAAACAGGCGCGCCGAGCGATAGCCCTTCTGCCAGTGCCACATCGACACCGCCAGAATGCTCAGTGTCGTCAGCGAGACCAGGCCGAACGTCAGGAAGTTGATCGGCAGCTTTTCGTCGAACAGCACCAGCAAGGCGCCGATCCCCATGAGCACCGCGTTGCCCAGCAACAGACGATCGAGTTTGCGGGCATTGCGATGGACGAAGAAACAGTAGGTGTAGATCAGGCCTGCGACAGCGGCCAGCAGCAGCGCCAGGTGTGCGCTCGGGGTTTGCGCGATATTCCACGGGTCGATCGGGCGGAGCAGGTTGAGGAGCAACAGCGCACTGAGCCCGAGTAACGATTCGCAGGCGGCCAGCCACAGATTGCTGCGCGACCGGGTATGTCCGTAACGCGTCAGATTCTGCACGATCAGCATGGACAGCGCGCCAAACAGCAGTCCGAACAGCAATGGCTGGGTTTCGTTGGCGGCGCTTTCGATGGCCGGTTCAAGGGTGATGCTGGGGCGCATTTTCTGCGCAGAGACCAGTCTCAGGTAGATATCCAGCGAGGCCGAGCTTTGCGGAACCGGCAGCAGGAAATCGTTGGAAGGCAGTCGCTGATCTTCAATCGGCACGTCGTTGCCCGTGCGTAGATGATCAATCTGTCGATCGCCGTCCATGACATACATGTCGGCGCTGGAAAGGTCCGGGGCGAAGATACGCAGCAATTGCTCGTGCTGGGTCGGTTGCAGGCGGTAATGCAGCCATACCGCGCTGCCGCGATCCGCTGCCGCGACCCGTTCCAGCTCGGTGGGGCTGAATTGATTCTGATAGCGCGCCGAGCGGATTTCATCCAGCGTCAGATGGGCCTTTTCGTCGAGCAGCGTCGACCAGCCTGCACCATGCTCGGCCTGCGCCGAAAGCATGAACAGCAGGGTCAGCAGTCCAACGGTTGAGGCTATGGCAATCCTGAGCCAGCGCACAATGAAATCCCTTCGTGAGTGAATGCCTGGTAAAACCGCGAATACCGGAGCAACCGGCCGGCCTCTGCTTGAAGAGGCTGGTCCGATCGATTATTCCTGGTCTTCGCCACGCTCGCGGGCAATGGCACGGTAGCCAATGTCCTTGCGGTAGAAACACCCTTGCCAGTCGACTTTTGCGGCCAGCGCATAGGCATTTTCCTGCGCGTTGCCGACGCTGTCACCCAGCGCTGTGGCACACAGTACACGACCACCGCTGGTCACGACACGCTCATCCTGCAAGGCCGTGCCTGCATGGAATATCTTGCCTTCGAGCTGTGCCGCTGCGTCCAGACCCTCGATGACCGCGCCTTTGGCGTAGTCGCCAGGATAACCGCCTGCGGCCAGCACGATACCCAGGCTGGGGCGTGGGTCCCACTGTGCTTCGATCTTGTCCAGCGCTTGCGCCAGCGCAGCCTCGACCAGCAGTACCAGGCTCGATTGCAGACGCAGCATGACCGGCTGGGTCTCCGGGTCGCCGAAGCGGCAGTTGAACTCGATGACTTTCGGGTTGCCTGCTTTATCGATCATCAAACCAGCATAGAGGAAGCCGGTGTAAACGTTACCTTCATCGGCCATACCCCTGACGGTCGGCCAGATAACCAGGTCCATGACACGTTGATGAACCTCGGCGGTGACCACCGGGGCAGGGGAGTAGGCACCCATCCCGCCGGTGTTCGGCCCGCTGTCGCCGTCGCCGACGCGCTTGTGGTCCTGGCTGGTGGCCATGGGCAGTACATTCTTGCCGTCGACCATGACAATGAAGCTGGCCTCTTCGCCATCGAGAAACTCTTCGATGACAACGCGCGAACCGGCGTCGCCAAAGGCGTTGCCAGCCAGCATGTCACGTACGGCGTCTTCGGCTTCTGCCAGGGTCATGGCGACGATCACGCCCTTGCCCGCGGCCAGGCCGTCGGCCTTGATGACAATCGGCGCGCCTTTTTCACGCAGATAGGCCAGGGCAGGCTCGATCTCGGTAAAGTTCTGGTAGTCGGCAGTAGGAATCTTGTGACGCGCCAGGAAGTCCTTGGTAAACGCCTTGGAGCCTTCAAGCTGGGCAGCGCCAGCGGTCGGGCCGAAGCAGTCCAGGCCTCGGCTGCGGAACAGGTCGACGACGCCTGCAACCAACGGTACTTCCGGGCCGACGATGGTCAGCGCAACGTTCTTTTCAGCGAAATCCGCCAGTTGCTCCAGTGCCAGAACGTCGATGGCCACGTTTTCGCATTTGGCCTCGATCGCCGTGCCCGCATTGCCCGGTGCGACAAACACCTTCTGCACGCGTGGGTCCTGAGCGACTTTCCATGCCAGGGCGTGTTCACGACCGCCGCTGCCAATGATCAAAACATTCATTTCAAAAACCTCGATGACGCTGATTCTGGAGTACGCGGTGTGCCTGGGGCGACCCAACCCGCCGTACGAGGCCGCAATGACGCAGCAGACGCCTGCGCCAGTGCGGCCGTTTTTCTGATTAGTGCCGGAAGTGACGCATGCCGGTGAACACCATCGCGATGCCGGCTTCGTCTGCTGCAGCGATCACTTCGTTGTCACGCATCGAGCCGCCCGGCTGGATGACAGCGGTGATGCCGACCTTGGCCGCGTTATCGATGCCGTCACGGAACGGGAAGAAGGCATCGGAGGCCATGACGGCGCCCTGAACCTGCAGCCCGGCATGCTCAGCCTTGATGGCCGCGATACGCGCCGAGTTCACACGGCTCATCTGGCCAGCGCCGACGCCGACGGTCTGGCGGTTGCGGGCGTAGACGATGGCGTTGGACTTGACGTACTTGGCGACTTTCCAGGCGAAGATCAGGTCATGCATTTCCTGTTCTGTCGGCGCACGCTGGGTGACGACCTTGAGGTCGGCCTCGGTGATCATGCCGATGTCACGGCTCTGTACCAGCAGGCCGCCATTGACGCGTTTGTAGTCCCAGGCAGGCAGGCGCTCGCTCCACTGGCCGCTGGTCAGCAGGCGCACGTTGGCTTTGCTCGCGACGATGGCGCGGGCTTCGGCGCTGACGCTCGGGGCGATGATCACTTCGACGAACTGGCGCTCGACGATGGCCTTGGCGGTTGCAGCGTCCAGCTCGCGGTTGAAGGCGATGATGCCGCCAAATGCCGACTCGGAGTCGGTGGCATAGGCCAGTTCGTAAGCCTGGCGAATGCCGCCTTCATCGTCCGGGCAGACCGCGACACCGCACGGGTTGGCGTGCTTGACGATCACGCAGGCCGGTTTGACGAAGCTCTTGACGCATTCCAGTGCGGCATCGGTATCGGCCACGTTGTTGAAAGACAGCTCCTTGCCTTGCAGCTGGGTGGCGGTGGCGATGCCGACTCGGCAGGTTTGGCTTCGACGTAGAACGCCGCACTCTGGTGCGGGTTCTCGCCGTAGCGCATTTCCTGAGCCTTGACGAACTGGGTGTTGAAGGTGCGCGGGAACTGGCTGCGGCCTTCGGTACTCAGGGTTTCGGCAGTCTGGTCAACGCCGCCCAGGTAGTTGGCGATCATGCCGTCGTAGGCGGCGGTGTGCTCGAACGCCTTGAGCATCAGGTCGAAGCGCTGGGCGTAGGTCAGGCCACCGGCCTTGAGGCTTTCCAGAACCTGGCCGTAATCGCTGGCATTGACCACGATGGCGACGTCCTTGTGGTTCTTCGCTGCGGAACGGACCATGGTCGGGCCGCCAATGTCGATGTTTTCGATGGCGGTCGGCAGGTCGCAGCCTGGTTTGGAGACAGTGGCTTCAAACGGGTACAGATTGACCGCAACCAGATCGATCGGCTTGATGCCGTGCTCGGTCATGATGGCGTCGTCTATGCCGCGACGACCCAGAATCCCGCCATGGATCATGGGGTGCAGGGTCTTGACCCGGCCATCCATCATTTCAGCGAAGCCGGTGTAGTCGGCCACTTCGACTGCCGCGACGCCGTTGTCCTTGAGCAGCTTGAACGTACCGCCAGTGGAAAGAATCTCGACGCCCAGCGCTTCAAGCTCGCGGGCAAACTCAAGGATTCCTGTCTTGTCGGATACGCTGATCAGGGCGCGGCGGATCGGCAGGCGGGTAGTCTGGTCGGTCATCTCGATTTCCATCAAAAGCAAAAGAAGTCAGCAAAAAAAAGCGACCGCGGTGCAAGGTCGCCTTTTCTGTTTTGAATGCTTTAAAGCAGATCGTACTGTTTGAGTTTCTTGCGCAGCGTGCCGCGATTCAGTCCCAGCAGCTCGGAGGCCTTCGTCTGGTTGCCCTTGACGTAGTTCATCACGCTTTCCAGAAGCGGAGCCTCGACTTCCGACAACACCAGGTTGTAGACGTCAGTGACGGATGCGCCTTCGAGGTGGGCGAAATAATTGTGCAGCGCCTTCTCGACACTTCCGCGCAGGGTCTGACCCTCTTCGCTCGGCGTGTTGAGGTGCTGTTTCAAATTGACGTTGTCGCTCACGGGTGTTGTTCCACTCACTAAAGTCTCGGTCATCATCGTCATGCGGCCACCTCTTTATCATTCTCGTTATCCGGGCCCTTGCAGCCTTGGCTGAAGAACTCCCGGACGTTGGCGCACTGTGCTTCCGTATCTTCCAAACGATTGAAGTGGGCGCGAAACTCTCTGGCGCCCGGCAGGGTTGCGAGATACCAGCTGACGTGTTTGCGTGCAATGCGCACGCCCATCACGTCTCCATAGAAAACGTGGAGCGCTGCCAGATGCTCAAGCAGAATGCGTTCCACTTCACTCGACTGCGGCGCCGGGAGTGTCTCTCCGGTCCGCAGGAAGTGTTCTATCTCGCGAAAAATCCAGGGACGCCCCTGTGCGGCCCTGCCAATCAGTAATCCGTCTGCTCCGGTGGCCTTCAGCACGTGCCGGGCCTTTTCCGGTGAATCGATGTCGCCATTGGCAAAGACCGGTATCGACACGGCCTGTTTGATCTGGGCAATGGTGTCGTACTCGGCCTCGCCGGTGTACAGGTCGGCACGGGTTCGCCCGTGCACTGCCAGTGCCTGAATGCCTGCCTGCTCGGCGATTTTCGCCACTGTCAGGCCATTTCGGTTGTCGCGATCCCATCCGGTGCGGATCTTCAGCGTGACCGGTACATCGACTGCAGCCACGACGGCCTGCAGGATGTCGTTGACCAGTTGCTCATCCTTCAACAGCGCCGAGCCAGCCGCCTTGTTACAGACTTTCTTGGCCGGGCAACCCATGTTGATGTCGATGATCTGGGCGCCCAGTTCGACATTGGCACGTGCTGCGTCCGCCAGCATCTGCGGATCACCACCGGCGATCTGTACCGAGCGCGGCTCGGGATCACCTTCGTGGATCATGCGCAGACGCGATTTGCGGCTGTTCCACAGGCTCATGTCACTGGTGACCATCTCCGACACCACCAGGCCGGCACCGAGTCTTCGGCACAGCTGACGGAAAGGCTGGTCGGTGACGCCCGCCATCGGGGCGAGGATCAAGCCGTTTTGCACTGTATATGGGCCGATGCGTACTGCCGACATAGCCTTACCTGTTGTGGAGGCCAAATCATCCGCAGGCCGTGTAAAAAACCGTTTCACCCGGTCTGCAACGGCTCATCCCGCCAGCCGCATGCGCCACCGTCAGATCGAACCGAGAGTTTGAAAAAGGGTTGGCATGATACCCGCTCTCGATGACTGGATAAAGGCTGAATTGGATAAAATCTGAACAGCTCTTGCCTGAGTTCGATGAGTCCGGTCAGAGGGTATTTTGTTGCTGAATTTCTGCGATCATGCAGCGTTCTTTGGTGAAAGTAGCGTGTAAAAAAGCAGTCTCGGCCGACGCTGTCGCGCCGGACGAGTCATTCCGGCGAGCGGAAGTTCAGGCTGTAGTTCACGGCCTTGGCACCTGGATCAAGGATATCCAGCGCGATATGGATCGGCGTCTGGGGTGGCATCTCTTCCTTGCCGGCCATTTCGCCGCTCAGGTATTCACTGGGCTTGAACCGACGACTGGCAATCAACTGACCGCCGGTATCGGAAAAACGCAGTTCCAGCAGGGGAAACGGCTGGGAAAACGAGGCGCGGTTGTAGATGATCGCGTCCACCACCAGAGCCCCCTGGAACTCTGGGTGGCTGCGCACGACCAGGTTGCTGCTCTTGAGCTGGGAAATGTCGACCTTGCTCGGCACCTTGCAGCCGACCTGCGGGCAAATCTGCTGAAACCACGGGCGATACTGGTCCTGGCGTGCCAGCTGATCGAAGTGGTACCAGACGTATTGTCCTGCCAGGCCCGCCAGCGCCAGTACGATCAACAGACCCCAGGCCAGGCGTCGCCCCCAGCGTGGTTTGGGCCGTTGCCAGTCCAGTTGCAAAGGGTCGTCGGTCAGGTCAAGAAGTGTCTGGTCGCGCACTGCCGGTTCGTTGCGGCTGCGCTTGCCCCGCGGTTCTGGCTCCGGCTCATGGTCGTCTTCATCATCGTCATCCACCGCAGACCAGCGCTCGACTTTTTCGGCAGGCGGAGCTTTGCGCTGGATGATGACGGGCATCGGGGGCTCGTCATCGTCCAGATGCTTGTCCAGTGACAGCGACGGCTCGGTACGCGAGTCATCCTCCAGCGGCTCCGGAGCGTCTACAGAGTCGGTGTCCGGGATGACTTCTGCATGCAGCTCGGGCAGTTGCTCGACATCGTCGTTATGCAGCGTATCGACCCATGCCGCCTCGTCGCTCTGCCGACT
>Ga0182231_1000127_pt1 | contig 19896 bp, 17 predicted proteins | sample G6R1MG_29_FD_129667 | JGI IMG/M metagenome (GOLD analysis project Ga0182231, IMG submission 129667) | Miscanthus phyllosphere microbial communities from Michigan, USA - G6R2_NF_07NOV2016_LD1 MG | ecosystem: Host-associated > Plants > Phyllosphere > Phylloplane/Leaf | place: USA: Michigan...
CATGCCCGGCCGCCAGACCGGCCTCTCGGCCGCCGACTGGCCCGACCGGCTCATCGGCGACGTGCCCAACATCTATCTCTACGCCGCCAACAACCCCTCCGAGGGGGCGCTCGCCAAGCGCCGTTCGGCCGCGACCCTCGTCAGCTACCTCACCCCGCCCATCGCCCACGCGGGCCTCTACCGTGGGCTCGTCGACCTCAAGGGCTCGGTGGAGCGCTGGCGCGGGCTGGAGCCGGAAGCGGAGCACGAGCGTGCCGACCTCGCCGTTCTGATCCAGGCGCAGGCGGCCCTGGTCGACCTCTCGCCGGCCGAGCCCGCCTGGACCGACGCAAGGACGGAGATCGCCCGCATCGGCCGGGCGGTCCTGGACCTCGAATACACCCTGATTCCGCACGGCCTCCACGTCGTCGGCGCGCCGCCCTCGGCCGAGGCGCGGGTCGACATGCTCCTCGCCCTCGCGGATTCGGCCCACGGGGTCCGGCTGGCGCGCGACAGCGTCGCCGCCCTGGTGGCGGGGGCGAGCCCCGAGGCCGCGCTCCGGGCCGGGGGTCCGGTGCCCCAGGCCACAGATCTGGCGATCCTGCGCGAGCTCGCAGCCACGGAGGCCCTCCTCGGACAGGAGCACGAGATCCCCGCCCTCCTGCGGGCGCTCGATGCCCGCTTCATCCGCCCCGCCCCCGGCGGCGACCTCCTGCGCACCCCCGCGATCCTGCCGACGGGGCGCAACCTCCACGGCTTCGATCCGTTCCGCATCCCCAGCGCCTTCGCGGTCCGGGACGGCGCCGCCCAGGCCCAGCGCCTCCTCGACCGCCACCGCGCCGACGGCCTGCCCCTGCCGCGCTCCATCGCCATCGTGCTGTGGGGCACCGACAACCTCAAGAACGAGGGCGGCCCCATCGCGCAGGTTCTGGCCTTGCTCGGCACGCGGCCCCGCTTCGACGGCTACGGCCGCCTCGCCGGCGCCGAACTCATCCCCCTGGCCGAACTCGGGCGCCCGCGCATCGACGTGGTGGTCACCCTGTCGGGGATCTTCCGCGATCTGCTGCCGCTCCAGATCAAGCTCATCGCCGAGGCCTGCCTGCTCGCGGCCTCGGCCGACGAGCCGGTGGAGCGGAACTTCGTCCGCCTCCATGCCCTCGAGTACCAGCGCGTCCATGGGGGCGACTTCGAGACGGCGGCGTTGCGGGTCTTCGGCAACGCCGAGGGCGCCTACGGCTCCAACGTCAACCACCTCGTCGAGAACGGCCGCTGGGACGACGAGGACGAGCTGGCCGAGATCTATTCCCGCCGCAAGGGCTTCGCCTACGGCCGCGACGGGCGCCCGGTGCAGCAGGCCGCGCTCCTGAAGAGCGTGCTCGCCGATGTCGATCTCGCCTACCAGAACCTCGATTCCGTGGAACTCGGCGTCACCACCGTGGACCATTACTTCGACACGCTCGGCGGCATCAGTCGGGCGGTGAAGCGGGCGAGGGGCGGGGTCGAGGCGCCGGTCTATATCGGCGACCAGACGCGGGGCGAGGGCTGCGTCCGCTCCCTCAACGAACAGGTCGCCATCGAGACCCGCACCCGCATCCTCAATCCGAAATGGTACGAGGGCATGCTCGCCCACGGTTACGAGGGCGTGCGCCAGATCGAGACCCACGTGACCAACACCATGGGCTGGTCGGCCACCACGGCGCAGGTCGATCCGTGGGTCTACCGCGAGATCACCGCCACCTTCGTCCTCGATCCGGCCATGCGTGAACGCATGGCGGCCCTCAACCCGACGGCGTCGGCCAAGGTCGCCAACCGTCTGATCGAGGCACACGAACGCGGATTTTGGCAGCCCGACGCCGCCATGCTCGACGCCCTGCGCGAGGCCGGCGACGAGCTCGAAGACCGCGTTGAGGGCATCACAGCAGGGGTCGCCGCATGAACATCGCCATCCGCAATCCGGTCGCCTCCCGCCAGCCCGAAGGCAGCGTCCAGGTCGAACTCGATCCGAACCTCAAGATCGGCACCGCGAAGGTGTTCGCCGTCTACGGCAAGGGCGGCATCGGCAAGTCCACCACCTCGTCGAACCTGTCGGTGGCGTTCTCGAAACTCGGCAAGCGCGTCCTGCAGATCGGCTGCGACCCGAAACACGACTCGACCTTCACCCTGACCAAGCGCCTCGCGCCCACCGTCATCGATGCCCTGGAGGCCGTGCAGTTCCACTCCGAGGAGCTGCGCATCGAGGATTTCGTGGCGGAGGGCTACAACGGCGTCATGTGCGTCGAGGCCGGCGGCCCGCCCGCCGGCACGGGCTGCGGCGGCTACGTCGTCGGGCAGACGGTCAAGCTCCTCAAGGAACATCATCTCCTGGAGGACACCGACGTCGTCATCTTCGACGTCCTCGGCGACGTGGTCTGCGGCGGCTTCGCCTCGCCCCTCCAGCACGCCGACCAGGCGCTCATCGTCACGGCCAACGACTTCGACTCGATCTTCGCCATGAACCGCATCGTCGCGGCGATCCACGCGAAAGCCAAGAATTACAACGTGCGGCTCGGCGGCGTCATCGCCAACCGCTCGGCCAAGACCGACGAGATCGACCGCTTCAACGCCGCCACCGGCCTCGAGCGCATCGCCCACTTCCCCGATCTCGACGTGGTGCGCCGCTCGCGCCTCAAGAAGTCGACCCTGTTCGAGATGGAGCCGACGCCCGAACTCGTCGCCGTCACCGACGAATACATGCGGCTGGCCGCCCATCTCTGGGCCGGCGGCAAACCGCTCGCGGCGCTCCCCATGAAGGACCGCGACCTCTTCGAATTCTTGGGATTTGATTGAGGGCGCGCGCCATGACCAGCACCACCTACGCGACCCGCCGCTCACAACTCACCCAGTATTTCGACCGCACCGCCGTGGACGCCTGGGCGCGCCTCACCTCGGACGCGCCGGTGTCGAAGATCCGCGCCACCGTGCGGGCCGGGCGCGACGCCATGCGGGAGACCCTCCTGTCGTGGCTGCCGCAAGACCTCACCGGCCGGCGCATCCTCGATGCCGGATGCGGCACGGGGGCGCTCAGCATCGAGGCGGCGCGGCGCGGCGCCGAGGTGGTGGCCATCGACGTTTCGCCGACCCTCGTCGGCCTCGCCCGCGAACGCCTCGCCGACCATCCCGAGGCGGCCCGCATCGACTTTCGCGTCGGCTGCATGCTCGACACCTCCCTCGGGCGCTTCGACCATGTCGTGGCGATGGATTCGCTGATCCATTACGCCACCCCCGACATCGTCCGGGCGCTGGCCGAACTGTCCCTGCGGACGGACGGTTCGGTGGTGTTCACCGTGGCGCCGCGAACGCCGCTGCTCACCCTCATGCACTGGACCGGCCGCGCCTTTCCCCGCGCCGACCGGGCGCCGGCCATCGTGCCCGTGGCGGAGGGAACCTTGCGCCGCCGGGTCGCCGCCGAACCGGTCCTCGGCGCCTTCACCCTCGCGCGGACGCACCGGGTCAACAGCGGCTTCTACCTGTCCCAGGCCTTCGCGCTGACACGCCGGTCCACGGACGGGAGGGGCACGCGGTGACCCGTCTCGGCGGCACCATGGCCCGGGGCCTCATGCGCCTCGGTCCCGGCCTCCTGCCCTTCGCGGATGCGGCCACCGCCGAGCTGCCCATGGGGCGCCTGCTGCGGCTCGCCCTGTTCCAGATCACCGTCGGCATGGCCGCCGTGCTCCTCATCGGCACCCTCAACCGGGTGATGATCGTCGAGCTCGACGTGCCGGCCTGGATCGTCGCCGTGATGCTGTCCCTGCCCCTGGTCTTCGCGCCGTTCCGGGCGCTGGTGGGCTTCCGCTCCGACACGCACCGCTCGGTGCTCGGCTGGCGCCGGGTGCCCTACATCTGGTTCGGCACCCTGCTCCAGTTCGGCGGGCTCGCCATCATGCCCTTCGCCCTCCTCATCCTCTCGGGCGACACCACGGGCCCGACCTGGCCGGGGCACGTGGCGGCGGCGCTCGCCTTCGTCCTCGTGGGCGCGGGCCTCCACACCACGCAGACCGTGGGCCTGGCGCTCGCCACCGACCTCGCGCCCGCCCATGTCCGCCCGAAGGTGGTGGCGCTCCTCTGCGTGATGCTGCTCGCCGGCATGCTGGTCAGCGCCGTGGTGTTCGGCCTCCTGCTCGCCGACTTCTCCGCGCTTCGCCTGATCAAGGTGATCCAGGGGGCGGCCGTGGTCACCCTCGTGCTGAACGGAATCGCCCTGTGGAAGCAGGAGGCGCGCGATCCGACCCGCACCGACCGGCATGCCCCGCGCCGGACCTTCGCGCAGTCGTGGAGCACCTACGCGAACAACGGCCTCGCCCGTCGGCGCCTCGTCGCCACGGGGCTCGGCACCGCCGCCTTCTCGATGCAGGACATCCTCCTCGAGCCCTATGGCGGGCAGATCCTGCACCTGCCGGTGGCGGCCACCACGGCGCTCACCGCGATGCTGGCGGCCGGCGGCGGCCTCGGCCTGCTGCTCGCCGCGCGCTGGCTCGGCCGGGGCGGCGACGCCTTCCGGGTGGCGGCGGCGGGCACCGGGATCGGCATCCTCGCCTTCTCGGCCGTGATCTTCGCCGCCCCCCTCGATTCCGTCCCGCTCTTCGCCCTCGGCGTCACCCTCATCGGTCTGGGCGGCGGCCTGTTCGCCCACGGCACGCTGACGGCCTCCATGGCCAAGGCCGGGCCGGAGGAGACGGGGCTGGCGCTCGGCGCCTGGGGGGCGGTGCAGGCGAGCGCCGCCGGCTTCGCCATCGCGGCGAGCGGCATCCTGCGCGATCTCGGCTCGTATCTCGCCACCTCCGGCGCCCTGGGGGAGGGGATGAACCAGCCCTCCACGGGCTACCTCGTGGTCTACCACCTCGAGATCGCGCTGCTGTTCGCGACCCTCGTCGCCATCGGACCCCTGGTGCGCGACCCCGCCGCCCGGCGCCGCGCGGGGCATTCCGCCCCGCCCGGCGCCCTACCCAACCCGTCAGCTTGAGAACCGGGAGACACGTCATGGGCAGAGGTGAAATCACGGGCTACGTCGATGTCGCGCAGGTGGTCCTCTACGCCTTCTGGATCTTCTTCGCCGGCCTGATCTTCTACCTGCGCCGCGAGGACCGTCGCGAGGGCTACCCCCTCGAAGCCGAGGGCGTTCCCGGCCGGCGCGCCACCCCCGATCCGATCCTGATCCCGACGCCGAAATTCTTCCACCTCTCCAACGGCGAGGTGAAGACCGCGCCGCCGCGGGAGGAGCCCAACGCCTGGAACTACCGCGGCCACAAGCACGAGGTCTGGCCCGGCGCCCCCCTGGAGCCCGACACCGACGGGCTGCACGATCAGATCGGTCCCGGATCGTACGTGGACCGCGACGATTCCCACGACCGGACCTGGGACGGCGACAAGCGCATCGTGCCCCTGCGGGTGGCCGACCACTTCGTCGTCCACGAGGACGGTCCCAACCCCATCGGCATGACCGTTTTCGGCGCCGACCGACAGGTGGCCGGCACCGTCTCCGACCTCTGGGTCGACCGGGGCGAGTCCATGGTGCGCTACTACGAGGTCGAACTCGGCGCCGGCGGCCGGCGGGTGCTCATGCCCAACACCTTCTGCCGCACGGGCCGCTTCACGCGGACCGTGAAGACCGAGGCCCTGCTGGCCCACCAGTTCGCCAGCATCCCGGCCCACAAGGACCCCGACTCCGTGACCCTTTACGAGGAGGAGCGGATCATGGCCTTCTTCGGTGCCGGCACCCTCTACGCCACGCCCACCCGTCAGGAGGCGTACCTGTGACCCGAGCCCGCAGCCCTTCCCACGCCGTCCCCGCCAACCGGTTCGACGCACCGCCCGGCCTGCCGGCGCCGCTGCCCGCCGGAGAGCACATCCTCTGGCAGGGCCGCCCGGGCGGCCTCGCCATCGCACGCCGCGCCCTCCACATCCGCCTCGTCGGCCTGTGGTTTTCCGGACTGGCCCTCTGGGCGGCCGTTCCCCTCGCCGCCGAAGGACGCCTCGCCGAGGCCGCCCTCGCCGCCGGGCCGACCCTTGCGGTCGGGGCCGGCGCCATCGGCCTGCTGTGCCTCCTCGGCTGGCTCTCGGCGCGCTCGACCACCTACACCATCACGAACCGCCGGGTGGTGATGCGGATCGGCATCGCCCTGCCGATGACCCTGAACCTGCCCTTCGGCCTCGTGGCCGGCGCCGGGTGCCGGCACTTTTCCGACGGCAGCGGCGACCTCGCCCTCGCGGTGAAGCCCGGCAACCGCATCGCCTATCTCCACCTCTGGCCCCATGCCCGGCCCTGGCACGTGACCCGCCCGGAGCCGATGATGCGCTCGGTGCCCGAGGCCGCCGAGGTCGCGGCCGTCCTCGCCCGTGCCCTCTCGGCGGCCCGGGAGGTCGACGAGGAGGCGGCCAGCCCGGTGATCCGGCCCCGCGCGCGCGGCCCGCGCCTCGCCACCGCCAGCTGAGGGAGGGTCCCATGAGCGGACGCACGTTGAACGCGCCCTTCGGCAGGGAGACCTGGTTTCCCGTGGGGGCCGGCCTCCTCATCGCCTTCGCCCTCGGCACCGTCGGACTCGCCCGCCACGAAGGCGTCGGCCTCACGCGGATGCCCCCGGCCCATCCCGTCCGTACCCTGCACCTGACCGCAGAGGACCGGCCGGACGGCGCGATCCTCCTGCGTGACGCCGACCAGGGGACCGTGCTCGCCACCGTGGCGCCGGGCCAGGACAACTTCGTGCGGGCCACCCTGCGGGGCTTCGGCCAGGCCCGCCTGCGCGCCGGGCTCGGCCGCGAGGCGCCGTTCCGCCTCACCCATTTCGACGACGGCAGCCTGCAGCTCGACGACGAACTCACCGGCCGCGCGGTCAACCTCGGCGCCTTCGGTCCCTCCAACTTCGCCGCGTTCGCCCGCCTGCTGCCCGAGCCCGGAGCCGCCCGATGATCGCCTGGCTGAACGGCCGCCGGACCGTCGAGGTGCCCTGCACCGTGGAGATCGAGCAGACGCCCGAGAGCCTCCACGCCCACGTCACCCTCGACGCCGATTTCGACATCGAGCCCGGCGACGAGGTCCTCGTCCACGATTCCCCCGTGAGCGTCCCGTACGGCGAACGGCTCACGGTGCGCCGCACCGCCACGGTGATCCGGGCCGGACGCCTGGAGCGCCTCTGGACCAAGCTCGCCGGCCACCTCGAGCTCACCGAACTCTACGAAGTCAGCTTTTCCGAGAGGAGGCGCCTGTGACCGTCTCGATCCAGCATCAGACCGTGAAGCTCAAGCTGCCCATGAACGAGGGCACGAAGGCGGCGCACGAGACCACCTTCCTGTCGCCGCGCTTCTACACCACGGACTTCGAGGAACTCGACCGGACGGACGTCGAGCCCGTGCGCGCGGATTGGGACAAGCTCATCGCCGAGCTGCGCGACGATCCGAACAAGCGCCACTTCACCCGCAATTCCGATTTCGACGCCGACATGTCCGGCCTCGACCCGGAGCTGCGCAAGGAGTTCATGGACTTCCTCGTCTCGTCCATCACCGCCGAGTTCTCGGGCTGCGTGCTCTACGCCGAGATGCGAAAGCGCGCCAAGAACCCCGACATCCGCGAGCTGTTCGGCTTCATGAGCCGCGACGAGGCGCGCCACGCCGGCTTCATCAACGACGTGCTCAAGGATTTCGGCATCGGCGTGGATCTGGGCTTCCTGACGAAATCGAAGAAGTACACCTTCTTCCGGCCGAAGTTCATCTTCTACGCCACCTACCTCTCCGAGAAGATCGGCTACGCCCGCTACATCACCATCTTCCGGGAACTGGAGCGCAACCCCGATCGGCGCTTCCACCCGATCTTCAAGTGGTTCGAGAAGTGGTGCAACGACGAGTTCCGCCACGGCGAAGCCTTCGCGCTCCTCATGCGCGCGAACCCGAAACTCACGACGGGCGTGAACCGTTACTGGATCAAGTTCTTCCTCCTGGCCGTCTTCGCCACCATGTATGTCCGCGACCATTGCCGCCCGGCCTTCCACAAGGCGCTCGGCGTCGATCCGACCGACTACGACTTCAAGGTCTTCCGCATCACCTCGGAGATCTCGAAGCAGACCTTCCCCCTCACCCTCGACCTCGAGAACCCGAAGTTCCGTCGGGCGCTGGACCGGCTGCTCGCCTGCTCCAACGGCATCGCCGACGCCAAGGCGCGGGGCGGTCTCGTGGGCAAGCTCAAGCACGGCGCCTGGATCGCGGCCTCTGCCGTCGCCTTCGCCCGACTCTACGCCCTGCCCACCCTCGACAACCCGATGCCGGCCGAAATCCGCCTCGAGCCGGTCTGGTAGCATGGCCGCCCACGCCGTCCCGGCCCTCTACGCGGTGGTGATCTGGTGGTTCTCCACCGGACTCATCATCCTGCTCGATCACCGGCCGCGCCACACCCATCCCTGGAGCATGGCGGGCGGCACCCTGGTGCTCGCTGGCGCCCTCTGGGCCATCGGCGCCAGCGCCGCCGACACCAGCGAAGCGGGGGCCTACACCGCCTTCACCGGCGCGCTCCTCGTCTGGGGCTGGCAGGAGATGAGCTACTACATGGGCTTCGTCTCCGGCCCGTGCACGCAGGCCTGCCCGCCGGGCGCACGCGGGTTCGCCCGCTTCCGGGCGGCGCTCGCCACCAGCCTGTGGCACGAGGCGGCCATCGTCGCCGGCGGCCTCGCCATCCTCTGGCTCACCTGGGGCGGCCCCAACCGCTTCGCCCTGTGGACCTACCTCATCCTGGCGGCGATGAACCTCTCGGCCCGGCTCAACATGTTCCTCGGCGTGCGCAACCTCAACGCGGAGTTCCTGCCGGCGCACCTCGCCTACCTCGCCGGCTTCCTGCGCAACCGGACGATGAACCCGCTCTTCCCGCTGTCCGTCGCCCTGGCCTCCCTCGGCACCGTGTGGCTGGCCGGGGCCGCCCTCGGGGAGGGGATCGACGCCCACGAACTCGTCGGCTTCACCATCGTCACCACCCTGATGGCGCTCGCCACCCTGGAGCACGGCTTCCTCATGCTGCCGCTGCCCTCGGCCGCCCTGTGGGCCTGGAGCCTGCCGGGCAAGGGGACCGACGCGCACGCTTCACCGCTGCGGGGCGCCGCCGAGTATGGCGCGGCCGCCGCGGCACCACCCCTCGCGGCCCGGAGCCGGGAGGCGCACGAAACCGTCGGCTGAGCGTCGCTCCGCGCCAACCAGCACAAGAACGGGCAGCGATCACTGCAAGAATCGGGAAGGGGACAGGCATGAACTACGAGAACTTCTTCGCTGTAGAACTCGACGGCCTCCACCGCGAGGGCCGCTACCGGGTGTTCACGGATCTCGAGCGCCACAACGGCCGCTTTCCCCATGCCACGCATCACACCCCCGGCGGCACCCGCCCCGTCACCGTCTGGTGCTCCAACGACTACCTCGGCATGGGTCAGCACCCCGCGGTGCTCGGCGCCATGCACGAGGCCCTCGACCGCTGCGGCGCCGGGGCCGGGGGCACCCGCAACATCTCGGGCACCAATCATTACCACGTGCTGCTGGAGCAGGAGCTCGCCGACCTCCACGGCAAGGAGGCCGCCCTCCTGTTCACCTCCGGCTACGTCTCGAACTGGGCGGCCCTCGGCACCCTCGCGGGCAAGCTACCGAACTGCGCCGTGTTCTCGGATGCCGAGAACCACGCCTCGATGATCGAGGGCATCAGGGCGAGCCGGGCCGAACGCCACATCTTCCGCCACAACGACCCGGAGGATCTCGACCGCAAGCTGCGCTTGGTCGACCCCTCCCGCCCGAAGCTCGTGGCCTTCGAATCCGTCTACTCCATGGACGGCGACATCGCCCCCATCGCGGAGATCTGCGACGTGGCGGACGCCCACGGCGCGCTCACCTACCTCGACGAGGTCCACGCGGTGGGCCTCTACGGGGCGCGCGGCGGCGGCATTTCCGAGCGCGACGGCCTCGCCCACCGCCTCGACGTCATCGAGGGGACGCTGGGCAAGGCGTTCGCGGTGCATGGCGGCTACATCACGGCCTCGGCCCGGCTCTGCGACTTCGTGCGCAGCTTCGCCTCGGGCTTCATCTTCACCACCTCGCTCCCCCCCGCCGTGGCGGCGGGCGCGGCGGCCAGCATCCGCCACCTCAAGGCCAGCGGCGTCGAGCGTGCCCGGCACCAGGAGCGGGTGGCCGCCGTCCGCGCGCGCCTGGATGCCGCCGGCATCCCCTACCTGCCCAACGACAGCCACATCGTGCCGGTGATGGTCTGCGACCCCGTGCTGTGCAAGGCGATCAGCGACACCCTGCTCGACACGTTCGGCATCTACGTCCAGCCGATCAACTACCCCACGGTTCCGCGCGGCACCGAGCGCCTGCGCATCACCCCGTCGCCGCTCCACACGGACGCCGACATCGACCACCTCGTGGACGCGCTCAGCACCATCTGGGGCCGGATGGGCGTCGAGCGCGTGGCCGCCGAGTAGACCTGCGCTCCGCCCCGCGAGGGGGGGATGCCAACGACGCGTCGAAACAACGTGGAATCGGACCCATGATCGTCAACGGATCGGCCCACGCGATGCGACCGGAACCGGCCCCCATCCCGTCCCTCGACGCGGAGGCCGGAATCATCCGTGCGGCGGAGCGTTCGCGGCCCCCCCGCCCGGGCACGACACCGCACGCGCCGGCGCCCACCTTCCCGTTCTCGGCCATCGTCGGGCAGGACGAGATGCGCCAGGCGCTGCTCATCGCGGCCGTGGACCCGTCGGTGGGCGGCGTTCTCGTCTTCGGTGATCGCGGCACGGGCAAGTCCACGGCGATCCGGGGGCTCGCCGCCCTGCTGCCGCCCATGCGGGCGGTGGCCGGCTGTCCCTATGCCTGCGATCCCGCCCGGCCGGGCGACCTCTGCCACCGCTGCCGCGACCATGCGGCCGGGCTCGAGGTCCACAGCGTCCCGGTGCCGGTGGTGGACCTGCCGCTCGGCGCCACCGAGGACCGGGTGGTCGGTGCCCTCGACCTCGAACGGGCCCTCGCCCACGGGCAGAAGGCGTTCGAGCCGGGGCTGCTGGCGCGGGCCAACCGGGGCTTCCTCTACATCGACGAGGTCAACCTGCTGGACGATCACCTCGTCGACCTCCTCCTCGATGTCGCGGCGTCGGGGATCAACACCGTGGAGCGCGAGGGCTTGAGCATCCGCCACCCCGCCCGCTTCGTACTGGTGGGCAGCGGCAACCCGGAGGAGGGCGAGTTGCGCCCGCAGCTCCTCGACCGCTTCGGCCTCGCCGTGGAGGTGACGACGCCGACGGATCTGCCCACCCGCATCGACGTGGTGCGCCGCCGCGACGCCTACGAGCGCGACCCGGAAGCGTTCTGCACCGCGTATGCCGAGGCCGACGCCGCGATCCGCGAAACCCTCACCCGCGCCCGGGCGCACCTGCCGGCGCTCGCCGTGCCCGACGCCACCCTGGAGGCCGCCGCGCGCCTGTGCCTCGCGCTCGGCACAGACGGCCTGCGCGGCGAACTCACCCTCATGCGCACGGCCCGGGCGCTCGCCGCCCTGGAGGCCGCCGACACCGTCGGCATCGATCACCTCGCCCGCATCGCGCCCGCGGCCCTCCGCCACCGCCTGCGACGCAATCCCCTCGACGAATCCGGCTCCACCGCCCGCGTCACCCGCGCCGTCGCGGAGGTGTTCGCCCCGTGACCGCCTGGGCCGATGCCCTGCTGGTGGCGCGCCTCGCGGCGGCCGATCCGCACGGGATCGGCGGCGTGGTCGTGCGCGCCGGGGCGGGGCCCGTGCGCGAGGCCTGGCTCGACGCCCTGAGAAAGGCCTTGCCGGCGGAGCGTCCGGTTCGGCGGATGCCCGGGAGCATCACCGATGCGCGCCTGCTCGGGGGCCTCGACCTGCCCGCCACTCTGGCGGCCGGGCGGCCGGTCGCCGAGACCGGGCTTCTGGCGGAGACCGATGGCGGGTTCCTCGTGGTGCCCATGGCCGAGCGCCTGTCGCCCGGGCAGGCGGGCCGCCTCGCCGCCGTGCTCGACGATGGCCGCGTGCGGGTGGAGCGCGACGGCGTCGGCCAGTGCCGGCCGGCCCGCCTCGGCGTGATCCTCCTCGACGAGGGCCAGGGTGAGGACGAGGCCGTGCCCGACGCGCTCCGCGACCGCCTCGCCTTCCGCATCGACCTCACGGACATTTCCTGGCGCGACGCGGTCCCGCCGGAGGAGCCGGCCCTCGACGCGGAGCCCGGCCCACCGGCCGAGGACGCGCTGGCCGCCCTGTGCCAGGCTGCCGACGCCCTCGGGGTCGCATCGCTGCGCGGGCCGCTCCTGGCGGCACGGGTCGCCCGGCTGCTGGCCCGCCTCGGCGGCCGCGGCGTGCCGGACGAAGGCGACACCGTCCGCGCCGCCCGTCTCGTCCTCGGCCCGAGGGCGACGCGGATGCCCGCGCCGGCGCCCGAGGCCGATGCGCCGGAGCCGGACGCCGATGCGACACCCGAACCGGATTCCGGAGCCGGACCGGACGAGCCGAATCCCGCCCCCCTCGACGAACGCCTGGTCGAGGCCGTGCGCTGCACCCTGCCGCCCGGCCTCCTCGCCGGACTCGTCGCGGCGGACGCGCGCCTGCGTCAGCCCCGGTCCGGCAAGGCGGGGGCCGCCGCCGCGTCGCCGCGCACCGGCCGGCCCATGGGCGCGCGGCCCGGCGATCCGCGCCATGGGCGCCTCGCCCTCGTGGAGACCCTGCGCGCCGCTGCGCCCTGGCAGCGCCTGCGCCAGGGCGCGGGCGAGCCCCGGCGCATCCGGATCCGCCCGGAGGATCTGCGCATCACCCGGTTCGTCCAGCGCACGCAGACGACGACGATCTTCGCCGTCGATGCCTCGGGTTCGGCCGCCCTGGAGCGCCTCGCCGAGGCCAAGGGCGCCGTCGAACTGCTGCTCGCCGAGGCCTATACCCGCCGCGACCGCGTCGCGGTGCTGGCCTTCCGGGGGACCGGCGCCGAACTCCTCCTGCCCCCGACCCGCGCGCTGGCCCGAGCCCGGCGCGGCCTCAACGCCCTGCCCGGGGGCGGGGGCACGCCGCTCGCCGCCGGTCTCGACGCGGCGGCCGCGCTCGCCCGGACCGTCCAGCGGGGCGGGGGCACGCCCGTGGTGGTGGTGCTCACCGACGGACGCGCCAACATCGCCCGCTCAGGCGCGGCCGGTCGGCCCCAAGCGGGGGCGGACGCCCTCGCCGCCGCCGCGACCCTCCGCGCCGACGGGGTCCGCACCATTCTCCTCGACACCGCCGCCCGGCCGCAGGACACCGCCCGTCGCCTCGCCGAGGCCATGGGCGCGCGCTATCTTCCTTTGCCCTACGCCGATGCCGGGGTGATGCGTGCCGCCATCCGGGCGGCGACCTGAAGAGAGCGCCCATGCCCGCGCCGAGCGACCGACCCGCCTGGGAGCGCGAAGGCGCGGACTGGCCCCACCGCGAGGCCAGCCGCTTCGTGGAGGCCTCCGGCCTCACCTGGCACGTCCAGACCTTCGGCGCCCCGACCGCCCCCGTGCTCCTGCTCCTGCACGGAACAGGCGCAGCGACCCATTCCTGGCGCGGCCTCGCGCCCCTGCTGGCCGAGGATTTCCGCGTGGTGGCGCCGGATCTGCCCGGTCACGGCTTCACCGATCCGCTGCCTGCGGGCCGCCTGTCCCTGCCCGGCATGGCGGCGGCGATCCGCGATCTCCTGTCGACCCTGGCGGTGGCGCCGGAGGTGGTCGTCGGCCACTCGGCCGGTGCCGCCCTCCTCGTCCGGCTCTGCCTCGACGGGCTGGCGCCGCGCCACCTCGTCGCCCTCAACGGCGCGCTGACGCCGTTCCCCGGCCTCGCCTCGGTGCTGTTCCCCGGTCTCGCCCGGATGCTGTTCCTCAATCCGGTGACGCCCCGCATCTTCGCCTGGACCGCCGACCGTCCGGCGGTGGAGCGGCTCATCCGCGGCACCGGCTCGCGCCTCGACGCCCAGGGGCTCGACCTCTACCGACGCCTGTTCCGCTGCCCCGGCCACGTCGCCGGGGCGCTCGGCATGATGGCGAACTGGGATCTTGCGGCCCTGGACCGCGCCATCCCCCGGCTCACGGTGCCGACGACCCTGGTGGTGGGCGGGGAGGACCGGGCGATCTCGCCCGACACCGCCTTCGCCCTGCAGAAGCGCCTGCCCCGGGCCCGGGTGGAATTGCTGCGCAACCTCGGCCACCTCGCCCATGAGGAGGCGCCGGACGCGGTCGCCCGCATCATCCGCCAACTCAGTCCCGCCCCGGCCCCGGCGTCGGTCTAAAACAGCGCTTGCCTCCCGCGATGGACGCGGATTAGTGTCGTTTTATGTTGACACTCGCCGACATGCCGAGCCCCGTGACGAGCCCCGACGCCCGCCCGCACGCGGTGGTGATCGGCTCCGGCTTCGGTGGTCTGGCGGCGGCGATCCGCCTCGGCGCCCGGGGCTACCGGGTCACGGTGCTGGAACGCCTGGAGCAGCCCGGCGGCCGCGCCCGGGTCCACCGCCAGGACGGCTTCACCTTCGACGCCGGCCCGACCATCGTCACGGCGCCGTTCCTGTTCGAGGAGCTGTGGCGCCTGTGCGGCCGGCGCATGGACGAGGACGTGACGCTGGCCCCCATGCGGCCGTTCTACCGCATCCGCTTCGACGACGGCGCCACCTTCGACTACAGCGGCGACATCGCCGCCATGCGGGCGGAGGTGGCCAAGTTCTCCCCCGACGACGTCCCCGGATACGAAGCCTTCATGGCCCGCTCGGAGGCGATCTGTCGGGTCGGCTTCGAGGACCTCGGCCACGTGCCGTTCTCGTCGGTCACCGACATGCTGCGGATCATGCCGAGCCTGCTGCGGCTCGGCGGCCACCGCTCCGTCTACGACCTCGTCGCCCGCTACATCCGCGACGAGCGCCTGCGGACGATCTTCTCCTTCCACCCCCTCCTCATCGGCGGCAGCCCGTTCCGGGCGAGCGCCATCTACTGCCTCATCGCCCATCTCGAGCGCCGCTGGGGCGTCCACTTCGCCATGGGCGGCACGGGCCGCCTCGTCGACGGCCTGTGCGGCCTCATCCGGGGGCAGGGGGGAACGCTGCGCTGCGGCGCCGACGTCGCCCGCATCGCCGTCACGAACGGCAGGGCCACGGGGGTCACCCTGGCGGACAGGGAAACGATCCCGGCCGCCATCGTCGTCTCCAACGCCGATTCGGCCTTCACCTACGGGACGCTGCTCGGCGGCACCGCCAGGCGTTGGACGACCCGGCGGCTCGAGCGCGCCCATTCCTCCATGGGCCTGTTCGTCTGGTACTTCGGCACGAACCGGAAGTTTTCGGACATCGCCCACCACACCATCCTGATGGGTCCGCGCTATCGCGGGCTCATCGACGACATCTTCACCCGGAAGCATCTGGCGAAGGATTTCAGCCTCTATCTCCACCGGCCGACCGCCACCGACCCCCTGCTGGCCCCGCCCGGATGCGACGCCTTCTACGTGCTGTCGCCGGTGCCGAACCTCGACGGCGGCCAGGACTGGGCGGCGCTGGCGGAGCCCTACCGCCAAGCCATCGCGCGGCATCTCGAGGCGACCGTGATGCCGGGCCTCCTGGACTCCCTCGTCACCTCGCGGGTGACGACGCCCAACGACTTCGCCAACGATTTCCTGAGCTATCGCGGCTCGGGCTTCGGCCTGGAGCCCGTGCTGACGCAATCGGCGTGGTTCCGGCCGCACAACGCCTCGGAGGGGGTGCGCAACCTCTTCCTCGTCGGCGCCGGCACCCATCCGGGCGCCGGGCTGCCCGGCGTCCTCTCCTCTGCCCGAGTCCTCGATTCCGTGGTGCCGGATGCGCGCGTCTTCGCCTGAGGCCGTCAGGCCGTCCTTCCGGGCCGTGCCGGCCCCCGACCGACCGCCCCTCTGGGCGACGCCCCACGCCGACGCCGCCGACCGGGCCGCCTGCCGGAACGCGATCCGGGCGGGCTCGCGCAGCTTCTTCGCCGCCTCCGCCCTGCTGCCGGCCCAGGTCCGGCGCCCGGCCTACGGGCTCTACGCCTTCTGCCGCCTGTCCGACGACGCCGTCGACTGCGTGGCGCCCGGGGCCCGGACCGCGGCCGTGGCACGCCTCGCCGAACGCCTCACCCGCGCCTATGACGGGCGCCCCGCCGACGCCCCGGCCGACCGGGCGCTCGCCGACCTCGTCGTCGCCCACGCGATCCCGCAGGCCCTGCCGATGGCGCTCATCGAGGGGCTGGCCTGGGACGGGGAGGGCCGTCGCTATGCGACGCTCTCCGATCTCACCGCCTACGCGGCCCGGGTCGCCGCGAGCGTCGGGGCGATGATGACCCTGATCATGGGGTCACGCGATCCGGCCGTCCTCGCCCGGGCCTGCGACCTCGGGATCGCCATGCAGTTCACCAACATCGCCCGCGATGTCGGCGAGGATGCCCGTGCCGGCCGCCTCTACCTGCCCGTCGATTGGCTGAGGGAGGCCGGGATCGATCCGGACGGGTTCCTGGCCGACCCGCGCCCGAGCCCGGCCCTGGCGGGCGTCGTCGCCCGGTTGCTGGCGGCGGCCGACCTCCTCTACGCCCGCTCGGAAGCGGGGCTTCCGGGCCTGCCCCGCGCCTGCCGCCCGGCGATCCGCGCGGCCCGGCTCATCTACGCCGAGATCGGCCGGGACCTGGAACGCCGAGGCCTCGATCCGGTGAGCGCCCGCGCCCGGGTCGGGGGACGGCGCAAGGCGGCACTCCTCGCCCGCGCCGCCCTGACGCCGTCCTTCGCCGACGGGGTCGCGCGCGCCGCGCCGCCCCTGCCCGAAGTGGCCTTCCTCGTGGCGGCCGTGGCGGCGCAGCCGGTCCCGACCGCGCCGGCCTGGTGGGACGTGCCTGGCCAGATCGCCCGCGTCCTCGACCTCGTCGAGACCCTGCGCGAGCGCGAGACGTTCTCGGGCTCCGCCTTCGCGCCCGAGGGCGCCCCGCACCCGGTCACGTAAGCGAGTCGCTCTTCGCCGCCCTCGACATCGGGCTCGTCTTCGCCCTGGCGCTCGGGTTGGCGATCTGGCAGCTCGTGGCGCTCAGGCGCGGCATCCGCCGCGACCGCGAGGCGGCGGCGAAGTCCAACACGGTCAGGCCCAACACCGATGGGCGCGCGGACGGGCCGGAGTGACGTTCGCGACTCTGAGAACTCCAAAAACTCACGCCAGTGGGCGCGGCATCCGGAACGGCAGCATCCAGCGGACCAAAGGGTTCTTGAACCGGTCGAGCGACAGGCTCTCGTGGATCGGGCGAACGCTCTGCCCGCACAGCCGCGTCTCCAGCAGGGAGCGGGCATAGAACGGCGTGTCCTCGAAGGTGCGCGCCACCCGGGCCGCGCCGTCGTCGCTGCGGGTCGAGCGGGGGATGCGCCACAGGCGGGTCGGCGGCAGGGCGGCGGGGCGGGGCGGGGCGATGTCGCCCGGTGCGCCGGTGGCGTCGAAGCGCAGGGACAGGTTCTGATCGGTACCATCGCGGCGGCGCACGTCGTAGAGGATCGCGGCGCCTCGGGTCAGGTCGGCCCGGCACCAGGTCCAGCTGGTGAACGCGTCCTCCAGGGGCGTGTCGCCGTGGTTGGTGTCGAAATACGCCGTGCCGGTCCAGGCCAGCGAAGGCTCGGTGAGGGTCACCTCGACGGGCGAGGACGGCGCCATCGGCCACCAGCGGTGCTGGCCGCGCGCGTCGAGGGTGAACGGGCCGGGGGTGAGGCCCGTGGGGCGCACCCGCACGGTGCCGCGCACCCGCGAGGGGATCGGCGCCGTCACCTCGTCGAGGTTGATGGTCAGCGTCGTGCCGTCCCATGCGAGATCGCTCGGGCCGATGGCGAGGTGCGTCGCGTCCCGCGACACGGCGCGGCGCCCGCGCTCGGTCATGCAGAAGCGGTTCGACCGCTCCCCGTAGAGCACGACGTTGACGGCGCAGTGCCGGAACGGATCGCGGGTCGGGTCCCAGGCGTAGTAGGGCGAGAACACGGAGCCGATGAAGGCGATGATGGTCAGCCCCTGGCGGCCGTCCGCGCTCAGGGCGTCGACGTACCACCAGACGTAGCCGCCCCGGCCGACCGGCGTGTCGAAGCGCGGGCGGTGGCCCGGTCCGCCAGCAGGCTGTCCGCCGCCAGCCGCCCCGACTGGGCCGCCATCGGCACCCCCGGCCCCGGATGCACGCTGCCCCCCGCCAGGTACAGGCCCGGGATCGCCGTGCGTGCCCCCGGGCGGCGGAACGAGGCCATCCACCCGTGCGAGGCCCGGCCGTAGAGGGCGCCCCCCGTCCCCGGAAACAGCGTCCCGAACTCCGCCGGCCCCGTCGTCACCGTGGCGGGCGTGTCCGTCAGCCTCAGGCCGCAGGCCCCGAGGCGGCGATGCAGGGCGGTCGTGCATGTGGCGATCTCCTGAGGCGTGAAGGCGCCGCCCGCCGGCGCGTTGACGAGGCAGAGCAGGCGCTCGGGCCCGGGGGCCTCGGGGGCGACATCGCCCCGGTCCTGAGCGCAGACGTAGACCGTCGGGTCGGCGGGCAGCCGCCCCCGGGCGATGGCGTCGAACTCGGCGGCGTAATCGCCGGAGAAGAAGACCGTGTGGCGCAGGAGTGGGAAGCCCTCGGCGCGGGCGTTCATGCACAGGGTCACGGCCGAGAGGGAGCGCTCGGCGGGTGGAACCCGCTCGGCGCCCCGCGCGGCCTCGGCGCCGAGGAGCCCGTCGGCCAGGGCCGCGGCGTCGGCGTTGCAGACCACCGCGTCCGCCGGAATGCGTTCTCCGGTGTCGAGGTCCACGCCGATGACGCCGGCGCGGTCGGTGACGATGCGCGCCGCATGGGCCCCGGTGCGCAGGTGCGCGCCGCGCTCGGCGGCGAGATCGGCCACCGCCCGGGCCAAGGCACTCAGGCCGCCCGCCACGTGCCAGACCCCTTGCGATTCGACATGGGCCACGAGCATCAGGGTCGCGGGCGCCCGGTACGGCGAGGCGCCGCAATAGGTGCTGTAGCGCGCAAACAACTGGCGTAGACGCGGATCGGAGAAGTACTCGCCCAACGCCGACCACAGGGTGGTGAAGGGCTGGATGCGCCAGAGATCGCCCAAGCCCGACAGGCCGGCCCGGCGGGTGAGGGTGAGGGGGTTCGGGCGCTGGCCCCGGATGAACGGCCCCTCCAGGGTCCGGTAGACCGCCTCCGCACGGGCGCGGAAGCGGTCGTAGCCCTCGGCCTCGCGCGGGCCGGCGAAGGCCGCGATGGCGTCGCGGGAGGCGCGCGGGCAGGCGAACAGGTCGAGGGGGCCGTCCGGCCCCCAGGCGTGCCGCGCCAGGACCACCGCCGGACTGAGCGCCACCCGGTCGTCGAGGCTCGCGCCGCACTCCGAAAAAATCTCGTCGAGGACCCAGCGCATGGTGAAGACCGTGGGACCGGCCTCCACGGCCCGACCCTCGACGGGGACGCTGCGCATCTTGCCGCCCGGATGCGCGGCCCGTTCCAGCACGGTCACGTCGAGGCCCGCCTGGGCGAGCCGCAGGGCCGCCACCAGTCCGCCGATGCCGGCGCCGATCACCGCAACCCGCACGCGCCAGCTCCTCCATCCTGCAAACCGCAGCTTGACGAGTGTCAATATTATCTTACACTTTCAAAAGACAAGTGAAAGAGACATTCGTATCATCGCTGGGGAGAGACGTCATGGATGCCAACCGCCGCATCGAACGTGCCCTCGACGCCGCCGTCGCCCACGCGGAGGCCCCCGGCGCCCCGCCGCGCCTCGCCGAGGCGATCCGCTACGCCGTCTTCCCGGGCGGCCACCGCATCCGGCCGCGCCTGTGCCTGTCCGTGGCACGGGCCTGCGGCGACGACGATCCGGCGGCGTCCGACGCGGCGGCGGCGGCCATCGAGCTCCTGCACTGCGCCTCCCTC
>Ga0182231_1000129_pt1 | contig 19645 bp, 32 predicted proteins | sample G6R1MG_29_FD_129667 | JGI IMG/M metagenome (GOLD analysis project Ga0182231, IMG submission 129667) | Miscanthus phyllosphere microbial communities from Michigan, USA - G6R2_NF_07NOV2016_LD1 MG | ecosystem: Host-associated > Plants > Phyllosphere > Phylloplane/Leaf | place: USA: Michigan...
AAATGGCTTCAATCGACGGTTAGACACTTCCAAAACGTGCTAAGTCGTTGTACTATTTGATTTGGGTAGGCGACTGTTAATCGCTTTGTCGCAGGTTCGAGTCCTGCTCGGGGAGCCAACAATCTCAGCCACTTAGGTGCCTTACCGTTACCGCGAAACGGTCGGTTAGACAGGGTGGTTAGACAACGCTCCTAGCGATTTTCAGGCCCCTACCCTCCGCAAAGGAGGGTCTGAGACGTGGCCGAAACCAAGCAACTCCCTGACGGCGTGACCGCTCGCACCGTGTACGTCGCTCGCGACGGCCGCGAGTTTCATTCCATTCTCAGTGCGGTCCACCACAACGAGGATCTGGGCCGCGCCGAAGCGGCAACTGCGATCCTTCATGGCGGCGGCAGCGTTTATGACGCTGCGCTCGCTGCTGGTCGCACCAAGCCGGCCGCTATCCTCCAGAGCATCACGGCAGCGACGCCTCTGGTTATCAGCCATTGGCAGTGCCGCGACACGCCTGGATACACGGTCGCCCGCTTCGATAGCCCCTACACCCTGTTCGTAGGTGGCGATGCAGGTTCGTGGAGCCGCCCCTACGGCGCGGAAGTGACGCTGGAGGAGCTTGCCCGGTACGCCGAGGACACCTTCCGGCGATTTCCTGATCTGGCTGTCCCCTCTCCCATCCGATCCGAAGGAGCCTGAGCGATGACAGAAGCTTCACCTTTTGTCGTCGGCGCGAAGGTCGGCGTCACGGACGGGCGTGCTGTCGGCGGCATCCGCGAGGACGAGGTCGCCAAGGTCTACAAGTCGGGCAACTTCGTCCTGGCGAGTGAGCCGGGGCAGCAGTGGCGCAGCTACCAACGCCCTAATTGGAAATTCGGCGGCGAGGGGCGTGTGTGGGTCGCAAGCCCGACCGGCGCGCGCAGCTACTCTCGCCGCGAGTGCCAGTTTTGGGACGAGAAGTTAGCCGCCCAGCGAGCCGAAAAAGCCGCCGAGGATGCGCGCTATCGGCGCTGGCTCTTAGCGCAAGACGCTCTCGGTAAGATGCGCCACGACATCCCGTCTGCAGAATTCCTCGACAAGATCGAAGCGGCGTTCGCCAGTCTTGAGGTCGCCCCCACCCCCTCTTCTACAGAAGGAGCCTGAGAGATGGGCGATCTCAGCATGGACGCCAGAAACCTTTGCGCACGGTTCTTCGGCATGTCCGCGAAAGATACCCTGCACTCGCACCCGCCGCACGCGACGCTGACACCGCATCGCGCCGCAATGGACGAACTGATCGCGGCGGGCCTCGTCTCAGAGCAGCCATTCAATCAGCATGGCTCGCTGCTGTTCACCGGCTCGGAGGCGGCACGAGCCGTAGGGCAATCTCGCCACATTGAGAGTGCGCGCGAAGCAGGCTGGTTCAGCAAGCCTGCTGTCCAAGACCCCGCCCCGCTTGCGGCAGGAGAGAATGCGGAGGGGGAGCGGTGAGCCTTCGCTATGAGCGCCGCATCACCCGCGCGATGCTGAAGGCCGAGCCGCAGACGCTCTGGGTGTTCGGCGACAATCTCCAGCGGCGCGGGCTGGGCGGGCAAGCTCGGGAGATGCGTGGCGAGCCGAACGCTATCGGCATCCCGACGAAGCGAGCGCCCGGCATGGGCGACGGGGACTTCATGCGGGATGAGGACTTCGACACGTTCCGCAACGAGGCGGCCGGATCGCTGTCGGTTCTGCGGCTTCACCTTGAAGCAGGCGGCTCGGTTGTCTGGCCAGCGGATGGGATCGGAACGGGGCTCGCGCGACTGCCAGACCGTGCGCCGAAGGTGTGGGCTGCGCTTGAGCGTGCTCGCATCCGGCTTGAGGCCGTCGCCGCGTCAGGGATGAGCGCGCGAAGCGTGAAGACGCGAAGCGGCTGAGCCCGTAGGGCGCCAGCCCGGCCCGCTAGGGGACGCCCAAATTCCCCTTTCACTCTATCCCCTTAAGGGAGGGGGAAGGGTTTCGAGGTGGAGGCTTTGGGTCGCCCTCGGCGGCGATGGCCTTCTCCACGAGCACGCGAACAGCATCCGAGAACGTCGGCGCGCGGCCGGGCTGCCGCTTGCACCACTCGTCCACCATGGCGACCCAGCTTTCAGTGCAGACGATCTGCTTGCGCTGGTCCATCGGCTCGCCGCTGGCATCCTTCCGCGGTCTCGCCACGCTTCTGATCGTCCCTGTTAGCCCGACCATCGCCGCTTACGCCCTCTTGCTTCTCGCTTCAACTTACATATTATACACATATAACGACGACAAGAGGCGATGCCATGCGCTCCAAATCTATGGGACGAGCCACTTGGGACCCGCAGACTGATCGGTATTGGGGGCCATTCACCTACAACGCCGCTCCAAAGAGCTATCACCCGATTGGCGTCATGTTCGCTTCCGCCGGAGACGAGGAGGACGAGAGCCGCTGCAATCTCCGCATCAGTGGTTTCGGGCGGACGCTGATCGTTAGCCTTCCGCCAATCATCAAGCCGTGGCGCTGTTGGGTGGATACCTCGCGCTATGAATGGTCAAAGAGCCCGCAGGGCGGGTATTGGGATCTGCATCGGCGCGAGTACGGCTTTTCGCTTAGCCGCAGCGGCGGTGTCGGAGAGGGCGCCTACGACTTCTTGAGCGTTCACCTCGGCCCGCAAACGCATGACAGCAGCACCACGAAGTTGTGGTCGAAGCATCTTCCGTGGGCGTCCTGGCGGCATGTGCGCCGCAGCCTCTATGGCCTGAACGGGCAGCATGTTTGGACTGAGCCGCAGAGCGCGTGGAAGCTCGGTGATGGCAGCTACGAGGCGCGCAAGGCAGCGGAGGACGCCTGCCCGTCCCGCACCTTCGCGTTCAAGGACTTCGACGGCGAGGCCCTGACTGCCCGCACCCGGATTGAAGAGCGCGAATGGCGAGCCGGCGAGGGCTGGTTCAAGTGGCTGTCTCTTTTCAAGCGCCCGATGATCCACCGCTCGCTGGATATCGAGTTTTCTGGAGAGACAGGGAAGCGCAAGGGCTCTTGGAAGGGCGGCACCCTCGGCCATGGCATCCGAATGCTGCCGAGCGAGCTGCACGCCGCAGCCTTCCGCCGGTACTGCGCCGAGAACGGCATGACGTTCGTCGGCGAGGTCGCTGATGCAGGGAAAGGGTTTCGGTGATGGGCGAGAGCAAACGGCGCGAGGAGCGCATGACGCCGTATGAGCGGGCGATGCAGGAACTCACCCGCAAGCTTACGGACGATGGCCTGCTGATCGAAGCTGGATGGGTGAGCCTGAGGAAGGTTTGGCTATCCGAGGACACGCCCGCGCATCAGGTTTCCGACCTACGTAAAGCCTACATGGCCGGCGCGCAGCACACGTGGGGCAGCATCCTGACCATGCTTGACCCCGGTGACGATCCGACCACGGCCGATCTGTCCCGCATGGAAAAGATCCAGGCAGAGCTTGATGCCTTCGGCGCGGAATTGGCGCGCGATCACTACCCCGCCAAGGGTTCTGCCTGACCCCGCCGCCTAGTCCCGCCTCAAACAGAAGGGAGAGCAGAATGAGATCCGTACCGGCACCGCCCCGCAATCTCGTGCTGGCCGATACCGTGTTCAGCGAGAAAACGCTTCGGGTTTCACACTCGAACCAGGGCGACCCGTATCGGGAGACGCTTGTGCTGACCTTCGAGATGAACGCGCACGGCAACTACGACCGATACGAGCACATCGCGTCGGTCGAATTGAGCGGTGAGGAAGAACAGCAGCTTCGCGATCTACTGAACGAGCGCGCGTCACGCTGACCCCGCCTAGCCCGCATTCCCCTCAAAGGATAGAACAATGAGGACGCAGAAGACCATTCAGCCCCGCGAGAGCCGTGAGGCGGACGCCGAAATCGCGTCCGTCGATTACAAAGCGGCACCGCACGATGTGCTCGAAGCCGTGGATCGCCTCCTAGCCGAGGAAGGACTTGAGGTCGTGATGCTCGACACGGGCAGTGACCAGTACGAGTTCGCCGTGGAGGCTCGACAGTCATGAACCAGCCCCTGCATCTCGTGACACAGCGGGGACAGCCCTACAGCAGCGTTCGGCGATGTTGCGAACGCTGCGGTCAGATGTGCTGGCCCGGTATGAAGGGCTCTGCGGAGCGCTGGACGGACGATCCTGACGCGTTCGCGGCGTCCGAGGTCCGCTGCGACCGCCCAGCCCCAACTCCATCTGCCGAACGGGGCGCATGATGCCGATCAGAGCCAAAGACAGAAAGTGGCTGCGAGAGATCTGCGACCGCACCAACGGGCCGTCCGGAATGTATCCGGGCATCCACTGCAAGCTGATCCCCTGCGGCCCGGCAGAGCGGCTTCGACGGCTCGGACTGATTGAGGTCTACGAGCCGCACAACCCGGTCCACGACAGCCGGTACGTGGCAACGGATGCGGGGATGCGGGCCATAGCTGAAGTCGTCCCCGCCTAACCCCTCCCTCAATCCAAAAGTCGTGCCGCCCTGAGGAGATGATGATGAGCGAGACGCAAACCGAGGACGAGATCATTTCCGCTTACCTAGAGGCATACAAGCGCGCCAATGGTAGAGACGCCCCATTCGAAATCATCTGCGCCCATGAGGCGTTCTGGTTTGAGGGAGCGTCAGACCCGGTTGGCAGGGTTAGCCGGCAAGAGCTTGCAGAGATGACTAAAAGTCTCAGCAGGAAGGCAAACGAAAAGCCCGCCTCCTAGGAGCCCCTGATGTCCGAAGCACCGAAGACGGTTTGGGTAACAGAGTGGGCATTGGAAAGCGGCGTTGAGGAATGTCGCGTTGCTCACATCTACGATGACGGCTCGTTAGACCTAGAGGAAGGCTGTGCGCCCGCCTTGGCCGAGCACTGTCATCCCACCCGCGAAGCCGCCCTCACCCGCGCCAACGAGATGCGAGCCGCCAAGATCGCCAGCCTGAAGCGGCAGATCGAGAAGCTGGAAGCCCTGGAGTTTTGAGGAGAGCGGGATGGTTGACGTGTTCAAAGTCGATGAGGCCGACAGAGGCTATGACAGCCTTGAGGCGTACTGCCACAACGGGCGCCTGACGGTCCAGATTGAAGAGCCGTTTGCCGGCGATACGGAGACGGGTTTTGGCCGAACCTGTTCGATCGGATTGAGCTTGGATAACGCCGAGGCATTCGCGCACTGGCTGATTGAGACGGTCGAGGCTGCCCGCAAGGGAGTGCCCCGCCCCTCTGCTTCCGAGGCCGATTGAGGAGAGAAGGATGATGTGCCCGCACACGATGAAAGCAACCGACTACGCTGGCGCGGTGTTCTGCTGCGACTGCGGGCTGATTGTGAGCGCCTCACCGGCGCACAAGGCTATCGAAGGGCGAGCCGCAGAGATACGCGAGGAAACTGATGCACGGCGCGAGAAGCTGCGGCGAGCCCTTGCAGGGCCAAAGAAGCGGTTCGGCGGGCCCTAGAACGCAAAAAGCCCGCCGAGCGAGTGCCGGGCGGGGCTGAGATTGAGCGAAGTTAGGGCGGTTTAGCGAGGCACGATCTGGAACTTGACCACGTTCTGCGCCCGCGTGATCGGGCGGGGCTGAGTAGGATCAATCCCGGTCGCGGTCATGCGTCCGGTTTTCGATGGCCTGTTCGCGCTCGATCATGCCGAGGATCTGCGTCTGCTTCACCGTCTCGTCGCGGATGATCCGCACGCATTCGGCAATGCGGCTCGTGTCCTCCGAGGTGCGCCGCGAGAAATCCCGTAGCTCGCGCAGGATGTCGTTCGCCTCCCTCGGGCCCTGCATGAAGGGCGGAGGCAGATCGGCGATCCCGGCCGGCGCGGGGGGCGGAACGTGCTCCTTATCGACCCTGGCTCTGGTCACCATCCACCCGATCAGCAGCATTGTACACCCGCCGACGAAGACCTGAAGGAACTGCTGAGTGGCGATGGTCTCCTTCAGAAACGCTATCAACGCTTCCATTCACCTTAGACCCCCTCAAGCTTCGCGAGGGCCTTTCCAAGAGGGCTCCTTCGCGAGGCGCCGTCCAGCACGGCAATGTAAACGGAAAGGGCCTCGAAGCCCGCAAGCGTGCCAAAGATGGAGATGCTAAGGCTTGGCGCGTGCGCGACCGCGATGGCGTCATAGATCAGGGCGAAGCTGAATTGGCCCATGATGAAGCAGCCGACAGCCGCCCCGAACGCTCGTGCATAGGCGCCCTTAGGGCCGACGCGGATGTTGTTGATGTAGCCGTTCAGAAACAGGGCCATTGCCCGAACGGCACCGACCGATCCGAAAATCAGCGCCATGTTGGCTTCGCTGAAGCCCATATGGGCGATCGGCTTCAGTGCCAGCCGCTCCATCGTATCTCCCGGCAAGGCCAGCGTTATCGCCATCAGGAGCATCATCGTCGCCATGCACCACTCGAACAGGCGATAGGTGCTGTAGGGGCCGGCGGGGTGGCGCGGCAAAAGCGGCTGACGGCGCTGCTGCGGGTCCAAGCCGATCATCCGAACCCCTGCGGCCACGATGGGGCTATTCGCAATCCCTCTTGCGGGCATCGCGGCATCCTGTCGTTTATGGCGTCAGCCATTTGCGGGCGCGTCCTTACCGACGTGTCTGGAATGGTCAGTGGGGCCGCCGATTAGCTTGCCGGCAGACGGCGTGCCCCACGCTGCTTCGAAAGGTTAGCGGCCGGGACGCCAGCCACAGAGACGAGCGCCCTCCTCCAGAATGCGGAGGTACTTGCGACGGTCGGTGGGCGTCAGGCCGTCCACGCTGGTTCGGCTGAAGCGCACGTCTTCAAGCCGATGGGTTCTGCACCATACGTCGGCCTGTTCGGGCGTGCAGGCGCCGAGGGCGAGCGGCAGGGCCAGAGCGGCACCAAGGGCGAGCCTCTTCATCGCTTTGTCTCCTCAGGCGGTATCCACCGGTCGAGACGTTGGTTGACCTCTTCGTCCGACATGCCCTCGACCTCGGCCTGCACCTCACGCGTGGTCGCCTCGGTCTTGTCGTTCGCCGCGTCCTGCTGTGCCTTCTGAGAGGCCGCACCACGCCGGTAGATCTGCCCTGCGGCTAGGGCCACGCCGAGCCCTGCCAGAGCCTCCAGGGCGACCATGATGCGGCCAGTGAAGTAGGCGTAGACGAAGGCCAGCCCGACGAGGACGCAGCCACCCAAGAGCCAGGGCCAATAGTCCCGCAGGAAGCCCCAAGCCGTGAAAAGCTCAAACATCACCGGCCCTCAGGCGAGGGCTGCACCGTCGTCTGGATCGTCTCCGGCGGCGGAAACCACTGGCGCAGGACGACGTTCAAGACGTTGACGATGATCGTCCAAACCAGCGCCTTCTCAGGCGTCAGGATGCCGGCGACGTTTACGGTCTGCAAATAGCCGAGCACGACAAGGGCCGTCGTTGCGACACCACTGACGATGTTGAACAGCACAATCTTGATTGGCCGTCGCCGCACAATCGTGGTCGTGACCGTCGCGGCCGATGCCGGCGTGGCAACGGTGATCGGCGGCAGTTGCTCCTGCGGCATGTCGGTGTCTCGTTCTAGAGGTGCGCGGCAACCGGCCGGCTCGGGCAAATTGCGAAGTGAATCACCCTGCAAGGGACTCGTCAGTTTCTGACGTTTGAGGCCGCGATTTCGCGTGATTTAGCGCCAGAACTTGATATGATTCCGCAATGGAAGGGATCGCATTTCGAGCCGCGCTAAAGCGCCTTGGCCTACCGCTCTACAAGGCGGCTGATTTCCTCGGCGTCAGCAGCAGCACCGTGCGAAATTGGGCGAACGATCGGGCTCGAGTCCCGCAGCACGTCGCCATGCTTTTGCACCTGATGGTCGCAATGAAGCTGACGCCGGATAAAGTGGGCGAGTGGGTTGCGGATGGGCGGCGAACTCATTCCGTTTTGGAATAGGTTGCCTCACCCGAACGTCACCCACGCCACCCAAAGCAGGAGCGCCAGCCCAAGGCAGGCCGCGGCGAGGACAACGAAGATCGCAGATCCGAGCCGGTCATCCGCGCTGGTGGGACGGGCATTCGCGACCCGTGCCATCCAGAGCAGCGCACAGCCGATGACGAGAAGGACGAGAGCGGCCCAGCCCATCACGAAGCCCACCGGAACAGAGAGGACAGCCAGCCGCCGAGGGCGCCGGTCTTCACGGTCGTCTCAGTTACGGGCGGGACGGGCTTCGGCAGGGCGACAGGCGGCGGGGCCGGCACTGGCGCCATGAACGAGGGCGCCTTCACAACAGCCCTGTCGCCACGGCGAGCCTTTGGCAAAGTCACCGCGTAGGGCGTGCGGAACTGATCGTACTCGCCCTGACGTCGCGAGATGATCGCCGCCGGCTTGTTCCACATCAGGATCGCCTCTGCCGCACCCGCGATGTTGCCAGCCCTGAGCCGACTGGCCACGGTGGAGCGCGTGAACGACGGCTGGCCGATGTTGAAGCAGAGCGACACGAGCGCATCGAACTGGTGCTGTTCGAGCCTGATGCCGAGGTCCGAAATTGGCTTAGCATACGCCTTCACGGCTTCGGTGAAGAGCGCATCGCTGGTCGCCGCCGTGATCGTCAGCCCCGGCGTCACCTTGATCAGCCCCGAGGCCGTCGTGATGCCGACGCCGATCGTCCAGATGCCGACGCTGTCCATGTAGGCGGTCAGCACCTCGCCTTCGCGCGCCTTCAGAGCCGCGCGCCCGATGGGCGACAGGTCCATTCGTGTTCTCCGGATTGTCAGGATAGGGCGGTTGATGACACCAGCGCCCGCCGACAGGCCGGAAGGCGCGCTAATGAGCCTGCGTGGCGCCGCCTGAAGCTCTATGGGCCAGGACGGCAAGCTCTTCGGCCGTCTCCGGCTCGTAGGGTTTTAAGCTGCCGGGATCGGCAACACGGGCGCCGTAATACGGGTTCAAGAATTCGTGCTCGACATGCCCGATAAGGTTCACGAACAGCGAGAAACCTTCAATTTCCAGCTTCAGCCCGTGCAGGGTGAGGATCATGCCAGACGATGGCTGCACATAGAGCCCCCAAGGCTCGATGATGCCAAGGACGGCCCTCGCCTCCTCCGGTTGCCGGCCCGCCCATGCTCGCCACACACGGACCTGCTCTTCGGTCGGCTCAAACCACTGCGCCACGTCCACCCCCGCGCCCTTCGTGCGACATGCCGCTTGCTCGCAAGAGTCTGGCAAGCTAGCTCTGCCTCCGCAATAGCGGCACGAGGGGTATGCGATGGATCGGCTCAATCGGCTTGTGATCGACTCCACGGGCGCGGTCAGCGATATGTGCTGGCTGACGACGGAGTTCGGCACCGACAAGTCGCCCTACTTCTATAAGGACGATCCGAACTCACACCGTCACGCCTACTCCGCCATCTACGACCTGCTTTTTGCTAACCTTCGCTATCAGCCGATCGTCTTCGGAGAGCTCGGCATTCTCGACAACTCATCCATGCACGCGTGGCGCTCGTTTTTTCCGAACGCGACGCTCTTCGGCTTCGAGTACCAAGCCCATCTCATGGAGCAGGCCAAAGGCCATCGCTTGCCGCGGACGCACTATGTGCCGGCCGACATCGGCGATACCCGGCTGTTCTACGACGCGCTCAACGGCACGCAGCAGACCTTCGACGTGCTGATTGACGACTCGACGCATCTGTTCGAGCACCAGATCAACTTCGTGAAGGTCGCCGTCGATTTCGTGAAGCCCGGCGGCATGGTGATCGTAGAGGACATCTTCCGCGATTGGCCTGAGGAGCGCTTCACGGAAGCCCTGCGTGCGGAACTGCCCTACTTCTCATCCGGCACGTTCATTGAGACGAACCACGCCCAGCGCTACAGCGAGGGCACGCAGGAGCCGTGGTACAACAACGACAAGCTCCTAGTACTGCACCGAAACACGCTGGCACGCGAGCTGTCGCATCCGCACCGCGATCACAACCTCAAGCAACTCCGCGGGCAGACGGGATCAAGCCGCTAAGAGGTATTGACGGCTTAATGGTATATCCAGTTGACCCCATCGCACAGCACTACGGCGATGGCAGATCCGCCGCCGCCGATAATTCCGCGATAGTTGATGGCGCCACCAGCGTCCGTAATTGTTGCCACAGCGCCGCGTCCTGAGGCGTTGCAGGTCGGTAAGCCCGCGGCGGTATACTGGGCAGGCTTGAAGAAACCGGACAGGAATGCCCCGGCCGCGTTGAGGACGCCCTGCGGGTTCACACTCCAGCCGGTGCCCTCGATCTGCGAGCGACTATAGGTGCCGCCAAGTTGCATTCCGGTCGGTGACGTCGAGTGCTCGAAGATGCCCGCATAGGTCTTATTGCCTGCGATCGACGCGAAGGTCGGCGTCGTCGTGTCGTCCACGATGGAGGCGACCGAATGCATGACGCCTGTTCCGATTTGTCGGATCTGGTACGCAATCGGGCTCGTGGCCCCATCGTAGATACCCGCACCAGAGTGGGAGCACGTCGTGACGCCCGTGCAAATTGCCAAGCCGTATTGGCCTGAACTCTCGGTGACGAAATCCGCAATCTGCGTGGCGTGCTGGCCGGCGATGCGGACGCCGTAATAAGCTGCGTTGGTGGTCGTGCCGGGATTTGGCTCGCCGTCCACTTGGATATGGCCGGTCAGCATATTCGAGCCGCCGGATCTCAGGAAGAGATTGAAGCAGTCCCCGTTCCCGAAGCCGCAGTTCGTGCCGCTATTGTTGCCGAAATCAAGCTCCGTGTTCACGTGGAAAAGCGGCTTCACGCCAGGGAAAAGCGCAACGTTCGTCGCTTGCCCCCAAGTCGAGGCTGAGCCCGGCTTAACTGCTTGCTCGTTGTAGATGTTCGCCTTTACGCCGATGGCGAAGTCGTTGATCCAAAGCCACGTCACGCCGCCGTCATTGAAGGTGTAAGGCGCCGTCGGGGGACGCTGACCCGGCGGCGAACTGCTTCCGCTGGTGCCTGCGGTCGTCGCACGATAGACCGCGCCGACACCGCCGCCTTGCGTGACGTGGGCGTTGTCGCCGACTGCATAGCTTTTCCCAGACTGCCACGCCTCGTTGAACCCGGTATTTGACGTGCCGATGACGGCCAGAAGCTGCTCCTGCGCCTGCCCATCGAGTTGGCTTGGCCCCGAAATCAGGAGGCTTGCGCGCTGGTGGTCGTAGAAGGCAGGGACTGCCGGCGCGACCTGCCCTGCCGCCGGGTAGGGACCTCTCACGCAGGAAAGTTCGGGGCAAAAGCTGACCCGGTTACCCAAGCCCAGCATAACGGCTGGAGGGTTGTAGGTTCCGGCGAGTGACAGGTCCGCGCCGTAGAACGCGCCTTGCATCGCCACGGCGCCGGGTGTCAACTTGAAGTTCGGCCCCGCCCCGCCAGTGGCAACACAGCCGATCGGCACCATGGCTTTGCTGGCACGATCACGGATCGCGAACTGCGGACAAGAGCCCGAGCTTTGAAGGCCCGTCTCTGCCAGAGTGAAAGTCTGTGCCCCCGCAGCGATCGGCAGCCCGAGGAGAAAGGCGAGACAGAGAAAAACGCGATGAAGCATATGCTTATTCCGAAATCGTGCGAGCGACGTTGAGGAGCGTGTTGATGTCGTCGGTGCTCAGACCGACCGTCGTCTTCACGTGCTGGGCGAGCAGGCTGCTGGCCGTAACGAAGACGGTATCTTGCCAAGCAATGGCGATCGGGTCGTCTGGGTCTGATGGAACGGCAGCCCTGACCGCTGCGACACGGCCCGGCCCTGAAGCGCGAAGAGCCTGAAGGAATTGCCCTCGCCGCGGAGGATAGCCCGGGGGCATTGGCCCGCTCAGCAGCGAGGCGATGAACTGCGGCGAGATCGGCAAGGACGAAATGTCGAAGGCTGTGAAGGACCCGTCCGCGTTTTGGGCGGCGAGCAGCCCTGTCTTTGGGGCGACGTCTGAGAATGCGATGGTGCCGTAATCGAGCCGTGCGCTCCACGTCAGACCGCGCTTGGTCTCAATGCGAATGCCTGCCCCGGATCGCGGATCGGCGGGATAGTTGTTTCCGAAGGCGGCAACGACGTTTCCCATAGGTTACTCCGCGACCGTTCGGGCATTGGCGATGATGGTGGCGAGTTGCGCGTCAGACAGGCCGAGTGTGGTCTTCACGAACTGCGCGAGCGTACCGGTCTGCGTGACGAACGTGGTGTGGTTGAAGGCGATGTTCGTAGCGTCGAGTCGGTCGGACGGGACGGCATCGGCCACTGCGGCGACGCGGCCGGCACCAGAGTTTTCCAGCGCCCGGAAGAATTGACCTCTGGTCGGGGCAAACAGTGCGAGCGCCGGAACAGAGCCTGCGAGCAGGCCGCCGCCTGAAAAAACGGACGGCGACGGCGGGACAAACAGGCTCGGCTCCGTTTGCCCCGAGACCGCAGCGGCTAATGTGGCTTGGAAGAATGATCCCGACGGCACCACGCCCGACGGAAAGTCGAAGCGCAGCCTCGGCTGGATGAAAGCCGCCCCGGCCGGAGCGACGAAGAAGCCGTAGATCCTGCCGCCGGCTATGGCGCTCGCGGCCAGAGTTGCGCCGAGGATCGCGCCGTTGGCATCATAGAACTGCGCACGGATCGACGGCGTGCCGTTCCCTGAGACGTACCCGCTACTGACCTCGATGTTCTGTCCTGGCGTAACGGGGTAGAAGCTCTGGGCGCCCGACGAACTCACTCGGCTGAATAGGGCGACAACGAGAGTTGCGGCAGAAGTCGTCGCGGGAGACGTAGCGAGAAGGCTGTTGCTTCCGTTTGGGCCGTTCGACGCGACAACGGCCAGCGTGAAGTCAGCCGTGTTTCCGCCAATCGTTATCCCCGAAAGACCCTGCGTGAAGTCTCCGTTGTACAGGAGGTTGGTGACGGCCATGCCAACCCTGCTGGGCGGAACCCGTCCGTTGGCATCGGCTAGTACCCGACCATTGACCGCATCCCGAACGGTAGCGGGCTCCACGCCCGACATCTGGATGTCGGTGCCAAGCAGTGTAATGCTCGAGCCGGATTTGCCGTTGACGGTTGTCGGGTTGCCCTGCGGCCCGGTTGCGCCGACCGGGCCTTGCGCCCCCGTTGCCCCGGACGGTCCTGTGGCGCCTTGCGCTCCGGTGTCCCCCTTGGGGCCCTGCGCCCCGGTCGGACCGACAGGTCCGGTCGCGCCAGTTGCTCCCTGCGCCCCTGTGGCGCCCGTATCGCCTTTAGGGCCCGTGGCACCGGTCGCGCCTGTGTCGCCTTTTAGCCCCTGAGCACCCGTGGCTCCAGTGTCGCCCTTCGGACCTGTAGCGCCAGTCTCTCCGGTAGCTCCCTTTGGACCCAAGGGGCCCACGTCGCCCGTGGCACCGGTTGCCCCGCGCTCACCTTGGGTGCCTTGTGGCCCCGTTGCGCCAATCGGCCCGGCCGGGCCAGTCGCGCCTTGGGCCCCTTGCGGACCGGAAGGTCCCTGGGGTCCCGCTGGGCCTGCCGGTCCCTCAGGGCCTGGCTTCCCGCCGCCAAGCTCTACGGTGGCGTACACGCCTCCGTCGCGGCTATGGCAGATCACGCCATCAATGACGTTGACAAAGAACTGGCCCCGAACCAGGGCATCCGAGCCGGTCAGCGGAGGCCGATAGCCCGCCCTGTAGGACCAAAGAAGCTCAGGCGGAACCGTGATGTCGATGTCGCGCGCCACCGATCAGCCTCGTTCGCCGTCGCCGATCGAAACATTGACGTTGATGTCTTCGTCGGGGAACGGCGGCGGCAAGGGCGCAGCGCCGCCGAAGCTGATGCCGCCGCGGGCCTGTACGACGAACTTGAACGCGTCGATCTCGGACATCTGCCCGCCGATCCATGCGCCGATGCTGCCCTCATAGGAGCCCGGCATCAGGCCACGCATCTCGCTGGGCGGGAACTGCCACGTGACGACGATAGTGTTGCCTTCCGCGACCGCAACGAGACGGCCGGTTTCGTCACCGGTCCGAGCCGAGAGAACAAGCCCGTGTGATCCCACGAACGGCTGGCCGTAATCCGAAGCCCCGGCATGGACATCGCTCGGCCACGCAACGAAGGCGTAGGTTGTCTGCGACGGGTCGGGCAGGCCGTCCGCATAGATCGTGTACGTGTCGCGCCATAGGCCGCGGTTCGAGACAGGGCGGTGAAGATGCTGCATCGCCGCCTCAGAGCTTGATGTACGTCGAGACGAGGATGAACGGCGGGAGCCAATTCATAGCCGCCCCGCCGCCCTGCGAGCTGAGTGAAACCGTGATGTTGTGGGCGTGCGCTCCGGCCCCGGTTGTCTGCACGGCGTGGAAGTGCGCGCCAGTCGTCCCCGTGAAGCCTGTGATTTGGCCGACGGAGCCACCCACGTTATCGACCGCGCCTGCACCACCCGGCGTGGCGTACCCCACGGCAACGCGATAGGTCAGTCCGTGGAAGTGGTCGCCGTCTGTCGAGGTGCTGCCGGTGTGGTCGTGGAAGCCCTGCGTATCCATGGTCGCAGTGACGGGGTGGCCGTGTGAGACCATCTCCGAGAGCGTCTGCGTATGGCTCGCCTCGCCGCCGTAGGAGCCGAGCGTCGTCGCGTTGCCGAATGCGAACAGGCCGCCGGTCAGGCGCCCCTTGGAGCCAGCGCCCAAGTCATCAAGAGCGCGGCGATCGCGGCCGGCTTGGTCGGGAAGCGCGATGGCCTTGCCCGCAGCCCAATCTGCCTCGGCGTTAGTCCCCCTGCCACCCGAGACGGCAAGGTTGACGTCCTGGTTCCAGAGATGCACGAAAAGGTCGTGGCAGTCGTCGTTGGCGCGTTCGGATGCGGATGAAACCGCTGATCCAATTGTCCGCCCATTGAAGCGCACCCAACCCGGATGAGAACCGACGCCGTAGCGGTCTTTGATGTCGCCGGTCTGGAAGAGCCGCTTGTCGTCTACGTCACCACCGGAGCCACCGCCGCCCGAGCTAGGGGCATCGACTACGTAGCCAGGGATCTCGGCGTAGACGTAGTTCGACGGGTCGGTGATGCGGAAATCGTAGCCCCCTGGCGGAAGGAAGATAACAGGCCAAATGCCGCTCCCGAGCGACGAAATCGGGAACTCGTGACGAATGCCGAAGCCCGCATCCTTGTAGGATGCGGCCGGCGTCGTCGTTCCGGCCTGGAAGACCGACAGGCGCCCATCGAACACGCGGTTGCCCGACGTGTCGTGAACAGCCTGCAAGGATAGGCTCAGAAGCGCCACAAGCGTCTCCAGGCGTAAGGGGGAGGGCGTCAGCGGCCGAGGCGCGACAGAGGCGCCTGCGGGGCCGCTTGAGCAGCGTCGGGGCTCATGAGAGCGGCAGCGCCCAAGCCGCCGAGGCCGATGCCGACGGGCAGGCGTGAGAACAGCACTTGGCTTGGGTCGTAGTGACTGCGGACCCGGTTAGGTGTCAGGGCGATGACCTGATCGTCTCCGCCGTGCTCGGCGAGGCCCCGGAGAATGGCGGTGTCCAGCCCTTCCGCCTTCGCTCTTTCCACCGCCGCGCCGATGTGGCCGTAGCCGTAGGAGACCGGAGACGGGGCGCCGGGCGCGTAGCCCATTTCGCGGAGTTGCGCGGCCAGATCGCGGTCCTGCGCACGGTTCGCGCGGAAGCCGGTCATGTACTGGTCGAACAGGGCTCCATGGCTCGCCCCACCCTGGCCGGCGGTGATTTCGCGGGCCCGTGCCGTGAAGGCGGCATCGTTCTCGGCCAAGTCGGCGAGGTCGAACACCTTCGTGCGGCCCGGCTCTACCGTTGCACGGAACACTCGGTTGCCGGCCTCGCCGCCCTGCGCGCTCGCGCTGGCGTACCCGCTCGCCGTCTCAGGGTCCGGAGCAAAGAACACCGCACCGCGCTCAGCCGGATTGGTGCTGGCCTGCGGATCGAACCGTCGAAAGTCGGGCCCTGCCGTCGAGCCGTGATACAGATCCCACGAGGGTGCATCCGGATCGAGACGACGCGGCCCAGCGGGCGGCGCCTGTGGGTTCTCGGCGATGCCCTTGCTCAGCGCGAACTCTAGATCCGCAAGTGGATCGGTTTTCGCTGCCGCCCCGCCGAACGACCGCAGAGCGCCGGCCGGTGCCTTAAGCGGCAGCGAGCCCGTCATCGCTGTTCCGGCGAGGTCAAAAGCCTTGCCAACCGCCTCGTCGCTGACATGGCCTGTCGTCGGATCGTAGATGCTGGCCTCGCCGCGGTAGACTTGACCGGGGAACTGCGCCGCGCCGAGGGCCGAGAGCACCGCCTGCGGCACGGCCCACGTCACGCTTCCGGCGTTCGTGCGTCCAAGCGGCAGGAGCGCGCTGCGGTAGGCCAAGGCATTGGGGTCCGTGCCGAGCGCGGCAAGGGGCTCTGCCATTCGACGGTGGCCTCGGGTTGGGGTAGGTTGCCGACCGCGTTTAGGCGGAGAGGGCAGGATGCGGGGCTTATGGGTTGCGGCTGCGGTGGCGCTGGCCGTCAGTGGATGCCAGTCTCGATCAGAGCGGGTGTCGAACTCAGACGATACCTATTGCCGGTCGATAGGCGCCCCACCCGGCTCCCCGGATTACTCTCAGTGTCGCCTTCAACTGCGGGCTGAGCAGGATCGCAGGGAGGCACATTTCCGCGCCAACCCGCCCTTCCGCACGGACAACCCGGTGACGTGGCCGGCGCAGCAGCAACAGCAGCAACGCCCCGTGGCATGCACAACGAGCCCGAACCTCGGGAACCTCCAAACCACGTGCAACTGATCCTCGCGGCAGTCTGGCTCCTGATCCCGTTCCCTGTCGGGCTAGCGCTGTTCGTCCTCGGCGCGGCTGGCTACGGGGCCTTGAAGGGCACGCGCCGCGCCCATCACATCGACCGGTCCGGCTTGTGGCTGCGCCACTTTCGGCAGGTTGGATGAAAGCCAATCCTCAAAGCCGCGGATGACGCGCATGAAGGCCGGCTGCCGGGCGACTTGATCCGTGACTTTGCGTAGGGCCTCAGGGTCGGCCGAGGCCAGCATTTCGCCGACGCGCTGGGCCACACGAGCATCGACCTTGATTGCTCCCTGTCGAGCGAGGTTGCCCAGCAGAGCGCCGAAGCCGAGATTGCTCGCGCTGAAGTCGCCCGTGAGGATGCCCTGACCCGCCGCGCCAGCACCGCCGGCCAGCCCGAGTTCAACAAGCTGCCGAGCCGTAGTGGAGTTGCCCGTAACGGCGCGACCGGCTTGGGTCATGACGTTCTCGACCCGCAGGAACGCCTCAAGCTTGGATGCTCGCTCCTTGCCGATAGCAATTTCGACGTGCTCGCGTGCTTTCGGGGAGCCAAAAATCGTGTTGACCACATCACGACGATCGCCAAGACTGCGAACGCGGTCGATGAGGGCAGATGAAAAGCCATCGGCGAACAGCTCCCGCTCCGGAGTCGACAGTTTCGCAACAGCGCGGCGCGCGTCAGGCGTCGCCATGGTCGTCGTAACGAACTTCTGCCCAGCCTCTAGCGCGTCCTGTGCTCCAAAAGCGGCCGCCGCTCCCGCACGAGCCGATGCGAAGCTCGGAACGCGCTCATCCAGCATTCCGACAAGCCCCTTTCGGAGGCCGTCGATGTCTGCCGCTTCGCTGTTGCGACCCTGACGCTGTGCGACCGTGAAAGCGTCGTCAAGGTTGCGCTTAACGTGATCCCAGAACTGAAGGCTCGGGTACGCGACAGATCCATCCGCGGCTTGCCGAAGGGCATATGAGCCGTCAGCGTTGCGTGCGAACGGGCTGACCAGCGGTCGAAAGCCATCGACCACGGCGCGGTTAGCTCCGGTGCGTGACGCCTTCGCAATAGCCTGCTGCACGGCTGGTGCCGCGGTGAGATCCTGCAACGCCTCGTCCCACAGCCCCCCCGATCCCTCGGCGTAGGCACGGGCGTAGGCGGGACGGTTGGCTTGCCGGGCCTGCGCCTGAAGAGCTTCGCGCGTCGCGGTGACATCGCCGCCCGTTCCGGTGAGGCGCCCGACATAATCGGCGATGCGTTCACCCTGCCCTGCGTTTCGGGCACCAACCGCGCCCTGAAGCGCCTCGCGAGCTTCGGTCGAAGTATTAGCTGCCGAGCGAGCAAGCGCGCGGGTCGTCTCTCCGCCTTCATCAAGCGGAAGCACGGGCTGGCCAGCCTCGCGAGCGGCGGCGAAGAGGTGAGCATCAGGCTGAGCGTTGGGAGACGCGACATCCCGCTCGGCCGCAGCCGCGATCCGCCGCGCGGCCTCCTGCTCCGGATTGATGGCGCCGCGAGCAATCCCAAGGGGGACGCCAGCCCGTTCCGCCACAGCCCGTCCAGCGGCACCGATACCGCTGAGCGCCAGTGATCCGCCGGCGCCAAGCGCGCCACCAACGGCCCCGCCCGTCACGGCTCGGTTCGCGCGATCTCCTACCCCGTCGCCCTGCCCCGCGCCGTAGAGGGCTCCATAGCCCGCACCGACCGCAGCAGCGCCACGGACACCCGACGAGGCAAGCGCGCCGCCAGGGAGCGCCAAACCGGCGCCAATCTGCGTTCCGTAGCTGGTGACGGGTCGATCGGCATCATCCACCCGATTGATAGCGCGCTCGCGGTCAAGCGCATCCTGATAGCTGTCGGCCCCGCCCGTGACGTACCGGCCGGCGGCAGCGATGTCGTCCATAAACGGCACGGCTCGGGCAGCGCCGCGTACAGCGGTGTCTACGGCCGACAGAACTGCGCCCTGCCCCTCTCGCCCTTGCCGCGCCTCACGCTCATACTGTGCGACGCGGGCGGCGCGCTCCGGATCTTCGTCTACTGCAGGCAGCGAGACGCGGACGCGCGGGCGCTGACCCTGAGCCGGCGCGCTCTGTGACGGCTGAAGGCGCGGTGCGGGCCCATCGTCTAGCAACTCGACCTTCGGCGGCTCGGCCCCGCGAAGGGTCATCGGATCGTCTTGGCTGCGACCCTCCGGCACGAAGAAGCCGACAGGTTGCGCGCCCTGAGTGGGCACGTCGGGATCATCAAGCAGTTCCACCAAACCGGCGGCTTGTACTTGCGCCGGCACCTGCGCGGGGGGCTGCCCTTGGCTGGCGCGTTCTCCGAATGCTCCGTAGATCGCATTGGCATGGGCGTTGCGCGTGCCCCAACCGTGGGCGTACTCCGCGCCGCGATTGGAGCCCTTGGGGCGCTCGAATTGCGTCACGAAGGCAGCAGCAGCCTCGGTCGGGTTCTGCGCCGCCAGGAGCGCCTTACGGGCGCCCTGATGCGTGTTCTGAAGCTCCCAATCCGTAAACCGAAGCTGGGTTTCGAAATCGCGCGGGTTCAGCTTGTTCGCCTGAGCGAAGCGGGAGAGGTTCTGCGCCCGGACGGAATTCCACTGGCCAAGGCCGATGCTGTTCGATCCGTCAGACCCGTCGCCGGGATTGAGCGCGCCGGGGTTCAGCCCGCTCTCTTGGACGAAGTTGCCCAGAATGCCGGCCGAGGCCGCAGGCGAGTAGCCGCGGCTGACGAAGAAGTCGAAACCCTGACGGGCGCGATCCCTCATTCCGGCACATCCTGTCCGTTGACGCGGCGATAGATCCGGCCATCGCGGCGGAAGCGCTGGTTTTCCTTGATCTGATCCAAGGGGACCAGCCGCGGATTGCTCGACGGCGCAGCTGCGGGAGCCGCGCCCGCCTGAGTTGCCGGGGCGCGTTCGGGCTCGAAAAACGGGTTCTTACCGCGCCGGTTCGCCGGGATGCCTCGTCCGCGGTAAGCCTCGGCTTCAATCCGTTGCAGCTGTTCGGTCAGCATGT
>Ga0182231_1000130_pt1 | contig 19626 bp, 15 predicted proteins | sample G6R1MG_29_FD_129667 | JGI IMG/M metagenome (GOLD analysis project Ga0182231, IMG submission 129667) | Miscanthus phyllosphere microbial communities from Michigan, USA - G6R2_NF_07NOV2016_LD1 MG | ecosystem: Host-associated > Plants > Phyllosphere > Phylloplane/Leaf | place: USA: Michigan...
CTCTCGCGCGGCACCCTCACCGCCACGGTGCCGCTCACCACCATCGTCTCCAACCCGCGCGAAAACATCTTCCTGCGGCCGAGCGACGTGCTGACCCTCGTGCGCGACCCCCAGACCTTCCTGGCAGTGGGGGCGCTGGGCAACTCAACCGAGATCCCGTTCCAGGCGGAGGGGATCACCCTCGCCCAGGCGCTCGCCAAGGCACGCGGCCTCTCGGACTTCCAGGCGGACCCGGCCGGCACCTTCATCTTCCGGTTCGAGCCGGCCGCCGTGGTGCGCCGGCTCAAGCCCGGCAGCCCCTTGCTCGGCACCCCCCTCGTGCCCGTGGTCTACCGCATCAACATGCGCGACCCCAACAGCCTGTTCCTCACCCAGGCCTTCCGCATGCGCAACCGCGACCTCGTCTACGTCTCCAACGCCCCCTTCACCGAGGTCCAGAAGGTCCTCTCGGTCTTCTCCACCGTCACCGCCCCCGTCTCGGCGGGCGCGTCCCTCTACGCCACCACACGCTGAGCGACACCGCTCTCGCCGATCGCCGTCCGGCGATCGGCACTTGCGTTCTCGCGCGGCATCCCGCACGGGTCGATCTGTTCAGGGGCCTCGGGGGCCCACATTGTCTTCGAAAGTCCGCTGAAACCTTCCTGAGGTCGAACGAGGCGTGAGACGGGGCGAGACGAGGTTCAGACGCGCGACCCGGCGCCTCGGGCTCGACGGGCGATTGGCGGCCCATGTCGTCCTGCTGAGCCTCGTGCCGGCCGGGTTCGGGGCGGCGCGGGCGGACGTCGTGATCGGCGTGGCCGTGCCGCGCTCGGGCGCCTACGTGGCGGTGGGCGAGCAGGTTCTGCGCGGCGTCCGGGCGGCGGCCCTCGACGCCAACGCCAAGGGCGGCCTCAACGGGGAGACCATCGTCCTCGACGTGCAGGACGATGCCTGCGACTCCAACAGGGCCGTGGCGGTGGCCAACCACTACGCGGCGCAGGGCGTGCGTCTCGTGGTCGGGCATGTCTGCTCCAACGCCTCCCTCGCCGCCTCGGAAGTCTACGCCGCCAACGGCACCCTGATGATCACGGCGGCCTCCGTGGCCGCCAAGCTCACCGATCGCGGCCTGCCGACGATCTTTCGTGTCTGCGGGCGCGACGACGATCAGGCCAAGCTCTCGGCGACCGTCCTGGCCGAGCGCTTCCGCGACAAGAAGATCGCCATCCTCAACGATCTGACGCCGGGCTCGCGCAACCTCGCCGCCGCGACGAAGGAGAACCTCAACCGCATCGGCATCAACGAGGCCCTGGCCACGGCCTTCGCCTCCAGCGACGCCGACGACGCGGCGCTCGCCGACCGCCTCAAGGAGGCGGGCATCGCCGTGGCGTATTACGGGGGCGATGCCCGCGAGATGGGACGCCTCGTGCGGATCTCGGCCGAGCGGGGCTTCAAGCCGCAGTGGTTCGGGACCTCGGCCATCGCCACCCAGGAATTCGCCACCATCGCGGGCGCCGCCAGCAACGGCGTGCTGATGACCTTCTACCTCGACCCGCGCCGCAAGCCGGAAGCCGCCGCCGTGGTCGCCGCCTTCAAGGCGGAGGGCGTCGAGCCAGAGGGGTCGACGATCTACGGCTACGCCGCCCTCCAGGCCCTGGTGGCGGCGGGCAACTTCGCCCACAGCCAGGATTCCAAGCGCCTCGCCGCGACCCTCCACGCCGAGCGCTTCGACCTCGTGCTCGGCTCCGTCGGCTTCGACGCCAAGGGCGACGTCACCGCGCAGGGCTACGTCCTCTACGTCTGGAACGACGGGACCTTCACTTACGCCAAATGATCTCGCGCCCCATGATCTCACGGCAAACGACCCCGCCGGGGATCGTTTCGGGCGCATCCCCGTTCGTGAACCGACGGCCGGACGGGCCGCCCGCGCCGATCCTCCGGTGCGTGGATCGACTTTGAAGCGAGGCGTCATGCCCCAACCTCTCCCAGGACGCGCCCTTCCACGACGCGCCCTCCTCGCCGCCGGGCTCGGCGGCGCGGCGGCCGTCGCCGCGCCCGCCCTCGCGCAGGGGGCGCCGGAACTGCGCTGGCGCCTCGCCAGCGCCTACCCCAAGGGGCTCGATATCCTGTACGGCGCCGCCGAGACCCTGGCCCGCCTCGTGGCCGAGGCCACGGACGGGCGCTTCCAGATCGCCGTCCAGGCGCCGGGCGAGCCGGTGCCGGGGAACGGGGTCCTCGATGCGGTGGCCGCCCGAACCGTCGAGATGGGCTATGCCCCGGCGACCCAGGGCATGGCCAAGGATCCCACCTTCGCCCTCGCCGCCGCCGTGCCGTTCGGGCTCAACGCCCGGGGCCAGAGCGCGTGGTGGCTCGATGGGGGCGCCGCCGACCTGTTCGGCGAGATCTTCGCCCGCAACGGCCTCGTGGCCCTGCCCGCCGGGAACACCGGCGCGCAGATGGGGGGCTGGTTCCGCAAGGAGGTGAAGACGGTGGCCGATCTCCAGGGGCTCAAGCTGCGCATCGCCGGCCTCGGCGGCCAGGTCCTGGCCAAGCTCGGCGCCGTGCCGCAGGCGACCCCCGGCCCCGAGATCTACGGCGCGCTCGAAGCCAAGACCCTCGACGCGGCCGAGTGGGTCGGCCCCATCGACGACGAGAAGCTCGGCCTCCAGAAGGCGGCGCCGATCTACCATTACCCGGGCTTCTGGGAGGGCGGCGCCCTCATCCACGTCTGGTTCAATGCCGAGGCGTGGAAGGGCCTGCCGAAGGCCTACCAGGCGATCCTGCGGGCGGCGGCCGCCCAGGTCCATGCCGAGGTCCAGGCCCGCTACGACGCGCGCAACCCGAAGGCCCTGCGCCGCCTCGTGGCCGCCGGGGCGCAGCTGCGCCCGTTCCCCCAGGAGGTGCTGGAGGCGGCGCTGAAGGCCGCCACGGAGGTCTACAACGAGATCGCGGCCAAGAACCCCGACTTCAAGCGCGTCTACGAGGCGATGCGGACGTTCCGGAACGAGGAATACCTCTGGTTCCAGGTCGCCGAGTACACCTACGACAACTTCATGATCCGCGCCCGCGCGCGGGGATGATCTGCGCCGGGCAGAAAAAAGGCCGCTCCGAAGAGCGGCCCGAAGTCTAGGGAGGAAACGCCCAAGAAGGGCAGCGGGAGCGCGACGCCATCGCGTTCCCGCAATGCACAATCTGATCCTCCCGTTCGGAAATGCAAGGCCGTTGGGGCAGCATCCCTGTCGCTTTTCGAGCAACCCCGTGTGTTGGGACACGCATGTATCCAAAATGACGCAGGGGTCAGGCCGGGTCCGGGCACCGCCGGGGAACCGTCCCGCGAGTGGCTCGGACACACGCAAGACTTTGATTATGAACGGTTTTTCGAATCACTCCGGGGGCGGTCCGCGATGCGGGGGGCCACCGAACCCGTGATCATCCGCCGCCGCCACGCTTTGCGCCGGGGATCTACATTTTCAGCACCAACCGGGACGCGACGGGCACGATGACGATACAGGCGGGACGAATCAGGGTTCTCAACGACGTCGAGCCCCGCGCGGGCGGGGCCTACGTCGTCTACCTGCTCCAGCAGGCGAACCGCGCGCATTTCAACCCGGCTCTGGAATACGCCGTCGGGGAGGCCAACCGCCTCGGCGTGCCGGTTCTGGCCTGCTTCGGCCTCCTCGACGGGGCCAACGGTTTCCCCGAGGCCAATGCCCGGCACTACGCCTTCCTGCTGCAGGGCCTCGCCGACGCCAAGGCCGGCCTCGACGCCCGCGGAATCGGCTTCTGCCTGCGCAAGGTCTCGCCCGCCGAGATCGCCATCGATCTGTCGCGCGACGCCGCGCTCCTCGTCCTCGACCGGGGCTACCTCGCCATCCAGAAGCGCTGGTACGGGGAGATCGTGAAGGGGGTGGACACCCGCATCGTCCAGGTGGAAGGCGACGTGGTCGTCCCCGTCGAGGTGGCCTCGGCCAAGCACGAATACGCCGCCCGCACCCTGCGGCCGAAGCTCAACCGCCTGTTCGACGGCTACATCGCGGGCCTCTCCGCGCGCGCCGTGAAGCACAAGGCCGGGCGCGGCCTGCCGAAGGGCGAACTCGACATCGCCGACCCCGACGCGGTGCTCGCCGGCATGACTCTCGACCGGGACGTTCCCCCGGTCAAACGCTTCACCGGGGGCGAGACCGAGGCGCGCCGCCGGCTCAAAGCCTACCTCGCCGGGCCGTTCGCCACCTACGGGGCCGAGCGCAACAAGCCCGAGGCGGGGGCCGCCTCGCACATGAGCCCCTACCTGCATTTCGGCCAGATCTCGCCGGTGGAGATCGCGCTCTCCGTGCGCGCCGCCAAGACCGGCGGGGACGACGACAAGACCGCCTATCTCGAGGAGCTCATCGTTCGGCGCGAACTCGCCATGAACCACGTCCACTACACGAAGGGCTACGAGTCCTACGCCCACGCGGTGCCCGAATGGGCGCGCAAGACCCTGGCCGAGCACGCGGACGACCCCCGGCCCCACATCTACACCGAGGCCGAACTCGCCGCGGGCAAGACCCACGACACCTACTGGAACGCCGCCCAGGCCGAGATGCGCGAGACCGGCTACATGCACAACCACCTGCGCATGTACTGGGGCAAGAAGATCCTCGACTGGTCGCCCTCCCCCGAGGAGGGGTTCAAGCGTACCCTGCGCCTGAACAATCGTTATTTCCTCGACGGGCGCGACGCCAACTCGTTCACCAACGTCGCCTGGGTCTACGGCCTGCACGACCGTCCCTGGGCCCGGCGCGAGGTGTTCGGGACCGTGCGCTACCAGAGCGAGAATTCCTTGAGGAAATTCGACGCCAAGGCCTACCTGAAGACCGTCGCGGACCTGTGCGCGGCCGAAACCGAGGCGGGGTGACGACGCGGGGGCCCGCACCGGGTATGCGCCTTGCGTGAGGCGCCCCACGCGCCGTCGCCGGAACCCGATCATGCAGCCCCGCCTCCGCGACCGTCCCGCCCTCCAGCGCCTGCGCGGCGGAGCGGTCGACGCCTTCGCCCTCTGGCGCCGTCGCCTCATGTTCCTCCTGGGCGGCATCGGGGTCGGCCTCGCCGCGGTGGCGATGGCCAAGCTTGCCGACGCGGCGCAGGAGGGATTCCGTGCGGCGCTGTCCCTGTCCCCCTGGGTCGCCCTGGCGGTGACGCCGGCGGGCTTCGGCCTGTGCGCCTACCTCGCCCGCACGGTGTTCCCGAATTCGCAGGGCTCGGGCATTCCCCAGGTGATCGCGGCGCGCCATACGGCGAACCTGTCCCTGCGCCGGGCCCTGGTCTCCCTGCGCACGGCCGCCGGCAAGATCGTGGTGATGGCGCTCGGCCTCCTGTTCGGCGCCTCCACGGGACGCGAGGGGCCGACCGTCCAGGTGGGCGCGGCGATCATGGCCGCCGTCGGCCATCTCACGCCGCACCGCCAGCCCGGCCTCATCCTCGCCGGTGGGGCCGCCGGCGTCGCCGCCGCTTTCAACACGCCCATCGCCGGGATCGTCTTCGGCATCGAGGAACTCGGGCGCGCCTACGAGGCCAGGACCGGCGGCCTCATCGTGGCGGCCATCGTGGCGGCCGGCCTCACCGCCCTGGCGATCACCGGAAACTACACCTACTTCGGCACCGCGGGCGCGACCCTGCCGTTCGGCCCCGGCTGGCTCGCCGTGCCGGTGCTGGGCGCCCTCGGTGGGCTCGCGGGCGGCCTGTTCGCCCGGATCGTCATCCTGTTCGCGCGCGGGCTGCCGGGGCGCCCCGGGGCGATCCTCGCCCGGCGGCCCATCGCCTTCGCGGTGGCCTGCGGCCTCGGCGTCGCCCTGTGCGGCCTCGCTTCGGGCGGCGCCGTCTACGGCACCGGCTACGAGGAGGCCCGCGCCCTCCTCCACGGGACGGGCGGGGGGACCCTGGACTTCGCCCCGCTGAAATACCTCGCGACCCTGTTCTCGGCCATCAGCGGCATCCCGGGCGGCCTGTTCGCCCCCTCCCTCAGCGTCGGCGCCGGGCTCGGGGCCGCCGTCCAGGGCCTGTTCCCGGGGGTGCCCGTGGCTGCCCTCGTGCTGATCGGCATGGTCGCCTATCTCACCGGCGCCCTCCAGGCGCCCATCACCGCCTTCGTCATCGTTACCGAGATGACCCAGGACCACGCCCTGATGATCCCCCTGATGGTCGCCGCCCTCATCGGTGACGCCGTCTCGAAATCCGTGTGCCGGGAGGGGCTCTATCACGCCCTGGCCGAGATCCTCCTGGCGCGGGCGGAGCCCCGCCCGACCGCCTGATTCCGGCGAACAAGCCGGCGCGGATCCCGATCGCGCGAGCTTGGCGGGAACGGACGACCGGCCGCCGGGTTATCGCTCGATCCCGCGTGCTGGAGTGCTGCGCATGACCCTGTTGAAATGGGCCCTCATCTGTTTCGTGATCTCCCTCATCGCGGGCGGTCTCGGCTTCACCGGCATCGCCTCGGGCGCCGGCTCCCTCGCGCGCATCCTGTTCGGCCTGTTCCTCGTGGTGGCGATCATCATCGTGGTCGTGGCCGTCGCCATCGGGCAGGCGGTGTTCTAGGACTTCGCGTCGGCACACGCCGACGCGAGCCCCTTCGAGTCCTGGTCCGTCGCGGGTTCTCGATGCAGAGCCCGTGACCACTCTTGCGAGGCCTGCGGATGCCCATGATCAGCACGGCGCCGATGCGGGACAGGATCTGCCTCGTCACCGGTGCCACCTCGGGCATCGGCTTCGAGACCGCCCTGGGGCTCGCCCGCGCGGGCGCCCGGGTCGGCCTCGTCGGGCGCGACGCCGGACGAACGCAGGCCGCCGCCGAGTCCATCCGGGCGGCGGTGCCGGGGGCACGGATCGACCCGTTCGTGGCGGACCTCTCCGCGCAGAGGGAGGTCCGGCGCCTCGCCGGCGCGGTCCGGGCGCTCTATCCGCGCCTCGACGTGCTCGTGAACAATGCCGGGGCGATCTTCGATACGCATCGGCTCACGGAGGATGGGATCGAGCGCACCTGGGCCCTCGACCACCTCGCCTACGTGCTCCTCACCCTCGAACTCCTCGATCTGATCAAGGCGAGCGCGCCCGCGCGCATCGTTAACGTCGCCTCGGCGGCGCATGCCCGCGGGCGCATCGCCCTCGACGACATCGGCCATGCGCGCCGCTTCTCCGCCATGGCGGTGTATTCCCAGGCCAAGCTCGGCAACGTGCTGTTCACGGGCGCCCTCGCCCGCCGCCTCGACGGCACGGGCGTGACGGTGAACGCCCTGCATCCCGGCGTCATCGCCAGCGGGTTCGCCGGCGGCACGGGGAGCTGGTTCGGGCTCGGCTGGCGCCTGATCCGCCCGTTCATGAAGACGCCGGTGGAGGGGGCGGTCACGTCCCTGCGTCTCGCGAGCGCGCCGGAGGTGGCGGGCATGACGGGGCTGTACTTCGACCGCTCGGGGCCGGTGGCGACCTCCCGTCTCGCGGCCGACCGCACCCTGCAGGAGCGGGTCTGGGATCTCAGCCTCGACCAGCTCGGTCTGCCGCGATCACCCGCCTGACAGACCGGGACGAAGCCTCCATCCCCGCAGCGGGCATGGGGGAGGCTTCGTCGAGGGATGCGCGTGGGCGATCCCGAGGCTGTTTAGATGCATTCCACGCATACCCCCTCCCCCGTTCGGGGCATTGTCGGGTGCGGTGCGAAATGGCATTTCGTTTTCATGCACCGCAGCGATGGCGTCGCCACGGTGCGCCCTTCTTGGGCGTTTCCTCCCTAGACTTCGGGCCGCTCCCTCACCGGGGCGGCCTTTTTTCGTCGTCGGTGGAAGGGCTTCTACCCTCCCGCCCCTCCCGGGACAAGCACAATGATGCGCCGGCCGCCGGAGGGGTGGTGTTTTGTTGCGCGATCCCCTCCCGCGAGCGTGGGCTTCATGCGGCCGGGACGAAGGCGCCCGACAGGGCCTCGGCGATGAGCGCCCGGGTCTCGGCCACGCCGTAGAGGGCGACGAACGAGCCGAAGCGGGGTCCGCGCGCCTCCCCGAACAGGACGTTGTAGATCGAGGTGAACCACGCCTGCGACACGCCGGGGCGCCCGTCCGGGCTCTTGGCCTTGCCCGAGAGATCGGGGAAGTGCCGGCGCCCGACCTCGTACACGATGGCCTGGAGCCCTTCCGGATCGGTCGAGCCCGCGTGTGCCGCCAGGGTGTCGGACAGGTCGGTGAGGGCCGCCGCCTCCGCCTCAGTGGCGGCGCGGTAGGTCTTCTGCGGCCGCACCACGTCGCGATAGTAGGCCAGCGCGTGGCCGACGAGGCGGGCCAGCACCGGATGGGTCTCCGGCCCCACCGCCGGGTCGTAGCGGCGGATGAAGCCCCACAGCACGGCCGGGTCCTCGGTGTTGGCCACCGCCGCGAGGTTGAGGAGCATGGCGAAGTTCAGCGCGCCGCCCTTGCCGACGGCCTCGGCCGCCGGCGGCTCGCCGGCGTGGAGGTGCCAGACCGGGTTGCCGAGCCGCTGCGCGGGTTCCTGGCCGGGAAACTTCTCCAGGAAGCCGAGGTAGTCGTCGACCTGGCGCGGGATCATCTCCACGAACAGGCGCTTGGCCTCGCGGGGCTTGTTGTACATGAACAGGGCGAGGCTGTCGGCGGTGCCGTAGACGAGCCAATCGTCGATGGACAGGCCGTTGCCCTTCGACTTGGAGATCTTGCGGCCCTCCTTGTCGAGGAAGAGTTCGTAGTTGAAGCCCTCCGGCGGCTCGCCGCCGAGGGCCCGGGCGATCTCGCCCGAGAGCTTCACGGAATCGATGAGGTCCTTGCCCGCCATCTCGTAGTCGATGCCGAGCGCCACCCAGCGCATGGCCCAGTCGGGCTTCCACTGCAGCTTGGCGTGGCCGCCGGTGACGGGGGTCTCGTAGGATTCGTTCGTCTTCGGGTCGCGCCACACCAGGGTGCCGGCGCCCGTCCGCACCTCCTCGATGGCGACCTGCATCACTTCGCCGGTGACGGGATGGATCGGCAGGAACGGCGAGTAGCTCGCCGAGCGCTCGGCGCGCAGCGACGGCAGCATGATCGCCATCACGGCCTCGTAGCGGTCCAGCACCGTGAGCAGGGCCTCGTCGAACAGGCCGGCCCGGTAGCACTCGGTCGCCGAGCGGAACTCGTAGTCGAAGCCGAAGGCGTCGAGGAAGCGGCGCAGCTCGGCGTTGTTGTGGGCGCCGAAGCTCTCGTGCGTGCCGAACGGGTCCGGCACCCGCGTCAGGGGCTGGTTGAGGGCCGCAATCAGCATCTCCTTGTTCGGCACGTTGTCCGGCACCTTGCGCAGGCCGTCCATGTCGTCCGAGAACGCGATGAGCCGGGTCGGCACGCTGTCCTTCGTCAGCACCCGGAAGGCGTGGCGGACCATGGAGGTGCGCGCCACCTCGCCGAAGGTGCCGATGTGCGGCAGGCCCGAGGGACCGTAGCCCGTCTCGAACAGCACTTCGCTTTTCGGGTTTCGCTCGAGCCGGGCCACGAGCTTGCGCGCCTCCTCGAAGGGCCACGCGGCGGCGGCGGCGGCCGCCTCGATGAGGGCCGGGTCGAGGGCGAGCGGGGACGAAGTCGAGGACGACATGGGGACGGTGCGGTTCCGGTGCGGGTTCTCGGGAAGGGCGGCACCCTAGAGCATCGTTCCGCAAAGGGGGACCCGGTTTTCGGCAAAAGACGCCGCTCGCCCCCGGGAGCCCGGTGGCGTGCGCCGTCCCGGCTTCACACGTTCGCCGCGTCGCCCTGCGATAAGGGGCGCTTCACCCGTGTGAACAAGGTCCCATGACTGCAATCGCCGGCCTGGACACCCCCGCTGCCCGTGCCCCGGAGGTCCGCTCCACCCGCCTCCTCTTCCTCATCGTCGGCTTCGGTGTCGCCGCCTGGGCGCCCCTGGTGCCCTTCGTCAAGGCGCGGGCAGGGCTCGACGACGGGACGCTCGGGCTTCTCCTGCTCTGCCTCGGCATCGGCTCCCTGGTGACGATGCCCGTGGCCGGCGCCCTGGCGGGGCGCTTCGGGGTCCAGGCCGTCCTGGCCGCCTGCGTCTCCGCCGCCTGCGTCGCCCTCGCCGTCCTGTCCGTGTCCGGAGCCGTCCCGGTCCTGGCCCTGGCCCTCCTCGGGCTCGGGATGGGGCTCGGCGGCCTCGATTGCCTGATGAACCTCCAGGCGGTGGCCGTGGAGCGCCGGGCCAGACGGCCGATGATGTCGGGCTTCCACGGCCTGTACAGCCTCGGCTGCATCCTGGGTGCCGCCGGCTTCAGCGCGCTCCTCGGCCTCGGCCTCACGCCCTCCCTGGCGACCCTGGCGGTCGTTCTCGGCATCCTCGCCGCGTTCGTGGGCGCCCTGCCCGGCCTCCTGCCCGTGGAGACCGGGGGCGGGCCGGCCTTCGCGGTCCCGCGGGGGCCGGTGCTCGGCATCGGGATCCTGTGTTTCGTGGTATTCCTCACGGAGGGGGCCGCCCTCGATTGGAGCGCCGTGTTCCTGGCCCAGGAGCGCGGCCTCACCCTGTCCCAGGCGGGCCTCGGCTACGCGGCGTTCTCCCTCGCCATGACCCTGGCCCGGCTCACGGGCGACGCCCTCGTGCGCCGGGCCGGCCGACGCCGCATCGTCGTGTTCGGCAGCCTGACCGCGGCGGCCGGCCTCGGCGTGGTGACGTTGGTGCCGCTCTGGCCCGCCACCCTCCTCGGGTACGCCCTCGTCGGGGCGGGCTGCGCCAACATCGTGCCGGTGCTGTTCACGGCGGCCGCACGCCAGGGCGCCATGCCGGAACGCCTGGCGATCCCCGCCGTGACCACCCTGGGCTATGCCGGGGTGCTCATGGGACCGGCGGCCATCGGCCTTTCCGCCCACGCCACGAGCCTGACCACGGCCTTCCTCGGCGTCGCCCTGATGCTGGTTGGCGTCGCCGTGGGCGGGCGCCTGATCGACGTCAGAAAGGGCTGACCGGGAAGAACCTGAGGTAGAGTTCGGCATACTTGCCGTCGTCCCACACCCGCTGGAGCGCGTCGTCGAGGGCCCGCGCCAGCGCCACGTCGTCGGGCCGGGTGACGAGGCCGATACCTTCGCCGAAGTAGCGGTTCTCCAGGTAGTCGCCGCCGACGAGCGCGCAGCACTCGGCCGATTCGATGCCGCCGACCCACAGGGCGAGGTTGAGCCCGTCGGCGAAGACGTAGTCCACCTCGCCACGCCGCAGGGCGCCCTCGGCGGCGGAAAGGTCGGTGAAGTCGCGTGCCTGCGCCTTCGGGAAGAACGCCGCGAGGTAGGCCGCGTGCGCACTGCCCTTCACCACGCCGACGCCGCGCCCGGCGAGCGCCGTGGCCGACGGCACGGGCAGCCCCTTGTCCGTGCGGGCCGCGAACCGCCCCGGCCAGCGGAAATACGGCCGGGTGGCCAGGAACCGGGCGCGCAGGGCCGGTGTCAGGGGAATCGCGGCCGCGACCACGTCGCCCTGCTTGTCGGCCAGGGCGTCGAGGAGGGTGTCGAACCGCCGGGCCTGGACCGTGCAGGTCAGGCCGAGCTTCTCGCAGACCGCGCGGGCGAGCTCCACGGAGAACCCCGTGGGCGTGCCGTCCGGCCCGGGGAAGTGCAGGGGCGGGAACTCGTCGTCCGTGAGGAAACGGACCGTGCGGCTCGTCTGGGGCGTGTCGATGCGCTCCTGGCGCGCGCGCGGGTTCCAGAAGTTGGGGATGGCGACCCCCTGCCCCGGTGCGGGGGGCGTCTGCGCGTCCGCGCGTCCCGCCAGCAGGGCAAACGCCACGGCGAGGGCCGCCGGTGCGATCCGGCGCGCCCTTGACCTCTGGGTTGCATTCGTGGTGCGCTGGTTGTGCGCGGAAACGGTCTGGCTCACGCCGTCTCCCTAGCACGTTCTCGAGCCGCCGGGAGACGCTCCCGTTGTCGATCCTCGGTTTCCCCTTCGGGTCGCGGGCCGGCGCCTCGCCCCTGCCGCCCGACCTCGCCTTTCTCCTGGGCCACGGCGTCGATCCGTCCGCCCTGGCGGGGGCCGCCGACCGCGCCCGCGCTTGGGGCACCGACGGAGCCTCCGCCCTCCTCGCGATGGGCACCGTCACGGAGGAGGCCTATTACCGGGCGCTGGCGGCGGAGCTCGGCACCCCCTTCCTCTCCGGCGCGATCGCCCTGGGGCCGGGCGCGCGCTACCCCGAGAGCGTGGTCGCCGGCGTCGCTCCCCTCCCGGCGGGGGCGCCGGCCGCCTTCGTGCTGGCCCCGCGCGGGGCCGCCATCGCGGAAGTCCTGGGCGGGCGCAGCCCCATGGGGCGGATGCCGGCGCTCACCACGCCGCGCCTGCTGCGCGAGGCCGTCTTCACCGCCAACCCCACGGGCATCGCCGCCTCTGCGGCCGATTCCCTCCAGGTCCATCGGCCCGACTGGGCGCTGAAGGCCCGCCCCATGGGACCGACCCTCGCCATCGGTGGCCTGATCGCGGGGGCGTTCGTGCTCGCCATGGTCGAACTCCCACCCGCCCTCGTCCTCGGCCTGTGGACCGTCGCGCAAGTCCTGCTCCTGGCGATGGTGACCCTGCGGGTCGCCGCCGTCAGTGTGGAAGAGGATGCCGCCACGGCGGCCGGGCCCAGGCCGGACGCGGATCTGCCGGACGCGGATCTGCCGGTCTACACGGTGTTCGTCGCCCTGCACCGGGAGGCCGCCGTGGTGCCGCGCCTCGCCGCCGCCCTGTCGGCCCTCGATTATCCGGCGGCCAAGCTCGACATCAAGTTCGTGATCGAGGCCCACGACACCGAGACCGCCGCCGCCCTGGAGGCCGCCACCCTGCCGCCCGGCGCGGAGATCGTGGTGGTGCCGCCCGGCCTGCCGCGCACGAAGCCGCGTGCCCTCAACGCCGCCCTGCCCCTGGCGCGCGGCGCCTGCCTCGTGGTCTACGACGCCGAGGACGTGCCCGAGCCGAACCAGCTGCGCGCCGCCGCCGCCCTGTTCGCCCGCAGCGATCCCAAGACCGCCTGCCTCCAGGGCCGCCTCGTCATCGACAACCAGCCCGACGGCCCGCTGCCGAAGTGCTTCGCCCTCGAATACGCCGCCCTGTTCGACGTGCTGATCCCGGCGCTCGCCGCCTGGAACGTCCCGATTCCGCTCGGCGGCACCTCGACGCATTTCCGCACCCACATCCTGCGGGCCGTCCACGGCTGGGACGCCTGGAACGTCACCGAGGATGCCGATCTGGGCCTGCGCCTCGCGCGGGCGGGCTACCGGGTGGGCGACCTGCCGAGCAGCACCTTCGAGGAGGCCCCGGCCCGGCCCGGCGCGTGGCTGCACCAGCGCGCCCGCTGGATGAAGGGCTTCATCCAGACGAGCTTCACCCATGGGCGCCAGCCGGGGCGGACGTTCCGGGATCTGGGTCCCCTGGGGACCCTGGCCGCCCTCGCCTTGGTGCCCGGCACCGTCGTCTGCGCCCTCGCCTATCCGTTCCTGATGGGCCACGCCGCCTACCGGTTCGTGTTCGCCGGGGTCGAGCCCGTCGACGGATTCTGGATCAACCTGCCCACGGGCACGGCCGTGACGGTGTTCGTGTCGGGCCTCCTCGCCATGCTGCTGCCGGCGGCCCTGGGCTGTGTGCGCCGGGGCTGGTGGGACCTTCTGCCCTACGTGCCCCTCATGCCGGCCTACTTCCTTCTCGTGAGCCTCGGTGCGTGGCTGGGCCTCTTCGAACTCGTCCTCGCCCCCGACCGCTGGAACAAGACCGAGCACGGCCTGTCGCGCGGCTCCCGCAGCGGCGCGCTCCAGCGAAGCTGACGGCTCACAGCATCTTGGCGAGGTCGGCGGCGGCGGCCTCCGGGGGCTTGGTCAGGTTGAGGGCGTTGAGGAAGCGGTTCTGGCCGTCCATGACGTAGACCAGGGCCGTGTGCTCCATGGTGTAGTCACCGTCCTTCGTCGGCACCTTGCGGACATAGGCGCGGTAGCCCTTCACGGCGGCGGCGATCTCCTCGGGCGTGCCCGTCAGCCCGACGATGCGCGGGTCGAAGCTCGCCAGATAGGCCTTGAGGGCGGCGGGCGTGTCCCGCTCCGGGTCGACGGCGATGAACAGGGCCTTGGTGTCCTTCCCCTTCGGTCCGAGCGCGCGGAGCACGTCGCCGATCTGCTGCAGGGTCGTGGGGCACACGTCCGGGCAATGGGTGAAGCCGAAGAACACGAGATGCGTCCGGCCGGCGAAATCGCCTGCGGTGACGCGCCGCCCGTCCTGATCCGTGAGGGTGAACGGGCCGCCGACGGTGCTGGTGGCGACGACGTTGGCCTTCGGCACCAGCACGAACACGGCGACGACGCCCAGGGCGACGAGGCCGATGGCGAAGAAGATGAGCGGCAGGGCGCGGCGCATGGGGAGCCTTGCGGTCGGGAAGGGAGGCGGCTTCTGACCATAGGCACCGCGCCCGGGCAATCCTTCAAACCGTCGCTGGGCTCGCGCGTCCGTCACGTCCGGTCCGAACCGTCCGCGTCCGGCTCCTGTCCCCGCCGACTTCCGGCCAGGGCGGCACTCTCGCGCCTGAGGGGCCGGCCGACTGGACAGGCCTCCTGCACGAAGCCGTTGAGGGTGTTGAGCAGGCTGTCCTCCACCTGACGATAGAACACGAACTGGCCGCGCTTCTCGCCAACGATCAGCCCGGCCGATTCGAGCACCGAGAGATGCTGAGAAATCGAAGGCTTCGACATGGAGAAACGCATGGCGATCTCGCCCGCGCTGAGTTCGCCATGGGCAAGATAGGCCAGGATCTTCCTGCGTACGGAGGAGGCCAGGGCTTCGAAGACGCGCTGCATGGAGGGTGCGACCCGGGGAGCATGGGACGACGGCCGATCGGTATTTAGGCCCGGACCTAACCATTGACAAATCCTACGATCATTCATTTAGGTAATTACCTAATCGTATTGTACGGAGGCCCCCGTGGAGTGTTTCTCGACGCCACGACTGATCGTGGATCCCACGACATCAGCGACCGCGGGGCGAGTGGTCTGGGCGCCCACCCGCTCCCTCTGGGTCGGCGGCATGACGGCTTTCGCCCTGATCCTGGGCCCGGTCTTCGTGACGCCCGGTGCCGTGCTGCTGTTCCTCGTCACCAGCGCGGTGACGCTCTGCGTCGGGCACTCCATCGGGTTGCACCGGTTGCTGATCCACCGCAGCTTCGCGGCCTTGCCCTGGGTCGAATACGGTCTCGTCTACCTCGGCACCCTGGTCGGCATGGCTGGCCCCTTGGGCATGGTGCAACTCCACGACACCCGCGATTGGGCGCAACGCCAGACCGCCTGCCATCCGCTCCATGCCCACCGGACCGGGTTCGTGCGCGACGCATGGTGGCAGATGCACTGCCGGCTCCGTCTCACGAATCCGCCTCGCTTCGTACCGGAAGCGCGCCTGGCGCGGGATCGGGGGCTTGCCTTCCTCGAAGCGACCTGGATGGTGCAGCAGCTTCCCTGGGCCCTGATGTTCTTTTGGATCGGGGGTGTGCCGTGGTTGGTCTGGGGCGTACCGGTGCGGATCGCCGTGAGCCTCACGGGACATTGGCTCGTCGGCCATCTCACCCATCGCCGGGGGCCTCGGGGCTGGGTCGTCGACGGCGCGGCGGTGCAGGGGCACGACCTGCCGTCGGCCTCCCTCGTCACCTTCGGCGAGGCCTGGCACGGCAATCATCATGCATGGCCGAATTCCGCCCGGCTCGGGCTCGAGCCCGGCCAGCACGATCCGGGCTGGTGGGTCCTGCTGGCTCTGCGTCGGCTCGGGGTGGTCTGGGATCTCAAGCAGCTGGGCGACCTGACACCGCGCGCAGGGCTTCGCCGCCTCGGGGCAGCGGAGGGGCAGGCATGATCGGCGCCCCCACCCCCTGCCCCATCCCCGTACGCATCGCGCTCTCGGGATTCATCGGCGTGGTCGCCTCGGTGCTGCTGGTTCTGGCGCACGGCACCCATGGCGATCCATCGTCGTCGGACAGGTCCCTGTTCGTCGGCGCCCTACGCGCGTTCGCCTTCACGATGGTTCTCCTGCAGTTCGCCTTGATCCTGGCCGGCCCGCTCATCCTCATCGCGATCGTATGTGGCGTGCTGCTGAGGCGGTCGATCGAAAGGCACCTTCTGCCGTGGAGCCTCGCGGCGCCGATCATCGTGTGGCTGTTCGCCTGCGGGGTGATGGCGTCGATGTCCGGAAGCCCGGTCGTCGCCGCCCAGGGGTTTCTTCACCGCTTCGCCAGGGCGACCCTCGCGAAAGAGAACCTGCTGTTTCTCTTCGGGCCGTTCGTTTCCGGCGTGGTCTTCTACGTCCTATCGGCAATTCGAAAGCGGCGGCGGGTCTGACTTGTCGTCCCTTCCGGGGGCGGATCAAACCGCGAGCTTGTCCGGTTCCATCATCGCCGGGACGGTCTCGACGGCCGTCCGGCGCAGGGCCTCGCCGACCATGAGCAGGGCCGGCCCCTCGAAGCCCGAGGCCTCGACCCGGTCGGCGAGGTCGACGGCGCTGGCTTCCACCACCCGCTGGTTCGGCCGGGTGGCGTTGAACACGAGGAGCGCCGGGGTGCCGGGGGCGAGGCCCTCGGCCATGGCCCGCTCCAGCAGCACGCGCAGGGTCTTCTTGGGCATGTAGACCACGGTGGTCACGCTCGGATCGGCGAGCGCGCCCCAGTTCAGGTCCTCCGGCAATGCGCCGCGCCGGTCGTGGCCGGTGACGTATTGCAGGCGCCGCGCGGCGTCGCGGTTGGTGAGCGAGACGCACAGCGAGGCGGCGGCCCCCTGTGCCGCCGAGACGCCCGGCACGATGGAGACTGGGATGCCGGCAGCCCGGCAGGCGTCGATCTCCTCGCCGGCCCGGCCGAACACCAGGGGGTCGCCGGATTTGAGGCGCACCACCTGCTTGCCGGACTTGGCGAGCTGCACCATCAGGGCGTTGATGTCGTCCTGGCGGCAGGACGGGCCGTGCCCGGTCTTGCCCACCAGCATGGTGCGGGCCTCGCGGCGGGCGTAGTCGAGGATTTCCGGGGCGACGAGGTCGTCGTACAGGATCACGTCGGCGTTGCGCAGCGCCCTGAGCGCCTTGAGGGTGAGGAGTTCGGCGTCCCCCGGCCCGGCGCCCACCAGGGTGACGGCCCCGCCCTTCGGCGCGGCCTCGGTCTCGCCGAGCAGCTCGGCCAGATCCTTGTCGGTGGGCGCTCGGTCCGGCTCGGCGAAGGCGCGGTCGGTGAAGCGCTCCCAGAAGGCGCGCCGGTCCGAAAACCCGTGGAAGCGGGCGGTGACCTCCTCGCGCCAGTCGCGCGCGGCGCCGATCCACGCCTTGAAGCCGCGCGGCAGCATGCCCTCGATGCGGGCGCGCACGGTCTGGCCGAAGACCGGGGCGGCCCCCTCCGTCGAGATGCCCACCACCATGGGCGAGCGGTTGACGATGGCGCCGAACTTCACGTCGCAGAGATGCGGGCGGTCGACGGCATTGACGATGGCCCCCGCCCGGCGCCCGGCGGCGACGAAGGCGATGCAGTCGGCCTCGTCCTCCATGGCGCCGATGACGAAGGCCGCGCCCCGGAGGTCGGCCTCCTGCCACTGGCGTTCGTGCAGGGTGACGGAGCCGGAGACGATCTCGCCCGGCACGGCCCGCAACTCGTCGCTCGGTTCGGGCGCGTAGACGTCCACCTCCGCTCCGGCGGCGGCGAGCAGCTTCACCTTCCAGGGCGCGCCGCCGTTGGACCCGGCCAGCACCGCGCGCTTGCCGTGGAGCGGCACGAAGACCGGCAGAACGGCCAGGGGTTCGAGGCCGGCCGCTCCGGTGCCGCGTGCGGAGTCGGGGCCGGCGGGCCGGGTTTCGTGGGGCTGGCGGGGTGTGCTCATGGATCTCGAAACTGGGTCCGTCGTGCTCACAAGGTGAGCTTATGCTGCGTTGCGCGCAAGCACCTGCGGCAGCAGCTTGCGGATCTCAGGAATGCACGAGCCGCAATTCGTGCCGGCCTTGCAGGCGGCGCCGACCGCTTCGACGGAGCCGGCGCCGGCGGCGATCACGCCCGTGATCACGTCGAGACCGACGCCGTGGCAGGCGCAGACCGTGGGGCCGGCGGAGGCGGTTTCCGCCCGGCCGGACAGCAGGGCGCGCCGCGCCGTCGGCTCAAGCTCGGGTTGCGCGAAGAACGCCTTGGCCAGATCCCAGGCGGGCCGCGCCGCGCTCGGCGCCAGGGCGAGGCAGGCGACGAGGCGATCCCCGTCGTAGACGGCGCAGCGGTAATGTCCCCGGGTATGGTCGGCGTATTCGGCGAGTTCCAGGCCCTGGAACAGGCCGCGCATGGCGAGCGCCACGGCGCGGGAACTCTCCTGCGTGGCGAATTGCAGCCCCGAGCCGCCCTCCACCGTGGCCCGCGCCCACCACCAGCCCGCGGGCGGGGTGTGCTCGGCCCGCGTCAGCAGGAAGCCCCGGCTGCGGTAGGGCGCGGGCGCGAGGGCCGCCGGACTCGCCTTGAGTTCGGGCTGGCCCGAGACGGGATCGGGCACGCCGCGCACGAGGGCGCCGACGCGGGCATCGGACGCCGTGGCGTCGCTCCAGTGGAAGCTGGCGAACAGGCTGCCCCGGCGCACGCCGTCGGTGAGCATCGCCTCCAGGATCGCGGTGCCGTGGGGGGTGTAGACCCGGGCGAGATCGCCCTCCGCCAGCCCAAGGCGGGCGGCATCGTCGGGGTGGATCTCCACGAACGGCACGGCGCGATGGGCCGAGAGCCGCTGGCTTTTGCCCGTGCGCGTCATGGTGTGCCAGTGGTCGCGCACCCGGCCGGTGTTGAGGACGAAGGGATGGTCCTCCGTCACGGCCTGCGCGAGGGCCGGCGCCTGCACGGCGACGAAGCGGGCCCGCTTGTCGAACGTGTAGAACTGCCCGTCGGCGAACAGGCGCGCCCTGGCCTTGCCGCGCTTGGGGCTGGGCCATTGCAGAGGGGGCGTGCCCGCGTAGGTCGCGTCCGGCATGTCGGCGAGCGCCCCGATGTCGAAGTCGCGGGCGCCGTTGTTCTCGTAGGCCGAGAGGGCGGCGTGCTCGCGGAAGATGGCGGCGGCGTTCGGGTAGGCGAAGGCGGCGCCGTGGCCGAGGCGCTTGGCGACGTCCGCGATGATGGCCCAATCGGCCCGCGCCTCGCCCGGCGCCTTCAGGAAGGCGCGCTGGCGCGAGATGCGGCGCTCGGAATTCGTCACCGTGCCGTCCTTCTCGCCCCAGGCGAGGGCCGGGAGCAGGACGGTCTTCTTTCCCGTCGCCCGCGCCGTGTCGCTGTCGGCCACGGCCTCGGAGACCACGTAGAGGTCGAGCCCTTTCAGGCTCTCGCGGATGGCGTCGGCCCGCGGCATGGAGACGACGGGGTTGGTGCCCATCACCCATAGGGCCTTGATCTTGCCGCGCGCCACCGCCTCGAACAGCGCGACGGCCTTCAGGCCCTCGCCCGTGATGATGTTGGGCGCCTTCCAGAAGCGGCGGACCCGGTCCACCTCCTCGGGGGCGAAGTGCATGTGGGCGGCGAGCATGTTGGCCAGCCCCCCGACCTCGCGCCCGCCCATGGCGTTGGGTTGGCCGGTGAGGGAGAACGGTCCCGCGCCGGGCTGCCCGATGCGACCGGTGGCGAGGTGACAGTTGATGATGGCGTTGCCCTTGTCGGTGCCCTGCGCCGACTGGTTCGCCCCCTGCGAGAAG
>Ga0182231_1000132_pt1 | contig 19353 bp, 17 predicted proteins | sample G6R1MG_29_FD_129667 | JGI IMG/M metagenome (GOLD analysis project Ga0182231, IMG submission 129667) | Miscanthus phyllosphere microbial communities from Michigan, USA - G6R2_NF_07NOV2016_LD1 MG | ecosystem: Host-associated > Plants > Phyllosphere > Phylloplane/Leaf | place: USA: Michigan...
CAGCATCTACTCGGCGACCTTCTTCATGGCGACGGGCTTCCACGGCTTCCACGTCATCATCGGTACGATTTTCCTCGCGATCTGCCTCTACCGCGCCTATCTCGGCCAATTCACCGTCAAGCAGCACCTCGGCTTCGAGTTCGCCGCCTGGTACTGGCACTTCGTCGACGTGGTGTGGCTGTTCCTGTTCGCCTCGATCTACGTCTGGGGCTCGGGCATCGGCCACGCCGCTCACTGACGCTGCCAGCCTGGGCTGCATGGGAGACATGAAAGGGCGGCGCGAGCCGCCCTTTCGCATGTGGGGGCCGCCCCCGATCCCCATATCCGCATCGAGCCGGCACACGCCCGGGCTCGAGGAGTACGCATCTTGGACGCAACGCGGCCGCTTCCCCCGCCCATCCCCACCGGCCTGCGTGGCCGCTGCCCGCATTGCGGCGAGGGCCATATGTTCGACGGCTTCCTGACCTTCCGGCCGTCCTGCGAGGTCTGCGGACAGGATTTTTCCGGGTTCAACGCCGGTGACGGCCCGGCCTTCTTCGTCATGTCCATCGTTGGAATCGTCGTGGTCGGCCTCGCCCTGTGGATGGAGATCACCTACGAGCCGGCGATATGGATTCACGCCGTTGTCGCCGGAACCCTGTCCATCGGCTTGAGCCTCGCGATCATCCGGCCCCTCAAGGGCGTGCTCGCCGCCCTGCAGTTCGCCAACAAGGCCGAGCAGGGGCGCTTCCGCTAGTGCCCGCCGTTCGACTCGGCGCCGTGCGGGCCCTCGTGGCGCCCGGCCTCGTCTCCCTCGTGTGCCTCGCGATCCTGCTCGGCCTCGGCGTGTGGCAGCTCGACCGCAAGGGGCAGAAGGAGGCGTTGATCGGGCGTATCCTCGCCCGCTCCAAGGTCGAGCCGCCCGCGCCCTTGCCGGCCGCGAATGCCTGGAATCCGGAGGCCGACGAGTTCCGGCGGGTGCGAGTCACGGGAAAGCTCCTGAACGACCAGGAGACCCTCGTGCACGGCCTGGCGGCCGGGGCGACGCCGGGCCGCGCCCTCCAGGGTTACTATGTCCTGACGCCGTTGCGCCTGTCCGGGGGCGGTACGGTGCTGATCAATCGCGGCTTCGTCCCGACGGAGCTGAAGGCACCCGCCCGCCGCGCCGCCGGGCAGATCCCGGGCGAGACCACGATCACCGGCATCCTGCGTGGCTCGGAGCCACGCACCATGTTCGTGCCCGCCCCAGACGTGGCGCGCAACGAGTGGTTCAATCGCGACATCGCCGGGATCAGCGCGGCCGCCGGGCTGACGGACCCGCGGCCCTATCTCGTCGAGGCGGACGCCACGGCCAATCCGGGAGGTTGGCCGAAGGGCGGGCAGCTGCGGGTCGATCTGCCGAACAACCACCTGCAATACGCCTTCACCTGGTTCGGCATCGCCGCCTGCCTCGTCGGCGTGTTCGGCGTCTTCGCGTGGAAACGCCTTTTCGACGCATCGGACACGGACTGAGCCGCCCGGCGGCTTGCCGGCGGCCATCCGGGCGCTAGTCTCCCGCGTAGGCGGATCACGCCACGGAGTGTGCCCCATGCGCGCCGCGACCCTGACGATGGCCTTCGTTCTATCCCTGGGTTCGGCACACGCCGCCGACGAGGCCGGTCGCGCCGCCGCCCGTGACACCGTCGCTCGTCAGATCGAGGCCTTTCGCCGGGATGATGCGACGACGGCCTACGCCCAGGCCGCACCCGCGATCCAGGGCATGTTCCCCTCCCCCGACACCTTTCTCGCCATGGTGCGACAGGGCTACGCCGCCGTCTACCGGGCTCGCAGCTTCAGCGTGGAGCGGATCGAGGACGTCGGGGAAGACGGGCTCGCCCTCGGCGTGAAGCTGCAGGACGAAGCCGGAGTCGACTGGATGGCCCTCTACACCCTGGAGCGGCAGTCCGACGGGGCATGGCGCATCACCGGCTGTCAGTTGGCGAAGGCGCCAGGCACGGGTGCCTGATCCGTCATCAGGTTTCGACAGGCCGGACGGCTTGGTGTAGACGGGGCGCCTTCCCGGAGGCCCCCTTGCTTCACGTTTCGACCCGCGGCGCAGCGGCGCCCCTCTCCTTTTCCGATGCCCTGCTCGCTGGGCTCGCCCGCGACGGCGGTCTCTACGTGCCCGAAAGCTGGCCACGGCTGTCGCACGAGACCATCGCGGGTCTTGCCGGCCTTCGCTACGCCGACGCCGCCAAGATCGTCCTGCGCCCGCTCATCGACGGCGAGATCGCGGATGCCGATCTCGACCGGATGATCGAGGAGGCCTACGCGACGTTCCGGCACCCGGCCGTGTGCCCGCTGACTCAGCTCGACGACAACCTGTTCCTGCTGGAGCTCTTCCACGGGCCGACGCTCGCGTTCAAGGACGTGGCGATGCAGCTCCTCGGGCGGCTCATGGACCATGTCCTGCGGGCACGGGGCTCGCGAGCCACCATCGTCGGCGCCACGTCGGGCGATACCGGCTCCGCCGCCGTCGAGGCGTTCCGGGGCCTCGATCAGGTCGACATCTTCATCCTGTTCCCCGAAGGCCGTGTCTCCGAGGTGCAGCGTCGGCAGATGACGTCGGTGGGGGCGGACAATGTCCACGCCATCGCCATCGACGGCAATTTCGACGATTGCCAGAACATCGTCAAAGCGCTGTTCCAGCACGCCGAGTTCGCCGACGCGGTGAAGCTCTCGGGGGTCAATTCCATCAATTGGGCCCGCGTCGCCGCCCAGGCGGTCTACTACTTCACGAGCGCCGTCGCCCTGGGCGCCCCGCACCGCCCGGTGTCCTTCGCCGTGCCCACGGGCAATTTCGGCGACATCCTAGCGGGATGGGTCGCCAAGCGCATGGGCCTGCCCATCGAGCGCCTGATGATCGGCACCAACGCCAACGACATCCTCGCCCGCACCCTGGAGCACGGGTCCTACGAGGTCCGGGGGGTGCAGCCCACCACGTCGCCCTCCATGGACATCCAGATCTCCTCGAACTTCGAGCGCCTGCTGTTCGAGGCCCTCGGCCGCGATTCGTCGAGCCTCGGGCGCCTGATGGCGGGCCTGAAGCAGTCGGGCGGGTTCACCCTCGATGAAGCCGTGCTCGACGCCGTGCGGGCCGAGTTCGATGCCGCCGCCGTCCCGGAGGATGCGGTGAAAGCCGAGATCGCCCGGACCTTCGCCGAGACCGGCCACGTCATCGACCCGCACAGCGCCATCGGCGTCCATGCCGGCCGCCGGCTCCTCGAGAGCGACCCACGCACGCCCGTCGTCGCCTTGGCGACCGCGCATGCGGCGAAGTTCCCCGATGCCGTCTCGGAGGCCGTGGGTGGCGCCCGTCCGGCCCTGCCGCCGCACCTCGCCGACCTCCTCGACCGCAAGGAGACGTTCTCCCGCGTCGCCAACGACCAGGCCGCGGTGGAAAGCTTCATCCGCACGCATGCCCGCATCACCAAGGCCGGCTGACCCCATGAACCAGCACTTCGCCACCCATGGCGCTTCCCCTGACCTGCGGATCACGCGCCTGGACAACGGCGTCACCGTCGTCACGGAGGCGATGCCGGGTGTCGCGACGGCGACCCTCGGCGTCTGGGTCGGTGCGGGTTCACGCCACGAGCGGCCCGACGAGAGCGGCCTGAGCCATCTCATCGAGCACATGGCCTTCAAGGGGACAACCACCCGGTCGGCCCGCCGGATCGCCGAGGACATCGAGAATGTCGGCGGTGACATCAACGCCGCCACGAGCGCCGAGGGCACGAGCTACACCGCCCGCGTGCTCGGCGAGGATACGGGTGTCGCCCTCGACGTCATCGGCGATATCCTGACGAATTCGGTGTTCGAAGCCGGCGAGCTCGCCCGCGAGAAAGGCGTGATCCTCCAGGAACACGCCGCCATCGAGGACACCCCCGACGACGTGGTCTACGAAGCCTTCACCGAGGCGGCGTTCCCGGACCAACCCATGGGACGGCCGATCATCGGCACGCCGGGGACGATCAACAGCTTCGACCGTGCCGGTATCGAGGCTTACATCGCCCGCGAATACACCCCGGACCGCATCGTGCTCGCGGCGGCCGGCGCCATCGCGCACGACGCCATCGTCGATTCCGCGCAAGCCCATTTCGGGGGGCTCGCGGCAGCGACGCCGCCCGAGACGGTGCCGGGTGTCTACAAGGGCGGCGAGAAGCGGATCCAGAAGAAGCTGGAACAGGCCAACGTGGTCCTCGGCCTGCCGGGGCTGTCGTTCCGCGATCCCGGCTACTACGCACTCCACATGTTCACCCAGGTGCTCGGCGGCGGTCTGACATCGCGTCTGTGGCACGAGGTCCGGGAGACGCGGGGCCTCGCCTATGAAATCCAGGCCTTCCACTGGTCCTTTTTCGATTGCGGCCTGTTCGGCATCGGCGCCGGCACCTCGGGCGGCGATCTCGGCCAGCTAGTCGACGTGACCCTGGAGGCCACCACCCGGGCGGCCCGCGACGCCGACACCGTCGAGGTCGCCCGCGCCAAAGCGCAGCTCAAGGTCGCCCTGCTCTCCGCCCTCGAAACGCCGGGTGGGCGCATCGAGCGCAATGCCCGTCAGATCCTGGCATGGGGCCGCGTGATCCCGGCGCAGGAGATCATCGCCAAGGTCGACGCCGTCACCGTCGACGACGTGCGCGCCGCCGGCAGAAGACTCCTCACCGGCGCCCCGACGCTCGCCGCCATCGGCCCGATCAAGAAGCTGCCCCCCCTGGAGCGGATCGCCGCGGCCCTGAGCGCAGCATAAGGATTTCCGACGCGGCTTGTTTTGGCCGCAAAGGAACGTGATCCAACGGGTTCGGCGTCACGGTTGAGAAACAGTGGGTGCCTCCGCTCCGGCAAGCCCTCCGCCTTGCCGGTGAAGGTCGCCGCCGATACGACTGGGCGCCCTAGCTGAGCCGTATTCGTCACACTCGCCCGCCCGGCCGGAACACTCGCCCGTTGCGTCAGATCTCCCTCGTCCTCGCCGCCGTCTTCACGGCCCTGTTCGGCGTCCTGGCCTGCAGCGCACCGGCACGCGCCGTCGAGGCCGTGCGGGTCACCCTCGACGCGCCGGCCATCGACCTCACGACGATGATCGAGCGATACCGCTCGGACGGCGACCTCATCCAGATCTCCACGGCGCCGGGCAAGGACGGCATCGTGCGCCGCATCGTCGTCAAGGCGCGCGATACCGGTGCCCGGCCGGACTGGATGGTGTTCGCGCTCACCAACGACACCGACGAGCAGATCGACCGCGTCCTCGTCGCCCCGCATTTCCGCCTCGTCGGCTCGGGCGTGATCTGGCCGGATCTCGGCGGCTCGCGCATCGCCGCCATCACGGCGAGCCAGGGCATCCGCCCCGAGCGCGACGAGAACCCGGAAGCCGATCAGTTCGTCATCACCCTCGATCCCGGCGCCACCGTCACCTACGTGGCCGAGCTGCGCGGGCCGAACATCCCCCAGGTCTATCTCTGGGACCAGGAAGCCTACCGCAAGAAATCCACCGGCCTGACCCTCTACAAGGGGATCATCATCGGCATCGCCGGCCTGCTGGCGCTGTTCCTGACGATCATCTTCGTGGTCAAGGGCGCGATCATCTTCCCCGCCGCCGCCGCCCTGGCGTGGTCCGTGCTCGCCTACGCCTGCATCGATTTCGGCTTCCTCCAGCGCGTGCTGCCCGTCACGGAGGTCGCGGAACGGATCTACCGCGCGTCGGCCGAAGCGGTGCTCGGCGCCACCCTGCTGGTGTTCCTGTTCGCCTACCTCAACCTCAGCCGATGGCACGTGCGCTACAGCCACGTGGCGTTCTTCTGGCTCGCCTTCCTGGCAGGCCTCGTGGCGCTCGCCGTGTTCGATCCCCCCGTGGCGGCGGGCGTCGCGCGCATCTCCATCGCGGCGGTGGCGGGCGTCGGTCTGCTCCTCATCGTCTATCTCGCCGCCCATAACGGGTACGACCGCGCGATCCTCCTCATCCCGACATGGTTCCTCCTCCTCGTCTGGGTGGTGGCTGCGGGCTTCGCCATCACGGGTCAGATCGGGTCCGATCTCGTCCAGCCCGCCCTCATCGGCGGCCTCGTCCTCATCGTCATGCTCATTGGATTCACGGTGATGCAGCATGCCTTCGCGGGCGGCGGCCTCACCCACGCGCTGGTGTCCGACACCGAGCGCCGGGCGCTGGCGCTCACGGGCGCGGGGGATGTGGTGTTCGATTGGGACGTCCCCGGCGACCGGGTGTTCGCCGGCCAGGAAATGGAAGGCCAGCTCGGCCTGAAGCGCGGAACGCTCGAAGGCCCGGCGGTGAACTGGCTCGCCCTGGTGCATCCCTTCGACGTGGAACGCTACTCGGCCGCCCTCGACACGGTGATCGAGGAGCGGCGCGGTCGCATCGTCCACGATTTCCGCCTGCGCTCCACGGCGGGCCCCTACTACTGGTATCGCCTCAAGGCCCGCCCCGTGATCGGCACCGACGGCGAGGTGGTGCGCATCGTCGGCACCATCGCCGACGTCACCGAGGTGAAGACCGCCGAGGAGCGCCTGCTGCACGATGCCGTGCACGACAGCCTCACCGGCCTTCCCAACCGCGAGCTGTTCCACGACCGCCTCGACGCGGCCCTGGCCTTCGCCAGCCAGGATGCGCGCCTGAGGCCGACGACCATCGTCCTCGACATCGATCGGTTCAAGGCGATCAACGACGCCATCGGACTCTCCGCGGGCGACTCGATTCTGCTGACCCTGTCGCGCCGCCTCGGCCGCCTCCTGCGGCCGCAGGACACCCTCGCCCGAGTCGCGGGCGACGAATTCGCCCTCATCCTGCTGTCGGAGCGCGATCCCGACCGCATCCTTTCGTTCGCCGAGATGATCCGCAAGGCCATCGCCACGCCCATCACCTACGCGGACCGCGAGATCTTCCTCACCGTTTCCGTCGGCATCGTCCTTCACGACGCCGGAGCCCCCCTGAAGCGCGAGGACGTATTCAAGAACGCCGAGATCGCCATGATCCAGGCCAAGCGCGGCGGCGGCGACCGCATCGAGGTCTTCCGCGCCGACATGCGAGGCGAACGCGGCGACCGGCTGATGCTGGAGGGCGACCTGCGCCGATCCCTCGAGCGCAACGAGATGAAGGTGCTGTTCCAGCCCATCGTCCGCCTGGAGGACCGCACGGTCGCCGGCTTCGAGACGCTGCTGCGCTGGGACCATCCCCGGCTCGGACGCATCCCCGCATCGACGTTCATGCCGGTGGCCGAGGAATGCGGGTTCGTGGTCAACCTCGGCATCTTCGCCCTGGAGCGCACCGCCCTCGAACTCGCGGCCTGGCAGCGCTCCCTCGACGTCGAACCGCCGATCTTCGCCACCGTCAACATGTCGTCGCGCCAGCTCCTGCGCCACGATCTCCTGCACGACGTGAAGACGATCCTGGCACGCTCCGGCGTCCTGCCCGGCTCGCTCAAGCTCGAACTCGCCGAGAGCCTGGTGATGGAGAACCCGGAATACGCGGCGCAGATGCTGGCGCGCATCCACGACCTCGGCGCCGGCCTTTCGCTGGACGATTTCGGAACGGGCTACTCGGCGCTGTCCTACCTGCAGCGATTCCCGTTCGACACCATCAAGATCGATCAGTCTTTCGTCCGCCAGATCGCGACGGGGCGCACGGCGATCCTGCGGTCCATCGTCAAGATGGCCCAGGAGCTGGGGCTCGCCATCGTGGCCGAGGGCGCGGAATCGGAAGCCGACGCGCAGGCGCTCGCCGAACTCGGCTGCGAGTACGCGCAGGGCTTCGCCTTCGGCGAGCCCATGTCGATGCTCCAGGCCCGCCAACTCCTCGGAGCGGCACCGGAAGCCGCCTGAGACCGAGCCCGGACGCGAGGGCCGGCGTCGGTCCGCGGCCTCGGTAGTACGCCCCCTCGCGAGGAGGCGCCGGATCGGTTTAAACCTCTCTTAACCATGATCCGGTATCGTCCACGATGACGAGAGGCCAGGTTCGACTGGCTGGGCGAGAGGGAATCACGGGATGGCCGAGGCCGCACTCCGGAGCGACGAAGGCTTCGACACGAACATCGTCCGGCGCCTGATGGCCCGGCCCCTGCGCCTCGTCGAGACCCCCATCGCCGAGAAACCCATCGCCCAGGTCGTCGCGCTTCATCCGGGCGCGGCAGCCACCGGGGATCGTGCGCAGGCCTCGGACGAGGTCGCCAAGCTCAAGGCCCAACTGCTCGTGATGAAGGCGGTCCTGCGCTCGGAACGCGACGAGGCGGCGCACCTGCGCGCCTGCATCGCGACCATCGCGGACCCCGAGCCGCTCTCGCCCGAGGCACAGGCCGTGCGCGACCGCTGGGCCGCCCTGGTCGATCAGCTCCTGCACACGTCACGATAACCGCCCTTCCGCGACGCGCGACGCGCCGCCCGGCCCCATTCGAGGGATAACGATGAGCGCCCGCTGCTCCCTCGTGGTCAACGGCAAGTCCGTGCGCGTCTCCACGGGCGATACGCCCCTGGAGGCGGCCCTGGCCGATGGGATGATCGCCTCGCAACCCGGCCTCATGGGCCAGGGTTCAGGCCCCCTGCCCCGGCGCGCGCAGGCCCGCAGCCACCGCTCGGACGCCGTCAAGCTCGCCCTGCCCCGCACGGGCTTCGCCGAGCGACCCGAGGCCGTCGCCGCACCGGTGAAGCCCCTGCCGGCACAGAAGCGCGTCGGCACGGTCACGCAGATCACGCCGCTCGGCCCCCACACGATCGAGGTCGTGGTGACCGTCACCAAACGCCTCCTCCTCGAACCGGGCCATGGTGTCGTGATCACCTTCGAGGGCCGTGAACCCGTCACCCTGAGCCCGACCCTGCGTGTCGACGGCGCGGCGGAACTCAACGAACTCGTGTTCCACCTGCGCCTGACCGGCGATCGCAGGGCCCTGCCGGACGCTTTCGGAGAAGACATCCGCCTCGATCATCCGGTTAAGATCAAGGGACCCGTCGGCCGAGGTTACTACCGGCCCGGTGGCGGGCGTCTCGTCCTCGTCGCCGCCGAGACCGGGTTCGCGCCCATCTGGTCCATCGCGCGGGCTGCCCGCTACATCGAGCCGGCGCGTGAGGTCGCGATCCACATCGGCGCCCGCGATCCCCTCGACCTCTACATGCGGCCGTCCCTGGATTGGCTGCGGGCCACGGGCGTCGGACGCCTCGTGCTGGTCGCCGACCGCAGCCGCCAGCGCCCGCCCGACGTGCGGCCCGGCCCCCTGACGGCGCATCTGCCGTCGCTGCGCACCACCGATGTGGTCCATGTCGCGGGCGACGCCTCGACGGTCGGGGCCGTCGAGATCCTGGCCGCCGCCGCCGGCGCGCGCTGCTACCCGATCCTGCTCGACGCCGCCCCCTGACGACGAAGACCCCAGCCCCATCGTGACGGGAGCCGGGTGAGATCGTCCCTGCGACGCGTCCTACTCCGGACCCACCTGACGCACGGCGCCCCGCGCCGCGCTGGTGGCGAACATCGCGTAGGCACGAAGCGCGGTGGTGACCTTTCGCTTGCGGGGAGCGGCGGGCTTCCATCCGGCCGCATCCTGCGCGGCGCGGCGCTCGGCCAATTCGGCCTCGTCCACGGCGAGGTGGATGCGGCGCCCCGGGATGTCGATCTCGATGCGGTCGCCGTCGCGCACGAGGCCGATGAGCCCGCCCTCCGCCGCTTCCGGCGAGACGTGTCCGATGGACAGGCCCGAGGAGCCGCCGGAGAAACGCCCGTCGGTGACGAGGGCGCAAGCTTTGCCGAGCCCCTTCGATTTCAGGTAGCTCGTCGGATAGAGCATCTCCTGCATGCCCGGCCCCCCGCGCGGGCCCTCGTAGCGGATCAGCACGACCTCGCCCGCCTTGACCCGACCGTTCAGGATGGCGTCGACGGAATCGTCCTGGCTCTCGAACACCCGGGCGGTGCCGGTGAAGGTGAGGATCGAGGCGTCCACCCCCGCCGTCTTCACGATGCAGCCGTCGACGGCGAGGTTTCCGTAGAGTACGGCAAGGCCGCCATCCTGAGAATAGGCATGCGCCGCCTCGCGGATCACGCCGCCCGCGCGGTCGAGGTCCAGTTCCTCCCACCGCGCCGCCTGACTGAAGGCGACCTGCGTCGGCACGCCGCCCGGCGCGGCCCGGTAGAACTCCGACACCGTGGCGCTGCCCGTGCGGCGCACGTCCCACCGGTCGAGGGCCTGCCCCAGGGTTCCGGCATGGACGCTGCCGGCTTTCGCGTCGATGAGACCCGCGCGGTCGAGTTCGCCCAGGATCGCCATGATGCCGCCGGCCCTGTGGACGTCCTCCATGTGGACCTCGGCCACCGCTGGGGCGACCTTGCACAGCACCGGCACGCGCCGGGAGAGGCGGTCGATGTCCGCCATGGTGAAGGGCACCTCCGCCTCGTGGGCGGCGGCGAGGAGATGCAGCACCGTGTTGGTCGAGCCGCCCATGGCGATGTCGAGGGTCATGGCGTTCTCGAAGGCCGAGAAACCGGCGACCGACCGGGGCAGCACGCTGGCATCGTCGCCCTCGTAGTAGCGCTTGGCCAGATCGACGATGAGGTGGCCGGCTTCAACGAACAGGCGGCGGCGGTCGGCGTGGGTCGCCAGCACCGAGCCGTTGCCGGGCAGCGAGAGGCCCAGGGCCTCCGTGAGGCAGTTCATGGAATTGGCCGTGAACATGCCGGAGCACGAGCCGCAGGTCGGACAGGCCGAGCGCTCGATGGCCGCGACGTCCTCGTCGGACACCCGGTCGTCGGCCGCCGCCACCATGGCGTCGACGAGGTCGAGCTTCTTGACGACGCCCTTGAGCTGGACCTTGCCGGCCTCCATGGGCCCACCCGAGACGAACACCGCCGGGATGTTCAGGCGCAGGGCCGCCATCAGCATGCCGGGGGTGATCTTGTCGCAATTGGAGATGCACACCATCGCGTCGGCACAGTGCGCGTTGACCATGTACTCGACAGAGTCGGCGATGAGCTCACGCGAGGGCAGCGAGTACAGCATCCCGTCGTGACCCATCGCGATGCCGTCGTCGACCGCGATGGTGTTGAACTCCTTGGCGACACCGCCGGCCGCCTCGATCTCGCGGGCCACGAGCTGGCCCAGATCCTTCAGGTGGACGTGGCCCGGCACGAACTGGGTGAAGGAGTTCACCACAGCGATGATCGGCTTGCCGAAATCGCCGTCCTTCATGCCGGTGGCGCGCCACAGGCCGCGGGCGCCGGCCATGTTGCGGCCATGGGTGGTCGTGCGGGAACGGTAGGCAGGCATCGCTTCTCTCGCTGTTCGCCCGGCTTTTGCGGGCGGGAAGCGATGCGTTGCAAGGGCCTTTTTCGCGGGCCCGGTGTTTCGGGACCGCCGGAGCTATCGCATCAGGCTGCGCGGGCCCGCAGGCCGGCGCCGTTGCCGAAGGCGCGGGCGTAGAGGGAGGCGTAGGTGGTCGCCGCCTCATCCCAGCCGAAGGTGCGTGACATGGCCGTCCGGCGCATGGCGTTGAGGCGCTTCTTCTGGCCGAAGGTGTCGAGCGCCCGCCGGATCGCCCCGGAGAAGCCGCGCGCCGAGGCCTCGCCGAAGGTGAAACCCGTGACCCCATCCTCGACGGTGTCGGCGAGGCCGCCGGTACGATGGACGATGGGAAGCGAGCCGAAGCGCTGGGCGTACATCTGGGCAAGACCGCAGGGCTCGAAGCGCGACGGCATCAGCAGGAAGTCGCTGCCGGCGAACATCCGGCGGGCGTCCTGTTCGTTGAAGCCGACATGGACGCCGACGGCGTCGGGGTGGCGACGGGAGAGGTCGCGCAGGGCCCCCTCGAACCGGCTCTCGCCCTGGCCGATGACCACGAGCTGTCCGCCCTCGGCGACGATGGTCTCGGCCGCCGAAAGGCTCAGGTCGATACCCTTCTGGTGGACGAGGCGCGAGACGATGGCGAAGAGTGGGCCCCGTGAGACGGCGAGACCGAACTGCCTGCGCACGGTCTCGGCATTGGCGCGCTTGCCCTTCCAGTCGTCGGCCTCGAAGCGGGTGGCAAGGTGCGGATCCGTGCGCGGGTCCCAGCTCTCGTCGATGCCGTTAAGGATTCCGGCCAGACGTCCCTGGGCCGCGCGGGTGCGCAGCAATCCGTCGAGGCCGCAGCCGGCATCCGGCGTGGTGATCTCGCGGGCGTAGGTGTCGCTCACGGTGGTGACGTGGGAGGCGTAGTAGATGCCGGCCTTGAGGAAAGAGAGCTGCCCGTAGAACTCGACGCCGTCCATCTGGAAAGCGTGGTCCGGCACGCCGAGGCGCCCGAGGGACTCGGGCGAGAACAAGCCCTGATAGGCGAGATTGTGCACCGTGAGGATGCTCGGCACACGCATGCCGCCCCAGGCGAGATAGGCCGGGGCCAGGGCCGCCTGCCAGTCGTTGAGATGCAGAAGGTCGGCGGCCCAACCCGGATCGGCACCACGCGCGATCTCGGCGGCGGCGAGGCTCAGGCGGGCGAAGCGAATATCGTTGTCGGCGAAATCGCCCTCTCCGTCTCCGTAGGGCGTGCCGTCACGCTGGTAGAGTTCGGGGCTGAGGAGGACGTAGATCCTGAGGCCGTCGGCGCTCTCGACGAGACCGAGTTCGCAGGGCGGAACCCCGGCGTGGCCCGGCAACTGCGCGACCACGGGAATGTGGTCGAAGCGATCCACCACCTGGCGGTAGCCGGGGATGAGCACGCGGATGTCGTAGTGCCGGCGCAGGGCGCGCGGCAGGGAGGCCGCGACCTCGCCGAGGCCCCCGGTCTTGACGAAATCCGCCATCTCGGGCGTGGCGAACAGGATGCGGGGCTGATGAAGCGGAGGAATCGTCTGGCCCACGAGGCCACGGGCGGAAGCGGAGTGGGCAGTCGCCGCAGACGTCATTTTATCCTTGCCGCTCCGGGCACCTTGGACGTTCAGGGCGAGACCGCCCATGGCTGACGTCGGCATCGTGAACGCCCCGCTTGGTAAATGGTTCCGCTGCGATGCACAATCCACGCCATGATTTGCGTTACGGATTCCTTGCTTTTGGTGCGACGCAAACGGTCGCAGAGGGTGAGGTTCAGGAGCGGTTCAGGACACCAACCCCGGCCGGGCACCGAAAGGGGCCGCCAGGGGGCCCGGCCGACGGACGATCAGGCTTCGGCGATCCAGGCCCGCAGCCCCGCCAGCGAATGGAACGCGTCGGAGGAGCGCACGGCGAGCCGGGGCGCTTGCGTCCGCATCATGTCTGCAAGGGCGTGCCCCGGACCGAGCTCGAGCACCCGCTCGGCGCCGCGCTCCACCACGGCGTCGAGACAGCCCGCCCAATCGACGAAGGTCGCCACCTGCCGGGCCAGTGCGGCACGGAACGGCGCGGCCTCGAAGATCGGGGCGCCATCCGTGCCGTTCAGGAGGATACGGCCGGCGGTCGGCCGGCGCAGGGGTACGCCGTCGAGATGGGCCCGGAACGGCGCCACGGCCCGTTCGAGGAGGGCCGTGTGGGAGGCGACTTCGATGGGCAGGCGGTTCGCGCGGGACGCGCCCAGGGCCGAGGCTTGGATGCACAGGGCATCGAGGGCGTCTCCCATGCCCCCGACCACGAACAGGTCGCCCGGGTTGCGGATGGCGACGGCGCAGGCATGGCGCTCCACGAGGGGGGCGAGGACAGTCCTGGGCAACCCCCGAATGGCGGCGAGCCCCTCCCCGGGACGGCTCGCGGCGTCCATGGCCTCGGCCCGCGCGGCCGTGAGGCCGAGGGTTTGCACGGGCGTCCAGATGCCGGCGATGCCCCAGGCGGCCATCTCGCCGACGCTGTAGCCCGCGATGACGCAACGCCTTGGGAGGATGTCCGACAGGCACTCCGCGAGGGCCAGGGCGGCGGTCACGCACAGGATCTGCCCGGTGCGATTGGCGTAGAGGGCGTCCGGTTCGACCTCCGCCACGAGGCGGCGTGGGTCAGCCCCGAGATGCTCGGCGGCGGCGGCGAAGATCGGCGCGGCGGCGGGTGCGTCCGCCGTCAGGGCGAACAGATCGGGCGATTGCAGACCCTGGCCGGAACAGAGCAGGGCCAGCGTCACGGGCCGACCCCGTCGAGGAACAGGGTCATGGCGAGGAGATCGGCACAGCCGCCGGGGCTGAGGTTGCGCGCCACGAAGGTCGCGTGGAGGGCCTGGGCGCGAGCGTGCCATCCGGGATGGCCGATACCGCCTGCAGCGAGAAAGTCGCGCGCGGCGCCCTGGGCGAAGGCGAGGCCCGCCGCACCGCCGCGATGCAGCAGGTTGGTGTCCTCGACATCCGCGATGAGGGCGAGGCAGACCTGCACCCGCACGGCTTCGGGATCGTCCGGCCGCAGGGCCTCGGCGGCCCGCAGGGCCGGGAGCCCAAGGGCGTAGAGGGTCGGAAACCCGAGCATCGCCTCACGCCGCGCACCGCCGGCCCGGTAGCGTCGCGCGGCCATGGAGCCATGACTGTGAAGGGGGATCGGGCCACCCGCGATGGCCGCTCCCCACAGGTCGGCGACGAGGCGCCCGAGGGGCCGGGATCCACCGCGGGCGTCGCGGAACCCGGCGGCCGCCGCGAGGAGGCCGAGGCCGAAGATCGCGCCGCGATGGGTGTTCACCCCGCCGGTGGCCGCCAGCATCGCCGCCTCGGCCGCGATGCCGATGACCCGCAGGGTGTCCATCCCGGCACCATGCCCGCCGGCCTCGGCGAGGTCGGCGAAGTACGGCCCCAGGGTATCGGCGCTGCGGAGGAGCAGGGCGGCATCCATGTCCGCATGGGCGCCCGGATCGACGTGGCTGACGAGGCCCGGCTTGGGGTAGGTGGCGACCTCGCGGCGGAGACATGCGACGGCCAGCGCCGCGATGGCCTCCGCCCGGATGGCGGGGGGATGGGTCAGCGCGGCCTTCAGCATCCCGCACCGTCGAGGAAATCGGAGCGGGAAACGACAGACACCCCGCGCGCATCCTTCACCAAGACCTCGGGCGTCCCCTCGGCCAGTTCACGCCACTGAACGGCCCGCCCCCCGGTCCCGAGACACTCGCCATCGATCCGCATGGGTGCGTCGCGGGCGATGGCCGCGAGACCGGCGAGAAGCCGCCCGGCCGACCCGCGGAGGCACCATAGAAGATCGATGTCCGAAGTGGGCGACAGGTAGGCGAGACCCGTGAGGTGCTGCCAGGCGAGGCCGCCGAAGATCCGCGCCTCGGGATCGAGGTCGAGGAGGCGCCCCAGGGTCGGCCGCCATTCTGCCGGTGCCGCGGGCACGGCCTCGGCCAGACGCGGCGGGGGGTCGAGGGCGCGGAGCGCGGACGGCTCCAGCACGAAGGACAGGCGCCGCTTGCCCTGGGCCGGCGGCAGCGGCAGACCGAGAGGAACGCCCGCTTCGCCGCAGGCGGATCGCCGGACGACGAGGGGCCAGCCGCGTTCGGCCCAGTCGGCCACAAGGGGCAGGCCACCGCAGTCGGGCCGCCGGCGGACGAGCGCACGCCAGGCCACGGGGTCGACCCGCGCCATCTGGTGGCGCGCGGGCGCCTCAGGCATGCTCGGCGACGCGCGACGCGACCCGCTCGGCGATGGCGGCGGCGAGTGGCCGGCCGCCACGCTCCGCCCCGAGGCGGTCGCGCCGGTCCCCCGGAGCCGCCGGCGCGGCGAGGCGGGTCTCCAACTGCTCGGCCAAGGATGCCTGCGGGTTCCAGATCTCGTGGATCGCCCCCGTCTGGACGAGGTTGTCGAGGCCCGGGGCGAAGACCGCGGTTGCACGCGCCTTCTCGGTGAGAACGTCGAGGGACAGCTTGGTGACGCGCGCCATGGAGGGGAGGTCCATCACCTCCGGATGGGCGCCCGGCAGGGCGACGAGGTGGCCGGTGGCCAATGCCGTCGCGATGAAGGCCCCGGCGGCGCTGCGACCGTAGAGGAGACCGAGGGTCGGGTGACCTTCCGCCTCGGCGAGCATCAACGCCTTGGCGAGGTGGGCGAGGTACTCGTTGAGACCGAGAAGCTCGTCGTGCCGGCTCATGCGCTGGCTCGCCGAATCGATGGGCATCAGGATCGGCGTGCCGTCACCGGAACGGGCGATGGCGAGCACCTTGCCCGCCAGCTTCAGGGCACCGTCGATGCCCAGCGGTGCGCCTTCGACGACGCCCAGGACATGGACGACCCCGCCACCAGGCCGGGTCCCTGTGCCGAGGACGAGGCCGTCCGTCACGACCACGTCGTGACCCTGCGGGAACAGACCGGCGAGAATCTCAGCGAGCGTCATCGGCATTCTCCCGGCAGACGGCCAGGGCACGGAAGGCCCGGGTGGACAGGCCCGGTACGGCGGGAGCGTCGTCGATTCCAAGGCTCGACCAGATCGCGACGGCGTCCCCGGCCGTGCGGAAGCGGGCGAGACGCCCCTCGAGGCGGGCCTGCTCGGCATCGAGGGTTTCGAGGTCGAGGCGACCGGGGCCCTTCAGGACCTCGCATACCGCGTTCCGGAACGCACCGGGACTGTCGTCGACGAAACGATCGGCGCCGCCGATGAGATAACGGTGCTTTCCGCCCATGGTACGCCAAACCAGGGCACGGTCGCGGGCGTCGAACTCCTCGACGCCACGGTTCGTCTCGATCACTTCGGGCCCGGTGACGCTGATGCGCCCCTGCTCGGTGACGACGAGGGCCGAGCAGCAGCCGGCGATGAGCCCGCCGCCGCCGTAGCAGCCCGAGCGCCCACCGACGAGCCCGACGACGCGGGCTCCGGCGCAGCGCGCCTCCACCAGGGCGCGCATGATCTCGGCGATGGCCGTCTCGCCTGCATTGGCCTCCTGCAGGCGCACCCCGCCGGTGTCGAACAGGATCAGCACATCCAGACCGAGGGCTTTCGCGGCTCGAAGCAGACCAACGAGCTTGGCCCCGTGGACCTCCCCCACGGCGCCGCCCATGAAACGCCCCTCCTGCGCGGCGACGAGGATTCGAGCGCCGTCGAGGGTCGCACGCCCGACGATCATGCCGTCGTCGAACTGCTCCGGCAGGTCGAACAGGGCGAGGTGCGGGCTCGTCTCCCGCTCCTCGGGACCCACGGCCTCGCGAAAGCTGCCGGGATCGACGAGGGCGGCGATGCGCTGGCGGGCACTGCCCTCGTACCAACTCAGGGCTTCGGGCTCGAAGACGGTGCTCATGGGACGTCTCCCGCGATGAGCCGCGCGCCCTGGGCGAGGCGCAGGGCGACGGTGTCGGGCCGGGCGCCGCCGTCGTTGATGGCGATGCGCAGGCCGCCCGCCGCGCGGCGGGTCACGAAATCCGCCACCACGGCGGCCCAGACCTCGCCGAACCCGTGCGCGGCGGTGGCGATCTCGACGGTGCACCGATCCGGCGCCAGCACCCGCTCCAGCAGCACTTCGAGGTTTCCGGAAGCGACGACCCCGACGATGGCCTGAGACTTGGTGCCTCCGGCCGGGATCGGCGCATCCAGGGTGTAGCTGAGACGTTCCATCGGACGCTCTCCCGTCACCAGTTGCGGAATTGGCTCGGCGGCCGGTAGAGGCCGCCGGACGCGAGCGCGAGATCCTTGATGGAACGGGCCGCGAGCAGACTGCGGTCGGCGTCGAGGGGATCGATGCCGAGATCCTCCGGCCGCCGGATCACCCCGCGCTCGCGCAGGCGTGCCACCAGACCGGCATCGCGCCGGCGCCCGATCTCGGTGTAGCCGGCGACTCCCCGGATCGCCTGCTCGCGCTCGTCGGCGTCCCGACACAGGAGGAGGTTGGCAATGCCTTCCTCCGTGACGATGTGGGTGACGTCGTCGCCGTAGACCATCACGGGGGCGAGGGGCAGGTCGAGCTTCTCGGCGAGTGCCAGGGCGTCGAGGCGCTCGACGAACAGGGGCACGTTGCCGTCGCCGAAGGTCTCGCCGATCTGCACCACGAGCTTGCGGCCCCGGCGCAGGGGGGCCGGCGTGCTCGGATAGGCCTCGGCGCCCGCCTTCAACCACGGCTCGCTCGGGTGCCGGCGTCCGCGCGGGTCGGAGCCCATGTTGGGCGCGCCGCCGAACCCCGCGATGCGGTTGGTGGTCACCGTCGAACTGTGGCCGGAGAGGTCCATCTGGAGGGTCGAGCCGATGAACAGGTCGCAGGCGTAGAGTCCCGCCGTCTGGCAGAAGGCGCGGTTGGAGCGAAGCGACCCGTCGGCGCCCGTGAAATAGACGTCCGGCCGGGCGGCGATGTAGTCGTCCATCCCGACTTCGGAGCCGAAGCAGTGGATCTGCTCGACCCAGCCCGCCTCGATGGCCGGAATCAGGGTCGGATGCGGGTTGAGCGCCCAGTGGGTGCAGATCTGTCCGCGCAGGCCGAGTTTTTCCCCGTAGGTCGGCAGCAGCAATTCGATGGCCGCGGTGTTGAAGCCGATGCCGTGGTTGAGCCGGCGGATGCCGTAGGGCGCGTAGAGCCCCTTGATGGCGAGCATCGCCGTGAGGATCTGGGTTTCCGTGATGGCGCCGGGATCGCGGGTGAACAGCGGCTCGACGTGGAAGGGTCGGCCCGCCTCGACCACGAAGTGGACCCGGTCGCCCGGGATGTCGACACGGGGCACGCGGTCGACGATCTCGCCCACCTGCGCCACCACGAGGCCGTCCTTGAAGCTCGTAGCCTCGACGACGGTCGGCGTGTCCTCGGTGTTGGGGCCGGTGTAGAGGTTGCCGTCCCGGTCGGCGCTCACCGCCGCGATGAGGGCGACCTGTGGCGTCAGGTCGATGAAGTAGCGCGCGAACAGTTCGAGGTAGGTATGGACCGCGCCGAGCGCGATCTGACCGCCATAGAGCATCCGGGCGATGCGCGCCGCCTGCGGCCCGGAATACGAGTAGTCGAGGCGGCGTGCGATGCCCTTCTCGAACACGTCGAGATGCGACGGGAGGACGATGCCGGATTGCACCATGTGCAGATCGTGGATCACGCCCGGATCGACCTCCGCCAGGGCGTCGGCGAGGAGGTCGGCCTGCTTCTGGTTGTCCCCTTCGAGGCAGACCCGGTCGCCCGGCCGCAATACCGCTCCGAGGAAAGGCACGAGGTCCGCCGCCTGCACCACCTTGCCACGGGCGAAGGAGGCGCCGGCGGCGATCCGCGCCGCGCGGGCGGCTTTCTGCGTCGCCCAATCCCTCATGGATCGTCTCCGTACCCGAACCATCGTTTATGCAATGGTGCAGCAATACGCATGCACTTGGCAATCTCTTGTATACAAGACAGAGCCGTTTTACCGAAATGCGACGGCGGGCTGCGCGTTTCCGCCGCATTCATCGAAACTTCAATCTCTCCCTGTCTCATTATCGCGCAGATTCCATGCGAGGCGTTTGGGAACCGCACCCTAGGGTTCGGTCCTATCACGCAAGTGGAGGAGCGGTTTTCGCA
>Ga0182231_1000134_pt1 | contig 19339 bp, 16 predicted proteins | sample G6R1MG_29_FD_129667 | JGI IMG/M metagenome (GOLD analysis project Ga0182231, IMG submission 129667) | Miscanthus phyllosphere microbial communities from Michigan, USA - G6R2_NF_07NOV2016_LD1 MG | ecosystem: Host-associated > Plants > Phyllosphere > Phylloplane/Leaf | place: USA: Michigan...
CATCTGACCAAAACTCTAAATGCCAACGATAACGTTGTCATGGATGCCCGCCTCGCGGCGTAAGCATCTTGCGGTAGGGTAACCGTCGAAACAGAACCCGGGGCTTCGGCTCCGGGACCCATCCTTCCTTCAAAGCAACGCCACCAGCCGGATCGTCCACGGGGCGAGGCCGGGTTTTGTCGTGTCCGCTCCGCGACGGTCGTAGCGCACGAAAAACGCCCCGCGACGGATCGCGGAGCGTGGAGATGGCGTGTGACGGACGCTGGTTCGGTCAGACGGATGTCGTCGGGTAGGTCCGGACCCGGGTGCGCCCATCGGCGACGCCCGGCACGGCACCCGGGCTCGGAGCGGCTGCGGCCTGGGGTGCCGTCCAGCCCTCGGCGCGCCAGCCCTGCGCACGCTCGTCGAGGTCGATGGAGCCATGCTCCTCGAGGATGTCCATCACCGAGGCGGAACGGGTCTCGTCCGCCCGCACCGTCACGAGGGTGCCGCCGCGGCGCACGCCCTCGGAATAGGTATGGGCATCCGTTTCGCTCAAGCCCGCGCCGGTGAGACCACCGGTCAGGCCACCCGCCGCCGCGCCGATGCCCGCGCCCGTAAGCGTGGTGACGAGCCAACCCGCCGCGACGACGGGCCCGACGCCCGGAATGGCGAGGAGGCCAAGGCCCGTCAGAAGGCCGGCGGCGCCGCCGAGCACCGTGCCCAAGGTCGCTCCCGTACCAGCACCCGTCGCGGCACTCTCGGTCGTGTCGGTGCGGTCCGACGCGGTCGTGGAGGTCCCGACGCGCGCATTGTGGCGATCACCCTCGTTGCTGCCGACGATGCTGATATCGCTGTGCGGTATGCCCTGCGCCTCGAGCTTGGCGACGGCGGCGCTCGCGTCGTCGTAGTTATCGTAGAGGGCCGTGATGGTCTGCTGTGCCATGGTGGACTCCTGTTCGGATCGGGGACGGATGGGGGAGGTCGCCCTCACTGCGCGGCGACGTTGCCCTTGAAGTCGACGCCGACCTTGACGGGCTTGCCGTCGAGCATCGCGTTGGCGCGCCAGATACCCTTTTCGTCCTTGGTCAGACCTTTGATGTCCTTGTAGCCGGCTTCCGTGAGGCGATGGTGCGTCTGCCCCTCGGTGAAGCTGTTGGCCCCCTCTTCGAGCTTGGCGCCCGTGGCGGCGTGGGCGGTCCCGGGCTTGTTCGCATCGGGCTTGTCGGTGTTCGGCCGGGTGACGGCTTCCTGGCCACCGGACGTGGCGCTGGACTTCGCGTCGGGGGCGGGCGTTCCGGTCACGGTGGTCTGGGCCAGGGCCGGGCCGGCACCGAGGACCGTCAGGATGGCGAGGGTTTGCAGGGTCCGGTTCACGGTATTCTCCTTGAGCTGAGGACCCATTCAATCGATGAGAGCGCTCGATCGTTCCGCTTTCCCGGCGATCGGATCAGTGTTGGCTGTCGTGCGGTCGGGACTTGACCGGTCATCCTGCGCCGACTCATCGTATCGAGCGTGCCTCATCAGGATCGGATAAGAAAAGTCTCCCGGTATCGAACTTTGCCGATCCTCGTCGATACGCTTTCCTCTGGACCGCTCGACCTTTCGGAGCGGAACGCCGCGCCGGGCGGACGGATCAGGATCCCGCGTCCGCGCCTTCAGAATCCTGGGGCGCGGCCTCGCCGGAGACGTATCCGCTCGGGTGCTCCACGGGCGGGAACAGTTGCGACAGGCCGTGGGCGACGCCGTACGTGACGGGATCGAAGGCGAGGGTACTGGAGGAGGACAGGGAATGGGTTTCGTTCACGGACCGTGGGCTCCTGGGCGCTCTCCCCGATGCTGGCGAGTCCTTCGCCGGGAGAGATGAATCACAGAGACTTCAAGTCGTCAGAGACCGATCGTTTCCCCGGTCTCGATAAAAAGTCGGTCCGCCTTCGTGAGGCCCCGCATCTCGGAGAGTGTCGAGGGATCGCCCTGCTGCGAGAACCAAGGTGTTCCTGACCGAGCGGTGGCGTAATCCTGTCGCGATGACAGGCATTCGCGCGATCCTCCTCAGACGATCGTAGGCATCCGCGATAAACCCCACGAATCGGTGGGAACTGTTCAGATTCAGGATCCGTTAACGGCTCATCCCAGCGTGCGGCGGGGATTGACAACGAGAGCCGATTTTCCATGACCCGAGCCCGGTCTTTCGTGCGTGGCGCCGCTGCCGCCACCCTTCTCACCACCGTGAGCCTTGGGCTGACGAGCCCGGCAGCGGCTGCCGAGGACGGCCTGGGCGGGCTGTTCCAACGCCTGTTCCAGCCAAGCCCCCCGGCGGCGGTCCAGCCCATCCCCGCCTCGGACGCTTCGGCCGCACGTCCGATCGACGTGCGCCGTGCCGTCCGAGCCCTGCACACGCGGCCGCGTCCCACCATGCGCTATGCCGCCCTGCCCAAGGCCGAGCCGCTCAAGCTTCATGTCAGTGACCGTCAGGTTCCGCTGGACATGAGCGCGGGACCGGCTGCCGCCTTCATGAAGGATCCGACCCTGCGGGCCGGCGACATCGTTGTCCTGAAAGACGGTGTGAAGGTGTTCACCGGCGCCCCGGACAAGCGCCACGCTGCCCAGGACTTCGAGAGCATCGGGCGGTCGGCCTTCGTCGACCGGCACACCCGGACCCTGCTCTCCGCCATGGTGATGCCCGTCGGTGCCGTCCCGGCGTCCGAGGCACGGCGGATGGCGGCCCACGCACGCAAGGTTCTGCCGGCCACCGTCGCGCCGGTCCAGGGCGAGACGGTGTCCATGCGCGTCATCTCGCCGTGGATCGTCGCCACCTCGAACTGATCGTCACCGGCCGGCAGCCGCGCGATCCAGCAACCACGTCACGGGCCCGACGATGCGGGCCGCCGGGAGGTCCGCGCCGTCGGCGATGCGTTGGAGCGCCGCACGTTTGGATGCGCCGGTCACGAGAACCAGGACGCTGCGGGCCGAGGCGAGGGCCGGAAAGGTCAGGGTCAGGCGCGGGACGAAGGGGGCGAGCCCCGCCTCCGGGACCGGCGCGACCCAGGCGCGGGTTTCGCCGAGGGCCGGTTTGCCCGGAAACAGCGAGGCGGTGTGGCCGTCCTCGCCGAGTCCGAGGAGGACGAGGTCGAAGAGCGGCCGGTCCGGGTCGAGCGTCTCAGCCCCGTAGAAGGCCTTCAGGGCCGCTTCATACGCGGCGGCGTCCGCCGTGAGGGTCCCGTCCGTGGGGATGCGATGGAGATGGCCGGGCGGGATCGGCGCACCGCCGAAGGCCTCCCGCGCCATGCGGACGTTGCTGTCGGCGTCGTCCCACGGCACATGGCGGTCGTCGCCGAAGAACCAGTGCAGGCGCGCCCAGGGGAGGGTGACGGCATAGTCCGGTCCGGCCAGGAGGGCGTAGAGGCGCTTCGGCGTCGAGCCGCCCGAGAGGCAGACGGCGATGGGCCGGTCCGGCAGCGCCGCGCAGAGGGCGACGAGACGGTCGGCCGTCGCCCGCGCCACGGCATCGGCATCGGCGAAGATTTCCGAGTTTTTCGGCAGCGGGATCATCGCGGGGGGCCTCCTCGAAGCGTTCGGTGTCGCGGCGATCGGTGCTGCGGAAGGGCCCTACTTCGGCTCCTGGTGGCCCCCGAACCCCTTGCGCATGGCCGAGAGGAGCTTGTCGGCATAGCTCGCATCCTCGCGCGAGCGGAAGCGGGCATAGAGGGCGGCCGAGAGGACGTTGGCGGGCACGGATTCCTCGATGGCGGCGTTCAGGGTCCAGCGGCCCTCGCCCGAATCGGCGACGAATCCGGAGAAGCTCGAAAGGCTCTCGTCGCCCGCGAGCGCCCCGGCCGTGAGGTCGAGGAGCCAGGACGAAACCACGCTGCCGCGCCGCCACACTTCGGCGATGTCGCCGATATTGAGGTCGAAGCGCTGGCCTTCGGGCAAGTCGGTGGAATTGGCGTGCTTGAGGATGTCGAAGCCCTCGGCATAGGCCTGCATCAGGCCGTACTCGATGCCGTTGTGGACCATCTTGACGAAATGCCCGGCCCCGCTCGGCCCGGCATGGATGTAGCCCGCCTCGGCGCGGGCATCGCGGCCCTCGCGGCCGGGGGTTTTGGGAATCGTGCCGACACCCGGCGCCAGGGTCTTGAAGATCGGGTCGAGGCGGGCGAGCGCCGCGTCGTCGCCGCCGATCATCATGCAGTAGCCGCGCTCCAGGCCCCAGACGCCGCCGGAAGTGCCGACATCGACGTAGTGGATGCCCTTGGGGCGCAGCTCGGCGGCGCGGCGGATGTCGTCCTTGTAGAACGAGTTGCCGCCGTCGATGATCACGTCGTCGGCGGCCATGAGCCCGCCGAGTTTCGCCACGGTCCCTTCGGTGATCTCGCCCGCCGGCAGCATCACCCAGGCGGTGCGCGGCGCGTCGAGCGCCTGCACGAACTCTTCGAGGCTCGCCGCCCCGGTGGCGCCCTCGGCGACGAGGGCCGCGACCGCCTCGGGATTCTGGTCGAACACCACGGCCGTGTGCCCGTCGCGCAGCAGCCGGCGGACGATGTTGCCGCCCATCCGGCCGAGGCCGATCATGCCGAGTTGCATGGGTGATCTCCGTCGCGTGAGGGACGCGGAGCGCCGATGCCCCGCGTCGAAACGATCAATCGAGTCCGTTTATCCCCGGCTCCGTCATTCCGGGGCGCCGGAGGCGAACCCGGAATCCAGACACGCGGTCGGTGGCCGATCGGTACCGCTGGCGTCTCCTGATTCCGGGTTCCGCCGCGCGGCCCCGGAATGACGGCGCACCAGCAGGTCAAGCCGCGTGTCTCACGCCACGGCCGCCTTGATCGCGGCGGCGATGCGCTTGAGTCCGGCCTCGACGTCGCCGCCCTTGATGTGGACCCGCAGGGCCCGCCGGCCACGCTCGGCCAGCACCGAGAAATCGCCGCGCGCCTGGGCCGCCACCACGGTGCCGAACCCGAGGCTGCGCCCGGGGATCGCGAGATCCTCCGATGGATCGGCGGTGATCTGGAGGAACACGCCGGTGTCGGGCCCGCCCTTGTAGGCCTGGCCGGTGGAGTGGAGGAAGCGCGGCCCGAATTCGAGGCAGGTGGCGAGGCGGGTCTTGTCGCGCAGGGCGACGCGGGCCTCCTGCAGGATCGCGTGATGCTTGGCGTTGCGCGAGACGTAGGCGAGGAGCGCCACGTAATCGCCGCTCTTGGCGCGGGCGAGTTGGGCCTTCAGCGCCGCGTCGAGGCCCTCGGACGCCTGGGGCAGGGCCCCGGCGTTCGTCGGGTCGGCGTAGAGCGCGACGGTGTCGTCGGCGAAGATCGGCGTCTCGCCGGGCAGGGACCCGCTCGCCTCGGCGGCGTCGAACAGCTTCTTCGTCTCGATCTTGCTCGCTTCCACGTCCGGCTGGTCGAACGGGTTGATGCCGAGCAGGGCCCCGGCCACGGCCGTGGCGATCTCGAAGCGGAAGAACTCCTGCGGCAGCTGCTCCTCGTTGGCGAGGGTGATGTGGACGACCGGGTGCCCATCGCGTTCGAGGTTGCGCACGGCCTCGTCCTGGCGGGCATCGGCCCGGCTGTCGAGGCGCAGGTACACGAAGACCCGGTCGAGGCCGTAGACGGCCGGCACGTCGACGGGCTCGCCGTCGATGGGGATCAGGCCCTTGCCGTCCTTGCCGGTGGATTCGGCGATGAGCTGCTCGGCCCAGGCGCCGAAGGTGTCGATGCCGGGCGACGCGATGAACGTGACCTTGTCGCGGCCCGCGTGGAGGGCGGCGGCGGCCAGCGCCGTGCCGAGGAGCACGCCCGGGTTCTGGGCCGGCGGCACGGCCGGACCGCAGGAACGGACCATGGTGCGGGCGGTGTTCAGGAACGCCTCGACGTCGATGCCGGAGGCCGCCGCCGGCACGAGGCCGAAGGCGGAGAGGACGGAGTAGCGCCCGCCGATCTGCTTCACGCCGTAGAAGATCTTGCGGAAGTTGTCGGCCTTGGCCGCCGCCTCCATGGCCGACCCCGGATCGGTGACGGCCACGAAATGCGCTCCGGCACGATCGCCCACCGCCGCCTTCATCCGGCCGAGGAAGTAGTCGCGGAACACGTTGGGCTCCAGCGTCGAGCCGGATTTCGAGGCGACGATGAACAAAGTCGTCTCGAGGGCGATCGCCGCTTCCGTCTCGCGGACCTGATCGGGATCGGTGGAGTCGAGGATGCGGAGCTTCGGGAACCCCTCGCGGTGGCCGTAGGTCTCGGCCAGCACCTCGGGTCCGAGGCTGGAGCCGCCCATGCCGAGCACCACCACGTCGGTGAAGCCGGTCTGGCGCACGTCGTCGGCGAAGGCCGCGTAATCGGAGACGCGGGCGAGCTCGTCCTCGACGATGCGCAGCCAGCCGAGCCACTTGTCCTCGTCGGCGTTCGACCACACGGTCCTGTCGTGCGCCCAGAGACGGCGGATGGCGCCCGAGGCGCGCCAGGTTTCGACGGCCTTCTTCGCCTCCGCCGCGATGGGCTCGGGCAGGACCAGGGTCTGGCCGTCGAGCTTGGGGCCGAGGAAATCGATGCGCTTGCCCGCCACCGCGCCGAGGAGCTTGTCGGCGGCATCGATGAAGAGCTGGACGCCCTCGTCGACGAGCTGGTCGCCGACCTTCTCGATGTTGATGCCGGCGCGCGCGATGCCGTCCATCACCGCGCGGGCGCCGTCGAGGTCGGTCTCGATGGCGGCCTTGACCGTGCCGTGGTCGCGGAACGCGTCCATGGTGGCTGGCGGCATGGTGTTGACGGTGTCGGGGCCGATGAGTTCCTCGACGTAGAGCACGTCGGAATAGGCCTTGTTCTTCGTACCTGTGGAAGCCCAGAGCAGGCGCTGCGCCTTGGCACCCCGGGCCGCCAGGGCCTGCCATTGCGGCTCCGCGAACACGGCCTTGTAGCGCTGGTAGGCCAGCTTGGCGTTGGCGATGGCCACCTTGCCCTTGAGGGCCTCCAGCGCGGCCTTCTCGTCCACGCCGTCCGTCGCGGCGATCCGGTCGTCCAACGCCTTGTCGACGGCGACGTCGATGCGGCTGATGAAGAAGCTCGCGACGCTGGCGACCTTCGAGACGTCGCCGCCCTTGGCGCCGAACGCCTCCAGCCCGTCGATGAAGGCGCGGGCCACGGCCTCGTAGGTCTCCACCGAGAACAGCAGGGTGACGTTGATGCTGATGCCGTCCGCCGTCAGCGCCCGGATCGCCGGAATGCCCTCGGCGGTCGCCGGCACCTTCACCATCAGGTTGTCGCGCGCCACCGTCTTGTGGAGGCGCCGGGCCTCGTCGAGGGTGTCCTCGGTGTTCAGTGCGAGGTAGGGCGAGACCTCGAGGCTGACGTAGCCGTCGGCGCCGTCGCTCGACTCGTAGACCGGGCGCAGCACGTCGGCCGCCGCCTGGATGTCGGCGATGGCGCAGCCCTCGTAGAGGTCGATGACCCGGGCATCGCCTTCGTCCATCACGGATTTCAGGGCGGCGTCGTATTCCTGCGACCCGCCGATGGCCTTCTCGAAGATCGACGGATTCGAGGTCACGCCGCGCAGGCCGTCCCCGTCCACGAGCGCCTTGAGCTTGCCGTCGAGAACGAAGCCGCGGGCGACGAAATCGAGCCACACGGCCTGGCCCTGTTCGGGGAAGAGCGCCTTGAGCGGGTTCATGCGAAAATCCTCGTCGTCCGTCGTCGTGGCGCCGAGATCCGGCGCCGCCAAGCAGTCCAACCCAGTCCCCGGGGGTGAGAGGGCGCGGGGGGATGCCCCGACCGTCTCACCCCTTCAGAACCCTCGAACCCTACTTCTTGTGCCGTGCGATCTGGTCGCGCGCCGCCTGGAGCACCTTCTCGGGCGTGAAGCCGAACTTCGCCTGCAGGTCCTTGATCGGCGCCGAGGAGCCGAAGGTGCTCATGCCGACGATGGTGCCGGCCGAGCCGGCGTAGCGGTCCCAGCCGATCACCGAGCCCTGTTCGACGGCGACGCGCGCCAGCACGTCCGGGATCAGCACGGAGTTCCGATAGGCCTCGTCCTGGCGCTCGAACAGCTCCCAGGACGGCATCGAGACCACGCGGGCCTTCACGCCTTCCGCCTTCAGGGCCTCGTAGGCGGCCACACAGAGCTGCACCTCTGAGCCCGTGCCGATGAGGATCACGTCGGGCGTGCCGGCGCTGTCGGCCAGAACGTAGGCGCCCTTGGCGACGCCCGAGGCGCTCGCATAGGTCGCGCGGTCGAGGGTCGGCAGGGGCTGGCGGGAGAGGGCGAGCACCGCCGGCTGGTCCTTGAGGCCCATGATGACCCGGTAGGCTTCCGCCACCTCGTTGGCGTCGGCCGGGCGCAGGGTGAGGAGGCCGGGAATCGCCCGCAGGGTCAGAAGCTGCTCCACCGGCTGGTGGGTCGGCCCGTCCTCGCCGACCCCGATGGAGTCGTGGGTGAAGACGTGGAAGACCGGCAGTTCCATCAGGGCCGCGAGGCGGATGGGCGGACGCATGTAGTCGGCGAAGACGAGGAAGGTGGCGCCGTAGGCGCGCAGGCCCACGAGGCCGAGGCCGTTCACGATGGAGCCCATGGCGTGCTCGCGCACGCCGAAATGGATGTTGCGACCGCCCGGCTCGAACGGCGACAGGGTGCCGGCGCCCTCGAATTCGAGCTTGGTCTTGTTCGACGGCGCGAGATCGGCCGAGCCGCCGAGCAGGTGAGGAACGTTCTTGGCGATGGCGTTGAGTACCTTGCCGGATGATTCGCGCGTCGCCATGCCCTTGGCGTCGGCTGGAAACACCGGGATGTCCCGGTCCCAGCCCTCGGGCAGGCGGCCGGCATGCAGGGCGTCGATCTCTTCCGCGAGCGCCGGATCGGCGGCCTTGGCCTCGCCCATGAAACGCTCCCAGTCGGCGAAGAGCGCGGCGCCGCGCTCGCCGATGCCGGCCTGGAAGTTCTCGCGCACGCCCTCGGGGACGAGGAACTGCGCGTCCTCGGGCCAGCCATAGGCGCGCTTGGCGCCCTTCACTTCCTCTTCGCCCAGGGCGTCGGAATGGGCCTTGGAGGTGTTCTGTTTCTTCGGGGCGCCGAAGCCGATGATCGAGTTGACGATGATGAGCGTCGGCCGGTCGCTCGACTGAAGGAAGGTCTCCAGGGCGCCCGAGATCGCGTGGACGTCGTTGGCGTCGGCCACCCGCAGCACCTGCCAGCCGTAGCCGAGGAAGCGCGTCGCCACCTCCTCGGAGAAGGCGAGTTCCGTGTGCCCCTCGATGGTGATGGTGTTGTTGTCGTAGATCCAGCACAGGTTCGACAGGCGCAGGTGCCCGGCGATGGAGGCGGCCTCGGCGGCCACGCCCTCCATGAGGTCGCCGTCCGAGCAGATGGCGTAGACGTTGAAGTCGAACAGCGGCAGGTCGGGCCGGTTCAGGGTCTCGCCGAGGAAGCGCCCGCCCATGGCCATGCCGACGGAGTTCGCCACCCCCTGGCCGAGCGGCCCGGTGGTGGTCTCGACGCCGGTGGTGAAGTGGTATTCCGGGTGACCCGGCGTCTTGCTGTCGAGCTGGCGGAAGTTCTTGATGTCCTCGATGGAGACCGCCGGCTCGTTGCCGCCGTCGGTCTGGGCGACGCCGGCGAGATGCAGCAGGCCGTAGAGCAGCATCGAGGCGTGGCCCGCCGAGAGCACGAAGCGGTCGCGGTTCGGCCAGTGCGGGTGGGCCGGATCGTAGCGCAGATACCGGTTCCACAGGGTGTAGGCCACGGGGGCGAGCGCCATCGGCGCGCCCGCATGGCCGGAATTGGCTTTCTGCACCGCGTCGATGGCCAGGGTGCGCAGGGTGTCGATGCTGAGCTTGTCGATGGCGCTGAGGGCCTCGCTCGGCTTGGTGTCGGCTCCGCTCATGATCTCACGTCTTCCTTCGTGTCGTCTGGGCCCCCCACGCCGCGGGTCCGGCCCTCGTCCCGTGGGGGGTCGCCGACGCGACGCCGGACCCGCCCACCTCGATCTCGTTCGGCGCCGGCCCCTAGGCCGACGCTCTCACGGCGCGGGCGGTCCGAGCCGCCTGGAGGCAACCCTCCTCCGTCCCGGTCCCATCCTCGGCGCCGGCCCCCCGCTCCCGGGCCGGACCGTTGGCCCGACTGTAGTTCAGGATGGTGTTCACCAACGTGACGTGGCTGAACGCCTGCGGGAAATTTCCGACGAGGCGCTTGGCCTTCACGTCGTACTCCTCCGACACGAGGCCGACATCGTTGCACACGCCGATGAGCTTCTCGATCAGGGCCCGGGCCTCCTCGCAGCGGCCGAGCCCGATGAGGTTGTCCGCATACCAGAAACTGCAGGGCAGGAAGGCGCCCTCGTCGCCCGGCAGGCCGTCCGTGGTCTGGTCCTCGGTATCGTAGCGCAGGATGAACCCGTCCCGCATCAGGGTCCGGCCGATGGCCTCGACGGTGCCGACGACGCGCGGATCGTGCTGCGGCAGGAAGCCCATATGGGCGATGAGCAGCAGGCTCGCGTCGAGACGCTTCGAGCCGTAGGACTGAACGAAGCTGTTGAGTTCCGGATCGAACCCCTTCTCGCAGACCTCGGCGTGGATCTGGTCGCGGATCTCGCGCCAGCGCTCCACCGGGGCGTCGGCCCGTGCGTCGCCCGCCTCGTAGGAGCGGATCGCCCGGTCGAAGGCGACCCAGGCCATCACCTTGGAATGGACGAAGTGGCGTCGCCCGCCACGCACCTCCCAGATGCCTTCGTCCGGCGTGCTCCAGACCTTCTCGAGGTGGCGCAGGAGCGCCAGGCCGACGCGCCAGCCGTCGGCGTCGCCGAGCAGCCCGCGCTGGCGCGCCTGGTGGAGCGCATCGAAGATCTCGCCGTAGACGTCGAGCTGGAACTGCTCGACGGCCGCGTTGCCGATGCGCACGGGCTTCGAGTTCTCGTAGCCGGGCAGCCAGTCGAGTTCGATCTCGGGCAGCATGCGCTCGCCGGCGATGCCGTAGAGGATGTGGGCCTGCTCGGGGTTGCCGGCCACCGCCCGCACGAGCCAGTCGCGCCAGGCCCGCGCCTCGTCGAGGTAGCCCCCATCCATGAGGGCGATGAGGGTGAAGGTGGAATCGCGCAGCCAGCAGAACCGGTAGTCCCAGTTCCGCACGCCGCCGAGATCCTCCGGCAGGGAGGTGGTGGGCGCGGCGACGATGCCGCCCGTGGGGTGGTAGATCAGCGCCTTCAGGGTCAGCAGGGAGCGCTGGAGGATGGCGTCCCAGGGCGTGCCCCGGGCGCAGCGGTTCGACCAGTCGCGCCAGTGGCGGTCGGTCTCGAACAGCACCTTGCGCGGCTGCACCGGCGGCGGATCGTCCTCGTGGGAGGGGCCGTAGCTCAAGGTGAAGGAGACGCTCTCGCCCGCCGCCACGGAGAAGTCGGCCGCCGTGGTCTGGCCCTCGCCGTGAAGCGGCACGAGGGTGCGCAGAACCACCTTGTGGGGGCCCGAGATGGCGCGGAGATCCCCGAGTTCGTTGTGCGACACCCACGGCACGGCCAGGCCGTAATCGAACCGCACGGCGAGATGCATCCGCATGGCGACCTCGCCGCGCAGGCCCTCGACGATGCGGACGAGGTGCGAGCCGTCGTTGGCCGGCATGTAGTCGGTCACCCGGACGCGTCCGGCCTCTGTCTCGTGCTCGGTCTCGAGGACGAGGCTGCCGGTCCGGTACTGCCGCGAGGTGGTTGCCGCCGGATCCGTGGGGCCGAGCTTCCAGAAGCCGTGATCCTCGGTGCCGAGAAGGGCGGCGAAGCAGGCGGCGGAATCGAAGCGGGGCCAGCACAGCCAATCGACGCTGCCGTCGCGCCCGATCAGGGCGGCGGTGCGGCCGTCACCGACGAGCGCGTAATCCTCGATCCGTCCCGCCATTCACGCCCTCGTTGCGGCAAGCCATCGATGCGCCCCGCCGCATGGCGCCGCACCATCGATGGCGTCCACCTAGTCTTCCAAGGGGGCACGGTCCAGGGTGCAGCGGGCGATTGCCCGGACCGGAGCCGCGAAACCGGCGCGAAGCCGGGCTGCGTTCAGCGCAGGGTCCCGACGAAGTCCACCACCGCGCCGCCGAGGGCCGAGGCCTGCGTGCGCGCCGCCGCACCCTGGGCGCCGACGAAATCGTGGGCCCGGCCGACGGCCTCGATCACCGGGGCGAAGGGCAGGGCGAGATCGGGCAGGACGCCGTCCGCCTCGACGGGCGCCTCGGCCCGCACCACGCTCGTGACCGGGTCCGCCCGCGGGATTTCGGGGGCGGCCTGGGTGGGGGCGGCCCGACGCAGGGTCGCGACCCGGGGCCCGGCCGGCCGGTGCTGCGCGACGGCGGGCACGGGCGCAGCGGCTTGTGCGGGAGCGGTGGTCTGCACCGCCACCACGAGGGGGAACTGGTGCGGGAAGGCGAGGGCGGCGGGCACGAAGGGCGTCGCGGGCACGGCCTCTGACACCAGGGTCGCGGGCGCCGAAGCGATCCGTGCCGCAAGGGCCGTGGGCGCCGGAGCGGGCGCATCCGCATCGCGGCACAGCAGCGAGGCCGCGCCGAGCACGAGGGCCACGACCAGGGTGGGCAGCAGGGGCGGCGTCACGCCGGAGGTCGCGTCCATGGCGAGGCCCTCGTTGGCACACCCGCACTGGCTTCGCTCCGTCATGCCCGCATCCTCGCAATCCATCGCCTTCGCACCCCATAAGGAGCGTCGTTTACGGCGGAAGCTGGGCTGTTTCCTTTCGCAAAGGTAAACCGCGCCGAGCGCGACGCCTCCCGGCCCCGTCGGCCACACGCCCCTCTGCTCAAAACCTCGCCTTGCCGAGAATCGCGGCGCCGTGCGATCAGCGGAAGAGGGCCCTCCCGCCTCGTCGAACCCCCGGCCCTGCCTTTCGGACTCCGATGACCGAGCCGTCCCTGACCGTGGCCGTGATCGACCCGAGCCCGGCGCGCGCCGCGATCCTCGAGGAGGGCCTGGCGGCGGCCGGCATCGCCCGCGTGGTGATCCTGCCCGATACCGCGGATCTGCCCGCGCGCGTCGCCGCCCTCAACCCCGACGTGGTGGTGATCCACGTCGAGAGTCCGAGCCGCGACATCCTCGAACAGATGTCCGGCCTGTCGCGCCACGTCGAGCGGCCCGTGGCGATGTTCGTCGACCGCTCGGACGTGCCCATGATGCAGGCGGCGGTGGATGCGGGCATCTCGGCCTACGTGGTGGACGGGCTGCACCCGCAGCGCATCCGCTCGATCCTCGACGTCGCGATCCTGCGCTTCAACGCCTTCGCGCGGCTGCAGCGCGAACTCACGGAGGCGCGCGGGGAGCTGGCCGACCGCAAGCTGATCGAACGCGCCAAGGGCATCCTGATGACGGCCAAGGGCCTGCCCGAAGAGGAGGCCTACCGGCAGATGCGGCGCAAAGCCATGAACGAGAAGCGCAAGATCGCCGACATCGCCCGCGCCATCGTCACGGCGGCGGACCTGCTCGGATGAGGCTCGCGCTCGGATACGTGCCCCTCGTCGATGCGGCGGCCCTCATCGTCGCCGTGGAGGGCGGATTCGCCGCCGCCGAGGGCCTGGCGGTGGATCTCGTGCGCGAGCCCTCCTGGGCGACCCTGCGCGACAGGCTGGCGCTCGGACACCTCGACGGCGCCCACATGCTGGCGCCCCTGGCCCTGGCCAGCACCCTCGGGATCAGCGGACCCGAGACGCGCCTCGCCGTGCCCCTCGCCCTCAACCTCAACGGCAACGCCATCACCGTCTCGCGGCCGCTCTGGGCCGCCATGAGGCCGGAGGACGAGAGCCTCGACACGGTCGCCCGGGCCTTCGCGCGGGTGGCGCGCGGGCGGGTGGAGCAGGGGGCCCCGCTGACCCTGGGCACCGTGCACCCGTTCTCGAGCCACACCTACCAGCTGCGCCTGTTCGCCGAGCGCGGCGGCCTCGACCTCGACGGCACGGCGCGGATGGTGGTGATTCCGCCGCCGCGCATCGCCGAGGCCCTGCGGGAAGGCCACATCGACGGCTTCTGCGCCGGCAGCCCCTGGAACAGCCTCGCGGTGGAGGACGGCTACGGCCGGATCGCGGCTCTGGGCTGCGAACTCGCACGGGACTGCCCGGAGAAGGTCCTGGCCCTTCCCGCCTACGCGGCGTCGACCAGCGGAGCCCTGGTGCGGGCGGTGCACCAGGCCGGCCGATGGTGCGCGCGGGCCGAGAATCACGAGGAACTCGCGCGCCTCCTCGCCCGGCCCGACCACCTCGGCATCGCGCCCACCCTCGTGCGCCGCGTCCTGGCCGGCACGGTGGTGGTGGATCCCGACGGCACCCGGCGGGACGCACCGGACTTCGTCCTGTTCGGCGCATCGGTCGAGCGGCCGAGGCCGGCCCAGGTCGACTGGCTCCTCGACCGGATGGCGGCGGCCGGCCAGATCGTCCCCACGCCCGAGCTGAACGCGCGCGCGCACGCTCTCTATCGCCCGGACCTGTACGACGCCGCCCTCACGGGCTGAGAGGGTTGGGACAGCGCATGCCCGCGCCACCGGCAGTGTGCATGCGGATTGTGCAGCGCGGAACGAGCGGCCGGGGGCGCCTCCACCCCCGGATCACGGATGCGTGAGGACGCGCATGGCGCCGAACCCCCGTCCGGAAGGATCCCGGCGCTGGCCCTGAGACATTCTGGACAAATTCCATATCCGTCATCCACTTGGACGCCCGTTCGGACGCGCGGACAGAGCGGTCGTGACGCACCGTCCATGCCCTGGCACACCTCCTGCTAGATCGTCTGGGCTCGTCAACGACGACGGGCCCTATCCGTCGGCAGAGCCGCTGACCCGAGTCTCCCCCAAGGCACGCAGCGTTTTGCGTCCGACGGATGTGCTTGGTCGGCGGCTTTCTGTTTTGGCGCTCTGCAGTCCTGGCGAGGATCCCGGTTTCGATGAGTGATGGTTTTCGCAACAGCCGGCGCAACGTCCTGAAGGGGGCCGCCGCCACCCTCTCGCTGGCGGCGCTCGCCCGCACGGCCCTGCCGGGCGGGGCCTTCGCGCAAGGGGCGGGGCCCGAGGTGAAGGGAGCCAAGCTCGGCTTCATCGCGCTCACCGATGCCGGCCCGCTCTTCGTCGCCAAGGAGAAGGGCTTCTTCGCCAAGCACGGCATGCCCGATGTCGAGGTGCTGAAGCAGGCGAGTTGGGGCACCACCCGCGACAACCTCGTGCTGGGCTCCGAGGGCAACGGCATCGACGGCGCTCACATCCTCTCGCCGATGCCCTACCTCATCACCGCCGGCCGGGTGACGCAGAACAACGTCCCCGTGCCGATGCAGATCCTGGCGCGCCTCAACGTCAACGGCCAGTGCATCTCGGTCGCCAAGGAATATCTCGACCAGAAGGTCGGCCTCGACGGAAAGTCGTTCAAGGCGGCCATCGAGAAGAAGAAGGCCGCCGGCAAGTCGGTGAAGGCCGCCATGACCTTCCCGGGCGGCAACCACGATCTCTGGATCCGCTATTGGATGGCCTCGGCCGGCATCGATCCGGACAAGGACATCGAGACCATCGTGGTGCCGCCGCCCCAGATGGTGGCGAACATGAAGGTCGGCACCATGGATTGCTTCTGCGTCGGCGAGCCGTGGAACGCGCAGCTGGTGCAGCAGGGCTTGGGCTTCTCGGCGCTGACCACCGGCGAACTCTGGAAGGACCACCCCGAGAAGGCCTTCGCCATGCGGGCCTCCTGGGTCGAGAAGCACCCGAACGCCGCGAAAGCGCTGACCATGGCGGTGCTGGAAGCGCAGATGTGGTGCGACAAGCCCGAGAACCGCGACGAGTTCGCCGCCATCGTCGCCAAGCGCCAGTGGATCAACATCCCGGTGGCCGACGTGGCCGGGCGCATGAAGGGCACCATCGATTACGGCGACGGCCGCGTGGTCGAGAACAGCCCGCACATCATGAAGTTCTTTTCCGACAACGCCTCCTACCCGTACCAGTCCCACGACCTGTGGTTCCTCACGGAGGACATCCGCTGGGGCAAGTTCGATGCGCAGACCGACACCAAGGCCCTCGTCGCCAAGGTCAACCGCGAGGACATCTGGCGCGAGGCGGCGAAGGCGCTGGGCGTGACCGCGATCCCGAGTTCCACGTCGCGCGGAAAGGAGACCTTCTTCGACGGCAAGGTGTTCGATCCGGCCGATCCCGCCGCCTACCTGTCCAGCCTCGCCATCAAGAGGACCGCGTGATGGCCAACACCTCCACCATCGCCGCCAGCCCGGTCGCCGCCAAGGCTTTGCCCAAGCCCAAGCGCGCGCCCCTCGTCACGATGGCGACCCTCAACACCATCGCGAAGAACCTGATCCCGCCGGTGGTGGTGCTCATCGCGTTCCTGGTGATCTGGGAACTGCTGTGCTCGCGCCCGGGAGCGGGCCTGCCGCCGCCGTCCCGCGTGGTGACGGAGGCCTGGGACATCATCGCCCATCCGTTCTACGACAACGGCGGCACCGACAAGGGACTGTTCTGGCACATCGCCGCCAGCATCCAGCGCGTGGCCCTCGGCTTCGCCCTCGCCACCGTGGCGGGCATCCTGGTCGGCACCCTCATCGGCCAGTCCGAATGGGCCATGCGCGGCCTCGACCCGATCTTCCAGGTGCTGCGCACGATCCCGCCGCTCGCCTGGCTGCCGCTCTCGCTCGCCGCCTTCCGGGACGGACAGCCATCGGCGATCTTCGTGATCTTCATCACCTCGATCTGGCCGATCATCATCAACACGGCGGTGGGCATCCGCAACATCCCGCAGGATTACCGAAACGTCTCGGCGGTCCTGCGCCTCAACCCGCTCGAATTCTTCTCCAAGATCATGCTCCCCTCGGCGGCGCCGTACATCTTCACCGGGCTTCGCATCGGCGTCGGCCTGTCCTGGCTCGCCATCGTGGCGGCCGAGATGCTCATCGGCGGCGTCGGCATCGGCTTCTTCATCTGGGACGCGTGGAACTCCTCCCACATCTCCGAGATCATCGTCGCCCTCGTCTATGTCGGGATCATCGGCTTCATCCTCGACCGCTTCGTCGCCTTCGTCGGCACCCTCGTCACCCGCGGCACCGCGACGGCCTGAGGATCATCCCATGACCTATCTCAGCATCGAGAACGTCGGCATCTCCTTCACCCGTGGCGGGCGCACCAACGAGGTGCTGCGGGATGTGAGCGTGAAGATCGACAAGGGCGAATTCGTCTCGCTCATCGGGCATTCGGGCTGCGGCAAGTCGACGGTTCTCAACATCGTCGCCGGCCTGCTCAAGGCCTCCACCGGCGGCGTGCTGCTGGAGGACAAGGAAGTGAACAGCCCCGGCCCCGACCGGGCCGTGGTGTTCCAGAACCACTCGCTGCTGCCGTGGCTCACGGTCCGCGAGAACGTGGCGCTCGCCGTGGACAAGGTCTTCAAGGGCAAGAAGACCAAGGCCGAGCGGAGCGCCTGGATCGACCACAACCTGTCGCTCGTGAACATGACCCACGCCGCCGACCGGCGCCCGAGCGAGATCTCGGGCGGCATGAAGCAGCGCGTCGGCATCGCCCGGGCGCTCGCCATGGAGCCGAAGGTCCTGCTCCTCGACGAGCCGTTCGGGGCGCTGGACGCCCTCACCCGGGCGCATCTCCAGGATTCGCTCATGGACATCCATGCGCGGTTGAAGAACGCCGTCATCATGATCACCCACGACGTCGACGAGGCGGTGCTGCTCTCCGACCGCATCGTGATGATGACCAACGGCCCCTCGGCGACGGTGGGCGAGATCCTCACCGTCGATCTCGACCGGCCGCGCCGCCGCCTCGACCTCGTGGAGGACGCCACCTACACCCACGCCCGCGCGGCGGTCCTCGAGTTCCTCTATGCCCGGCACGCCAAGCCGGCCATGGCGGCCTGAGACGGCGGCGATGAGGGAGCGGTTGGTCGTCATCGGCAACGGCATGGCGTCGTTGCGGTTTCTCGAACGCCTCACCGAGCGGGCGCCGGGGCGCTACGACGTCACCGTGGTCGGCGCCGAGCCGCAGGCGGCCTACAACCGCGTCCTGCTCTCGTCCCTGCTCAGCGGCGAGGTGGACGAGGCGGCCTGCGCCTTCCGTGGCCTCGACTGGTACGAGGGCCACGGCATCCGCCTCGTCACCGGCGCCCCGGTGACCGGGATCGACCGCGAGAACGGCCTCGTCATGGTCGGCGAGACCCACGTCCTGCCCTTCGACAAGCTCGTGCTCGCGGTCGGCTCCGTGCCGATCCGCCTGGCCAAACCCGGCATGGATCTCCCCGGCGTGCTGACGTTTCGCGATCTCGAGGACGTGGCCGCCATCCGCGAGGCGGCGGTGGAGCACGCGCGCGCCATCGTCATCGGCGGCGGCCTCCTCGGGCTGGAGGCGGCGGTGGGCCTCGCGCGCCTCGGCGTCGACACCACGCTGCTCCACGTCATGGACCGGCTGATGGAGCGTCAGCTCGACCACGCCGCCGCCGGCCTGGTGAAGCGCGCCATGGAGGCACGCGGGGTCAAGGTGCTGCTCAAGGCCGACACGGCGGCCATCGAGGGCGACGGCCGGGTCGAGCGCCTGATCCTCTCCGACGGCACCGCGCTGCCCGCCGACCTCGTGGTGGTGTCCGTGGGGGTGCGCCCCAACATCGCCCTGGCGCAGGGCGCCGGGATCGGGACGGCGCGCGGCATCACGGTCGACGACCGGATGCAGTCCTCCGACGCCCGCATCTACGCGCTCGGCGAATGCGCCGAGCATCGGGGCCAGGTCTACGGCCTCGTCGAGCCCGCCTACGAGCAGGCCGAGACCCTGAGCCGCCACCTCGTCGGCGAGGAGGCGGCCTATACGGGCACGTCGCTCGCCACCAGCCTCAAGGTCTCGGGCCTGCCCGTATTCTCGGCCGGCGCCATCGAGGCGCCGGAGGGGTCCGAGACGATCCTGATGAGCGATCCGGGGCTCGGCCTCTACCGCAAGCTCATCGTCGCGGACGACCGTCTGCTCGGCGCCGTCTTCGTCGGCGACATCGCCGAGCAGGGCTGGTGCAAGGAGCTCATCCGCACCGGCGCCGCCATCGGCGGCCACCGCGACGACCTCATGTTCGGGCGAACCGCCCCCCAATCCCTCGCAGCGTGACGGAGGCTTTCATGCCTGACGATTTCAACGCCGAGCAGAAGCGCTACCTCGAAGGGTTCGCCTCCGGCATCTCCGCGGCCCGCCTGACGGGCGGCCTCGCCCTCGGGCAGGGGACTTCGGGGCAGGCGGCCGAGCCGACGGGCCCCGACGCCCCCCACATCAAGGCCCAGGACGCCACGATCAAGGCCGGCGGCAAGCTCTGCGACCAGGAGAAGTGGAAGCGCGCCGAGAACCCGTTCGACGGCCACAACCGCCTCATCGCGGAGGCCGCCACCGGCAAG
>Ga0182231_1000137_pt1 | contig 19150 bp, 17 predicted proteins | sample G6R1MG_29_FD_129667 | JGI IMG/M metagenome (GOLD analysis project Ga0182231, IMG submission 129667) | Miscanthus phyllosphere microbial communities from Michigan, USA - G6R2_NF_07NOV2016_LD1 MG | ecosystem: Host-associated > Plants > Phyllosphere > Phylloplane/Leaf | place: USA: Michigan...
GACCGACGCCCCCGTGGGGGCCCTCGCCGTGCCCGGCCTCGCCGAGCGCCTCGCCGTGGACCTGAAGCCGATGCCGGCGGGCGCCTACCTCGCCTCCGGCGCCTGGATCTGGCCGATGCTGCGTCGGAACGCCAAGGCCGTGCGCGACACCTTCGTGGCGCGCTGACGCCCGTCGCACGCGCGTCGCGGCGATCGTTCAAGACGGGAGCCCCCTGCGCCCGCTATCGAGACCGAACCCATGCCGCGTCCCAACCGCCGCCAGACCTTCGGCCTTCTCGGGGCGAGCCTCGGCGCCGGTCTCGGTGTCGAAGCCCGAGCGGCGGGACCCGCCGCGGCCGAACCGACCTTCACCCTGCTCCTCGTCAACGACCTCTACCGCATGTCGGAGACCGAGGGGCGCGGGGGCTTCGCCCGCCTCAACGCCATCGTGAAGGCCGAGCGGGCGCGCGGCGTGCCGCTCCTCTACGCCCATGCCGGCGACACCCTGTCGCCGTCCCTGATGTCGGGCTTCGACCAGGGCGCGCACATGATCGAACTCCTCAACATCGCCCCGCCCGACGTGTTCGTGCCCGGCAACCACGAGTTCGATTTCGGTCCGGCGATCTTCGCCCGGCGCATGGGCGAGGCGAATTTTCCGGTGTTCGCCGCCAATCTTCGCGATGGCGAGGGGCGCCCCTTGCGCGGGGTGCGGGACCGGACCCTGACGACGCTGGGCGGAATCCGGGTCGGGATCGTCGGCATCGCGCTCGCCAGCACGCCGGACAAGTCGCAGTCGGGTGATCTCCGCTTCGCGCCCGAACTCGAAACCCTGGCGCGCGAGGCGCAGGATCTCCGCGCCGAGGGTGCCGACCTCGTGGTCGGGGTCTGCCACACCGGGCGGGCGACGGACGAGGCCATCGTCGCCGGGCGCCTCGTCGACATTCTCCTGTCGGGCCACGACCACGACCTGGCGCTGCGCTACGACGGCCAGACCGTGATGGTGGAATCGAGCTTCGACGCCCATTTCGTCACCGCCATCGACGTGACCGCCACGGTCACGGGCTCGGGCAAGGCCCGGACCGTGACGTGGCGCCCGAGCTTTCGTGTGTATGATTCGGCGAGCGTCGTGCCGGACCCCGAGACCCTCGCGGTGGTCCGCCGCCTCGAAGGGGACCTGTCGCGCGAACTCGACGTGGCGGTGGGCGAGACGCGCCTGCCGCTGGACAGCCGCATCACCGCCGTGCGGGCCCGCGAGGCGAGCTTCGGCAACCTCGTCGCCGACGCCCTGCGTGCCGGGACGGGCGCCGATCTCGCCATCACCAACGGCGGCGGCATCCGGGGCGACACCCTCTATCCGGCCGGCCGGATCCTGACACGCCGCGACATCCTCCTGGAACTGCCCTTCGGCAACACCATGGTGCTCGTCGCGCTGACGGGCGCGCAAATCCGCAGCCTTCTGGAAACGGGCTTCTCGGAGTTCGGCCGCCCGGCCGGACGCTTCCCGCATGTCTCCGGCCTCGTCGTCACCGTCGATCCGGCCGCTCCGGTCGGGTCGCGCGTGGTCGCCCTCAGCCACGAGGGCGCGCCGCTGGACCCCGGAAAAACCTACACGGTGGCGTCGAACAACTTTCTCTACGACGGCGGCAACGGTTACGGGGACCTGGCCAGGGGGCGCACCCTCATCGGCCGCACGGACGGCACCCTCGTCGCCAATGCGGTGATGGCCTACATCCGCGCCAACACGCCCCTCGCGATTCCCGCCGAGGGCCGCATCCTGACGCGCTGAAGGTTCTTGCCGATGACAGGCCCCGTCGCCGATGCCCTCGCGCGTTTCCGCCGCTCGGGCTCGCCCTGGCTCGCCCTGCCGTTCTTCGAAGGCGAGGCCGCCGACCGGGTGGCGGAGCGGGTCGATGGGCGCATCGCCGACGGCGTCACCGTGCTGCCGGCGCCGGAGAACATCTTCAACGCCCTGGCGCTGACGCCGCTGACCGAGGTCAAGGCGGTGATCCTCGGCCAGGATCCCTATCCCACGCCGGGCGACGCCAACGGCCTGGCCTTCTCCTATGTCGGGTCGCGGCGCCTGCCGGCCTCCCTCAAGGTGATCCTCGCCGAACTCCCCGACGCGCCGGCCAAGCCGACGACGGGCGACCTCACCCCCTGGGCGCGCCGGGGCGTCCTCCTTCTGAACTCCGCCCTCACGGTGGAGAAGGGCAAGTCCGGGGCGCACCTGCGCTATGGCTGGGCGGCGCTGACCGATCAGGCGGTGGAGGCCGTCTCGAAGCGGGCGGAGCCGGCGGTGTTCCTCCTGTGGGGCGCCCAGGCCCGGGCGCGGGCCGCCCTCGTCGAGACGACGCGCCACGGCGTCATCGAGTCCGGCCATCCCTCGCCGCTCAACCGCCAGCGCGACTTTCCCGGCTCGCAGCCCTTCGCGGCGGCCAACGCCTGGCTGGAGGCGCACGGGGTGGCGCCCATCGATTGGAGTCTGGACTGAGGCGACGCGGACCCTTGGAGGCGGAGGGTGGGCGGTCTATCTCCGTCGGGCACATAAGCGGAGTTTAAGAATCCGCCGCACCCCGAGGAAACGCCCGATGCCCGTACGCCCCGTTCTTGCCTTGAGCCTCGCGCTCGCCCTGCCGGCCGCCGCGCAGGCGCAGATCCGCAACGCGCCGCAGCCGCGGGCGCTGGAATTCGCCGCCTACATCTTCGCCGCCGCCAATGTCTGCGGCTACCGCATCGGTGCCGAGCAGTTCGAAGCGCTGCTGGAAAAGCAGGGCACGCGCGCCGCCGATGTCGGCCCGCGCGGGCCGTTCGGCGGCCGGGTCCAGACGATCTTCGCGATGATGTCGAACCAGATGCAGCTCAACCGGGAGAAGGCGTGCCTGGCCGTCGCCGGCGAGTACGGCCCCGAGGGCAACATCACCAAGAACGTGCTGCTGCCGCCGATGCCGGCGGGGGCTCCGGGCGAGGCGGCCCCGGCCGAGACCGCGCCGAAGCCCGCGCAGTAAAAAAACATGCCGGAGGCTCCCAAGGGCCTCCGGCACGGTCGGGTCATCGGAACGCGATCGGGCTCCGCCCGAGCCCGCCAAAGGGATGATCCCTTTGGGAACCCGGAAGCCGAAGATCGGAGCGCTAGAACAGGCCCTCGATCTGGCCGTTGGCGTCGAGGTGGATGCCCTCCGAGGCCGGGACCTTGGGCAGGCCCGGCATGGTCATGATCTCACCGCAGATCACCACGACGAAGCCGGCCCCCGCCGAGAGCCGCACGTCGCGCACCGCGATGGTGTGGCCGTCCGGCGCGCCCATGAGGGTCGGGTCGGTGGAGAACGAGTACTGGGTCTTGGCCATGCAGACGGGCAGGTTGCCGTAGCCGTCCTTCTCGAACTGGGCGAGCTTGGTGGCGGCCTTGGATTCCACCTGGATGCCGGCGGCGCCGTAGAGCTTCGTCGCGATGGTGCGGACCTTGTCGGTGAGCTTCGATTCGGTCTCGTACGCGAAGGCGAGGGGCTTCTGCTCGCCCTCGGCCAGCTTCACCACGGCCTGGGCCAGCTCCTCGGCGCCCGCACCGCCGTCCGCCCAATGCTTGCAGGTGATGGCCTCGACCTGAAGCTTCTCCCGGCACAGCTCCTTCAGCTTGGCGTGCTCGGCGTCGGTGTCGGCGTAGAAGTGGTTGACGCCGATGACCACGGGCAGGCCGAAGCCGCGCACGTTGGCGACGTGGCGGGCGAGATTGGCGAAACCCTTCTCCAGGGCGTCGAGGTTCTCGGAGCCGAGTTCCTTCTTCGAGACGCCGCCATGCATCTTGAGGGCGCGCACGGTGGCGACGATGACCACCGCCGAGGGCTTCAGGCCGGCCTGCCGGCACTTGATGTCGATGAACTTCTCCGCGCCGAGATCGGCGCCGAAGCCGGCTTCCGTCACCACGTAGTCGCCGAGCTTGAGCCCCGCGCGGGTGGCGATGACCGAGTTGCAGCCGTGGGCGATGTTGGCGAACGGGCCGCCGTGGATGAGGGCGGGGTTGCCTTCGAGCGTCTGGACGAGGTTGGGCTGCAGGGCGTCCTTCAGCAGCACGGTCATGGCGCCCGTGGCCTTGACGTCCTTGAGGGTCACCGGCTTGCGGTCGCGGGTCTCTGCGATGACGATGCGGCCGAGCCGCGCTTCGAGGTCGTCGAGGTCGCGGGCCAGACAGAACACCGCCATGACCTCCGAGGCCACGGTGATGTCGAAGCCGTCCTCGCGCGGGAAGCCGTTGGCGACGCCGCCCAGCGACTGGGTGATGGCGCGCAGGGCCCGGTCGTTCATGTCGACCACGCGGCGCCAGTGGATGCGGCGGACATCGATGTTGAGCTCGTTGGCCCAGTAGACGTGGTTGTCGATGAGGGCGGCGGCCAGCGAGTGCGCCGACGTGATGGCGTGGAAATCGCCGGTGAAGTGCAGGTTGATCTGCTCCATCGGCACGACCTGGGCCTTGCCGCCGCCGGCGGCCCCGCCCTTCATGCCGAAACAGGGGCCGAGCGACGGCTCGCGCAGGCACATCACGGTCTTCTTGCCGATGCGGTTCAGCGCGTCGCCGAGGCCCACCGTCGTGGTGGTCTTGCCCTCGCCCGCCGGGGTCGGGCTGATCGCCGTCACGAGGACGAGCTTGCCCTCCGGCTTGCTCTCCAGGCCCTTGATGAAGGCGTGGTCGATCTTGGCGATGTGCCGGCCGTAATGATGGAGCGCGTCGTCCGGGATGCCGATCTTCGCGGCCACCTCGGTGATCGGCTTCAGGGTCGCCGCGCGGGCGATCTCGATGTCTGACGGCATGCCTCGTCTCTCCCGGTTTTTTTCTTCACGCCGAAGGGCGTGCGTTTGGCGTGTGCGGTCCCGGCGCCGCGAGGCGCGCGTGGAGCCGCACTGTGTCCGATCACACCAGTTTGATGGAAGGGGCAAGGAAAAGCGCTTGGGAAATTTTCAACGCCCGGACAAAATTTCGTTTGGGATCAACCCGTCATGGCGGTCGTGGGGTAGCCGGCCTGGGTCAGGATCTCGGCCACCGTCTCCCCATGCTCGCGGGTGGTGACGGCGACGCGGCCGTGGTCGAGGTCCACCACCACCCGGGCGGCGGGATCGAGGTGCAGGATCGCCCGGCGCACCGCCTCGGCGCAGCCGCTGCAGGTCATTCCATCCACCTGCATCAGCAGGTCCGACCGCATCGCATCCATGGCTTCTGGACCTTTCGTCCCGAGGATCGGCCCGTGACGGGCCGGGACCCGGCAGGGGGCGCCGCCCGCCATGTTGAGCCGGCGCGGACGCGATGCAAGCACGGCGGAAAAGACGCCGGGCCACACCGCGCGAAAATCGGCGTGGGCCGTCTCGTCCGCATCTTGTGAGGACCCGACGTCTCGGCGACAAAGGCGCTCTGGCTGCCATCCGTGTGGCCCCGTCATGGGTTCGAGGTGAGAGCATACCGATGGCCCCGATCGTCGGCCGGCGCGGCGGCCCGTGGGCACTTGGTCTCAAGGGTCTCGGTTTCCTGGGACTCGGCGCCCTCGTCCCCCTCTCCGTCTATGCCCCCCTCGGCGGGGCCTTCGCCCTCGCCGCCGCCGGCGGTGCGGCGGCCCTCCTCGCCCACCGCCGGGCCGGATCCCTGTCGGCCCGCTGCGAGAAGCTTTCGGGCGAACTCGACGTGCTGTCCCAGCGCTTGGTGCGCCTCGAATCCGTGACCCGACTGATCGCCGAGCAGCAGGTGCGCGCCGATGGGGCCGCCTCCGGGCCCAAGGCCGGTGACGACACGGCCGCCCTGGCCGCCGGCGTCGAGGAAGTGACCGCCGAAATCGGCCTCCTCAGCGGCATCGTGCGGGAACTCGCCGCCGTGGTGGCGGCCCAGGACGGGGAGATCGCCGGCCTGAAGGCGGCGCCTCCGGTTCCAGCCCCCCCACCGCCGCCCGTCGCGCCCCAGATCGTGATGGCGCCCCGACCGGCGCCGCCTCCGGCCGTGCCGTGGACGCCCCGATCCCTCGATGCGGCCGCGCGGGAGGCCGCGCCGCGCGAAGCCGGCCGCGAAGCCGCGATCCTGACCGCCTTCGACGGGATCGGCCTCGAGGTCCATCTCCAGCCCGTGGTCTCCCTGCCGCAGCGCAAGGTGGTCTCCTACGAGGCGGTGGCGCGCCTGCGCGTGGCCGGGGGGGGCGAGCTTCCGTCCGGCACCCTCCTGGCGCCGGAGTCCTTCCTGCCCATCCTCGAGCGTCATGGCCGCACCACCGACCTCGACCGGCGCATGCTCCAGCGCACGGCCACCGTGGCGCGGCACCTGGCCGGACGCGGGAGCCGGGCGGCCGTGGCCTACGGTCTGTCGCCGCTCTCCCTGTTCGAGCCGGGCTTCCTGCGGTCCCTCGGGCGCCTCGTGGCCGACGAGCCCGATCTCGCCGGCCGCCTCGTGGTCGCCCTGCCGCAGACGAGCTGGCGCAGCCTCGATGCCGAGCAGGCCGGGGCCCTGGGCGAGCTGCGCGGCCTCATCGGGTTCACCCTCGACCGGCCCGTGGATCTGCGCCTCGACCCCTCCGCCCTCGCCGACCGCGGCGTCGGCCAGGTGAAGGTGCCCGCCGACATGCTCCTGCGGCCCGGGGCGCAGGAGGCCCTGCCCGACATCGCGCTGGAGGATCTCGTGGCCGCCCTGGACCGGGCGGGCATCCAGCTCGTGGCCGACCGCGTCGAACGCGAGACCGACGTGCCGGACCTCATCGACCTCAACGTGCCGCGGGCGCAGGGGACGGTGTTCGCCCCCGCCCGTGCCGTGCGCGCCGAGGTGCTGGCCGTCCCGCCGCCGCGCGAACCGGCCCTGCCGGCGGGCGACGAGCCCGAGCCGCCGCCCCAGCGCCGCCCGTTCCGGGATTTTCTGCGCCGGGCCGGTTAGACGCCCCTCCCGCACCGGCCGGCGTTGATTTCAGGTGCCCCCGCGCCTAACCGGGCGACGCGCCACGCCCCCGACGCCCCACAGGCCCCCGCATGACCGACTCCGTGCCCACGATCTCCGGGCTCAGCACCATCGCCGACCGGTTCGACGTGATCCTGTGCGACGTCTGGGGCGTGCTGCATGACGGCGTGCGCGCCCATGTCGGCGCGGGCGAGGCCCTGATCCGCTTCCGGGCCGGGCCGGGCGGCACCCGGCCGCGCCGGGTGGTGCTGGTGTCGAACGCGCCGCGTCCCTGGGAAGGCGTGCGGACGATCCTGGACGGATACGGCGTGCCGCGCGAGGCGTACGACGCCATCCTCACCTCGGGCGACCTCACCCGCAGCCTCATCGCCGAGGCGCCCGGCGCCCGCATCCACCATCTCGGGCCCGAGCGAGACGCGCCGATCTTCGAGGGCCTCGACGTCCACCTCGTCACGGCGGCAGAGGCCGAACGCGTGGTCTGCACCGGGTTGTTCGACGACACCCGCGAGACGGCCGACGATTATCGCCCGGCCCTGGAGGACTGGCGCGCGCGCGACGTGCCGATGATCTGCGCCAATCCCGACCTCGTGGTCGAACGCGCCGGGCTGCTGATCCCCTGCGCCGGCCTCATCGCCGAAGCCTACGCGGCCCTCGGCGGCCGGGTCACCTATGCGGGAAAGCCGTATCGGCCGGTCTATGCGGCGGCCCTGGCGATGGCGGGGGCCCTCGACGGCCTCGCGGCCCCGGCACCCGCGCGGGTCCTCGCCGTGGGCGATGCCCTGCGCACGGACATCGCGGGAGCCTCGGCGTTCGGGATCCCGAACCTCCTCGTCGCGCGCGGCATCCATGCCGAGGAACTCGGGGTCGCCACCCCGGAGGCGACCCTCGGCGACATCGCCGCCTGGCTCGCACGTCAGTCCGTGCGGCCGGACGCGGTCATCGAACGCCTCGTCTGGTAGGCCCTCAGGCGAACATCGCGTCGATGGCGTCCTGAGCCGTCGCCGGTCCGTTGAGTTGCGGCCCGTTGAGGATCAGCAACTCGCTGCGGACACGGCGCTCGACCTCCTCCGGGTCGATGCCGCCTTCGTCGCGGGCCTTCACGGCGGCGGCGAAGCGCGACAGGCGGCTCTCCAGCTGTCGCAGGGCATCCACGACCTTCGTGATGCGCTGGCCGGTGATGTCCTGGAACGTGCAGGCCTCGAAGATGTCGTTCATCCGCGCCTCGACGGCGGGACGGTAGTTCTTGTCGTCCGGCAGGCAGAGGATTTCCTCGGCCGCGTTCATGATCGAGTTCGTCGCCCCCGCCGTCGCCGCCACGACGCAGCCGAGCTCCTCGTGGGCCATGGGCAGGCGGTCGCGCGTCAGTTCGTTGGCCCGCAGGGCGGCGATCTCGGTGCGAAGATGCGCGATGTAATCCGCGATCTCGACGAGTTCACGAACCAGGGACGGTTTCTCCGGCGCGGCATTCGCCTTGCGCGTCTTGTTCGCGAGTGCCATCGCCCCCCGCCTCCCTTTGGTTCAGCAGTCCGGTCGTTCGAAACAGGGTGTGTGGGACGCGGACGAACCTGGGCGCGATCCCGAGGGGATCGCGCGGGTTCGCCCGCAGCCCGGCGTCGGACGACGCGAAACGGCCGCGATCCGACGGATCCGGTGCCCGCGTCAGGCGCCGCAGACCGCCTCGATCTTGCTCTTCAGGGTCGCGGCGTTGAACGGCTTGACGATGTAGTTGTTCACGCCGGCCTTCTTGGCCGCGATGACGTTCTCGGTCTTCGACTCGGCGGTGACCATGATGAACGGCGTGGTGCGCAGGGCCTCGTCGGCGCGCACGTGGCGCAGGAGCTCGTAGCCGGTCATCGGCTCCATGTTCCAGTCGGAGATCACGAGGCCGTACTTGCGGTTCTTCAGGCGGGCGAGGGCGGCGGTGCCGTCGGAGGCGTCGTCGACCTCCTCGAACCCGAGCTGCTTGAGAAGATTGCGGATGATACGGACCATCGTCTGATAATCGTCGACGACGAGGATCGGCATGCCGAGATCGAGGGCCATGGGTGCGCGTGCTCCGTCAGGTCGAGGCCGGGGCGCTTGACGCCGCGGCGGCTCGGGATTGGGCAGGGGGCAAATCGGTGGCCGCACCCCTTGACGCGGAAACTACGGCCCATCCGCTTGCGAAGCGGTTAACTGCGGCGCGGTGCCGGCATCCCGGAGCGAGGCGCGACACCTCGCTTGACCCTCCCGGTGGATTTCGACAGGTTCCGGCGCGACGCGGCTCGTCGAGACCGCGCCGATCCCGCCACAGCCATGCTTGGGACACGATGCCGCCCGGCGACAGGACAGCCCCGCCGGTCCCGACCCCCGTGACGGGCCGGCGTTTCACGGTCTGCCGTGAAGACGAGTCGGTGCCGCCGGCCATCGCCGGTGCCATCGCGGCCATCGGCAACTTCGATGGTGTCCATTTCGGGCACCGGGCCCTCATGGCCGCCGTGCGCGAGACCGCCGCCGGTGCCGGGCGGCCGGCGGTGGCCCTCACCTTCGAGCCCCATCCGCGGGCGTATTTCGCGCCGCACCTGCCCATGTTCCGCCTCTCCGATGCGGCGGCCAAAGAGCGGGTGTTCGCCCGGCTCGGCCTCGACGGCCTCATCGTGCGCCGGTTCGATGCCGACCTGGCGGGGACGGGCGCCCGCGCCTTCGTCGAAAGCCTGCTCGTGCGCGATCTGGGTCTCTCGGGTGTCGTCGTGGGACACGACTTCCATTTCGGGCGCGGACGCGAAGGCACCCCCGCCATCCTGGCGGAGCTGTGCGCGGATGCGGGCCTGAGTTGCCGCGTGATTTCCGCCGTTTCGTTGCCACCCGTTTTCCTGGAGGACACGATGGAACCGGTCTCGTCGAGCGCGATTCGCGCGGCCCTGACCGAAGGCGACGTCGCCCGCGCCAACGCGCTGCTCGGCTATCGCTGGTTCGTCTCCGGGGTGGTGCAGCATGGGGACAAGCGCGGGCGCACCCTGGGCTATCCGACCGCCAACGTCGCCCTGCGCGATTGCGGCCTCGCCCACGGGATCTACGCCGTGCGGGTGGCGCTGCCCGACGCGACCGTCTGGGACGGCGTGGCGAGCTACGGTCGCCGGCCGACCTTCGACGACGGTGCACCGCTCCTCGAGGTCAATCTGTTCGATGTGTCGCGCGACCTCTACGGCCAGTCGATCACCGTGGAGTTCGTGGCCCATATCCGGGGCGAGGAGCGCTTCGATTCGGCCGAGAGCCTGATCGCCCGGATGGACGTCGATGCCGCGCAGGCCCGTGCGATCCTGGCCGCCGACACCGTGCCGTCGATGCTGTAGGCCTTCGTTCCCGGGCTCGGCCTGGGGACACCGATTCCGGCCCCCGCATCGGACGGGCGCAGACCCGATACGCGAACCATTAACCATCGCGGACGCAATCTTCGCCCGTTCCGGACGCGGCCCCGCCGTGTGACCGGGGAGGGTCGCGATGTCGGGACGGGTCGTGTTCGTTCCCGGCTTGCGTGGCCACGCTCCCACGCTTCGCGCGGACGCTCTCAGTTTCGCCGAAGTTCGGGGATTGTCTCTGGCCCGACGGTCGGGTTCCCCTCCGGAGCCGCGACGTGCCGATCACGAAGCAGGTGCCTGATGGTCAAAACTCTGATGGTCGTGTTGACGGTTGTCCTCGTCCTCGCCCTCGCGGCCGTCGCGCGGCTGGTGCTGCTGCCGTTCCGGGGCGTCCGCGCCCTGAGCGTCCGCGCCTTGGGCCGTCGGCGACTCGCGGCCGCCTGAAAACCGCGCGGGCCGCCTTCGGCCCGGCCTGGTGCTCGGATCGAGAACCAGCCGGGTCGGAAATCCCGCTCACAGCACCCGAAACCCGCCGACGCTTCGAGGGATCGGCCCGCGGCGGAGGAGGCCCTACAGCTTCGCCGGCGTGGCGGCCAGCCTCCGTGCCGCGGCCTTGAGCCCGGCCTGGTCGCTGCCGCTCAGGGCATAGGCCGTGCGGCCGGCGACCCAGTAGGCGGTGTCGCCGTTCCCCGGGCTCGCGACCTCGCCCTCGCCCGGGCCGGCCTTGCCGCCGTGCGTGGCGAACAGGGAGAGCTCGCCGAGCGCCCCGGCATCGATCACCACTTCCACGCCGGTGCCGTTGCGGGCGGGCACGATCTGCACGTCGCGCACGGTCCAGTCGGCCGGAAGATCGGGCAGGGCGATCCCCGTGGCGCCGGCGATGCCGGTGCGGTCGTAGGTGGTCGTGCGCTGCGCGGCCAGTCGTCCCCGGATCTGGGCCGCCTCGCGGGCGTTGCGGGCATCGGACACCAGGGTCGGGTCCACCGGAGCGGCGAAGGTGTCCGGCACCCCGAGCAGGAAGCTGTCCGAATGGGCGAGCCATCCGGCACCGACGAGGAGCGCGATCACGGCCGCCCGGCGCAGGCGGTCCCCGGCCCGGCGCCAGGCGAGGGATCGGTCGAGGCGCCGAGCCGCCGCGCGATTGCGCTCCGGCCCCGAACCGGGCATCCGCGCGAACGCCTCGCGCAGGGCGTCGCGGTCGTGCATCTCGGCCATCACACGGGCGGCGATCTCGGGATTGCGCGCGAGGTGGGCTTCCACGTCCAGGCGCCGCATCACGTCGAGCTGTCCGTCGACGAAGGCGGTGAGATCGGTGTCGGTAATCGGGTCGACCATCGCTGTCGTTTCCATTCGGTTCTGGCCTGCGCCTCGGCGCCGATGGTCTTCCGGCCAGATCGGTCGGCCCGTCGCCGCGTTGGCGACGCCTTCGGCAATGTCCCGGGCCGGCGCTTCGTTCAGAAGGTTGATGCAACCCTCGCGAGCGATGCGCCGGCCCCTGTCCTTCGATGCTTCGTGGCCCCGCGCACGGGCTGCGAAGATCGATCCGCCCCGTTGCCCGACGGTGGTCAGGCAATCGGCCTCCTTCAGGCGAAACGGTCAGCTCTTTCCGGCGGCTCGTCCCCCGAGCCCTGCGCCCACGCCGAGCCCGGCTTGCGGGGGCACGAGGCGCAGGCGCGGCCGCTCCGGTGGGGGGCTGCGCTGTTCCGGGAGGTCGCGCTCGCCTTCCTCGAAAGCCCGAAGGGCGGCGCGGCCACGCCCCAACCGCGACATCAGGGTTCCGATGGGAATGCCCAGAACCGCGGCGGCATCGGCATAGGCCATGCCTTCCAGGGTGACGAGATGGAGGGCGGCGCGCTGCTCTTCCGGCAGGGTGAGGAAGGCGCGGCGGATCTGAGCGAGACGGACCTGCGACTCCTGGGCGGGCTGGGCGACCTCCTCGCTCATCTGCACGAGGGCCTCGGCGTGGCGCGATTCCACGCGCCTGCGCCGCTGCTCGTCGATGAAGACGTTGTGCAGCACCGTCATCATCCAGGTGCGCAGATTGGTGTTGGGTCGGTGGATCTGGCCCGATTCGAGGGCCCGCACCAGGGCATCGTGAACGAGGTCGTCCGCCCGGAGGCTGTCACGGGTCAGCGACCGGGCGTAGCGCCGCAGGGGCACCATGAGATCGACGATGGAGGTGGCGGAGCCGGGCCGGATCGGTTCGGTCGTCATATTGGGGATAACGGATGGGCGGCGGGATTAATCCCGCGTGCGCTCAAACATCGCCCCGTCGCCCTGGAACGCGCCTACGCATACGTCGCCTGGAGGTTCAGGCTGCAGGTCCGGCCGACCTGGTCGTAGGTCTCGGCGAGCCAGGCCTGGGCCGCGCCCCGGCCCTTGTCGCGCAGGCGCTCGAACACCCGCAGGCGCGCATCGAGGCGGGAGGAGGCCTGATAATCGTCCAGCGCCCCTGTGCCGTCGATGCGATGGACGTATTGCGGCTTGTAGCCGCCCTGGCCGAGCACGCCCTCGGCGATGAGGCCATCGAGGAAATCGATGGCGCGCAGCTCGCGCATGAGGTTGGCGTTGAAGGTGATCTCGTTGAGGCGGTCCTGGATCTCCTGCTGGGTGCGCGGGGTCTCGCGGCGTTCCACCGGATTGATCTGCACGAGGAGGATGTCGCGGGTCTCCGCCCCCCGGTACAGGGGATAGAGCGGCGGGTTGCCGAGGTATCCGCCGTCCCAGTAGGGCACGCCGTCGATCTCCACCGCCTGGAACACCGTCGGCAGGCAGGCCGAGGCCATGAGGTGGTCGACGTTCAGGTCCGAGCGCTCGAACACCGCGAGCTTGCCGGTCCAGACGTTGGTGGCCGACACGAACACCGCGGCCGTCTCGGCCTCGCGCAGACGTTCGAAGTTCACCTGCTTCGCCAGAGCCTTGCGCAGGGGATTGTAGTTCAGGGGATTCGACGCGTAGGGGCTGGTCTTGATCACGCGGCCCCAGAACTCCACGACGGGGTTGTCCTTCCACAGGGCGAACAGACCGTTCAGGGCGCCGCGCTGCACCGGCCAGAGATCGCTGTCGAGGCTGACTTCGCGCCAGAACGTCTCCAGGGCGGTGCGGGCCCCGTCGGGTCCCCCTTCGAGCCAGCCGTCCACCATCACCACGGCGTTCATGGCCCCGGCACTCGCGCCCGTGATCGCCTCGAAGCCGAGGCGCCCGTCCTCGATCAGCGCGTCGAGCACGCCCCAGGTGAAGGCGCCGTGCGCGCCGCCGCCCTGAAGCGCCAGCGCGACGGTCTTCTCCGCGCGCGGACCGGCCATCACCCGCGTCGGCGCGGTGGCCCGCTCCGGACAGGGCCCGCCGGGACCGATATCGGCCGGCGCGTCGATGGTCGCTTGCTGGTTCGCGTCGAGCATGGGGCCTCCAAAGCGGATGGTGCACCGCAATATATGATGCGACACGGCAACAATCGGGCCGGGACGCCACCGGTTCCCCCACGCCGCGCAGTGCAGCCATCCGTCCGGTGCAGCGTCGAACTCGACATCTCGCCCCGGATCGGACATGGGATGAGGCTGACAAGAGACCAGCGCCCCTGGGTCGCCGACGGCGTGGGCTTGACGCCCGCCCACCGTCATCTCAGCTAAACGGTTGAGAGCGTAGACGAGAGGGCGTCGTGGACGCCACCGGCCGGATCACCCTGCCGGGCTAGACGGCGCCCTCGCGGACGGACCAAAGCCGCACGGTCGGCGGAGGTTCCTCGTAAGCGCACGGATCAACGATGGAAGCCATGGACGCGACCCCCGCCAACCCGATCAGCGGCACCGGCCCCGAGATCGCCGGCCCCAGCCCCCGCCACCGCACGGTGGGCGTCATGGTCGGGTCCGGGGAGGGGGCCGTCATGGTGGGCGGCGGCGCTCCCATCGTCGTGCAGTCGATGACCAACACCGACACCGCAGACATCGACGGAACGGTGGCGCAGGTGGCCCAGCTCGCCCGGGCCGGCTCGGAGCTGGTTCGCATCACCGTCGATCGCGACGAGGCGGCCATGGCGGTGCCCCGGATCCGCGAGCGCCTCGACCGCATCGGCATCCATGTGCCCCTGGTCGGCGACTTCCACTACATCGGCCACAAGCTTCTGGCCGACCACCCGGCCTGCGCCGAGGCCCTCGCCAAGTACCGGATCAATCCGGGCAACGTCGGCTTCAAGGAGAAGAAGGACACCCAGTTCTCGACCATCGTCGAGCAGGCAATCCGCTATGGCAAGACCGTCCGCATCGGCGCCAACTGGGGCTCCCTCGACGAAGCCCTCCTCACCCATCTCATGGACGAGAACGCCAAGCTGCCGCGCCCCATCGACGCCCGCGCGGTGATGCGCGAGGCCATGGTGCGCTCGGCCCTGTCCTCGGCCGAGCGCGCCGTCGAACTCGGCCTGCCGAAGGACCGGATCATCCTCTCGGCCAAGGTCTCGGCGGTGCAGGATCTCATCGCCGTCTACCGCGAGGTGGCCCGCCGCTCGGACTTCGCCATCCATCTCGGCCTGACCGAGGCCGGCATGGGCTCGAAGGGCCTCGTCGCGGCCTCGGCGGCCATCGGCGTGCTGCTGCAGGAAGGCATCGGCGACACCATCCGCTACTCGCTCACCCCGGAGCCGGGCGGCGACCGCACCGTCGAGGTGAAGGCCGCGCAGGAACTCCTGCAGACCATGGGGTTCCGCACCTTCGTGCCGCTCGTGGCCGCCTGCCCCGGCTGCGGGCGCACGACGTCGACGACCTTCCAGGAACTCGCCCGCGACATCCAGAACTGGATCGTCACGTCGATGCCCGAATGGAAGAAGGCCTATCCGGGCGTCGAGGGTCTCAACGTCGCGGTGATGGGCTGCATCGTCAACGGTCCTGGCGAATCCAAGCACGCCGACATCGGCATCTCGCTCCCGGGCACCGGCGAGACCCCCACGGCGCCTGTCTTCATCGACGGCAAGAAGGCCATGACCCTGCGCGGGCCGACGCTCGCCAAGGATTTCGAGACCGTGGTGACCGACTACATCGAGCGCCGCTTCGGCTCCGGCGCCCGCAGCGCTGCGGAATAACCGCTCGCGCGGCACACACCATGCCTGTGGCCGAACGGCGATCCCACCGGGGTGCCGTTCTCGCATGCTGCGCCGCGTGATAGCGTGAACGTCGCCCAACCCCGCCGCCCGACCTCGTCGGGACCGGTCCCGGGTTTTCCTGCGTGCGCCTCCATGATGCATCGCGAAAAACCCGGGTTCGCAACACGTCGCGATCGAGCCGCATGACGCAATCCGCCATTCCGAGCGCGCCCGGTCCCACGCCCGAGGGCGGGGATCCATCCGCGGCGGCCATCGACGCGGAGACGGGCCGCGCCCACGCACCGGCCAGCCTGTGGACCCTGGTGCTGGGCTCCGTCGGCGTCGTCTACGGCGATATCGGCACGAGCCCGCTCTACGCGTTCCGCGAGGCTCTGGTCTCGGCCCGGGCCGACGGCATTCTCCTGCGCGAGGAGGTGCTCGGCGTCGCCTCGCTCATCCTGTGGGCGCTGCTCCTCATCGTCACCATCAAGTACGTCGTCATCCTCATGCGGATGGACAACAACGGCGAGGGCGGCATCCTCTCGCTCATGGCGCTGGCCCGCTCGGCGCTCGGCGGCTCGCGCATCGTGTTCATGTTCGGCCTGCTCGGGGCCTCGCTGTTCTACGGCGACGCCATCATCACGCCGGCCATCTCGGTGCTGTCGGCGGTGGAGGGCCTGAAGCTCGTCACCCCGGCCTTCGAAGCCTACGTCCTGCCCATCACCATCGCGATCATCGTGCCCCTGTTCCTCATCCAGAACCGGGGCACGGGCAAGGTCGCGACCTTCTTCGGGCCGATCATGGCCGTGTGGTTCGCCGCCATGGCGCTCGCCGCCGTGCCGCACATCGTCGCGACGCCGGACGTGTTCTGGGCCATCAACCCGTACTACGCCCTGCATTACCTCCTCGGCCACGGCACCGGTGCCCTGGTGGCGCTCGGGGCGGTGTTCCTCGCCGTGACGGGGGCCGAGGCCCTGTTCGCCGATCTCGGGCATTTCGGCCGCCGGCCGATCCAGATCGCGTGGCTCTACCTCGTGGCGCCGTGCCTCGTGCTCAACTATTTCGGCCAGGCCGCCCTGGTGCTGGCGAAACCCGACACCAGCGACCCGTTCTTCCAGCTCGTGCCCGAATGGGGCCTGCTCCCCATGGTGCTGCTCGCCACCGCCGCAACGGTGACGGCGAGCCAGGCGGTGATCACCGGCGCCTTCTCCCTGTCGCGCCAGGCGATCCAGCTCGGCCTGCTGCCGCGCCTCGAAATCCGCCACACCTCGGAGTCGCATTCGGGGCAGATCTACCTGCCGCAGATCAACGCGCTCCTCATGGTCGGCGTGGTGATCCTGGCGATCCTGTTCCGCTCGTCCGCCGCCCTCGCCTCGGCCTACGGCATCGCGGTGACCGGAACGATGCTCATCACCGCGAGCCTCGCCTTCCTCGTGCTGTGGAAGACCTGGAAGTGGTCGCCCTGGGCCGCCGGCCTCGCGATCCTGCCGTTCGCCGCCCTCGAATTCCTGTTCCTCCTGTCGAACATGCTCAAGGTGTTCGAAGGCGGCTACGTGCCCCTGCTGTTCGCCGGCGCCCTGATCGTCGTGATGTGGACCTGGGTGCGCGGCGTCGCGATCCTCATCAACAAGACCCGCAAGACCGACGTGCCGCTCACCGAACTCGTCGGCATGCTGGAGAAGAGCCCGCCCCACCACGTGCGCGGCACGGCGGTGTTCCTGACGAGCGACCCCTACATCGCGCCGGCGGCCCTGCTGCACAACCTCAAGCACAACAAGGTGCTGCACGAGAAGAACGTGGTGCTCACCGTGGAGACCGTGGACACGCCCCGGGCCCGCGCGGCCGACCGCGTCCGCATCGAGCCCATCGGCCCGCACTTCTCCAAGGTGGTGATGAAGTTCGGCTACATGGAATCGCCCAACATCCCCCGGACCCTGACGCTCCTGAAGAAGCAGGGCTTCAAGTTCGACATCATGGCGACGTCGTTCTTCCTGTCGCGGCGCTCCATCCGCCCGGCGGCCCATTCGGGCATGCCGCTCTGGCAGGACCGGATCTTCATCACGCTCGCCAAGAACGCCAACGACGCGACGGACTTCTTCCAGATCCCGACGGGGCGGGTGGTCGAGGTGGGCACGCAGGTGACGGTGTGAGGGGCATCGCCCAGCCCGCGCGCCCGTGAACAATCTCGCAGATCCGAAATCGAACTCCGGATCCGCGAGGTTGTGGGCCGATGTCGCCCTTCAAACCTCCCGGTCGTACCGGAACGCGTCGGGCACCCGAGGCATGGCGATGCGCTCGTAGAACGTGATGGCGTCGGGGGCGGCGGTGAGCAGGAGCGAGGCCTGCGGGCCCACCGCCTCGCGCGTGGCGGCGATCAGGCCCTGGCCGATGCCGAGCCCCTGCGCCGCGCGGCAGACGGCGAGATCCGAGAGATAGGCGCAGAACGCAAAGTCCGTAAGGGTGCGCGCCACCCCCACGAGCACGCCGTCGCGGCGGGCGGTGACGACGAGGTCGGCCGCCGCCAGCATCTTTTCCAACCGTAAGGGATCGTCGGCCGGCCGGCGGGGAGCCAGACCCGACTCGACGAGGACGCGGCGGAACTCCGCCACGTCGAGGTCCGGCTCGAGGCCGTAGGCGATCTCCGCCATGTGCTTGGGCTCAGGCGGCGAAGGCGCCGTGGCAGTGCTTGTACTTCTTGCCCGAGCCGCACGGGCAGGGCTCGTTGCGTGCGACACGGCCCCAGGTGGTGGCGTCCGTGGGGTCGCGCTCCAGCACGGCCGTATCCGTGGACATCGCCTGCGCAGCATAGCCGTAGGCCGGCCCGCCGCCGCCGTCGCTGCCCGTGCCCGAACGGCCCATCTCATTCTCGCCGGTGACGGGATCGAGGTGCTGGGCGAACATCGGAGGCAGGGCGGGGGAGGCGAACGGGTTGGTCTCCTCGGCCGCCGGATCCTCGTACATGATCTCGATGCGGGCGAGCTGCTGGGTCACCTGCTCGCGCAAGCTCCCGACGAGGCCGTTGAACAGGTCGAAGGCCTCGGACTTGTACTCGTTCAGGGGATCGCGCTGGGCCACGCCGCGCCAGCCCACCACCTGGCGCAGGTGGTCGAGGGTGACGAGGTGCTCGCGCCAGAGGTGGTCGAGGGTCTGCAGGAGCACCTGCTTCTCGACGTAGGTCATCACCTCGGGCGTGTTCTTCTCCGTGCGCGCCGCATAGGCCTCGTCGGCGGCCTGGCGCAGGCGGTCGCGCATCTCCTCGTCGGCGATGCCCTCTTCCTTGGCCCAATCCTCCACCGGCACGTCGAGGTTGAGCACGGTCTGGACCCGCTCGCGCAGGCCCTCGACGTCCCACTGCTCGGCATAGGCGTTCTCGGGCACGTGGACGGAGACGAGGTCGTCGACCACCCCGTGGCGCATCTCGTCGACGGTGTCGCGCACGCTCTCCTGGCCCATGAAGTCGCGACGCTGTTCGAACACCACCTTGCGCTGGTCGTTCATGACGTTGTCGTACTTCAGCACGTTCTTGCGCATGTCGAAGTTGCGCGCCTCGACTTTCTGCTGCGCCTTCTCGATGGCCTTGTTGATCCAGGGGTGGATGATCGCCTCGCCCTGCTCGAGACCCAAGCGCGTCAGCATGCCGTCCATGCGGTCGGACCCGAAGATCCGCATGAGATCGTCCTGCAGGGACAGGTAGAACTTCGAGCGGCCGGGATCGCCCTGGCGGCCGGAGCGGCCACGCAGCTGGTTGTCGATGCGGCGCGATTCGTGGCGCTCGGTGCCGATGATGTAGAGGCCGCCGGGCAGGGCCTTCTTGCGGCCCGCCTCCGGATCGGCGGGCTCGCCCGACGC
>Ga0182231_1000141_pt1 | contig 19126 bp, 16 predicted proteins | sample G6R1MG_29_FD_129667 | JGI IMG/M metagenome (GOLD analysis project Ga0182231, IMG submission 129667) | Miscanthus phyllosphere microbial communities from Michigan, USA - G6R2_NF_07NOV2016_LD1 MG | ecosystem: Host-associated > Plants > Phyllosphere > Phylloplane/Leaf | place: USA: Michigan...
ACAGTCAGTGGCCGGTTGCTCGCCGAGCAGCCGTTGATGCAGAACGTGCTGGCTGATCTGGCACTGGAAAGCGAGGCCGCGCTGGCCCTGACCCTGCGGATGGGGCGCGCGCTCGATCACCTGGATAATGACCACGAAAAGCGTTTTGTGCGTCTGGTCACGGCAGTGGGCAAATACTGGATCTGCAAGCGCGCCCCGGGCATGATCAACGAAGCCGCCGAGTGCCTGGGCGGCGCCGGTTATGTCGAGGACAGCATTCTGCCCCGCTTGTACCGCGAAGCACCGGTCAACTCGACATGGGAAGGCTCCGGCAACGTGCAATGCCTAGACGTGCTGCGAACCCTGTCCAAGGAGCCCGGCGCACTCGATGCGCTGTTCGACGAACTGGGCGACGGACATGGCGACCGGCAACTGGCGGCACATATCGGCAAGCTCAAGGCGGCGTTTCAGGACACCGGCGACATTCAGTACCGCGCCCGCCAACTGACCGAAGACATCGCCATCGCTTTGCAGGGCAAGTTGTTGCTGGAAGCGGGTAACGCGGCGGTCAGTGACGGCTTCATTGCCGGTCGACTGGTGTCTGGCGGGCGGGTGTATGGCGCTTTGCCCAAGGGTGTTGACGTAGAAACATTGCTGCAAAGGGCCTCGCCGCAGGTGGCATGAGCACGCGAACCCGTTACGATGCACGTCTGCAAGATCAGACAGGACATGAATCGTGACCCAAGCCTTTGTTGTTGTCGACACCGCCGAGCAGGCTGTAGAACGGCTCGCCGAGCTGCATGAACGCGCCACCAGTGCGCTGAGTCAGGCGCTCAAGCGCTACCTGAAAGACCGCGTTGAACCCACTGCCGAAGAGCGAGCGCAATTCAGCTACCCGGAACTGCGCCTGGTCTACAAATGCCAGGGCGAAGTGCCGGTCACCACGCGCGCCTACGCCAAGGTGCAACTGCCGGGCACTTACAGCGTCACCGTCACGCAGCCCAAGGCCTTCAAAAAGTACCTGCTCGAACAACTTGTCCCGCTGATGAACGATTTCACCGTGACGGTCGAAGTCGGTATGAGCGAGCAGAGCATTCCTTATCCTTACGTGGTCGAGCAGGGCGATGAGCTGGCCGGCACGGGCGTCACCGCTGCGGCGCTGGCACGAGTGTTCCCGAGCACCGACCTGTCGGCTGCCACCGACGGCATTGCCGACGGCCTCTACGACTGGGCCAACGTCGATCCGCTGCCACTGGCGCTGTTCGACGCTGCGCGGGTGGATTTTTCGCTACGCCGTCTGGTGCATTACACCGGCAGCGACTGGCGCCATGTGCAGCCGTGGATCCTGCTGACCAACTACCATCGCTATGTCGACCAGTTCATTCTGCACGGCCTGGAAAAGCTCCGCGAAGACCCGCGTTTCGTGCGCATGGTCCTGCCGGGTAACGTGGTGGTCGACAAGAGCATGGGCCAGGAAGAAGCCCAGGCCATCGTCGCCAGCGTGGTCTGGCACCGCTATCAGATGCCGGCCTACCACCTGATCGCCGAAGACGGTCATGGCGTGACGCTGGTCAACATCGGCGTCGGCCCGTCCAACGCCAAGAACATCACCGATCACCTCGCGGTGCTGCGTCCGCATTGCTGGCTGATGATCGGTCACTGCGGCGGCCTGCGTCAGTCGCAGACCATCGGCGATTACGTGTTGGCTCACGCCTACATGCGTCGCGACGGGATTCTCGACCGCGTACTGCCGCCCCATATCCCGATTCCGGCGCTTGCCGAAGTGCAACTGGCCTTGCAGGAGTCGGCGGCGCAGATTACCGGCGAGCGCGGCGAAGAGCTCAAGAAGCGCCTGCGCACCGGCACGGTGTTGACCTATGACGACCGTAACTGGGAACTGCGCTGGGCTCAGGAACGTCCGCTGATCAACCTGTCGCGCGCAGTGGCGGTCGACATGGAAAGCGGCACCATTGCTGCTCAGGGATATCGCCTGCGTGTGCCTTACGGCACGTTGCTGTGTGTATCCGACAAGCCGCTGCACAGCGAAATCAAGCTGCCGGGTTCGGCGAATGCGTTCTATGAGCGTGCTGTCAGTCAGCACCTGAAAATCGGCATCGCTGCGCTGGACCTGCTGCGTACCGAGGTGAACTCGCTGCACTCACGCAAACTGCGCAGCTTCGACGAGCCGCCATTCCGTTGATGGCTTGCCGTTAATAGATTGGTATTTGCACCAAGGGCCACTAAAGTGGCCCTTTCTGTTTTCCGATTGCCGAATTCTCATGTCCCGCACCCAACGCCCCGTTTCCCGCCGTCCTGCCTCCACACCGACAGGCACTGCCCGGCGTGTCGCCAAAGCGCCACCGGCCGAGCCCAGGCTGATCCTGTTCAACAAGCCTTTCGACGTGCTGACCCAGTTCAGCGATGAGGAAGGGCGCGCCACGCTCAAGGACTTCATCAAGATCCCCGGCATCTATCCGGCCGGGCGTCTGGATCGCGACAGCGAAGGTTTGCTGCTATTGACCAACGACGGCCAATTGCAGGCGCGCATTGCCGATCCCAAGCACAAGCTGGCCAAGACCTACTGGGTACAGGTCGAAGGCGAGCCGAGCGATGAGCAGTTGCAGCAGTTACGCGACGGTGTCCAGCTCAATGACGGGCCGACCTTGCCCGCCGAAGCGCGGCAGCTCGATGAACCGCAACTCTGGCCGCGCAACCCGCCCGTGCGCTTTCGCAAGAGTGTGCCGACAAGCTGGCTGGAGCTGGTGATCAAGGAAGGGCGCAATCGGCAGGTGCGGCGTATGACCGCTGCCGTCGGCTTGCCGACCCTGCGGCTGGTGCGGGTCAGGATTGGCGACTGGACGCTGGAGGGCCTGGATCAGGGCCAGTACAGGGAAGTCGCCGCAAAACTGTGATACCGGTGCTGGCTCAGTTGCGCAGGTGAGTCAGCGGCATTTCGGTGCTGGCCAGCACTTGATTGAGGACAAAACTCGACTTGACGCTGGTCACGCCTTCGATGCGGGTCAGATGGCCCAATAGCAGCTTCTGATAGTGATCCATGTCCGGCACCACCACCTTCAGTTGATAGTCCGCGTCCATGCCGGTCACCAGGCTGCATTCCAGTACCTGAGGCAGGTTGCGGATCTGCTGCTCGAAGTTCTCGAAGCGCTCGGGTGTGTGCCGGTCCATGCCGATCAGCACGTAGGCGGTCAGGTTCAGGCCCAGTTTCTTGCGGTCCAGCAGGGCAACCTGGCGCACGATGTAACCGTCGTCTTCCAGTTGCTTGACCCGGCGCGAGCAGGGCGACGGCGACAGACCAATGCGTTCGGCCAATTCCTGGTTGGATATCCGTGCGTCCCGTTGCAATTCAGCCAAAATGCTCAGGTCGTATCTGTCGAGCTTGCTCACGATGCACCCCATTATCAATTCAATTGCGCTGGATTATTCATCTGAAGTCAAAAATTGCGCAAGTAATGTTTTAATCCGCAATATTAGCAATCTTCTGCCTCAGCCTCAGGCCTATTCTTTTAAACAGAATCACTGCCCGGACACAGCGTCCAGCGCGACCCGCCGAATCAGGCCAGTCGCGGCCTCCCACCCAACAGGGTGTGTCAGGCCCCCGGGCTACATACTGTCCAGAAGACGGCATGAGGTGAGCCAGCGTCAAAAGCGCTGCGCCAGGACGAAGTATCTCAAGGGGGCCATTTGGTCCCCTTTTCTTTGTCTGCTGATAAAGTGCGCAGAACGGCGCTACGCTTAAACAGTCTTAATGACGTCAACCCGCGCTCTAGTGAGGAAAGCATGAAATCTGGCATCTGGCAGTTTGCGGGTGTAAGTCTGTTGTGTCTGAGCATCAGTGCTCACGCGCTGGCCGACGAACGTGATGAACCGCCGCGCAATCCGCTTTACGGCAGCCCCGGTGAAAACGCGCAGCAGCGTCAGCAGCAGCAACAGCGTGCTCAAGAGCAGAACAATCAGCAGCGGCAGATCCAACAGCAGCAAAACCAGCAGCGCCAGGTCGAGCGTCAGCAGCAACAACTGATCAACCAGCAGCAGACCAATCAGCAACGCCAGATTCAGGAACAGCAGAACCAGCAACGTCAGGTCGAGCGTCAGCAACAGCAGCAGATCCAGCAACAGCAGCTTCAGCAGCGCAATGTCGAGCGCCAGCAGCAACAGCAGATCGAGCAGCAACAGCGCGATCAGCAGCGCCAGATTCAGCAGCAGCAAAACCAGCAGCGTCAGCAGTTGCGCCAGGCTCAGGACAACCTGCCGATTCAGAGCGGCCCGAAAGAGGCGTGGCAAACCCAGCCGCCGCGTCAGGGCTATTACCAGGACATTCCACGCGGCAACAACCGCAACTGGCAGGCCGGTAACGGTCGCCCTAATGATCACTGGGAAGGACGCCCCGATGGGCGTGGCAACGGCTGGGGCCCCGGCCCGCAATACCGGCCTGGCTATGCGATAGATCGCGTACCGGGCGGCTACTCGCGTATTCCCTATCGTGGGCAGGACTATTACTACTCGGGTGGCTACTGGTATCGCCCGCAAGGCCCGCGTTATGTCGTGGTGACACCGCCCTACGGCGTGCGTGTCAGCAGACTACCGTCCTACTCTCAGGAAGTATGGATCGGCAGCAGCCTGCTGTTTCTGGCTGCCGGCACCTATTACGCCTACCAGCCGGACAGTCAGGACTATGTGGTGGTCAATCCGCCGCAGAACGAAGCCGTGTATCAGGCTCCGCCGGCCGAACAACAGGGCAATGGCTATGATCCGGTGGCCTACCCTGCCAACGGGCAGAGCCCGCAGCAGGTCGAGCTGGATAAATACCAGTGCTACCGCTGGGCTGCGGAGCAAAGCGGTTTCGACCCGGCCAATGTCACCGGTCAGCCATCGCCTGACATGGTCGATCTGTATCGTCGCTCGATGGGCGCGTGCCTGGCGGGGCGAGGTTACAGCGTCAACTGATGCCGGTCAGGCACTGGCCTGCTTGACGACTTCCTGAGGGTCGGCGTGCACCAGCACTTCGGCCTTCGGGAATTGCTTGTGAATGGCGTCGGCCACCTGATCACAAATGGCGTGGGCGACCGACAGCGTCAGGGTGCCCGGTAGCTCAAGGTGCAATTGCACAAACCAGTGATTACCGGAGATTCGTGTACGCAGATCATGCGCCCCGAGCACGCCCGGCACATCGCACGCCAGTGCCAGCATTTGAGTGCTGACATCGGCCGGCAACTCCGCATCCATCAACACCGATATCGTTTCGCGGGCGATTTGAAAGGCGCTCCACAAGATATACAGCGCGATGCCCAGCCCAAAATACGCGTCCAGCTGTTGCCAACCGAAATACGCCAACGTCAGCGCCACCAGAATGCTGGCGTTAAGCAGCAGGTCTGAACGGTAGTGCAGCGAATCGGCGCGGATCGCTGCCGAGCCGGTCGCCTTGATCACCCGGTATTGCAGGGTGAGCAGCGCGATCGTCAGCGCGATGGAAACCACCATCACGACCATGCCCAGCAGCGGCGCGCCCAGCGGTTCGGGATTCTGAATGCGCTCGACCGCCTGAACGGCAATCAGCACACCACTGACAGTGATGAACAACGCCTGCGCCATGCCCGACAGCGCTTCCGCCTTGCCGTGGCCATAGCGATGATCGTCATCTGCAGGCCTAAGTGCGTAATGCACCGCCAGCAGGTTGAGGAACGAGGCGGCGCCATCGAGCAGCGAGTCGGTAAGACCGGCCAGCAAACTCACCGAACCGCTCAGCCACCAGGCAACGCCCTTGGCCAGGATCAGCGTCGTGGCAACTGCCAGCGAGGCCCGTGTCGCGAGACGCAGCAGTCGGGAATGTTCGGCAGTGGTGCTCATGACGCTTCCTTGAACGGAATTGATATCAGGCAGCCGGGACCAGACCCAGTGCTGCCAGTTGTTCGACACTGCCTTTGTGCTGGATCAGGCGTGGATCGTTCAACGGCAGGGAACGGCCCAGCTCGGTTTCAATGATGGCTTGCAGCTTGGTGTTGTCGACACTGCCGTCAGCCTTGAGCGCTTTTTGCAGCTTTTGCGGATCGATCTGCGCATGCTCGCCAGGCCCGTAATAGATCGCACCAGTGGCGAAGTCCACCGCAAACGCAATCACCCCTGGAATGATATAGAACAGCAGCGCGAAAGCATCCAGCGCCGCAATGGCCGGGTCAACCTTGCCATCGATCTGACCACGACGATCAGGATAGAAAATACTGCCGCAGGCCGAAATCTGAGTCAGCAACGTGGCGACCAGAACGCCACCGATCAAGCGAGAAGGAATGCGCATGGAAAGCTCCTGAGATGAAGAGGGCAACTATACAAGGCAATGACTGCAAGGCTAAGACTATTGAGTGATGGGGTGGTTCTGCGGCCGTTAAGTTAAACCAAATGGGATGCGGAGCCATCGCAGTGGTAGGAGTGAGCTTGCTCACGAAGGGGCCTGAGCAGGCGCTGAAGACTTGTCGAATATGAGATTGACCAGAGAAACAGCTCCCGCGCCGATGCCCCTTACCGACCACGATTAACATCTGGTTTACTGTGCCGCACGATAACTACAAAAACTCAGGAGTCATGTATGCAACCGATTCGTCTTGGTCTGGTGGGTTACGGCAAGATTGCGCAGGATCAACACGTCCCGGCGATCCACGCCAACCCCGCGTTTGAGCTGGTGGCCGTGGCTACGCAAGGCCAGCCGTGCGCCGGGGTAGAGAATTTCAAATCCCTGGGCGAACTGCTTGCGAGCGGGCTGCAGGTTGACGCGATTGCGTTCTGTACGCCCCCGCAAGGTCGCTTTGCCCTGGTGCAGGAAGCGTTGGCGGCCGGCAAACATGTGTTGGTCGAGAAACCGCCGTGCGCGACCCTGGGGGAGGCGATGGCGTTGGTGGCCCAGGTGCAAGAGCAGGGCGTCAGCGGTCTGTTTGCCTGGCATTCGCGTTACGCGCAGGGTATCGAAGCGGCGCGTGAGTGGTTGTCCACCCGCACCCTGCACAGCGTGCAGATCGACTGGAAAGAAGACGTGCGCAAATGGCACCCCGGTCAGGCGTGGATATGGCAGCCCGGTGGCCTTGGCGTGTTCGATCCGGGCATCAATGCCCTATCGATCGTGACCCACCTGCTGCCACTGTCATTGTTCGTCGAGTCTGCCGAACTGCGCGTGCCGAGCAATTGCCAGTCGCCTATCGCTGCGTCCATCAAAATGTCCGACACGCGCCATCTCGATATCCGCGCCGAGTTCGATTTCGATCATGGTCACGACGAGCTTTGGAGCATCGAGATTCGCTGCGCTGAGGGGACGTTGCGCCTGGACAACGGCGGTGCAGTGTTGAGTATCGATGGCGTGCGTCAGGCTGTTTCGGAAGAGGGCGAGTACGCAGCGGTGTATCGCCACTTCCAACAGTTGATCGGCGATAAAACCAGTGACTTGGACCTGCAACCGTTGCGGCTGGTCGCGGACAGTTTTTTCGTGGGCAGTCGGGCATCCGTTGAACCGTTCTACGACTAAAAGCCTCTCAGGTACAGGTGGGGGCAAACCGCGTTGCGCGCCCCTGCATACGTCAGCCTGACAAGAGAGCAGAAAGTGGACACAAAACAGCCTTGGCCTTCCAGTGAGCAGGAATTGGTAGAAGTACGACGGTTTAATAAAACCCTCGCGCGGATGCCGCGTTTCCAGATTCGCAATCGCGTCACGCCCCGGCTGATTCAGGCGCTGTTGCGTGCAGCTCAGATCGGCAGCGCCCTGAAACCGGGAGGCCATGACCTGCGCATCGAGAAAAGAACGGTCAGTTCGGATAACGTACCGGTGCCCGTGCGCATCATCCGCCCCAAAGGTAAACCCAAGGGCGTGGTGTTCGACATCCACGGCGGCGGATGGGTGATCGGTAATGCCCAGATGAACGATGATCTCAACGTCGGCATGGTCAACGCCTGCGACGTAGCCATTGTTTCGGTTGATTACCGACTTGCTGTAACAACCCCCATCGAGGGCCTGATGGAGGATTGTTTTTCTGCCGCCTGCTGGCTGTTGGGCAAAGACTGCGAGGAGTTTGCCGGCCTTCCGGTTATCGTGGTCGGCGAATCCGCTGGCGGACATCTTGCCGCAGCCACGCTTCTGAAATTGAAAAGCCGACCTGATCTGCTCGAGCGGATAGTGGGGACGGTGCTGTACTACGGCGTTTACGACCTGACGGGCACCAAGAGCGTGCGTACCGCAGGGCCGGAGACGCTGGTGCTGGACGGTCCGGGCATGGTCGGCGCCATGCGCGCGCTTACCCCCGACCGAAGCGACGATAAACGCCGCGAGCCGCCACTGTCACCGCTGTATGGCGATTTGACCGGCCTTCCGCCCGCACTGATGTTCGTCGGAGAGATCGACCCGCTGCTGGATGACACACTGCAAATGGCCGAGCGCTGGGCCAACTCGGCAGAGGTCGAAATGCACCTCATGCCCGAGTCGCCGCACGGCTTCATCCATTTCCCGACCACGTTGGCGCGCAAGGCGCTGGCGCGCAGCCGTGAATGGATCAATGAGCGGATCGGTGCGCTGGGTTGAGCCCGCCGCTCAACCCAATTCTGCGACCCACTTCGACACGGGGTCGCCACTGCTCAAGCCCGGCTGCACAAGACCGTCGATCATGAAGGTCGGCGAAACATGTATACCGTTCTGGCGAGCGTATTTGGCGTGCCATTTCACGGCCTGTTCAAGCTCGGGATTGGCGAATGCCTCCGCCAGCGCCAGGCCGCTGTAACGCTCGATGCGCGCGATGATGTCGTTGGGCGTCGCGTCCATGTTCGGGCCGGTGGCGTGGTGTTCGAACTCGAATTCTTCACGGTGCGACGCAACCGCCGTCATGACCGCCTTGGCGCTTTGCTTGCCGCCTTCAAGGGTCGCAGCCGCCAGAATGCAGCGCACGATGACACCTGAGAACATGTGCCAGGGCTGCGATTGCAGGCGGATTTTGACCGTGATCCTGTCTTCTCCGGCCTGAGCCAGCAGCTCATCGAGCTTGAAGAAGGCCTTGACTGAAAAGGGGCAGGTTGGCTCAAGGAAGACTTCGAACAGACGAGGTCCGTGGCCCCAGGAAAGTACGTCTGAATACATGGTCGTGTTGCTCCCGTCGATGGTTGTACAGAAAACGCGCCGGGCTGGTTGCCCGCGCCGGGCGTGGTCACGAGAAGCATTCTCCCGGACACCTCTCGCTCCTCATGCAGAGCATTGGCGCGAGACAAACAGGCGCGCCGGGCTGATTGCCCTGCGCCGCGCATGGTCACGAGAAGTAATCTCCCGCACACCTCTCGTTCCTCACGCTCCGCGTGGGAATGCAGTTCGTGACGCTCCGCGTCACACATTGCAACTTTGACACCACCAGCTTGAGGCGCCATAAAAGCCTGAACTGCGGATCATGCGGGTTTGAGAGCAGGTTCGGGCATGAGTTCGATTTTCAGGCCAGCAATGCGCTAATCCAGCGAATCTGCTGCGCAACCTCCTGCCCTTTTTCTTCGCTCACGCCTTTCTGTGCTCTTTCGAAGTTGTTCAGCGTTTTCTGTTTTTTGCCCAATAAACGCTGCCACTTGAGCAGAAACGCCGGGCTGCGCGCCTGCATCTGCAGCGGGCCGAAATACAGTTCCTCAGCCGTGTACTTAACGGGGCCTGTGCGTTCGGCGACGATGATTTCGTAGTCGAAACGGTTTTCCCGCAGCACCTCTTCGCTGACGATGCGGTAGTCATGCTCCATCAGCCAGACACGCAACGGTTGCTCGCCGCCGTTGGGTTGCAGGATCAAGCGTTCCTGACCGCTCAGGCGCGCCTTGCCCGCTTCAAGGATGTCGCGAATCGTCTCGCCGCCCATGCCGCAGAGACTGATCGCCGTGATCGCGTCCTGCGCTTCGATCGCCGCCAGACCATCGGCCAGGCGCACGCTGACCTGATCCTCCAGATCGTTCTCGCGCACGGTGCGCTCGGCTGCGCAGAACGGCGTCAATGCCACCTCGCCAGCCACCGCCGCCGAGATGGCGCCACGGTTCAGCAGCGCGACCGGCAGATAACCGTGATCCGAGCCGATATCAGCCAGCCGTGCACCGGCGGGTACGTGCGTCGCCACACGCTCAAGGCGCATGGACAATCTCTGTTCGTTCAACGGCAACCCCTTTCACCCCAAACGTCCGACAGCATGGCCGGGTCCGGGCGCGATTCTGTAGAGCAACGCGGCGCATTTCAACTTTCCGCGACAAAGCCCACGGCTCGACCCCCACCTGTCGCTCGCGTAGGCTTGGCGTTTTCCATCCTTTGCAAAGCAGAGATCCCATGGCAAACGCAGACATCACCTTTACCCCCGATCCAGATCCGGAGTCCATCTCGTCGGACGTCGCCGACTTCAACGGCGTGCTGGTCAGCACCCAGATCCCTACTCATCCCGACGGTAGCCTGGAACTGGGCGGCATCACCGAGCAAAGCGAATGCACCCTGCGTGCCCTGAAAGACGCCCTCGAACGCGCCGGCAGCTCGATGGACCGGGTCATGCACCTGACCATCTACCTGACCGACATGGCCGATCGCGCCGCCTTCAACGAAGTGTACAAACGCTTCTTCAAAAAACCGTGGCCCGTGCGCGCGGCAGTGGGTGTGGCTGCGTTGGCGGTTGAGGGCATGCGGGTTGAAGTGACGGCGATGGCGGCCAAAGCGGGCTGACCGTAATGCACACACCTGACTGATGCTCGCGTCAGTGTTCTGCGCCTGTGCAGAGTTGGACATCCCGTGGAACCGGATCTCGTTGCTTGCCACCAAGGCGGTATGAGTTTCCGGAGAAGCCGATGATCAACCTCACCAGCATTGCATCTTCGTTGGCGCGTGTGGCGCTCAGCGATTCGACAAAGCCAACGATAGACCGCGCGATGAACGTCGTTAGCCATATCGCTGGCAAAGTGGCGTTGCAGGTCAACAGCTCATTGTTGGAGCGGACAGGCCGGCTCAACGAGCGTCAGCAGAAAGGCCTCGCGGTAATCCTGGACGCGTTGCGCGGCAAGGAACCGGTGACCAATGTCGAGACCCACGAAGGCGGAGGCCGATTCAATCTGGCGCGAGCTGCCTTCGACGTGGCCAGCGTTGTCTGGGAGCGCGACAAGTCGATGCGCAACGTGATGAGCTTTTTGGGCGTCAGCGATAGCAAGGGCAACCTGCTGTTCTCTCTGGGCAAGACGCTGGCCGACGCGATGGTCAAGCCCGAACCTGAGTATGGCAAGCACAACAGTGAGGCGAACTACGCATTCTTCTCCAGCAACTTGAAGCTGAACAAACTGATGAACGACATCGCTGACCAGGTGATCAACGAGATTCATCAGCAGAACACCGATCGTGTGCGACGACCCACACCGGGACCCTCCTGGAGACCTGAAAGCACTCAACAGCAAGCGCGCCCGCAAACGCCTCCAAGCGCTCGCCCCCAGGCCAACAGCGCGCCGCCACCACCGCCGAAAGCCCAGCCCAATTCAGGCGCTCAGCGGCCGTCAACAGAGCGGCCTCACAAAACACCCGCTGCTGGCGCGTCCGCGAAGGTGGACAATTCCGCCCCCGCCAAGCCACCCGTCAAGCAGTTGTACGAGCACCTGGGCCTCTCGGACATGACGGCGGACCTCTCCGCAGTCAAAAAGGCTTACAAGAAAGCCTCGCTGAAGAATCATCCTGATAAGAACGTCGGTAACGAGGCTGAGGCGACTGAGCGTTTCAAAGTGATTTCAAATGCGTTCAGGATTTTGTCCGATCCAGAATTGCGCAAGAAATACGACAATGGCCTTATTGATGAGAACGGTAACGAGTTCAAGACCTGAGTTTTCGGCGTGAGGCATGCTTGCGGCAGTCTTTCTGGCGACTGCCGTTCAGCCAAAATACGCCGCCTGATTCCCCAACCCCACCCCGGTATACTCCCTGCATCTCTCCGGGAGCCCCCATGATTTCGTTACCCATCGATGCCGTCCTGCCAGCCCTGCGCCAGGCCCTGACCACGCGCTATGAAGCCATACTCGAAGCCCCTCCCGACGCGGACAAGACCACGCGCGTGCTGCTTGCGCTGCTTGAGGAAACCTGGCTGGCCGGGCAGACCATTCTGATGCTGGAGCCTCGGCGCCTGGCCGCGAGATCGGCTGCCGAGCGGTTGGCCAGTGAACTGGGCGAGAAGGTCGGCGAAACGGTGGGGTAGGCGCCTATGCGCTGAACCTTCTGTTGGTGAACGAACTCAATCAGTCTAGTTAGTCAGAGGATGATTCCGTTTGCTTCCGAAGCAGTTGTCCAAAAAGGTAAGGCTATGATCGCTCGATGGCATTGGATGCTGGTGCAACTTACAAAGAAGCTTTGGCTCAGAGCTACCTTGTTTTCACTGCTGGGCGTAGCGACCGCCTTGATATCAATCTTGCTCAAGGACTCGATTCCATTTTCTCTGTCGGCCCGTATAGGTGCAGATGCCGTTGACAAGATTCTGAGCATCATTGCCTCCAGCATGCTTGCAGTGACCACCTTTTCGCTAAGCACTATGGTGACAGCATACGGCGCGGCCAGCAGTGGCGTAACACCGCGTGCGACGACGTTGGTAATGGAGGACACGACAACACAAAACGCGCTCGCGACGTTCATCGGCTCATTTCTATTTAGCCTGGTAGGCATCATCGCCTTGAGCACTGGAGTCTATGGCGCCCAAGGACGCGTACTCCTGTTCGCAGCGACCATAGTGGTGGTCATCCTCATCGTTTACACGCTTCTGCGCTGGATTGATCATCTTTCAAAGTTGGGGCGAATGGGCGAGACGATTGATCTGGTGGAGAAAGCGGCCATTGATGCAATCGATCATAGAGTACGGTGGCCATACCTGGGCGGAGTCGCTTTCCCAAAGGGGTGGACTGTGCCTATCGGCTCTCAGATCGTTACCAGTGAATCGACTGGATATGTACAGCATATCGATGTTCAGGCACTGAGCGAGGTAGCGGAGGCCGGAAACCTCAAAATATTCGTGGATATTCTCCCCGGTAGTTTCGTCCACCTGGGGAGGCCGCTGGCCTATCTCGTACCGCTGGCCAAAGAGTCTGTCGAGATCACTGGCGAGCCGTCGGAGAAGGTGCTCGCTACGCTGACAATAGGCACCCGGAGAACCTTCGAACACGATCCCCGCTTTGGACTTTCAGTGCTGTCGGAAATAGCATCCCGCGCGCTGTCTCCCGCAGTGAATGACCCCGGCACGGCCATTGATGTCATCGGGCGAGGCGTACGTAGCTTGACTACGTGGTGTAAGCCACAGCCAGTTGCCCCTGAGCATGAAAAAAGCTGCGGTCAGGTTTTTCTGCATGGTTTGAATGTGGACGACTTGTTCGATGACTTCTTTGCGCCGATAGCCAGAGATGGCGCAGCAATCATCGAAGTGGATCTGCGCCTGATGAAAGCCCTGATCAGCCTTGCTCAGATCGATCCCGCTTTGTTCAAAGCCGTTTGCGTGAGGCACGCGAATATCCTTTTGAGAAGATCAGACAGCGCCTTGGCTTTGAACGAGGAAAAGTGCCAACTAAGGGCACTGGCAGACAAGTTGCTGTTTAACTAGCCAGCCTCACTACTAAGGTACGAAAGCTGCATAGAGCGCTCAAAAGCCAATTTGATGACGCCTTCTATGAAGCCTTTTTACCTTACCTCCACCAGACTCGCGCCTTCCATGCTCACCAAAGCACTGCTTGGCTTCATTGCTCTAGTGTGTCTCTCGTTGATTTTGGCTACAGCCTGGCAGATGAATCAGTCCAAGCGTGAGCGCGTAGCTACAGCCAAAATTGCGGTTTCAAACATCGTTCTTGCCGCCGAGCAGCAAGCTCGGGATACGGTACGACAAGCTGATAATACGCTGCGTGATCTCGTGGAGCGCGTGGAGCGCGACGGTTTAGAGGGGGCTCAGCAAGCTCGACTGGCGAAACTGATGGCCCAGGATGTGGTGAATGTGGACGGCATCCAGGGGCTTTTCATCTACGATGCCCAAGGCAACTGGGTCGCCAACTCCTTTTCCCAAGGTATACAGGTGAAAAACAACAGCGACCGCGCGTACTTCGCGTATCACCGCGATAACGCCGATGAGTCCATCCACGTCGGTTCCATTGTCGAGAGTCGCATTACGGGGGAGATGGTTATCCCTATCAGTCGACGCATCAATGCTGCCGACGGTACGTTTGCAGGTGTGGCATTAGCGACTGTGCCCGTTGCCTATTTCCAATCATTCTTCAAGCGCATGGATGTGGACGACAAGGGGGTTATTTTTCTCGCGCTGAACAATGGCGACTTGCTGGCTCGGCGACCGACAATGACGGCACTTATGACAACCAATGTGGCCAAAGGGGATCTTTTCACCAGTTACCTGCCATACAGCGATAGCGGTACCGCTGTGATCAAGTCTGTAGTGGATGGCGTGGAAAGGATTTATGCCTATCGGCGGGTTTCCGGGTTGCCCATCGTCGCTGCTGCTGGCGTTTCCTGCCAGCATGTATTCGCCCCCTGGTGGGCCTATGCGTATCGATCCATGGCTCTGGTGGCTATGATCACTTTATCTTTGGCTTCGCTAGGTCTCTTGTTGTACAGGCAAATTCAGCACTTGATCACTGCGGAAAGTGAGCTGAGCAGCGCCCGAACCGAGCTTGAGGTCATCGCTCAGACCGACAGTCTGACGCATTTGGCCAATCGACGTTGCTTCGACGCTACGTTGCAAAAAGAGTGGGGACGAGCGTCTCGAAATAACTCGGTCATCGCGATCATTTTGTTGGATATCGACTGGTTCAAACAATACAACGACTGCTACGGCCATCTGCGGGGGGACGACTGCCTGCGCCAGGTAGCCGGGATCATCGGAAGCTGCATCAACCGGGCTGGCGATCTAGCGGCACGGTATGGCGGTGAGGAGTTCGTGATCCTGCTAGCTGAAACAGATTTAGCGGGTGCTTTGAGCGTTGCCGAAAAAGTCAGGTTATCCATTGAAAACTCATTTATAGAGCACTCCGGCAGTCCAGTGGGGAATGTAACAATCAGTTCAGGTGTGGTGGCGATCAACGCACCGGAGAAGGAGGGTTATATAGCCGCCCTGAGGGAAGCAGATCTACTTCTTTACTCTGCTAAAACCAAAGGTCGCAACTGCGTCGAGGGACGAGCAATGGCCGACACCACCAGAAAGCAGTTCATATGCCAGCCCGTTCTAGGCACAAGCCAATGCTGATTATGGCCGACTTGCTGCCCGTCTCGCCTTCTGAACCCCATTGCCATGCACCCCAATTGCGATGGGTGTAGGCCTTTGGTGCCGCTGGCCTGATCATTCAACCTGCTTCGTGGCCTTTGAATATGCATGCCAGGTTTTGACAGCCGTCCAGCAGCCACATCGCCTCTTGACGAAAAGCTTAAAGTTTCCAATTTTGGGTCGATAGCCTGTTGAATATGTCAACCATCATTGGAGAGCAGGAATCTAACATGCGCCTTAGAAATCTCAATTTAGCGCCACGAGCTGCCCTGTTTTTCACTTCAATCATCATTCTAGTTTTTGTGCTGGGTATATTCGCAGTCCTCCAAATGGGCAAGCTACGGGATGCCGAAAAAGACGTCGAACTCAATTGGATGGCCAGCATCCGACAAACTGCGTTGATGGACAAAGCGACACTTCGCCTGAGGCTCGAGACCCAGCGAGGCCTCGCTGACCCTCAATCCATTCAAAAGAACATTGAAAACTTCGCTGGCTATCGCAAGGCTTTCGCCGATGCGGTGGCGGGCTATGAGCCACTGATAGCGAGCGATAAAGAGCGCTCGTTTTACACGCCAGTAAAAAACAGCGCCGATGCCTATTCCAAACAACTGGATATTCTCGAACCGTTGATGAGACAAGGTGACATAGCCTCAGCGGTCAACCTGGTGAGTACAGGTATCCGCCCGCTCACGAATGCGATGGAGCAGCAGATTAAAGACTTGACCAATTTTAACAACGAGGGTGCAGCTCGGGCTGGGCAAACCGCAACCGATCTCTATAACAACGGCCTGTGGCTTGTCGTTGGCCTCATAGCGGGTGTAGTCATTTTGACGATTGGCTTGGCATTACTGCTGACGAAAAGTATTACCTCTCCGATTAACGATGCGTTGTCCGTCGCGGAGCGTATCGCGGCCAGTGACCTCTCCAAGGAGGTATTGGTCAGCGGGACTGATGAAGCAGGGCGATTGTTGAAAGCACTTGCGCAGATGCAGACAAACCTGCGCAACACGATTCTGCAGATATCCGACTCGTCCACCCAACTGGCCTCTGCGTCAGAAGAGATGACAGCGGTCACTGAGGAGTCGAGTCGTGGTCTTGTCGCCCAAAATGACGAGGTCAATCAAGCAGCCACAGCGGTCACAGAAATGAGCGCGGCAGTTGATGAGGTCGCACGTAACGCGGAGTCAGCTTCTGAAGAGTCGAAGCGTACCCAAGGGTATACAGAGGTCGGTTTGGCGCGGGTGGCTCAGACGTTAAAGTCAATTCAAACGCTGAACGGTAACGTTGAAAACACCAGCGAGCAGATTCAAGGGTTGTCAGATCGTGCCCAGAGCATCACTAAAGTGGTCGAGGTGATTCGGGCAATTGCAGAACAAACCAACCTGTTGGCTTTGAACGCAGCCATTGAGGCAGCACGCGCAGGCGAGCAAGGTCGTGGGTTTGCGGTGGTTGCGGACGAAGTAAGAGCTTTGGCCCATCGCACTCAAGTGTCGACCCAGGAAATCGAGCAGATGATCGCTGCCATCCAGAACGATTCTGATCTGGCCGTGAAGGCAATGAACACGAGCCGAGACCTGGCGACCGAATCGCTTGGCGTCGCCCAGGAAGCCAGTACCTCGCTGGATCAGATAGCCACGGCCATTGTTCAGATCAATGAACGTAACCTCATGATCGCGACGGCCTCTGAAGAACAATCGCATGTAGCCCGCGAGGTTGATCGCAATCTGGTCAGTATCCGCGAGTTAGCAGCGCAAAACGCTGCGGGTGCCAGCCAGACAGCAAGTGCATGCGGTGAAATGTCAAAACTGGCTGTTAACCTGAATCAGTTGGTTAACCGATTTGTGGTATGACAAAGGCTTTAGGGAAGCTGAGGGCTAACCTCGGACTAGCCAGGCACTGAAAGCAACGTGCCCGAAATGCTCAGGTTTTCTGATTACGCGGCAATTCCGATAAATCGGGATTGCCTCAAGCGTAATGGTTGTTCCCGGCATTAAACGTCCCAAATGACTGAATTGGCAAAGCGCACACGATTAGTCTCAATATTCAGCCTGACTCAGTGTGTTCAGAAAAGGGGGGATGCCCGTACGCTTACAGCTCGAACACATCCTCAAGAGCACAATCCATCGTATGCCAACTTATCGATGGCCCCTCCTGCAGGCTCCACTTGGAATTACTTGGCCAACCACCGATAACCTGTTCACGAGGCTCGGCGTTGGAGCGAACGGGAAACTGAGCCTTGAAGGTGGCAGGGGTGTGCCAGGCACAAAACTTTTCCTTCCTTTGAGCCCCAGGCATCTTCTATTCGCTTGTGTTGGCTATCGACCCCCTCAACGAGGCACCACGCTGAGTCTTACCGAAGCAGCATTTATTCGGACGATGATCCTCAATGGTACCAACCGCTACGTATTTGCAACGGATATACAGGGTATCGATGAGATCAAGTCTCGCACTGTCTCTCGTGACCTATTTGATGCAGATGCGAAGCTTTGGGCGGAGTGGCATGAAAGCCAATCAAGAGAGGAAGCAGAGTATCCTGATCTTTGACCCGCAGTTGCCCCCCCCCCAAAGGGTTGCTTTGGGTTGCAGTCCTTCGTGACAGGCAGAAATCGGCCAGGAGCAGTCTCTCGCCAAGGGCAGCCATCGGCCACTAGCGGACGTTCAGCTTCAGATTGCCGTGAGCCAAAAACGAGCAGCTACAATCACTTTAAGAATGACCTACGCCTTTCATCTGTTCACTTTTGTACCTCAACCACCTCCGACTACGCTCATCAACGTCAGCAAGAACTCCAGTCCAGAGGGTTCCTTGACGTCCTCGGTCGGAAATAAGGATCAGGCCACCCGCTTAGGAAATCTCTCAACGCCAAAAAATTAAGCGCATATGAGTGGTTTGTCTTGGAGTAAAAACCAGCATGTAAGCTTCAGTTTTTGACATTCAGCGTATTAGAGCTAATCCCAACTCATCTACTGTACGAAGCAGCAATCGCTATGATCTGCGTGAAGGTTCCGCGAAATCCACTGAAGTCAACATTGCTGAACGGTGGTGCCCCATTAAAAATATAATCGGCAAACTTATTTTTAGGCAATGCTATGTTCTTCTTTTCCTGCAAGTTGATGACTTGATCATCGTATATCAAGGACTGCTTGCTGACTCTGCAAAATAATTGAGGGTTGTCTTTGTGGCAGCCTAAAGAGTCAAACTCATCTTTGGAGTACAATCTCCGACCCTGACTATCGGGGGTGTAGATCTGAGCGTCTTGGTACAGGTGCTCAATGCAAATTAGATCACTTGGATCCCTAAATTCCGGCGTGGGTATTATGAGGCTAAATACGTTGTTAGTGTGGTCCCTATAGTTCCCTGGAGACCCACTCATCTCATTAATTATTGGGCGTTCATCTCGATCAAAAATGCATATTGTAAGATGTCGCTGAAGCGTTTCACAAAGGTTTTCACATAAGGCTTTAAGGCCCGAACTTCCAGTTTTTTTCGAGTTTCTAAAAATTAGATTTAGCCCGGCAAACTCACCACTCCGTTGAAATGCGCGTAAAGCTGCTTGAAAATGCTTCGTATCAGTAACACCCTCGGTGTAAATATGTATCTCGCCTGTGATTGTGCGTGATATTTTCTGTTCGTCTATATGATAGTCGCTGTCTAGCGCCTGTAGGCGTTTCACAAGCGTTAGAAATGTGCCATCTGAATACCCTTTGACATGGCCGACATGAGTTATTTTTCCGCGGAGGACCAATTTCATTTGAGGCGACTCGCCGTCAAATCGATTGCTTTTATCTATTTTACGTTTCCAATAATCTTCCGCTGCTTCGAGCCCATGCTGTTCCCAAGCATAAAGCGCTGCACGAATCGATTTAATAAGTTCCTTAGGCACGTTGGA
>Ga0182231_1000142_pt1 | contig 19092 bp, 20 predicted proteins | sample G6R1MG_29_FD_129667 | JGI IMG/M metagenome (GOLD analysis project Ga0182231, IMG submission 129667) | Miscanthus phyllosphere microbial communities from Michigan, USA - G6R2_NF_07NOV2016_LD1 MG | ecosystem: Host-associated > Plants > Phyllosphere > Phylloplane/Leaf | place: USA: Michigan...
CCTCGTCGCGGCGGACTTGGTGGGCCGCAGCGACCGCCGCAAGGCGAGGGTGCATAGCTCAGTTGGTAGAGCAGCTGACTCTTAATCAGCGGGTCCAAGGTTCGAACCCTTGTGCACCCACCATTTACATCAAGCACTTAGCCGAAGTCGCAGGCGTCATTTCGACACGACGTCACCGGCTCATTTCGACAAACCATCCTTCTTCGTTCTCGAATCCATGCGCTTCCGGGCGCCCGCTTGGCGTTGTTTCGGCGTCGCCTGGGCATAGCGCAGCAGGGCCGCCGTCGTCAGGTGACCGCTGAGAGCGCGTAGCTGCGCGTCGGTAAGATCGGCCTCGGCACCCTCGACGTTGCCGCCGTGGCGCAGGCCCATGAACTTCACATCGTGGTCGATCCCGGCCGCGGCGCGGATCTCCGCCACCTGGTGCCGGAAGTAGTCGATTTGCCAGGGCAGGTGGACCTTGCGCCGCCGGTCAGCCGTGTCGCGCGTGATGATCAGCGTCCCGCGGCGCGGGGCCGTATCGAGGCGCATCATCAACTCGGGCCAGAGCGCCGTGCCGTCGGTGTCGTACAGCGGCACCTCGACGAGCTCGCCGGTCTTGTGGTGGAACACCCGTGCAATGCCCGGCGCGTCGGGCGCGCGGTAGTGCGTCCACGCGAGCCGGGAAACGATGTCCTCCTGCCGCTGCAGCCAGAAGAACGCGATCATGGCCGCCGTGCCGATCGAGGCCTCGCCCGCGGCGTCGGCCGCCGCCACGAAACGCACGAGCTCGTCGTGGGTCACGGGGCGCGTCGGCTTGGCCTTGTAGGCGAGGCCCATCTTGGCGAACGGGTTGTCCAGCGGAATCTCGTTCGGCCTGTCGCGCCGCGCAACGTTCCATGCGCGTTTGCACACCGTCATCGCCAGCACGGCCGTGCGGGTCCGCGGCGTGCCGTCGGTGCGAAGGCGCAGGCGATCATAGAGGCGGTCTGCTACGCCGGGCTGAATGCTCGCGACCGTCAGGCCTCCGAATCGCCGCCCGTCCTTCAGCTTGTAGTCGGCCACCAGGGAGAGAGCGGCGTCATAGCTCTTGCGGGTACGCGCCGGCCGATCGGTGAATTTCGGCGAGGTCCGGTAGATGCCGACGAGCCAGTCGAAGGTGCCGACCCGTGCCCTACCTTCGGCGACGGGTGTCGTATCCCGGGTGCGCCAGGCATCGAACTGCGGATTCAGGATCTCGTCGCACCGGCGCTTGGCCTCGGCGTAGTCCGTTCCCAGCGCCTCGCGCGCCACGGTGCAACCGGCCTTGATGGCCCAGGTCGGTGGGCCCCAATAGTAGCCCGTGGCGCCTGTAGCGAGGCGCCGGGCTACCATCAGCTTCGGCCAGCCCGCGGGCTTGCTTCGGGGCATCAGATCAGCTCCGCCACATCTTCCGCGAGCAGCATCCGCTCCATGGCGAGTCCGTGCCGCCGGGCGATGTCCTGATCAAGCTTGAACCGATGCCATTTGGGGAGACAGCCCCGCTCGCGACGGGGCCGGCCGTAGACACCACGCTCCACCTTCGCGAGGAAGGCTTCTACGCTCGGCTCGTCGCAGTAGCCGGCCGCTGTTTCGGCCCGCATCTCTAGCGGCCAGGATCCGAGGGGGCATGTTGCGGGGCGAACCGTCATGCAAGCACCGTCTGGTAGATGAAGGCGACGTTGGCGGGACGGCTCGCCCGAACCGTTCCCGTGATCAGTGCGTTGCTCGCCAAACCGGAGAACGACACATGTCCGATCTGACCGCTTCGAACCAGAACTTGCCCGAGACGAGCTACGATCAGGCGCGGGGCGAGCGCGAGCAGCACCCGAAGCCTGACGTGGGTGGAGCGGCCGTATCCCCGCGCGACGCCGACCATGGCACGGTACGGGAGACCCCCGAGGGGCCGAGCGATCGGCCCGGCACGGAAGCCGAGGAAGAAGCGCACCGTCACGAGTAGTCGGCGGGCCCGCGGGCAGCGCTCGACACTAACGAACGCTGCTCTTTTGTCAGCGGAATGCACGTTGCTGCTCACAGTCGCCTTTCCTAGATCCGCCGGGCGCATTCCGAGATGCTTGTCTAGAAGTGGAAGGCATCGCTGCTGATTCGGTCGCCAACGGTGGCGTTGCCATCGTCGAACAGCTTGGCGTCCATGCTGACGGGGGCGCCGCGATCCGGGTGGAGCTTGTAGACTGCGGAGATCGCCTTCTTGCCGGCGGCGGCGAGTTGCTCGGGCTTCACCCCGCACTTGCCCTGTAGGCACAACTCAATCACGTCGCTCACGGCCTCAAGCCGGTATTGGTCGGGGTAGTTCTTCGCGACGTGCGTCTCAACGAGCTTGCGCAGCTCGCCCTCGCCGAGCGCGGCGACTTGCCGGATGAAAACTCCGTTGATCTTGAGACGGCGCCGTCTTCTCTCACAACCCCTCTTGTCGCGCCCAGGCACCGGGAGGCCCTTACGAAGGAGGGCGTCTTCCTCAATCGTCCAGAATGGGCCTGTGACACAATTCGCCTTCAAGCCGAGCGTGTTGGCCCGCCGTCTGACCTCCTTAACCATCCGACCCTGCTCTGTGGCGATCTTGAGATAGTCAGGATGGTATTTCCGAATCATATCATCATCATGTTGCGTAAACCGATGGTTGCCTCGGCAGACCCCGTAGAGCTTTGCGCGCTTTCTGATCGCCTCGTAGCTCAAATTCGGAAACATGAGTTTGATGGCCTTCGGGTTTTCGAGGTATAACCTCTCGAAGACGATGACCATTTCCTCTCGGCTGTAAGGTTTGCCATTGCGGTCCACGGCGGAGACCTGTGGGTTAGTCACCCCACCTTTGATCTGAGAGATGGACCGCCTCAGCATCGTCACCTCCGCCTGAAGTTCCTCGACAGTCATCTTTGTTACAGGCTTGAACTTTGGCGCTGTCATAGCGGTCCTCGTGATCGGGGATGGAAGGGTGAAGAGCATCACCCCGGAGGATGACGCGCCCTTGAACCCACCGCCGGCAAGCTGTGCAGCTGCGCTGCGAGTAGCTTGTTGGCAGGGCACCTCAGCCTTTCATTGACGCTCCCGCATTGACCGGCGCCCATGCTGGGTTCTCACCCTCGGGCCCGAACAGTTCCGGCACGGCATCCTCCACGGTGCGGTAGAGCTCAGTCATGCTCTCGCTCTCGCGGTCACAAGCCTCGCTGCGATCCTCATCGGAGGGCAGGACGTAGTCTGCTTCGGCGTAAGCTTGGCCGGATAGGAAGCCCTGGAACACCATGTCGAAGGCGATGAAGCCGATATGGTCGCGCAGGGAATCGGGCAGGCCGCTCCACGCGGCGCTGACCTCGACGGGGCCGGGGATCTTCACTGGTCGCCCCCGTCACCCGCGAACAAGGTCGGCTCCTTTTCCTCAGCGCGTGCCCAGATCTCGTTGCAGGTTTGGTGGCCAAGCACCTCGTAGGCGGCCTGGATAAAAACGCGCCGTTTTGCGTCGACCTTCGACGCGTCCTTGGCGTGCGTCGCCCGGATGGCGCGCGCCTTCTCGGCCCGGGCGAGTTCGCCGATACGAGCCTGCAGGGTGGGCCTGGACCGCCGCTTTACTTTCAGCGCGCGCTCGGCCCGCTTTTTCCAGTCGCGGCCGTTGTGCGTGGACAGATCGATGTGATCGATCTGATCCTCGATCGCCAAGATGGTGGCATCGACCTCGGTCAGGATGAGGCGCCCCTGGTCGGCCGTCTCGATGTCCTCGATGCGGATTTCCCGACCATCCCGGAATCGGATCACGTTGATGCCGATGAAGTCGCGAGGTTCGATCGTGAGGGTGTCGGTCATGCCGGCACTCCGGCGCTGCCCCGCGAGGGAGTGAGAAGGCTCTGAGCGAGGTGTTCGCGGGTGAAGTCTCGACGTGGGCGGCGCCGCACCCCAGCGGCCGCCATGATCTGATCCACCATCTGTCGGCAGACCAGAGCCCCCTGATCCAGTTGATCAGTGCCCCACCATTCGTCGCACTCGGATGCGACAACACAGGCCTTCAGCGCGAAATCTCGAAGGGTGACCGCCGGCGTGCCTGCCAAAATTCGTAGGCACTGGTGGAGCATGCGCACGGCATGGGCGACACACAGTTCGCCCCGCTTTTTATCCTCGGATCGACCTTCCTCCGCAGCAGAATCGCGAGCATCGCAGGCTTCATCGTAGAACTGAAGGTTGGCCCAGTACTCCTCCGTCAGCCGCTCGATCTCGCCGCCTGCCGCCTGGGGGAAGTCATCGACGGTGGGCTTCGGACCAATGCTCCGCTTCCAATCCACGGGTGCATAGGCGAGCCGCAGATGATCGAGGTGGGCCGGCAAGGTGTAGTCGGATCCGAACATGCGCGCCGACATTCCGCTCTGAGCGGCCAGCACGCCCGCGACGCTGAAGAGGCAACGCTGCGTCTTTTCCAGTAGGGTCCAGACCTGCTCTTGGGACAGGTCCTCGCGCTCCATCGTCTCGCGCATGAACTGAATGCCGACCACGATTTGCGCCAGCGCTCCGGAGGTCGAGGTCGCGATGTGGAAGGTCATGGCATCAGCGAGCAGGTCCAGCTTGGACTGCGTGCGGTCCATCTCCCGATGGCGTTCGCCCTTCTCCGTTTCGGGCTCTTGGCTCACGTCGAGATCGTAGTGGTGGGCGGTGAGGCGCCCGATCTGCGCGCCGGTCCGAAAGGCCGGGCACGACTCAGCAGGTGTCAGGACGATCGGCGGTAGCTCGGCGCCGACTGCCGCAGGCGGTTCGGCGAGAAGGCGCGCAACAGCTTCGTCTGCCGCCTGATTATCAACGGTGTGGCGCGGGGCTTCCTGCGTCGGAGACACAGGTCTGCTATCAAGGCGACTGCCCTGTTCCATGGTTTCAGCTCCGTGGGGTTCGGGGAAGGCCCTCGTTGGTGGTGAGACACCGGCGGGGGCCGCTTCGTTTCGTGAGTTCGTCTAAGTCGCTACGATCTCCAGCCTTCCAGAAAATGAGTACGCATGGTGAACGAAGGTCGTTAAGAGACCCTGAATCACCGGATCACAGGATTAATGATTGCCGCGCTTACCTGTGCAACTTGTGCCAGTTGTCCAAGGAGCGCAGGTTCGCGATCCCTCGTCAAGGCGTCTTGTGCAACTTGTGCCAGTCGCGTATCTCTGTCGCATGGCCGACGAACTTAAAGACCAGCGCATCCCGATCATGATGTCCCCTTCCGAGGTGAAGGCGATTGATGACTGGATGTTTGCCAGCCGAATTAAGTCTCGAAGCGAAGCTGTTCGTAGATTGTGTCAAGTTGGACTTGCCGCATCAGAAGATTTAGATAAAGTCAAAAACAGTTTGCAACAGATAACTGATCCGGTTCTGAGGTTCGTCAAAGACAATGAAAGTAATGATTTCAAAAAACTTGGTGTACATAAACAACTTGAAATAACAAAATTTATCTTACGAGCGATACTTCTTAATATTGCCGAACCCGCAAAAATGATTGCCAATATTTATGACATCGTACATGCCTATAAAACCTGGGAGCTTCCTGAAGAGTTAGGATTTCAGGAAGGCAAGACAATTATAGAAGCTATCAATTATCTTCGCTCAAAGCAGGTTGACGAAGATAAGTTGGGATAGGTTCGTCATCCCAGTCGGGTGCATGACAAGCAGCCCTCCAGTAGATGATGGGCGGTCGGTCGATACGACTTCCACTCAGGCCTTGCCGTAGCATTGGTGGCCAACGGCCCACAGGGCGGCGAAGGCGACGACGGGGAGGAAGGGAAGGGCGTTGAGCAACACGGGCGGGCTCCATCGCTTGAGGCGATGAAGCCATGCATACCCGCATCCGCATGAAGCATCAACCCACATTCGGGTAAAACGGGTTAAAACGGTATTTTGTCGTCGAGGTCGTATGGCTTCCGGGGGCGATTGATCTCAGCAAGCCACTCCGGAAAAGATTCTCCAGTAAATCTAACCTCGTTGTGATTGCCGTCAAAAATTGTCACCAAACCCTTAGGTGTGACTTCGACAATGTAGTCATCATCTATGCTGAAACTTAAGCTGCCTTGATCAAACGCAATAGTTTTTACTAGCGGATGATTTGCTAGAACATACCCTGCTGCCTCACGCAACGACTTTAGAGAATTAAGCTTATCGAGTAATCGCGATGTGATTGTAAACAAATCATCGCGATGTTTCAATGAATCATCTATAAGACGACGAACGGCTTCATCATCAGAGGCTATTCCAATATCATTTTTGTATTCATTTATACGTTCAACGAGGTCGGCTGGCAAAACATACGTCGCGCGAACTAGATTGCTGGAGTTTTTTACTGGAGCCGGTGCCTTCGTTACGCCCGGAATTTCCAAATCAAGAGCGGCTGCGATCTCGGGGAGAATCCTCGAGCGGCGGGTAGCTCCGCTCTCAATCCGATCGATCGTCGATTGCGTCGCCCCGACTCTGGCTGCCAAGAACTCCTGGCTCCACCCTCGGAACTCGCGTGCTTCACGGATGGCTTCGCCGAAATCGTCGCTCATGACCCTATGATACCCGCGTTCGGGTAGCGAGTTTTACCCTATTGCGGGTAATGCGGAAACGGGTTAAGTGCATGGAATGAGCACTACCGATGAGCATCCGGTGATCCGACGGGCGATCGTTCATTTTCGATCGCAGAAGGCCATGGCCGAAGCAATCGGATCATCGCAGTCCACAATATCGCGCATGCTTCTGCGAGAAATACCAATAGCCGCTGAAGTCGCGGTAGCAATTCATAATGTAACCAGCGGCAAGATCGCTCGCTGGCACTGTCGTCCCGACCTTTGGGACACACCAGCAATAATGACTTCGCATTCGCATGAGGCCCGCCCCTGATGCGTTACTCACATACCGAGCTTCATCAGCGATTCTCCGATCGCTCCCACCATGGCGGCGGCCTGTCCGCCGCCCACTGCTCGCGCCTGGTTGTCCAAGCGGTTCGCCAACCGCTGCAGCATCTCGGTGCGCTCGCCCTGCGGCAGGACCCCAATCAGGTCCACCGCGAACACCGCCAGGGCGTCCGCCATCGCCTGCGGCGACACGTAGGTTCCGAGCGCCGCCACAGCGCCCGTCGCCTTTTCCTCTCTCACCAAATCAGCGTGCAGTTCGGTCGATCCCGCCAAGGCCACTCGAACCGCTACGCTGTTTTTGCCCTGTCCACCCACTCCGTTTCGCACCTGCTCATCTCCTCTGGTCGAGAAGCAATCGACCACAAAGGACTGCGCACATGCGAACAATCGTTGCTCGGAAATGGACAATGAGAACCGCCGCCGACACCTTGAACGAAGCCCATCCGATCGTCGCCGGACTCGTTGACCTGGCTCAGCGTCGTGCTGGGTCGCGGATGACCGCCTATCACGAGGTGGCACGCTCGATTGGGCAAAGCGCTTCCTGGGTGCGCAAGCTCGTTGGACGCCAACCAGTGGCCATCGAGCGCCACGTGTTCGAGAATATCGCCAACGCCTACCGCTCGGCATGTGAGCGGATTGAAGCCGAACGAGATCTTGAGCGCGCGCGTTTTATGGCGCTCGGAAAGGTGCTGCATGAGATTGATCCGAGCGGCCCTGCAGCGATGGGCATGGCGGAGCGCGGCAGATCGCCGGACGCGCGGCCAGCCTGTCCCGTGGTGGCTGATCCGGCTGACGGGGCATCGCGATGAGCCGCCTCAACAGCCCTGGAAGCCCCCTGATCCTCGGGATTGACCCCGGCCTTACGGGCGCCATCGCCCTCTACGACTTGTCGGTGCCCGGCGCTTCTACCGTTCATGACATGCCCGCGGTTCACAAGACCGTGGATTCGGCTGCGCTCGCCGCGCTGATCCGCGATTTGGCACCCGCCATGGTGGTGCTGGAAGAGGTCGGACCGATGCCGCGCGACGGCGTGCGGCAGGCCTTCAGCTTCGGCCAGTCCTACGCCACGGCGCGCACCGTCGCCCTGATGCTCGAGATCCCGCTGCACCTCGTCCGGCCCCAGGCGTGGAAGGGTTACTTCCGCTTGCCGGGCGGTGACGTAGGCAAGGAGCTGGGGCGCGCGCTCGCGCTGCGCCGGTTCCCTGGCAGCGCCAAGAGCTTCTCCTTGAAGAAGCACCACAACCGGGCTGAAGCCGCTCTGATCGCGCTGTACGGCGCGGAAAAGCTGCTCCCCGCAGGCTCGCCCCGCGATCTGGATCGGATCGGGGACGTGGCGCAGGCCGGGGGCGTGGCAGCTCCCGGCCGACCCGCCCTTCACCAGTCACCGAGCTCGATCGGGGTGCCGGACTGAACCCCGGCTTAGGTCCGCCATGCCTGATCTCCGCCCCGGTCGAGCCCGGACCCTCAGGAGCAGCAGCGGACGCAGAAAGGACAGATCATGGCGATCTCGTTGAAGGACCTCACGCACAAGAAAGCGCCCGCGCCCGCGCGGATCCTGATCTTCGGTCCACCCGGCATGGGCAAGACCACGGCGGCAGCGGAGTTCCCCGAACCGATTTTCCTCCAGACAGAGGACGGTTACCCGAGCGACATGCCGGACCCGCCGGCGCGGTTCGAGCGCGAGCAGCTCGGTGGATTCGACGGGCTGATGGATGCGATCGGCGCGCTCTATTCCGAGCCGCACGATTACTGCACCGTGGTGATCGACAGCCTCGACAAGCTGGAGCCCTGGGTCTGGGAGAAGACCTGCCGGGAGAACAACTGGGCGACCATCGAGACGCCCGGCTACGGCAAGGGCTACCTCGCCGCCGAGATGCAGTGGCGCGAGATCCTGGGCGGCCTGAACGCGCTCCGGCGCGAGCGTGGCATGGCCATCGTGCTCATCGCCCACTCGACCATCGAGACGGTCAACGACCCGACGACGGTGGCCTACTCTCGGTACGACATCCGCCTCCAGAAGCGCGCCGTCGCGCTCTTCCAGGACGAGATGGACGCCATCCTGTTCGTGAATCAGGACGTCACGATCAAGCACGACGACCCGAAGGCAAAGAGCTCCCGGTCCCGTGCCGACGGTGGCGGCAACCGCTGGATCTACGCGGCGCCCCGTCCGGCCTTCGTGGCGAAGAACCGCTTCGGCATCCCCGACAAGATCATGTGCGCGCGCGGCGAGACCTACGCCGAGCTCGCCAAGTACCTCCCGGCCCCGTCCGAGCGGACGGGCGAGGCCGTGGCGGCCTGAGACAACCCCTCAACATCCCCGAAGGAGAAACGGGACCATGGCAGACCTCGGCACATCCATCGACGTCGACAACATCGTACCGGAGCGCGGCGACTTCGAGCCGCTCCCGGCCGGCCCCTACACGGTGCAGGTCATCGAGAGCGACGTCATCCCAACCAAGGCCGAAACCGGCCTCATCCTGAAGCTCACCATGGAGGTGATGGAGGGCCCCTACGCCAATCGGAAAGTGTGGGCCAACCTCAACTTCAAGAACCCCAACGCCACGGCCCAGCGCATCGCGCAAGAGCAGATCAAGCAGATCTGCGACGCCGTCGGACACAAGGGACCGCTGAGCGACAGCGAGGTGCTGCATTTCAAGCCCCTGCGGGCGCAGCTCACCATCCGCAAGAGCGACCAGTACGGCGACCAGAACGACGTGAAGCGATACTTGTCGCTGTCGGGCGCGCCGCCGGCCGGCAAAGCCTCGCCGCAGCAGGCGGTCGCCGGGGCAGCGCAGAAGGCAGCGGCGGGCGGCGCCGGACGCCCCTGGAAGTGATGTAGCCGGAGCGGCCGGCGCTCGGAAGGGACGCCAGGAACCGGCCGCTCCACCCCATCCTCATCTCTGAAAACGGGAGACGCGCGATGCAGGACATCGAGCGCAAGGCGGAGCTATGCCCGGACCAGGGCGCTGCGCAAGACATCACCACGTCGGTGACGGCCAACAAGGGTCGGCTCACCCGCTGCCACTTCAGCCGCGCCGAGATCGAACGCGCCCTGGCCCAGGTGCTGGCCAAGATGATCGACGTCGACCTCCGGGCCGAAGGCGTCAGCTACACGACCGAGTTCGTGGTCGAGCGCACCCCGAAGGGTCTCATCGTACAGCGGGCCACCGTTTGCCTGTTGCAGCCCCTCCCCATGGATGGAGGCGTCGATGGCTGAGATGCCCCCGACGGAGACCGCGACCGTCGCGGCGATCTACGAGGCCTACGAGGCGCAGCGAGACGAGAAGGACCGGCCCTACCTCGGCATGTCGGGCTTCGGCACCGAGTGCGACCGTGCGCTGTTCTACGGCTGGCGCAAGGCGCATCCGCCCGAGGCCCTGGACGGACGCCGCATACGCTTGTTCGAGACCGGCCACCTCGAAGAGGACCGGATCGTCGACAACCTCCGCGCGGCCGGGATCATGGTCGACGCCGTGGACCCGGCGACCGGCCGGCAATGGGCCGTGTCGAACCTCGGCGGCCACCTGCGCGGGCACCTCGACGGCCAGGCCATGCGGGTCCCCGAGGCGCCGAAAACCAAGCACGTGTTCGAGGCCAAGACTCACAACGAGAAGAGCTTCAAGGCGCTGCTGAAGGACGGCGTGGAGGCGTCGAAGCCCGGCCACTTCGCTCAGATGCAGTTTTACATGCATCACACCGGCCTGACGCGCGCACTCTACGTCGCCGTCAACAAGAACGACGACGCGATCTATTCCGAGCGCGTGCGCTACGATCCGCTCGCCGCCACCCGGCTGCTGCTGCGCGCCGAGCGCGTGCTGCGGGCCGAGGATCCGCCGCCGAAGCTCCACGAAGATCCGACGGCGCAGGCCGCCTACGCCTGCGGCTGGTGCCCGTCGCGCGCCGTCTGCCACGAGGGCCAGTTCGCCCGCGTCCATTGCCGGACCTGCCTCCACGCCACGCCGGTGATCGACGAGGGCGATGGTGGTCGGTGGATCTGCGAGCGCTTCGGCCTCGACCTCACCTTCGAGGAGCAGATGCGCGGCTGCGAATTTCACCTCTTCCTCCCCGGGCTCGTGCCGGCCGCCCAGGTCGACGCGGACGAGTCGGCCGGCACGGTCACCTACGAGTTCGCCGACGGCACGACATGGGTGGACGGCGCCACGAATCCGAGGAGGGCGGCATGATCCTCCAGCAGCGCGCCTACCAGATCGAGACCATCCAGGCCCTGCTCGACTACTGGCGGGACGGCGGCGGCAACCCCCTCGTTGACCTCGCCACTGGCACCGGTAAGTCCGTCTGCATCGCCGGGCTGATCGACGAGGTGCTGGCCGAGTACCCAGACATGCGGGTGCTCTCGCTGGTCCACACCCGGGAACTCGTCGACCAGAACGTGAAGGCCCTCCTGCGCGTGCGCCCATCGGCGTCGATCGGCATCAACGCGGCCGGCCTCGGGCGTCGCGACACACGACAGCAGATCCTGTTCGCGTCGATCCAGTCCGTCTACCGCGAGGACGCCTACTCGCTCGGGCCACGCGATCTGGTGCTGATCGACGAAGCGCACCTTCTCCCGAAGAAGGGCGAGGGCATGTACCGGACCCTCATCGAGAAGCTGCGCGAGCGGGTCCCGGATCTGCGCGTCGCTGGGTTCACTGCCACGCCCTATCGCCTCGCCGACGGTCGCCTCGACGAGGGCGAGGGCCGGATCTTCGACCGCATCGTCTACACCTATGGGATCGGCGACGCAGTGGCCGACGGGTGGCTGGCGCCGCTGGTATCGAAGGCCACGCTCACCGGCATGGACGTGTCCGGCGTTACGCGCCGCGGCGGCGAGTTCGTCGAAGCAGATCTGCAGCGTGCTGTAGACCGCGAGGACGTCACGGAGGGCGCGTGCGACGAGATCGTCGCCATGGCCGGGCACCGCCGGTCCTGGCTCGCGTTCTGCGCCGGCGTCGAGCACGCCTTCCACGTTCGAGACGCCCTACGCCGGCGCGGCATCAGCTGTGAGACCATCACGGGCGAGACGCCGACGAGCGAGCGCGACGGAATCATCCGTCGTTTCCGCGAGGGGCGCATCCGCTGCCTCACCAACGCGATGGTGCTCACCACCGGATTCGACGTGATCCACGTCGACCTCATCGCCATGCTGCGGCCGACCCTATCGACGGGGCTCTACATCCAGAAATGCGGCCGCGGCACCCGGCCGGTCTACCCGCCCGGGTTCGACCCCAACTCTGCGACGCCCGAAGAGCGGGTTGCCGCGATCGCGGCCTCGAGCAAGCCCAACTGCCTCGTCCTCGACTTTGCCGGTAACGTGGTGCGGCACGGCCCGGTCGACGCCATCGCGACGGCAGCCGCCCCGGGCGCGCGGCGCGCGGCGAAGGCCGTCGACCCGGCAGTGAAGGTCGACACGGTCCGCGCCAAGGCGTGCCCGCATTGCCGGACGCTGGTCGACGTCGGGGTGTTCGCCTGCACCGCGCCCGGGTGTGGATTCGAGTGGGAACGCCCCCGACCGGCACACGAGGCCCAAGCCGACGCCGAGAGCATCATCATGACGGGCCAGCGCAGCGCAGCGCCTGCCCTCAAGGATCCGTGGTCGCCGGTGACGGGCGTGAACTTCGAGCGGCACCAGAAGCGCGGCGATCCCAACGCCCCGCCGACCATGCGGGTCGACTACGCGTGCGGCTTCATCGGGCACTCGGAATGGGTCTGTTTCGAGCACGCCGGACTGGCCCGCATCAAGGCGGAGAAGTGGTGGCGCGACATGCGCGGCAAGGCGCCGGCGCCAGCCACTGTCGATGAAGCAGTCGCACGATGCCGGGACGGCGAGGTGGGCACCCCCAGCGACATCGTCGCCCGCAAGGAGGGCCAATACACCCGCGTTGTCGGACGCCGCTTCAGCGAGGACGAGCTCGCCCGGGTGCGGGCCTACGCGCCCGTGCCGGTGGTCGAGCAGGAGAGCGCCGAGTGGTGGCGGGTGCTGGGCATCGCATCCTCGACGCATCGCGACGAGGTGAAGACCGCTTGGCGTCAGCTCGTGCGCCAGCACCACCCCGACGCCGGCGGCTCACTCGTCGCGATGCAGAACATCAACCGTGCCTACCACGAAGCCCTGGAGGCCGTCGGATGAACGACGTCGTCACCCGCATCAAGGGCGACCCGGAGCCGGTCATCTGCGGCGTCTGTCGGCGCCGGGCCTACGGCTACGGCTACGCCGGTCGGCAGGGCCGGGCGATCCTGTGGACCTGCGACGACCCTGATTGCTGGTCGGTATCGAGGAGCGTGTACGAGATGCCCAAGAGCAGTCTGGACGAGTTCGAGAAGGCCGCGCGCGACGACGCTGGTGCGCTGGCGGGCCAGTACCTCGACAGGATCGGCAAGTCCGACCTTGGGGCCCTCACGAAGGAGGAATGGCAGACATTCCTCCACCAAGTCCTCGTCGGGTTCGAGGACAGCTTGCGCCGTCGCTTCCTCGAAAACGCGGCGCCGTTCTAATGGCCGGCGGAGCACCCATGTCCAAACCCTATGCCCAGATCGGCGCCAAGCTGATCGAGATGGGCTACGTCGCGATTCCGATCATGCCGGGCACCAAGCGGCCGGGGAGTCCCAACCACGACGGAACGTGGCAGGGGCTCGACGACTGGCAGGCACGGTTCCGGCACCGACCACCGGTTGAGATCGAGATAGAACGGTGGTCCGACAGCAATGGTGGTGCCTGCGTTGTCATGGGACCGCAGTCAGGCGGCACCGTCGCGGCCGACATCGATTCCGACGACCCGGAGATCCGTGCCGCCCTCTTAAGGGTGCTGCCCGAGACCATGGTGGGTAAGGCAGGCCAAAAGGGCGAGACCCTGTTTTACCGGGCGAGCGCCAGCTTTCCGTCCCGCGCGTTCAATCTGCCCGGCCCCGACGGCAAGCTCTACCGTGTGCTGGACCTGCTCGGGCCCGGCAAACAGACCGTCCTGCCTCCCACGATCCACCCGGACACGGGTCAGCCGTACCGATGGACCCGGCCCGAGACCCTGGACGGGATCGCGCCCGAGGATTTGCCTTGGATCGAGGACGATATCGGCGACCGTATCGCCGAGGCGCTCAAGCCCTTCGGCTACGCCGCCGAGCCGCCCAAGCCGCCGCGTCGCGTAACCGAGGCCGGAGACGAGCCACCCCATCGCCGGCTGAACAACCAAGCCATGGCGGATCTCGGCGCGTGGGTGCCGGACCTTGGGCTCTACAAGGTGAAGCGCTCGGGCGGTGGATACCCCGCGGTCGCGACGTGGCGGCCGTCCTACGGCGGACGACCGCTGGAGAAGCGCAGCCCCAACCTCAAGATCCATCAGGACGGCATCCGCGACTTCCACGACGGCGACCGCACCTACACCCCGCTCGACCTAGTGATGTGCGCCCGCGAGCTTGAGCTCGACGAGGCATTCGAATGGCTGGCCGAGCGCGTTGGCTTCGGCGACGACCTCACCAGCGAGCTGCGGCCGCGCGCCATCGAGCAGCGCGACGGGGTCACCATCGACGCGGACACCGGCGAGGTGCTGAAGATGGTCGTCGCCTCACCGGGGCCGACGGGGCTGGGGGTAGACGCACGCGACTTTCCTGTCGAACACCTGCAGGTGCCCGGCCTCGTCGGCCGGATCGCGGACTGGATCGAGGCGACGTCGCCGAAGCCGATCCGCCTGTTCGCTGTCGCGTCCGCCCTCGTTGCCGTCGGCACCCTGGTCGGACGACGGGTCTATTGCGGCACGCCGCGCTCCGGGGCCCATCTCTACGTCATGACCATCGCCGGCACCGGTGCGGGCAAGGAGCGCCCCCAGGAGGCCGTGCGGCAGATCCTGGACGCGGTCGGTGGGCCTCGCCTTCATACGGCGGCGGCATCGTCAGCTGCGTCCCTGGCGATGCGGCTGGCTGAGCGGCCGGTGCAAGTTCAGATCGTGGACGAGGTGGATAAGATCCTGAGCCGTGTGGGGAACCGGAACGCTAATGCCCAGGAACGCGAGATGCTGCAGGACTACTGCACTCTCTGGGGACGGGGCATGGGCACTTTCATCCCGAACTCGACGACGACCCGCGGCGACATCCTGATCCACCGGCCCTGCCTGTCGCTCTACGGCGCCACAACCTTCGTGTCGTTCTACGAGCACATGAAGGCGAAGATGCTCGCCAACGGCTTCCTCAACCGCTTCCTCGTGCTTCCCCGATTCGAGCGTGTGAAGGCCCGCAAGATCGTCGCCCCGGAAGAGGTTGTCCCAGACGAGATCGTGGCCGAGGCCCGGCGCCTATTCGAGTTTCAGGATGCGCCGGCGCCCGGCGCGGACCCACGTCGGCACATCGCCGCCTCGACGAGTTTGCACGACCCGGAGCGGCCGCCGCCCATGGTGGTGATCGAGATGACCCCGGAGGCTCAGGCGATCTACGACGCCTGCCGCGAGCGCGACGAGGCAATGCTGGCGAAGTCCGACAAGGACCCGCTGTACGAGGCTTGGAGCCGCGCGGCCGAGATGACGAAGCGGGTGGCTTTGGTCATCGCGTGCGGGCGCTACGCCGAGGTAGGCCTGGACGGGGCCGCGGTCGAAGAAAGCGACATGTTGTTCGCCCGTCGGCTGGTGGACTGGTCCTATGGGCTGTTCGTCACCGGCCTGCGGGAGAACATGGCCGAGAGCGACCACCAGGCCAGCATGAAGGCCGTCCTGGCGTTCGTGCGCGGCGCGGAGCGACCAGTGACGCGATCCGAGCTCTACCGGCGCATGGACGGCCGTCTCGACGCGCGCCAGCTCGACGCCGTGACCAAGTACCTGACCACCAGCGGGCAGATCGAGGAGATGGTGGAAAAGACCACCGGTCGGCCGAAGACATTTTATAGGATAATGGCCGATATCAATTGAGAAGGCCCGTCCATCACCAGACGAGCCACAACGGTCCGCCACCCACAAAAATCATCACCATTCAAGACGCGAGATGAAAAACACTGCGGATGGTGGCGATATTTAGCTGTCTCTACTTAGAAATGTCTCTCTTGGATAAAAGCGCGACAGGGCGTCTTTTCTTTCATCGTTCGGCGTATATTTAAGCATTCGAAAATAATTAATATGGATATTTAGATCTTTAGATACTTCGGACAGCCCATTGAATCCCAATACCGCAATCTCGTAACTTGATAGCTGGCTGCGTAAGAGATTTCCATATCTGATTTTTTCGTCTTCTGTAAGTACAGTATCATTTTTTATACGGTGGCATAGTGTATAAAATACCCTAAAATAGGGGCCAAATGTGTTTTCGTATCTCTTATGAACATACTTGTCATATATATTTGCTGCAACCTCTTTAGTTACAGCCGTCCCCCCCCCCCCTGATCGATCCAATAGATAACTTCCCTACAGGCGTATCTCAAGGCAATAGACCCAGACTTGACCTGTTCGTCAGGATTTGAGTGATCTCTCACATATTCTTTGCTGTACCTAAAATTTAGTGACGCTCGAGATTCTCTGAAAAGGTATAGCAATTCAAAGAATGAAGTTTCAAATCTTTGCTTGTGCTGGTCAATTGCAATATTTCTATTTTGCCTAATCTGCATTACCAGAGTTGCAGCAATCACCGTGAAGCCTAAAGCCGCAAACAGAGCATTGAATGCTCCGAAGGAATCGCCCCAAACTCCGCGTTGCAAAACGTCCTCAGGCATTCCTACTAGATCGCGATAATGTTCGAGACCAATCCCCCATTTCTGCCAAATTATTACTATTCCGCCTACAAGAACAAGGAAGAGCAGCAAAGCCAATGTGCCTGCGATTTTGGTTGCGAACCGTTTCACCAAACACTCCCAACAAAGATCATTATCTCCCGTCGGTACCATAGGCCGGCAAGCTTGCAAGCCACATAAACGCTTTTGCTTTTGCAGCTGGGTACGCGTCGCGGAAACCTTCCTACCCCGCCTCGAGAAAGGTGGTGGCGGGTTATCACTGAAAATCAAAAAGGTTTTTCAGGGCGTGAGAAATCGGACCTAAGTCTATATATAAAAAGAAAAAATACTTTTTACCCTATATACCCTCTCTATCTCTGATCTCTCGATCAGACCCCTATTCTAGGGGGCTCTTTATAAGCGAACCCTTTTTACCCCGGCACGAAGGTCGGCCCAGGGTCTTGCCTCATCACGCAGGGTATGATCGTCGCCGCCACGTCACCGAACCCGATCCGGATCTCTTGCCACGGAGATCCCGATGACCCGCCAGACGACCCAGTGCCGTCGTGCCTCTACGGAGGCGCTGCGTTGAGCCGAGCCAAGGACAAGAGGCAGCGTGAGCGCGCACGGCGCCAGCGCAAGGAGCAGCGCCGCATCGAGCATCCGGAGGCTGTCGTCCAGGCCGCCCCCAGCGCCCGCAGCGTGGCTGATCCGATCTGCGGCGTGGCCTCGCCGACGATCGACGCCAGCCTGAGCTGGTACGTGGCCCGCACGATGCCCCGCATGGGTGAGCGGGCCCTGGAGGCGCTTCAGGCGGCCAAGGTCGTTACCTACCAACCTCGGGCATCCGAGGTCGTCGTGCGCCGTGGGCGCCGCGTGGTGCGCCATACGCCCATGCTGATCCGCACGGTGTTCATCGGGGTGGTCGACGGCGATCATCTCAATGAGGCGAAGGCGGCCCCCGGCGTGGCCGAGCTGGTCTGCTACCCGGCCCAGGACATGTCCACGCAGGGCAACATTGCCGGTCCCGTGATGGAGCCCGCGCGTCTCGATGCCGTTGGCCTCCAGCGGTTCGTGGATGCCATTGCCAAGGGTGAGATTGCGGAGCCCCTCGGCATCAAGGCGGGGGACGGCGTGGTAGTCACCAACGGTCCCTTCGCGAGCTTTCCGGCCGTGGTCGAAGAAATCCTGCCGGGCGACCGGCTCAGGGTCGCGGTGTCCATCTTCGGTCGCGCATCACCTGTGGAGCTGGGGCTTGCGGACGTCCAAACATCGTAATATGGCGCCGCGCTTTTGCCCCCGCTTACCTCCGCCTTCGGGCGTCGATGTTGAGCCCTGGGCGGAGACGGGTCACACCGTTTCTCCACGATGGAGGCTTGTGCCCTCGCCGCACCGTCTCACCGAGGAGGCCCCATGACCGGTCTCACCTTCTTTGGCGACGTTCTGCTCCAGCGCTTCTCGAACCAGCTGGGCGAGCTCGGCGCCCGCGCCCCTGTCGCTCTGGCTCGCGCCCTCAACCACACCGGAGCCAAGGCCAATACGGCGGTCATCCGCAGCCTCGTGATCCAGACCGGTTTGAAGCGTTCGACGATCGTGCGAGCCGTGAAGGTGCAGGGCGCCCGGCACGGCAATGAGCAGTTCAAGCGGCGGAACACGGACCGCCTGACCTACACGCTGACGACCAGCGGCGGCGATATCAGCCTGAAGTTCTTCAACCCGAAGGAGGTCAGGGGCGGTGTCTCCGCAGCACCCCGCGGGCGGCGCCAGATGTTCCACGGCACGTTCACCAAAGGCGGCCGCTTCCCGAACCGCAAGGGCCCGGTGATGGGCGGCCACGTCTTCACCAACGTGAGCCAGGGCCACGCCTGGCGCGGCAAGGTGCGGCTAGAGAACTCGGGGGTCTACATCCCCGACGAGATGCTGCAGGGCGCCACCGCCGCTGCCTTCGACCGGATCATGGGTAGCGAACTCGAGGCCCGGGTGAGCCACGAGATCGGGCTGCTGATGGGCATGCCAGGGCTTTGAGACGTGCTGGGTCGTTAGACCCAGCACGCTCATGCATCCGTCAGCTTAGTGCTGCCTGGTATAGGCCAGACCGCCAGAGGCGTGCCTGGGCGGATTGCTGCAACTCACTCCAGTAGGAGCATAGGGCGTAAGCCCGTCTGGACCTGTAATGGTGAGGCTGCCAAGCCTCACGATGTCCATGAGTTGGCGCATCGAGATAGGCTGATTTGGACTTGGTTTCCTGAGCGGTTTCATAGGGAACTCCTCTGTTGGTGCCCAGGATCACTATGGCACATGTGCCACCCTGGCCGCATTATTCGTGTGAAGGTCTAGGGCGATGGCCGCCGGCATCAATGCGAGCGCTCCACCCGCCCCGATGCCGCACCGCACCACCGCACCGCAGCAATGGGTCCTCCGGCCGGCCTGAGCCCGCTGCGGGCAGAGTTGCTCCCGATTTCTGGCTCCCTGCAGGTCCGATTTTCTAGGTGAACGGGCAAACGGAATGGCCGAACGCATCAGCCTGAGCGAACTCGCTCGGCGCCTCGGCCGTGCCAA
>Ga0182231_1000143_pt1 | contig 18860 bp, 17 predicted proteins | sample G6R1MG_29_FD_129667 | JGI IMG/M metagenome (GOLD analysis project Ga0182231, IMG submission 129667) | Miscanthus phyllosphere microbial communities from Michigan, USA - G6R2_NF_07NOV2016_LD1 MG | ecosystem: Host-associated > Plants > Phyllosphere > Phylloplane/Leaf | place: USA: Michigan...
AGGCGCGTCTCCTGATCGATCTTGCCGCCATCCTCCAGGATCGCGATCTGGCGGCGCGCCTCGGTCTCGATGGCCTGGCCGATGAAGCGGATCGAGTTGACGTTCTTGATCTCGCAGCGCGTGCCGAGCGGCTCGCCGGGGCGGCGCACGGAGACGTTCACGTCGGCGCGGAGATTCCCCTTCTCCATGTCGCCGTCGCAGGTGCCGAGATAGCGCAGAATCGTGCGCAGCTTCGTCACGTAGGCGCGCGCCTCCTCGGAGGAGCGCAGATCCGGCCGCGACACGATCTCCATCAGGGCGACGCCCGAGCGGTTGAGATCGACGAAGCTCTGGGTCGGGTTCTGATCGTGCAGGGATTTGCCCGCGTCCTGCTCCAGGTGCAGGCGCTCGACGCCCACCGTGATCGTCTCGCCGTCCACGAGATCGACGATCACCTCGCCCTCGCCGACGATGGGGTCCTTGAACTGGGAGATCTGGTAGCCCTGCGGCAGGTCCGGATAGAAGTAGTTCTTCCGGTCGAACACCGAGCGGTGGTTGATCCGGGCCTTCAGCCCGAGCCCCGTGCGGACGGCCTGGGCCACGCACTCCTCGTTGATGACGGGCAGCATGCCGGGCATGGCCGCGTCCACCAGGGAGACGTGGTCGTTGGGCTCGCCCCCGAATTCCGTCGAGGCGCCGGAGAACAGCTTGGAGCGGCTCGTGACCTGGGCGTGGATCTCCATGCCGATCACGACTTCCCAATCGTGCAGGCCGCCCTTGATGAGTTTTTTTGGGTTCACGGCTGCGGTCATGATGGCCCAGGTTCAGCGTTGCGGAGCGCGGGTGAGCGCCGGAAGGGTGGAAGTGCCGGCCGGCGCGGTCAAGCGCGCAGGCGATAGAGCTGATGCGCCAGGAAGCCCAGGGTGCCCCACAGGAAGCCGGCGATCCAGCGGATCGGGAAGAAGGTGGGTCCGTCGTGGCTCACCGGCGCCGGCCAGGGGATGCCGATGGCCGTGACACCCCACGACACCAGCACCGAGACCGAAAAGGCCATCAGCGACACGAGGATGACCTTCACGAACTGATCCGATTTCCAGCCCATGACCAGGGCGATGGTGATCAGAACGGGATCGAACGCGGCCCAGATCCAGTCGTTGAAGACATAAACCGGGACGGTCATCGGATCGCCTTCATGCCCACCACGCGGCCGGCAGCTTCGTGCGCCCGGCCGCCGTCTCGATCACTTGCGCCGCGGCGAACAGGGTCTCCTCGTCGAAGGGCCGGCCGATGAGCTGGAGGCCGAGCGGCAGCCCCTGCGCATCGAGGCCCGCCGGCACCGAGAGGCCCGGGAGCCCCGCCATGTTGACCGTGATGGTGAACACGTCCTGCAGGTACATCTCGACGGGATCGCCCGACCCCTTCTCGCCGAGCCCGAAGGCGGCGGACGGGGTCGCGGGGGTGAGGATCGCGTCGATGCCGGAGGCATAGGCCTCCTCGAAATCGCGCTTGATCAGGGTGCGGATCTTCTGCGCGCGGACGTAGTAGGCGTCGTAATAGCCCGCCGAGAGCACGTAGGTGCCGATCATGATCCGGCGCTTGACCTCGCGGCCGAAGCCCGCCGCGCGGGTGTTTTCGTACATCCCGGCGATGTCCTTGCCGGGGACCCGCAGGCCGTAGCGCACGCCATCGTAGCGGGCCAGATTCGAGGAGGCCTCGGCCGGGGCGACGATGTAGTAGGCCGGGAGCGCGTAGGGGGTGTGCGGCAGGGAGATCTCCCGCACCGTGGCGCCGGCGTCCTTCAGCATCTCGGCGCCGCGATCCCAGAGCGCCTGGATCTCGGCGGACATGCCATCGACGCGGTACTCCTTGGGAATCCCGATGGTGAGGCCCTTCACGCCGCGCGTCACCGCCGCCTCGAAATCGGGAACGGGGAGATCGGCGCAGGTGGTGTCCCGGGAATCCGCCCCCGCCATGGAGCCGAGCAGGATGGCGCAGTCGCGCACGGTCCGGGCGATGGGGCCGGCCTGATCCAGGGACGAAGCGTAGGCGACGGTGCCCCAGCGCGAGCAGCGCCCGTAGGTCGGCTTGATGCCCACCGTGCCGGTGAAGGCGGCGGGCTGACGGATGGAGCCGCCCGTGTCCGTGGCGGTGGCCCCCAGACACAGGTGGGCGGCGACCGCCGCCGCCGAGCCGCCCGACGAGCCGCCCGGCACGAGCTTCGTATCCGAACCGTTCCGGCGCCAGGGCGAGACCGTGTCGCCGTAGGCCGAGGTCTCGTTGGACGAGCCCATGGCGAATTCGTCGAGGTTGAGCTTGCCCAGCATCACGGCGCCGTCGCGCCAGAGGTTGTGGGTCACGGCCGATTCGTAATGCGGCTGGAAGCCTTCGAGGATCTTCGAGCCGGCGGTGGTGGCGACCCCGTGGGTGCAGAACAGGTCCTTGATGCCCAGCGGAATCCCCTCCAGGGGGCGGGCCTCGCCGGCGGCGATCTTCGTGTCGGCGACGTTCGCCATCGTGAGTGCCCGCTCGGGCGTCTCCAGGACGTAGGCGTTGAGGCCGCGCGCCTTCTCCATGGCGGCGAGATGCGCCTTCGTCAGCTCGCCGGCGGAGAAATCCTTGGCCTTCAGGCCGTCGCGGGCGTCGGCCAGGGTGAGTTCGTTCAGGGTGGTCATGGGCGCTCAAGTCCTCGGATGCCCGGGGATCCCGTCGCCGTCGCCGGCGCCGAACGATCCGGCAGGTCTGCGGTTGGGAAGGGGGCGGCGCGGGGGGCTACTCGACCACCTTCGGAACCAGGAAGTAATTGTCCTCGGTCTCGGGGGCGTTGAACACGATGTCGCTCGCATGCCCGCCCTCCGTCACCGTATCCGTGCGCTTCTTCATGGCCATGGGCGCAACCGAGGTCATCGGCTCGATGCCGGTCACGTCCACGGAGCCGAGCTGCTCGACGAAGGCCAGGATCGCGTTGAGTTCGCCCTGGAGGGGCGCGACCTCGTCCTCGCTCACCGCGATGCGCGCCAGATGCGCGATGCGCCTCACCGTCGTTGCGTCGACCGACATGCTGCCTTGAGCCCCCAGGAGGATGCGCCGGGGCCTCGGACGACCGCGACGGAACACGGCCGGGCTATAGCACCCGGCTTCGCGCGCTCGCAACGCCGGGGGCGTCAGGCGATCATGTGGCCGGCGCGGGCGGGCACCTCGACGGAGATGCCGGGCCTGTGGGGATTGCGCTCGGCCTGTTGGACGCCGAAGGCGACCACCTCGACGGCGAGCAGCAGCATCAGCTTGTGCCGGAACGGCATCGTGCGGCGGCCGGCGACGGGGGGATTGGCTCCGGACAGGCTCATGGCACCACTCACGACGTTAACGTCTCGTTAACGATGCTATGGCCGCGCGGTGCCGGCAAGGCCAGGGTGACGTTTGCTTAGGGTTAACGGGCAGGGAGACGAAGGCATGTGGGAAACGGTGTTCGCGCAGGGCGTGGCCGGGCCTGTGACAGGGGAGGCGGAGCTCGCCCGTGCCGAGGCGGAGCTGGGCTTTCCCCTGCCCGTCTCCTACCGGGACTTCTGTCGGCGCTGGGGCGCCGGCCTCGCGGCCGGGCATTTTCGCGTGCTGACCCCCGGCCCCGATCCGGAGACGGATCTCGTCACCGGCGCGGACCTCATCGCCCACAGCATCGGCGCCGTCCTGGCGGATCGCCCCGGACACGGGTTCGAGGTGGAGGGGGACGATCCCACCGTGGTGGAGCGGGCCTGCTTCTTCGGCCGCTCGGAGGCGGGCGAATTCCTGTTCTGGGACGTGGTCCCCGACCGGTCGGAATACGAGATCTGGGTGCTGGGCGCCGACCTCGAATCCGTGCGCTTCGGCGGGGCGGACCTCGGCGACCTCATGCGGCGGGTGCAGGCGCCGGCCGTGCGGGGCATCCTCGGAATGGGTGCCGCCCCCCTGCCCTCGACTTTCGTCGGCGACGATCCCATCCCCACCACGCATTGACGTGGCCCGCATTGCCACGGGCCCACGGATCGATCAGGACCGAACGGATCACCGGAGAGCCACTGACATGACCGAGGCCGAGATCCGCGCCTTCGCGCAGGCGTCGCGGGGCGGGCGCCGCCTCATCGGGATCGATCTGGGCACCAAGACCATCGGCCTCGCCCTGTCGGATGTCGGGCGCCAGATCGCCTCGCCCCTCGAGACCATCCGGCGTGTGAAGTTCACCCCCGACGTCGCCCGCCTGCGCCAGCTCTGCGAGACCCATGGTGTCGGCGGACTCGTCATGGGCCTGCCCCTCAACATGGACGGCAGCGAGGGCCCGCGCGTACAGTCGACGCGCTCCTTCGTGCGCAACCTCAAGCCGCTCCTCGACTTGCCGGTGCTGTTCTGCGACGAGCGCCTGTCCACGGCCGCCGTCACCCGCGCCCTCATCGCCGCCGACGCCTCCCGGGCCAAGCGCGGCGCCGTCGTCGACATGCTGGCCGCCGCCTACATCCTCCAGGGGTGCCTCGATCAGATGCGGGGCGTGCTCGCGGACGAGGCGGCGGACGAGGCGTGAGGTAGGGAGCCGCACGCGAAAGCGGCGGAGCTTTCGCCCCGCCGCCCGTGTCTCGCACCGAATTGAGCCGGTGTCGGCCCGTCCCCGAGGCGCTGCGTGTGCTACGAGGCCAGCATCGCCTGGGATGCGCCGACCAGGGTGAAGATCAGGCCGCCCGCGAAGGCACCGATCATCGCGTAGGAAAAGCCTTTCAACAGCATGGGTGTCGCCTCCGGGCCCCGATCAGCAGCGGTTGCCGCCGGAGGTCTGACCGTACTGCATCACGGGGAAATTCTGCTGGTTGGCATTGCCCTCGGCGGCCGAGCTCATCGGGCAGCCGCCGTAGACCGGCACACGGGACGGAGCGGCGATCGTGCCGGTCGTCTCGACGTCGTAGGGGGTGAACGCCGTGTAGCGCGCAGGGCGCTCGAACGCCATGGCAGACGAGATCGGAGCAACGCCAAGTACGAGAGCGGTGGCGATGGCGGCGATACGGGTCTTCATTGTGATACTCGTTTTCCTCTGCAGGTCGAACCGACGAACCGGTTCGTTTCTCTCTGTCTGATCTACAGATGGGGAGCCCGAGCGCGGCGCGACGTGTCGAAGCGCACGCAACCCTTTCGAACCGGCCGAAGCGTTGTTCGGGGGCGTCCGACGAGAACCGGATTCCCCTGCGCGGGCCCATGGTCTAGCGAGCGCTCGGGTCTCTCGCAGAACGTCCGCCGCGCTGTCGTGCTCGGGCCGACAACCGGCGGCGACGGGGAGTCTTGTGAAGTACTCTACGCGTGGGCCTGCGGGGATTGAGCCAAGCATGTTCGAGCGGGACGGAAAACGAGTCAGGCGGGCGGGAGGCGTCCGGGCGGCCTGCGGCGGGCTGCTGCTCCTCGCGACGGGATCGGCGGCCCCGGCGCAGGCGCCCGATCCGCGCCTCCTGCCCGCGCATCCGGGCTACGCGCGCAACGCCGCCTGCGCCCCGGTGCGGATCGCCATGCCGCCCGCCACCCACCGGCTCCCCGGTGGCGCCCCGATCTCGCCGAGACCCGCCGAGATCCCCGTCGGACAGGGCGACAGCGCCATCTGCTTTGCCTACGCCACCGCCGACATGATCTCCCAGCGCGTCGGCCGGGCCGTCTCGCCGCTCGATGTCGCGGGCAAGTTCTACTTCGCCGATCCCGCCCGGCTCGAACGCCTGTCCAATCCGGTGCTGCGGGCCCATCTCAGGGCGCATCCGAATCACGCGGCCGACATCGCCTGGAGCCGGAACGCGGCCGACATCAATCCCATCGGCAATCCGGATCGGCAGCCCTATTTCGACAAGCTGGAGGGGGGCGAGGAGGATGCCGCCGCCCTCCTCTACAACCTCGACGGCCTGTGCGAGGAGCGCGACCTGCCCTCGCACGAGGGCTACGCGCATTTCACCCCCACCTACGCGGCCCTGCGCTTCAGCGCCCCCGTTCGCGCGCGGAACCAGTGTTTCCGCCGCATCGGCGCGACGGTCGGCAAGCTCCGCTCGCACCGGGCGGACGCCTTCAACGACGCGTGGCTGAAGCGGGTCGAGACCCTGTGCCGGCGCCGGCCCCTGCCCGTACCCCTGCTGCCGGTCTCGACGCGGGTCGCGGCCAACCAGCTCGACTTCATGGCGATGCTGGAGGCGGGCCGGCCGCCCGCGCGGCGGGACATCACCCGCCTCCTCGCGCGGGTGGATTACGCCCTCGACCACGGCCGGGCGCCGACCATCGGCTACAGCTGGTACATCCTGCAGGACCGCGATCCGAAGGATCCGGATCTCGCCGCCGACCATTCCAGCGCCGTCATCGGCCGGCGCCGGGCGGCGGGCCGGTGCCAGTATCTGGTCCAGGACAACACCGGCGAGTATTGCGCCCGGATGCGGCCGGACATCGCCCGGCGCTGCGACAACGGCCGGGTCTGGCTGCGGGAGGACGAGCTGCGGCGCACCCTCTACAGCGTGATCTATCTGCGGTGAGGGGCCTCACCCCACCAGGGACACCGCCCCACTCCCGTGCCGCTCGATGCGCCCGTCGAGCTCGAGCTCGAGGAGCGTGGTCTGCACCACCCGCACGCTGAGGCCCGCGGCCCGGGCGAGGTCGTCGGTGCCGATGGGGGTCGGGCTGAGGAGTCCGATGAGGCGGGCGCGGTCGTCCGTGGGTTCGGGCGGGTCGAGGGACTCGAGCGGCATCGGCAGTACGATCCCGTCGACGTCGAGTTCGTCCCAGAAGATCGGCGCGTCGGCGAGATCGGGCCGGTCGAGGGCGAGGGGCTCCGCACCATAGGCCTCCCGCTCGACCAGGGGGGCGACCGCTTCGAGGACGTGGGCGGCATCCGCCACCAGGGTGGCGCCCTGGCGGATGAGGTCGTTGGTGCCCTCGGCGCGCGGGTCGAGGGGCGAGCCCGGCACGGCGAAGACCTCGCGGCCCTGCTCCAGGGCGAAGCGCGCGGTGATGAGGGAGCCGGAGCGGCGCGCCGCCTCGACCACGACGGTGCCGAGGCCGAGGCCCGAGATGATGCGGTTGCGCCTCGGGAAATCGCGACCTCGCGGTTCCCAGCCCATGGGCATCTCGGCCACCACCGCCCCACCCGCCTCCAGGATCGACTCGACGAGGGCGGCGTGGTTGGCCGGATAGATCCGGTCGTGGCCGCCCGCCAGCACCGCCACGGTGCCGGAGACGAGGGCGGCCTTGTGGGCGCGGGCGTCGATGCCGCGCGCCAGCCCCGAGACCACCACGAGGCCGGCCGCGCCGAGATCCCGGGCGAGGCGCTCGGTGACGCTCAAGCCCGCGGCCGAGGCGTTGCGCGAGCCGACGATGGCCACCGCCGGCCGGTTCAGGATGGTCGGGTCCCCCCGCACGGCGAGAAGCGGCGGCGCGGAATCCGCCGCCTGGAGGAGTTTTGGATAATCGGCCTCGCCGAGCGCCACGAGGCGGGCGCCGATGCGGGCGGCGGCGGCGAGTTCGGCCTGCGCCTCGGCCCGGGTCGGCGGCATGACCCGTCTTCCCGCGCGGCCGGTGAGGCTCGGCAGGGCTTCGAGGGCCGCCCCGGCGCCGCCGAAGCGGTTGATCAGGGTGCGGAAGGTGCGCGGGCCGATGCCCTCGGAGCGGATGAGGCGGAGCCAGTCGAGGCGCTGGGCATCGTTGAGTTGCATCGCCCTGCCCCATCACGGTCGGGCGGCGTCGGTCTTCCTCAGCCCTTCTGCCCGATGCGCCCCTCGGTGCCGGCGAGGAGCCGGCGGATGTTGGGCGCGTGCTTCCACCATAGCAGGGCCGCGAGCAGGAGGAAGAGCCATGCAACCCCCGGCTGTCCCAGGGCCCACAGAACGACGGGTGTCGCCGCCGAGGCGGCCAGGGCCGCCAGCGACGAATACCGCAGGCCGAAGGCGAGGCCGAGCCAGATCGCCGCGAAGGCGGCGAGCCCCACGGGGCTCAGCGCCAGGAGCACGCCGAGGAAGGTCGCCACCCCCTTGCCGCCCTTGAACCCGAGCCAGACCGGAAAGAGGTGGCCGAGGAAGGCGCCGAGCCCCGCCGCCAGGGCCGGCTCCAGGTTGAAGCGGAGGGCGATGAGCACGGCCGCCGTGCCCTTGAGGGCGTCCCCCAGGAGGGTGGCGGCCGCCAGGCCCTTGCGGCCCGTGCGCAGGACGTTGGTGGCGCCGATGTTGCCGGAACCGATGGCGCGCACGTCGCCCAGCCCAGCCAGGCGGGTGAAGATCAGGCCGAAGGGAATCGAGCCGAGGGCGTAGCCCCCGGCGAGACTCGCCAGCAGCATCGGCACGGAGGCGGCCTCGGCGGGGGTCACGCGAAGCCTCCGTCCCGGAACACGACGCGTCCGCCGACGAGGGTGAGCACGGCCGCTCCCTGCAGGCGGGCCTCGTCGAACGGCGAGTTCTTGGAGCGCGACTTCAGTCGGCGCTTGTCGAGGATGTAGGGCACGTCCGGATCGATGAGCACGAGGTCGGCCGGCGCGCCCACGGCGAGGCGCCCGGCCTCGCGGCCGAGGATTCTTGCCGGATGCGCGGTCAGGGCGGCGAGCAGGCGCGGCAGGGCGATGTCCCCCGTGTGGACGAGGCGAAGGGCCGCCCCCAGCAGGGTCTCGATGCCGAGCGCCCCGTCGGCGGCCTCGGCGAACGGCAGGCGCTTGGTCTCGACGTCCTGCGGGTTGTGGTCGGACACGATTACGTCGACCACGCCCTCGTTCAGGGCCGCCACCAGGGCGAGGCGGTCGGCCTCGTGCCGCAGGGGCGGCGAGAGCCGGCAGAAGGTGCGGTAATGGCCGATATCGCCCTCGTTGAGAACGAGGTTGTTCACCGACGCCCCGCAGGTGACGGGCAGGCCGTCCTGCTTGGCCCGCCGCACGATCTCGATGGAATCGGCGGTTGAGATCATCGCCGCGTGATAGCGGGCGCCCGTGAGGCGCACGAGGCGGATGTCGCGCTCCAGCATCACCGTCTCGGCCTCGCGCGGGATGCCGACGAGCCCGAGCCGCGAGGCCATCTCGCCCTCGTTCATCACGCCCTCGCCGACGAGGTCGGGCTCCTCGACGTGCTGCATGATCAGCGCGTCGAAGTCCCGGGCGTAGGTGAGGGCCCGGCGCAGGACCTGGGCGTTGGTGACGGCCTTGAGGCCGTCGGTGAACGCGACCGCCCCGGCCTCCTGCAGCAGGCCGAATTCCGTCATCTCGCGCCCTGCCAACCCCTTGGTGATGGCGGCGGCGGGCAGGACGGTGACGCAGGCGGTGTCGCGGGCCCGGCGCAGGACGAAATCGACGATGGGCGGCCCGTCGATGACCGGGTTGGTGTCGGGCATGCAGACCAGGGTGGTGACGCCGCCGGCCGCCGCCGCCGCGCTGGCGGAGGCCAGGGTCTCGCGGTGCTCGGCCCCCGGCTCGCCCACGAAGGCGCGCATGTCGATGAGGCCGGGGGCGAGCACGTGCCCGGCGCAGTCGACGACATCGGCCCCCTCGGGGGCGGCCGGGGCGGCGCCCCAGACGACATCACTGATGCGCCCGTCGCGTACGAGGACATGACCCGGCGCCTGCCGGCCGGTGGCCGGATCGCACAGGGTGGCGTTGGTGAGGAGCAGGGGGGGCATGATCAAGCCGCTATCCCTTCGGCCAAACCAAGGCGGGCGTGCGCAGGGTCCGCGTAGGGGACACCGTCAAAATAGACTCGAAGCACGATCAACCTGCCAAGCGCTCAAGTTCGGGGACTTGGACGACGATGACGGCATGTCCGGACGACAACGCCTTCTGCACGTCCGTATCGCTTCGAAGATCTTCGATGGACCGCGAAAGTGGGAGTGTCTCGTTGTCGGCTCGGGCATCTTCGATCCAAAGCCGCAAGGCCTCCGGCGCGCGATCGAGTGCGATATCCGCCGTCTCGCCCGCCGTGCCGCAGCCAGGCAGGTCGGGAAACCAAATTCCCCACAAGGACCCAGGGTCCTTCTCGAGGATGCCGAGATATCGGATCATCGCCCCATCCCTCTAGACGAGCCAGCCAGCCGAGCGGGCGATGTTTCGGGCCGTGCCGAGCGGCAGGTCACCCCGGCCACGCGGTACGGGAATTCGCCCCGGCTTCTGCGGATGTTTGTAGACGTCGTGATCCCCGGTCGCCACCCGGACCATCCAGCCGTCGCCCTCCAGGCGTTTGCGAATAGCACGAATGTCCGGATCGAAGGTGCGTGGCGGCATCGGGGCAGCCGTTCACACGTTCGGCAGGTGCGTCGCGAGGGCTTCGAGCACCGCCATCCGCACGGCCACCCCCATCTCGACCTGCTCGCGGATGAGGGATTGAGCCCCATCCGCGACCTCCGAGGAGATCTCGACGCCGCGATTCATGGGGCCGGGGTGCATCACCAGGGCGTCGGGAGCGGCGAGCGCCAGCTTGTCGCCGTCGAGGCCGAAGTACCGAAAATACTCCTTCACGCTCGGCACGAAGGAGCCGTTCATGCGCTCGCGCTGGAGGCGCAGCATCATGACGATGTCGGCGCCCGCCAGCCCCTTCTTCATGTCCGTGAACACCGCGACGCCGAATCGGTCGAGGCCCGTGGGCAGCAGGGTCGAGGGGCCGATCACCCGCACCCGGGCACCCAGCGCCTGCAGCAGGACGATGTTGGAGCGCGCCACGCGGCTGTGGAGGACGTCACCGCAGATGGCGACCGTGAGACCCTCGATCCGGCCCTTGTTGCGGCGGATGGTGAGCGCATCGAGGAGCGCCTGGGTCGGGTGCTCGTGGGCGCCGTCCCCGGCATTGACCACGGCGCAGTCGACCTTGCGGGCGAGGAGATGAACGGCGCCGGCCGCATGGTGGCGCACGACGATGATGTCGGGGCGCATGGCGTTGAGGGTGGCGGCGGTGTCGATGAGGGTCTCGCCCTTCTTCACCGAGGAGGAAGCCACCGACATATTCATGACGTCGGCGCCCAGCCGCTTGCCGGCGAGCTCGAACGAGGCCTGCGTGCGGGTGGAGGGCTCGAAGAACAGGTTGATCTGCGTGCGCCCCCGCAGGGTGGTGCGCTTCTTCTCCACCTGCCGGGACAGGGAAACGGCGGCATCCGCCCGCTCCAGCAGGGCCTCGATGTCGGGGCGCGACAGACCCTCGATGCCGAGGAGGTGGCGGTGGGGGAAGCCGGGCGGAGTCGGGGCGCTGCTCATCACGGGGCCCAGCGCTACAGCGAGGGCGCGGCGCCCGCAAGACGAAGGTCGTTCGGGGGACGGCGGCGGCGCCGGCAATGTGTCCCCATTTGACATCGCCCGAGGGTTAACCCACTTCATGCCCCGCAAAAGGCCCTAGCTCCGGCGGGTGGCCCGCCTTGCCGCAGACGTCCGAGCGCGCCCCCGCACGCAACCGAACGTTGTCGAACCAAGGCCCTCACGAGAGGCTCGGATTCCCTCCATGAAAGTCGTCGTCGTCGAGTCGCCGGCCAAGGCCAAGACGATCAACAAGTACCTCGGCCGCGACTACGAGGTGCTCGCCTCGTTCGGCCACATCCGCGACCTGCCGGCCAAGGACGGCTCCGTCGATCCTGAGGCCGACTTCCACATGCTGTGGGAACTCGACGACCGGGGTTCGAAGCGCGTCTCGGACATCGTCAAGGCGCTGAAAGGCGCCGACGGCCTGATCCTCGCGACCGATCCGGACCGCGAGGGCGAGGCCATTTCCTGGCACGTGGTCGAGGCGCTCAACGCCCGGCGCGCCCTCAAGGGCATGCCCGTGGAGCGGGTGACCTTCAACGCCATCACCAAGGCGGCGGTGGACACCGCCATGCGCAACCCGCGCCAGATCGACCAGGCCCTCGTCGACGCCTACCTGGCCCGCCGCGCGCTGGACTATCTCGTGGGCTTCAACCTCTCGCCGGTGCTGTGGCGCAAGCTCCCCGGCGCCCGTTCGGCCGGCCGTGTCCAGTCCGTGGCCCTGCGCCTCGTCTGCGAGCGCGAGCGCGAGATCGAGGTGTTCAAACCGCGCGAGTACTGGTCCCTCGTCGCGACCCTCGTGACCGACGCCGGCGCCGTGTTCGAGGCCCGGCTCACGGGCGCGGACGGCAAGCGGATCCAGCGCCTCGACGTCGGCACGGGCGAGGAGGCGGCGGCGTTCAAGCGCGACCTCGAACTCGCGACGTTTTCCGTCGGCAGCGTCGAAGCCAAGCCGGCCAAGCGCCACCCCGCTCCGCCCTTCACCACCTCGACCCTGCAGCAGGAGGCCTCGCGCAAGCTCGGAATGGCCCCGGCCCAGACCATGCGGGCGGCCCAGAAGCTGTACGAGGGCGTCGAGATCGGCGGCGACACGGTCGGCCTCATCACCTACATGCGGACGGACGGCGTCGACATGGCGCCGGAAGCCATCGCCGACGCGCGCCGGGTCATCGCCAAGGAATACGGCGAGCGCTATCTGCCCGGTGCCCCGCGGAAATACAGCACCAAGGCCAAGAACGCGCAGGAGGCCCACGAGGCCGTGCGCCCCACCGACATGAGCCGGCTCCCCAAGACCGTGGCCCGCACGGTGGATGCCGAACAGGCGAAACTCTACGAACTCATCTGGACCCGCACGGTGGCGAGCCAGATGGAATCGGCCGAGCTGGAGCGCACCACGGTGGACATCGTGGCCGCCGTCGGCCCGCGCAAACTCGACCTGCGGGCGACGGGCCAGGTGGTGAAGTTCGACGGCTTCCTCACCCTCTATCAGGAGGGCAAGGACGACGAGGAGGACGAGGACGGCAAGCGCCTGCCGCCGATGAAGGCCGGCGATCCCCTGAAGCGCGAGCGCATCGCCTCGACCCAGCACTTCACCGAGCCGCCGCCGCGCTATTCCGAGGCCAGCCTCGTCAAGCGCATGGAGGAACTCGGCATCGGCCGGCCCTCGACCTACGCGGCGATCCTGCAGACCCTGCGCGACCGCGAATACGTGAAGATCGAGAAGAAGCGGCTGGTGGCCGAGGACAAGGGCCGCCTCGTCACCGGCTTCCTCGAGAGCTTCTTCAAGCGCTACGTCGAGTACGACTTCACCGCCGATCTGGAGGGCCAGCTCGACCGGGTGTCGAATGCCGAGATCGACTGGCGCGAGGTTCTGCGCGATTTCTGGCGCGACTTCTCCACGGCCATCGCGGGCACCAAGGAGCTGCGCGTCACGGAGGTGCTCGACGCGCTCAACGAGCTTCTGGGCGCCCACATCTTCCCCGAGAAGGCCGACGGCTCGAACCCGCGCACCTGCCCGACCTGTGGGGCGGGTCAGCTCTCGCTCAAGCTCGGCAAGTTCGGCGCCTTCGTCGGCTGCTCGAACTACCCCGAGTGCAAGTACACCCGTCAGCTCGCCGCGAACGGCGTCGAGGGCGACGGCGACGGCTCGTCGGAGAACGGCGGCCAGCCCGGCACACGGGTACTCGGCACGGATCCGGTCTCGGGCATGGCCGTGACCCTGCGCGACGGCCGCTTCGGCCCGTTCGTTCAGCTCGGCGAGGCCTCCCCCGACAAGGAGGCCCCCAAGCCCAAGCGTTCGTCGATCCCGAAGGGCCTCAGCCCCTCGGCCGTGGACCTGGAAAAGGCCCTCAAGCTCCTGTCCCTGCCGCGCGAGGTCGCCAAGCACCCCGAGACCGGCGAGCCGATCCTGGCCAATCTCGGCCGGTTCGGGCCTTACGTGCAGCACGGCAAGATGTACGCGAATCTCGGCCGCGACGACGACGTGCTGGAGATCGGCGCCAACCGGGCCATCGACATCATCGTGGCCAAGGAGCAGGGCGGCGGCCGGCGCGGCCCCGCCGCCGATCCGGGCCGTGCGCTCGGCACCCACCCCGAGACGGGCAAACCCATCGTGGTGAAATCGGGCAAGTACGGCCCCTACGTCACCGACGGCACCACCAACGCGACGTTGCCGAAGACCATGGCGGCGGAGGACATCGACCTCCCCCAGGCCCTGGAGCTCATCGCCGCCCGCGAGGCGGCCGGGGGATCGAAGAAGCGCGCCCCGGTCCGCAAGACGGCGGCGAAGTCGACCGCCGCCAAAAAGGCACCGGCCAAGAAGGCGGCCGCGAAGAAGACGGATGACGATGCAGCCGATGCGCCGGTGAAGAAGACCGCCGCGCGCAAGGCCCCCGCGAAGAAAGCCGACGCCGAAGCCCCGGCCAAGAAGCCCGCCGCCCCGCGCAAGGCGGCGGCCAAGAAAGCCTGATCCGGGTTTTCGAAGGGATCATCCCTTCGGCGGGTGTCGGGCAGAGGCCGACATCTTCCCAGGGCTCTGCCCTGGGGACCCGCGAAGGGCTCGGCCCTTCGAGACCCGGACTTCAGATATCCAGCTCCGCGCCGTCGGCGAAGGCGGCGCGCTCGGAGATGAAGGCGAAGCGGGCCTCGGGCTTGTTGCCCATGAGGCGCTCCACGGCGTCGCCCGTGGAGACGCGGGCCTCCTCCACCACCTCGACGCGCAGGAGCGTGCGCTTCTTCGGGTCCATGGTGGTCTCCTTCAGTTGCGCCGGCATCATCTCGCCCAGGCCCTTGAAGCGGCCGATCTCGACCTTGGCACCCTTGAACACGGTCTTGATCACCCGCTCCCGGTCGGCATCGTCGCGGGCATAGGCCGTCTTGGCGCCGTGGGTCAGGCGGTAGAGGGGGGGAATCGCGAGATAGAGGTGCCCCCGGTCGATGAGTTTCGGCATCTGCCGGTAGAAGAAGGTGATGAGGAGCGAGGCGATGTGGGCGCCGTCGACGTCGGCGTCGGTCATGATGATGACCTTCTCGTAGCGAAGGTCTTCCAGGCGGAACGCGTTGCCGGTGCCGCAGCCGAGCGCCTGGGTCAGGTCCGAGATGAGCTGGTTGGCCCCGAGCTTGTCGCGGCTGGCGGACGCCACGTTGAGGATCTTGCCGCGCAAGGGGAGGATCGCCTGGCTGGCGCGGTCGCGCGCCTGCTTGGCCGACCCGCCCGCCGAATCGCCCTCGACGATGAAGATCTCGGAGCCCGCCATGCCGGCCTTCGAGCAGTCGGCGAGCTTGCCCGGCAGCCGCAGCTTGCGGGTGGCGGATTTGCGCGCGACCTCCTTCTCCTGGCGGCGGCGCAGGCGCTCCTCCGCCCGGTCGATCACCCAGTCGAGGAGCTTGTTGGCCTGGGCCGGCGAGGCGGCGAGCCAGTGGTCGAATGCGTCGCGGATCGCCGTCTCGACGATACGGGAGGCTTCCACCGTGGCGAGCTTGTCTTTCGTCTGCCCCTGGAATTCGGGCTCGCGGATGAACACCGACAGCATGGAGGCGCAGGTCGCCATGACGTCGTCGGTGGTCACCGCCGTCATGCGTTTGGCTTGATTCACCCGCTCGGCGTGCTCGCGCAGGGCCCGCAGGAGGGCGACGCGCAGGCCGCTCTCGTGGGTGCCGCCCTCGGCGGTGGGAATGGTGTTGCAGTAGGACGCCGAGACACCGTCGTCGACCACCATCCAGGCCACCGCCCATTCGAGCGACCCGTGGCCGCCCGGCTTGGTGATCTTGCCCGAAAAGATCGCGTCGGTGACGAGCTCCTTGCCCTCGAGATCGCGGGCGAGATAGTCGCGCAGGCCGCCGGGGAAGCGGTGCACGGTCTCGGCTGGCACGTCGTCGATTCCCTCCAGCAGGGCCGGCGCGCAGCGCCAGCGGATCTCGACGCCGCCGAACAGGTAGGCCTTGGAGCGCGCCATCCGGAACAGGCGGCGGGGATCGAATTTCAGCGCCCCGAAGATCTGGGCGTCGGGGTGGAAGCGCACCCGCGTGCCGCGCCGGTTCTGCACCCGGCCGACCGTCTCCAGCGGCCCCTGCACGTGACCCCGCGAAAAGGTCTGGCGGTAGAGGGTCTGGCCGCGCGCGACCTCGACCTCGAGTTCGTCCGACAGGGCGTTGACCACGGAGATGCCCACCCCGTGCAGGCCTCCGCTCGTCTCGTAGACCTTGGAATCGAACTTACCGCCCGCGTGCAGGACGGTCATGATGACCTCCAGGGCGGACTTCGTCGGGTATTTCGGGTGCGGGTCCACGGGAATGCCGCGCCCGTTGTCGGTCACCACGAGGTGGCCGCTCTCCTCCAGTTCCACCTCGATGAAGCTGGCGTGGCCCGCCACCGCCTCGTCCATGGAATTGTCGATCACCTCTGCGAAGAGGTGGTGGAGCGCACGCTCGTCGGTGCCGCCGATATACATGCCGGGGCGGCGGCGCACGGGCTCCAGCCCCTCCAGCACCTCGATGGCGGAGGCGTCGTAGCCGGCTTCCGCCGAAGTGACCGAGGGAGGGATGGGCGCGAGCGGCGTCACGGCGGCCTCGAGCTTGCGCCGCTCGGCAGGCTTCTGCGCCGGCGTCTTGCCGCCGACGAAAAGGTCGCGCGCGGGGTCGCTCACCGGAGCCCCCCCGGAGGGTGGCACGGCCGCGGGCTTCGCGGGCCGGAGCGCAGAGGGAGACCGTGCAGCATTCGCCTTCATTCTCCGACCATATCGGAACAAACCGGAAACAGAAAGGGGTCTCCGCCCTTCCGGGACAGGGGTAGGGTCCCCTGCCCCGTGGGGCGAACCAATCCCATTGCATGGGCCGGCTTGGTTAAGAAGGGCTGACGGTCCCGGCGGGCCTTTTCAGTCTCGATCAGGTGCCGACGCGGCCACCCCCGTGTTTCGTGATCGCGACCACGGCCGGGCGGGGCGGCAGGGCCGGGTCGAAATCCGGCCAGCGGGTGGACGGGGCCTCGAAGGTGGCGGGCGCGGCCTTCGGGTCATCCTCGTCGGCCTCGCCCGGATGCTGGACGGCGACGAAGAAGGTGGTGTCGTCGGGGGTGAAGTAGGGCCCGCACATCTCGGCCCCGCACGGCACCCGGAAGAAGTGCTTGCCCGTGCCGCGCCCCGGCCCGTCCGTCTCCATGGCCCAGATGCCGTCGGCCCGGCCCGTGCGCGAGGCCGAGTTGCCGTCGGTGGCGACCCAGAGGCGCCCCTGCCCGTCGACGGCGCAATTGTCCGGCATGCCGAACCAGCCGTCCCTGGTGGTGGCCGACGAGAAGGTGGCGCCGACGGCCGCGATGGCGGGATCACCGCACCGGACCAGGATCTCCCAGGCGAAGCCCGTCGCCGCGTGGTCGCCGTCGTCGGGGGTCAATTCGACGATGTGACCGAAGCGGTTGTCGGCGCGGGGGTTCGCGGCGTCGGTCTGATCCGGCTTTCGCTTCCCGTTGTTGGTCAGCATCACGTAGACCTTGCCGGTCTTCGGGTTGGCCTCGACGTCCTCGGGGCGGTCCATCTTGGTGGCGCCCAGACGATCGGCGGCCAGCCGCGCGCCGATGAGCACGTCGGCCTGATCGCGGAAGCCGTTCTCCGGCGTCAGCGGCCCCTGCCCGAACACCAGGGGCATCCAGGCGCCGCGCCCGTCGGCGTCGAACCGGGCGACGTGGAGGGTGCCGGAATCGAGCAGATCGCGGTCGCCGCTGTCGGCACGCCCCTGCGTGACGAACTTGTAGACGTAATCGAACCGCTCGTCGTCGCCCTGGTAGACGACGTATTGCCCGCTCCGGGCGACGATGCCGGCCGCGCCCTCGTGCTTGAACCGGCCCATGGCGGTGCGCTTCTTCGGGACGGAGGCCGGGTCGAACGGATCGATCTCCACCACCCAGCCGAAGCGGTTGGGCTCGCGGGGGGACTTGGCCAGATCGAAGCGGTCGTGGAACCGGCCCCAGGCATAGGCGGCGTTCGGCAGGTTGAAGCGCCTGTGGTTGGCGGCCTCGGCCGAGTCCTTCGGGAGGTCGCCGGAGAAGTAGTAGTTGATGTTCTCCTCGCAGGTGAGCCAGGTGCCCCACGGGGTCGTGCCGCCGGCGCAGTTGTTGATCATGCCCTGCACCGCCCGTCCCGTGGGGTCGGCCTCCGTCTTCAGGCGCTCGGAACCGGCGGCGGGGCCGGTGAGCGCCATCGGGGTCCCGGCGGTGATGCGGCGGGCGTATTTGGAATCCGGCACGACGGCCCACTTCCCGTCCGTGCGCCGGATCTCCAGGACCGAGCCGCCATGGGCCGCCATCTCGATCTCGACGAGGTCCCGCGTCATGCCGGCGAAGGCCACGCCCTTGACGTCCTGGCGCCCGAGCCCCGGGAACATGAGTTCCTCGTTGGTGTATTCGTGGTTGACCACCAGGAGCCCGTGGCCGGCCGGATCGGCTGCGCCCGGCATGGGAAAGTAGCCGACGAAGTCGTTGTTGTAGCCGAATTGCTGGCGTTGCGCGGCGGCCGACTGGTTGTGCGGATCGAAGGCCGGGGCTCCGGGCAGGACGGGATCGCCCCAGCGGATGAGGATATGGGCGTCGTGCCCCGCCGCCACATGATGATGCGTGTCCGAGCCGGCCTCGATTTCCGCGAAGGGAAAGCGCGCCGGGGCCGCCTCCTGTCCCCGCGCCGCCCGGACCTCTCCGGCGGCGAGCGCACGCGGCGTCACCACGGCGGCGATGGCACCGACTCCGAGGAGTCCGCGCAGGAGGTCGCGCCGGTCGAAGCGCGCGGCGACGACGTCGCCGAAGGTGGCGTTGGGGCTGGCGTTGGAGCCGGCATCCTCGGCGGCCTCGGCCGCCTGCGAGCGGGTTCGCGTCGGCTGCGTCATCTATCGGCTCCATCGCGGGTGGGAGAAACCGCCCTGTAGCCGCCTCCCATGGCACGCGCGTGACGGGCACGCCCACCATGGCGGTCACGCTCCGGAACGCGAAGAAGCCCGGCCTCGCGGCCGGGCTTCCTGCAGTGCGGTCGGGCCGGTGGCGCCCGGGTGAGGGCGCCGGTCCGGGTCCTAGTACGAGCCGAACTTGTAGTTCAGGCCGGCGCGGACGACGGCGAACTCGGTGTCGCGGACCTGACGGCCACCGCTGGCCAGGACGACGCCGGGGCTGTTGGTG
>Ga0182231_1000147_pt1 | contig 18302 bp, 19 predicted proteins | sample G6R1MG_29_FD_129667 | JGI IMG/M metagenome (GOLD analysis project Ga0182231, IMG submission 129667) | Miscanthus phyllosphere microbial communities from Michigan, USA - G6R2_NF_07NOV2016_LD1 MG | ecosystem: Host-associated > Plants > Phyllosphere > Phylloplane/Leaf | place: USA: Michigan...
CGGCGCACGTTCTTGACCATGTTCTGATGCTCCTTCACGCGGCGCTGCTGCGGGCGGAGGATCAGGAAGTACATGATGACGAAGATGAGGACGAACGGCACCACCTGCAAGGCGATGTCCGCTCCGCCAGCGGCCGCGGCGGCCCCTTGCGCGAAGGCGGGGGTGATCAAGCGCGTGACTCCTCAAGGATACGGCCCCGACCCCCTCGGACGAGGGGCGTGCGGGCCTGTCGAAAAAGCGCGCGGACTATAGCCACGGCCTAAGTGAAAGCAACGGCGTGGGCCTGGGGCGAAACGGAGCGTGGCGCAAGCCCCCTCCCCCCGGGAGCCCGATCTTTCGGTCGATTTGTCGTGGCGGCGAGCCGCGACGGGGGCCTGTCTCCTGGAAGGAGAGGGCTGGGGTGAGGTGTGGTCGATTTCCGGATAAGGCACACACCTCACCCTGTCCCTCTCCTTCCAGGAGAGGGGACTCCGCGCCACATGCCGGCGGCGATCCGACCGCGCCCACGGCTCAAGAGGACGCCCCCCATGTCCCATCCGCCCGCCGACCCCGCGCTCCTCTCCGTGCTGGAGCGCATCGCCGCCGCCCTGGAGCGGGCAGCCCCCCCGGCCCGCCCGGCGGTGGACGTGACGGGGGCGGACGCCTTCCTGTGGGGGCCCGAGCGCCGGCTGATCCCGGTGCCGCGCGTCAACCGCGTCGAGATCGGCCTGCTCACGGGCATCGACCGGGCCCGCGACACGCTGGCCGAGAACACGCAGCGCTTCGCCGCCGGCCTGCCGGCCAACAACGCCCTGCTGTGGGGCGCGCGCGGCATGGGCAAGTCGTCCCTGGTGAAGGCCGTGCACGCCGGCATCAACGCCGGCCGGGGCGACGCCCTCCCCCTCAAGCTCGTGGAGATCCACCGCGAGGACATCGAGGCCCTGCCCGACCTCATGGCGACCCTGCGGGGCGACCGGCACCGCTGGATCGTGTTCTGCGACGACCTGTCGTTCGACGGGGACGACACCTCGTACAAGTCCCTGAAGACGGCGCTCGACGGCGGCATCGAGGGGCGCCCCGAGAACGTTCTGTTCTACGCCACCTCCAACCGCCGGCATCTGCTGGCCCGCGACATGGTCGAGAACGAGCGCTCCACGGCCATCAACCCCGGCGAGGCCGTGGAGGAGAAGGTGTCCCTGTCCGACCGCTTCGGCCTGTGGCTCGGCTTCCACAAGTGCTCCCAGGACGAATACCTCGCCATGGTCCGCGCCTACGTGGCCCACCACGATCTGACCGCCGACCCCGACACCGTGCGGGCCGAGGCGCTGGAATGGGCCACCACCCGGGGCTCGCGCTCGGGCCGCACGGCGTTCCAGTACATCCAGGATCTCGCCGGGCGGCTGGGGCAGCGGCTGGCGTGAACGGCCCTCGCACGAAACCATCCTGAAAAGGCCGGGACAGCCGACAGAATATCCCAAAAAGTTATCTTATGACGAGGCCGGATCTTTCTGCGCGTGCATGAATAGGCGCGTTGGACAGCAGACCAACGCCATCATGCACAGCCTTCATTGACGCATTTTCCCTGATCCCACCTTCGCCTCGCGGTCCTCGGACTTGCGAGGTGCTTTGATACGGTCGCGGCGGCGACGCGGGGGCTCGGCCAGGAAAGGCAGCGCCCCGGCCGGGGACACGGCCTCCCGCCCGCGACACCACTCCGCGAGGGCCCCGCGCCCGCGCGACGGCACCGGTCGTCACGGTCCCGTCGTGACCCTGTCCGCCACCTTCCGGAGGTCGAGGGATGTCCGAGACCGCGCAATCCCGTGCCGGGATTCTCTCAGAAACGCCCCCGCCGACCTATCGGGTGATCCTGCTGGCCGGGTGCGGAACGGTTCACGGCGTCATGCCGCTCGCCGCGGACGACGACGAGCAGGCGAGGCACCGGGCGCGAAGGCTGGTCGACGGCCACGCCGTCGAGCTCTGGGACGGGCTGCGCTTCATCGACCATTTCCCACCCCTCGCGTGAGGAGCGCACCCATGTTTCAGGCTCCCCTGCCCCGACCCGCCCCGTCCGAGGATCGCGGCGCATCCCTGCGGGTGACGGTCGAAGCCACGGGCGAGACGCCCGGCGGATGGGCGTGGGCGATCCACCTCGGCGCCGATCGGACCCTCATCGCGCGGTCCCGCGCCCTCTATCGCAGCGAGCGGGACGCCCGGGAGGCGGGCGGCGGGGCGGCGGCGGCCGTGCGGCGCAATCTCCAGCTCCGGGCCGCCCGGGTGGCGGCCGGGCGGCCGGGGGCGACGTTCTGGACGGCCTGACGCGGCGGCGAACGAACACAGGAGCGAGGAATGCGAGTCATGCAGCGGGTCATCACGTGCCGTTACCTCGACGAACTCATCGCCCTCCTCGACGAGGAGCGCGAGACCCGCGCCTGCTCCCGCCGCCCCGCCCTGGCCTCGGCCCTCGACACCCTGCGGAAGGAGGCGTTTCACGGCGGGGCCAGCGACCGCACCGTCGGGTTGATCCAGGCGGCGGAGGTCGTCCTGGCCCTGCGCGAGAGGCCCGTCGGCTCCGGCGCCCTGCAATAGGGCCGGCCGGGGGCGGGCCGGACGGCGCACGGCCCCCGTTCGTAAAACGCGCGCCGCGACGGTACGGTATGGTGCGCAGCGTCGATGTTCCGGACACGTGACGGCCAACCATGCACCACACACTCTCGCAGAAGCTCGAAGGCTACGAGGCCTTGACCGACGAGGACCGGCTGGCGCTGGACGGGCTGGTGCCCCGGGTGCGCCAGGTCGGTCCCCGGGTCGACCTCATCCGGGAGGGCGAGGCGCCGGAGAACGTCCACCTCGTCCTCGACGGCTTCGCCTGCCGCTACAAGGTGCTCCCGGATGGACAGCGCCAGATCATGGCCTACCTGATCCCGGGCGATTTCTGCGATCTGAACGTCTTCATCCTCGATCAGATGGATCACAACATCGGAACCATCTCCCAGTGCCAGGTGGTCGACATTCCCCGCCGGTCCATCGACGAGATCACGGCGCGGTACCCCAACATCACCCGGGCGTTCTGGTGGTGCGCCCTCGTGGACGAGGCGGTCCTGCGCGAATGGCTGGTCAACATCGGCGGCCGGCCCCCGAGCCAGCGCATCGCCCACATCATCTGCGAGCTCCTGATGCGGCTCGAAGCCGTGGGCCAGGTCACGGGCAACAGCTTCGCGTTCCCGTTCACCCAAACCGACCTCGCGGATTCGATGGGCCTGTCGAGCGTCCACGTGAACCGGACCCTGCGCGAATTGAAGGCTCACGGCCTCATCTCGTTGAAGCAGCGCGTCCTGACCATCCACGATGCCGACCGGCTCAAGGCGTATTGCGGCTTCACCCCGAACTATCTCCACCTGCGCAATTCGCGCTGGGGCGGACGGCGTGCCGTGCCGTGGGTCCACAGCGCGCAGCGGGGCTGACCCATGGCCGATCGGCACAACGTCGAGACGTTGGTCGTGCTCCAGCCCATCGAGGTCGACACGGGCAGTCCCGACCGCAAGGGCATGCTGGTCATCGCCAACGGCCTCCTCGTCGCCGTGCTGGTCCGCCTCGACGCGCCCGAGCACGAGACGCCCGGGCACTGGTTCCTCGAAGCCACCTTCGGCCGCTTCCAGGGCCTCCGGGCGCCGCCCTTTCCCACCCTCGAGACCGCAACGCAGTGGCTGAGGCGCCAGCTCAGGCCGTGACCGCAGGACCGGCGCCGTGCGGGCCGAAGTCCCGGAATGAACCGTGCCCCAGGGCTCGCGCTCGGAGGCACGACGTTCCCGTATCTCCGGGGTCTGGCCGGGCGGCTGGGGCACCGGGTGGCTCGAGGGGGCTTCGGAGACGAAGCGGACGTGCCGCCGGATCGTTTCGGGGAGGCGGATCCGCTCGCCCCCCTTCGGATGGACCCGCCCTCGTCGTTTCCGGCCTCAACGTACCGCGATAGGCGACGATCAGCCCGATGAGCGGGGCTCGGATCGTCACGTCGAAGGCAAACTGCCCGTCGACCTCGCTCTCGAAGGTCTCTGCGCTCGGCAGCAATCGTCCCGGCATGGGAATTTTCCAGATCGACCAACGCCGCGGAACGAAGACGAGCCGCGGCCCATCGCGGACGAGGGCGATCGAGAACCGTGCGATGCCGAACCGCTCGATCAACAGGTACCGGTCCCGTCCCGTCCCCACGGATTGGAACGAGGTGAATGTTTTTCCGCCGATGTTTCGTGTCCACCGCTCGCAGCCGTTCTCCGGCGCGAACGTGACCGTCGCGGGGGCGGCGTGAGCCGCGTCCGGGAACCGGAAGGCCGCGCACAGGAGGCGTGCGAAGATGCCGGTTCCCCGCCGTACGGTCGCCGAACCAGTCCAGCGACGCGCTTCGATCCCCGCGTGCAGGTTGCGGACGGCGACCGGCAACGTATCGAACGCCGGTCCGAGCACCGTGCGATAGATCGTGCCGCCGCCGCTGTCGTCTCGAAACCCGGAGACGATCGTGCGGCCTTCGAACAACGCCTCGTAGTCGTCGAGTTCCAAGGCACGGACCGCCGACCGGGCCCCCGGCGCCGGCCGCTCGCCACGCAGCATCTTCCGGATCAGCGACTCGATCGCCATCGACGGGATGAGAGGGCCGTCGTCCCCTTCGGCCAGGAGATGCCAACTGCGAACGATCGTGCGCCCCTCGAAGCGTCCCCGGGCGGAGACGAACATGCCACCGCGATGCTCGCCGAACCGCATCCGATTCAGGACCGCGTGGAACAGTTCGGAGAACGGCGTCAGGCTCGGCAGGCCGAACCGTGCCCTCGCCTTGGCCAGGAGGTTGAGCGCCCGGTGCAGGGATTCGGGCACCGGTCCGGCCCCCATCCAGATATCCGTCATCGACGGATGCTCGGGCGGGATCACCCGCAGATCCGGCACATCGACCAGCGAGAAGCGCAGGTTCCGCAGAGGTAGATGACCCGGCACCGCCACCGTGAAGCGGCGGCTCTCCGACAGGCCCAGTCCGAGGGACGACCGGCCGCCACGCCGCAGCTTCACCGGCCCGCCAGCATATCCCAACACCGCGCGCATGACGTTGAGCCCGATCCCGGCATAGGGAGACGGAGCGATGCCGCCCTCGACGGCATGAATATCCATCGTCTGAGCCATCTTGCGCAGGACAGCGGCGGTGAGCACCGGAAAGCTGCTGACGCCGGAGAGAACGACGACGCCCGCCGCCTTCGCCCGCTCGTCGAAATCCGGGACGCCGAAGACGAAATCGGCACCGTCGGCGAAGTCGAGATAGTCGACACCCGCCGCAAGACAGCACTCGATCACATGGTATGGACTGGCACCATAATCTTGGAAGGGACCCGAAGCGTCCACCACCAGCTCCGGCTTGCGCGCGTGAAGCGCGGCCAGAACGTTCGCCCGGTCGAGGAGCAGGGGCTCGACACGCGCCGCACCCCGATGCGATGCGCAAAAGGCTTGCGCGCGTTCCAGGCTGCGACCGCCGATGATGAGTTCGAGACCGTCGATATCGCGGAGCAGCTCGACGAGCCGTCCGCCGAAGACCCCATAGCCACCGAGGATCAGAACTCTCATCGACGGGCGTCCCGACGGCAAAGGGGGTCGGTCCCCCTACAGGATGCGGTCCCGGTAGCCATCCGGAGCGACCCAGCAACTCTCCCGTCGGCCGAACATGCGATAGCGGTTTCGGGCAACGAAGCGATAGACGGGATCGCGCAGGGAGACGGGCACGATCCGAAGAACTCGGACGAGCTTCCAGGGAAACCCAAGCCGTTCGTAGATGCCGAGAACCGCGTCACTGTCGCGACGTATCCGATCGCCCTCCACCACGAGCAGGCTGACCGGATCGTTCGGATCCATGCCGTGTTTGCGGTAGAGGGCTTGTCCGACGTCACCCTGCATGGATGCGAGGCGAAACACGGCATCGCGGTCCCTCCTCAGAATGAGCCGGGCGTTGGCGGAACACAGGACGCATTCGGCATCGAACAGAATGACAGGACCGCTGGAAGCCGATGTTGCACGGGGTCTTGTTGTCATGAGCAGGACCGTAGCCGATTCCACCGGCCGACGAGAAGCCGGAACTGGAATATTCCTCTTCGCAGGAACTTCCTCGAAACCAGTCCTCTCGAGAAACTCCTCCAGCGATCAAGTCGAGTGAGGCGTATGACCCGTCAGGAGGTGGACCACACCTCACCCCGATCCTCTCCTCACGGGCGAGGGAGGCCGGCGCGAAAGCTGGGCCTGAGGTGATTGGCCGGAAACGGTATTAAACTATCGAAGTCAATCCAAGAAGGAGCGCATTTCGAACAGCGCAACCTGTCGAGAGACTTTTCGCGCTCCAGCCGGTCATGCCAAACGCAAAAGGCCCGGCCGCCACACGGGCAGCCGGGCCTCCCCTACGGTCCAGGCGCAGCGGCGCCCCGAACCTCGCGAAAGAATCAGTCCTTCAGATCGGCCGGAACCTTGCCGCCGTTCTCTTCGAGCTTCTTGATCACCTGCTTGTGCAGCCAGACGTTCATGGAGGCCGAGTCGTCCTTGTCGCCGGTGTAGTGCAGCTCGTCGGCGAGCTGCTTGCGGGCGGTGAGGCTCGAATCGAGGTCCAGGAGCTTCATCAGGTCGACGATGGAGGTGCGCCAGTTGAGGGTCTGGCCGTTCTTGGCGGCCATGCCGTTGAGCACCTGCTCGACATCGACGGAGCCGGCCGCGACGGCGCCGCCCGTGGCCGTGCCGGTCGAGGCGGGGGCGTCGGAGCCGCCCGTGGAGGCCGGGGCGTCGGCGGGCTTGGCCTGTGCGTCGCCGCCTCCGAAGGGGTGGAGGATCTTGCTGACGATGCTGCCGAGGAGGCTCATGGTACGATATCCCGGTTCTGGTGCCGCCGCCGGCCCGGTGGCCGCAGCGGGGGGTTAACGGAAGCCGGAGGCTCGCGTTCCCGTGGCCCCGGCCCCGGCCCCGGCGGCCCGCGGCGGAACCGCCCCTTCCCGCCCCCCTGCGAAGGGCCCTCTCCGCGCGCCCGCGAACGGGAGAGGGATCTTCCAAAGCGCGGGGCGACGCACCGGAGGGGCGAGCAAATTCTTGCGCGCCCCAGCGCCCCGTGCCAAGGCCCGGGTGATCCGTGCCGGGGCGCCCGGTGCGCCCGTGCCGGCGGCCGCCTGCCTCGACACATTTTGACCGGACCCGACCGATGCGCCTCCTGCCCGTTTTCGCGATGCTGCTGTCCCTCACCGGACTCGCCGAGGCGCAGACCGCCCCCGTGCCCGTGCGGATCGGCGTGATCCCGGTCATCGGCGCGGCGCCGGTCTTCGTCGCCAACGGCGAGGGCTGGCTCAAGGAGGCCGGGCTCGCCCCCACCTTCACCACCTTCGAATCCGGCCCCAACATGATCCAGGCGCTGGCGTCCGGCACCATCGACGTCTACGTCGCCGGCGTCGCGCCGCTCGCCGTCGCCCGCTCCAAGGGCATCGACGTGCGGGTGGTGGCCGCCACCGCCATTGAGGAGATGGTGTTCGTGGCCGGCCCCAAGCTCGCCCCCTACTTCGCGAACGGCGCCGGCAAGGCCGAGGCCTTCGCCCAGTTCAAGGCCAAGGAGGGCCGGCCCGCGCGCCTCGCCACCCAGCCGCCCGGCTCCGTGCCCAACACCACCCTGCAGCACTGGCTCTGGCAGGTCGCCAAGGCCGACAAGGCTGGGGTCGAAGTGGTCTCCATGGGCATCGACGCGACCCAGCAGGCGGTGCTGGCCGGGGCCGTGGACGGCGCCTCCATCCGCGAGCCGGCGCTCACCATCGTCCAGCAGCGCAACCCGGCGATCACCCTCGTCGCCACGGGGGGCGAGATGTTCCCCAACCAGCCCGGCACCGTGGTCGGCGTGTTCGGCGCCTTCGCCGACAGGAACCCGGCCGCCGTCGAGGGTCTGGTCAAGGCCGTGGTGAAGGCCACCGAGCTGCTGAAATCCGATCCGGCCCGGGCGGCCAAGCCCGTCGAGGCGGCTCTGGGCAAGGGCATCACCGATCTGCCCACCATCCAGAAGGCCATCACCTCACCGGCGGCGAAGTTCACCGCCGATCCCCGCGCCATCGTGGAGGCCACCAAGGCGATGCAGGCCTATCAGGTCTCCATCGGCACCCTGGACAAGGACGTGCCCCTCGACGGCCTGTTCGACCCGCGGCCCTACGAGAAGGCGACGGCGCGCTGAGCCGCGCCCGAGCGAACCGCATGCCCGCCTTCCGCGCCACGGCGCTCTCCGCCCTCGGGCTCGCCGCCTTCCTGGTGTTCTGGGAGGCCATGCCGCGCCTGGGCCTCATCAACCCGGCCTTCCTGCCGCCGCCGAGCACGATTCCGGCCGCCTTCCTGAAGGAGATCGCCCTCGGGGTCTGGGGCGAGGCCGTGTGGTCGAGCCTGAGCCACTACGTCGTCGGCCTCACCGTGGGCGCCGGGGCCGGCATCGGCCTCGGCCTCCTCAGCGGCATGTTCTTCGTATTCGAGGCGGTCACCGCCTGGATCGTGCGGCTGCTGCGGCCCATCCCCGGCCTCGCCTGGGTGCCCTTCGCCATCATCTGGTTCGGGGTCCAGCCCTCGGCGGCCGTGTTCATCATCGCCATCGGGGTGTTCTGGATCGTGTTCTTCGCCACCCAGGGGGCCGTGCGCGGCGTCGACCGCGACCTCGTCGAGGTGGCCCAGGCCTTCGGCTTCCGCTCGCCGTGGGCGCGCCTGACCAAGATCCTGCTGCCGGCCGCCACCCCGGGCATCCTCGTGGGCCTGCGCACGGCCCTCGGCCAGGCCTGGATGGCCGTGGTCGCCGCCGAGATCTTCGGCGTGCCGGGCGTCGGCGCCCGGATGATGCAGGCGTCCAGCCTCCTCTCCACCGACATCGTGGTCGTCTACATGCTCACCATGGCCGGCCTCTACGGCCTGTTCGACACCGGCTTCGTCGCCCTCCAGGGCTGGCTCCTGCGGTGGCGCGCGTGAGCTCGCCCATCATCGCCATCCAGGGCCTCAGCCTCGCTTACGAGCGGGAGGGGGTGCGCAACACGATCCTGGCCGACCTCGACCTCACCATCGCGCGCGGCGAGTTCCTCGTCATCGTCGGCGAATCCGGGGTGGGGAAGTCCACGGTCCTGCGGGTGCTCATCGGGCTCGCGAGCCCCAGCGCCGGCACCGTGCGCGTTGAGCCCCGCCCCGGCTGCCGCACGCCCATGGCGCTGGTGTTCCAGGACGCCCGCCTGCTGCCCTGGCGCCGGGTGATCGCCAACGTCGCCTTCGGGCTGGAGGGCAGCGGCCTCGCGAAAGCCCAGCGCCTCGCCAAAGCCCGCGAGATGCTGGCGCTCGTCGGCCTCGCCGACCTCGGCCACCGCTGGCCGCACCAGCTCTCGGGCGGCCAGCGCCAGCGCGTCGCCATCGCCCGGGCGCTCGCCGTCGATCCCGACGTGCTCCTCATGGACGAACCGTTCTCGGCGCTCGACAGCTTCACCCGCGAAGGCCTCCAGGACGAGCTGCAACGCATCCAGGCGGCCACCGGCAAGACCATCCTGTTCGTCACCCACGACATCGACGAGGCCGTCACCCTGGCCGACCGGGTCGTGGTCCTGGCCGGCGCCCCCGGCCGGGTCGCCGCGGAGGTGACCGTCACGGTGCCCCGGCCGCGCCGGCGCCGCGACGGAGCGCTGCTCGAGGCCGCGCGCCAGCTCCGGGCCGAACTGTCTGGACGTTCCGCCGAACTGTGACGGCGCATCCGGGCGTGCGCCGTTCCAGTCCGGCGACGGACCGGCGCATTGCGCCGCGCGTGCGCCGGGCTTAACCCCACCCCGGGCGGCCGATTCTTTCGTCCGGGACCGCCCGAGGAGAAGGCCGATGCGCCGCCGCACCCGCTCCCTGATCGGCACCGTCACGATGCTGGCCTTCGTCATCGTCTACGCGCCGCTGGCCATGGCCCTCGCCGACAGCCGCATCTCGCAGACCCCCGCCCCCGTACAGGCGGTGCTCTACTGTATCCTCGGCCTCGCCTGGATCCTCCCCCTGATGCCGCTCATCCGCTGGATGCAGCGGCCCGACCCCGAGACCTGAACCGGAGACGCCGGGATTTCGCCGCACTCCGGGGGCACAGACGGCCTCGCCCCCGAACGCGCCGAAGGTCGATTTCCCGCATCATGCCGCTCCGTCCGACTTTCGTCCTCCTGGCCTTCCTCGCGCCCACCCTCGCCACCGCCCAGGGCGCCCCGCGCTCGGTGGGCGAGTGCGAGCGCCTGAAGAACGATCTGGCCTACAACCAGTGCCTGGCGATGTTCGGCCCGGCCGCCAAGAACGTCGCGGGGGGCTTCGCCGAAGGGGCGGCATCCGCCTCGGCCTCCGTGGCCACGGCGCTGGCCGCCATCCCATCCGGCATCGCCGCCGCCCTGCCGGCGGTGCAGGAGAGGGCCCACCGTGGACGGCGCGGACGCTACAGCCGCCATGGCCGCCAGAGCGCGAGCTTCGACACCGGTGGCGGGTCGCGCGCGTATCGCCGCCACCGCCGGCGCTGATCCGCCCAACCTATCGATTTCGCAGGCTTCTCCGCTCACCCGACGTCGAGCCGCCGCCCCCGGTTCCAGGCGAGGAACGGCACCCCCGAGAGGAGGGACGCCAGGGCGGCGGGGCTCTGGTGGCAGCCGTTCACGGAGACGCGCGGCAAGGCCTGCAGGTGGTCGACATGCCCCGCGAAGAGGTGGCCCGGCCGCGTCGTCACCGCCGTGGAGAAGCCGAGCTCCCGCGCCAGGGCGAACTCGCGTGGGCCGGCGGAGGTCGGATCGCCCACGGGATAGGACAGGTGCCGCACCGGGCGGCCGAGTTCACGGGCGAGACGGTCGCGGCCGACCTCGACCTCCCGACGCAGGGTTGTCGGGTCGTGCTTGGCGAGCATCGGATGGCTCACCGTATGGGCGCCGAAACTCACGGCCGGGTCCCGGGCGAGTTCCCTGAGCTGGTCCCAGGTCAGGCACAGTTCGGGCGCCAGGGTCCCGGTCGGGAGGCCGGCCTGCTCGCACAAACCCGCGACCTCCGCGAGGAGACGCTCCTCCGGTCCGGCCCGCAGGTGGCGGTAGACCGCCTCGAACGCCGCCAGCTTCTCCCCGTCGCTGCCCGCCGGTTGATCGATCTGCGTCCCGGGAAGCCGCACCCGTCGGAGGCCGGCGATGGCCCGCTCCAGCTCGAGCCACCACAGACGCCCGCGTCCCTCGGCGAAGTCGCTCGTGACGAACAGGGTCCAGGGTGCGCCGTGCCGCCTCAGGACCGGGACGGCGTGCTCGACATTGTCGCGGTAGCCGTCATCGAAGGTCAGGGCGGCGAAGGGCGCGCGCCCCGCCTCCGCGAGCCGTGCGGGCACCGCATCGAGGGGAATGACCTCGAACCCGCGCCGGGCCAGGGTCGTGAGGACGAGGTCCAGGAAATCGGGCGTGATCGCCAGCAGCCGGTTGGGCGCGTAGGCGCCGGGCGGCTCGGGACGCACGTGATGGAAGGTCAGGATCACCCCCCGCCCCTGGGCCAGGGGTGCGAGCCAGCGGTCGGCCCCCGTCGCCGCGATGGTCCGGAACCCGGCCTCGAACAGGCGGTGGCGGCGCGATGTCGACATCGAAGCTCCGAGCGTGGGTCCGCGATCCTGGCGCATGAACCGGCAAGGTTTCGTTACCCACGCCGAGAGGACGGCGTCGATGCTTCACCCGCCGTTTAAGAGCCTTGGCGTTCCTTCGACGCCGAACAGGCGGGAGCGGTGGCGGTGGCGGGCGGCGTGCACGATCTCAGCGGCGTGGAGACGATACGGGACACCGCGCACGTCGGCCTGACCACGGAGGTGTATTCCGATCTCGCCGCCGCCGAAGCCCTGTGGCGGGGCCTGGAAGCCGATCCGGCCGTGCTGATGACCCCTTATCAGCGCTTCGACTGGGTCTGCGCCTACCTGCGCACCGAGCCGGACGCCGTGCTTCGCATCCTCGTGGTGCGCGACCCGGCCGGGCGGCCACAGATGCTGATCCCCTGCCATCTGACGCGCGAGCACGGCCTGCGCGTCGCCCGGGTCGTCGGTGCCAAGCACGCGAATTTCCACATGCCGCTCTTCGCTTCGCGCGCGGCGGCGGCCCTGCGGCCCGGGGATCTGACCGAGCTGCTCCGCGCGGCGGCCCGGACCGCAGGCATCGACGCCTACGCCTTCTCGCATCAGCCCCTCTTCTGGGACGGCGCGGCCAACCCCCTCGGCTTCCGGGCCGAGCCGTCACCGAGCGACGCCTATGGCCTCCTGCTGGGCCCCGATGCCGAATCCACGGTTCGGCGCGTGTTCAGCACCGACGCCCGCAAGAAGCTGCGCGCGAAGGAGAAGAAGCTCGCCGAGGCGTTCGGCCCGGTGGCTTACCGGGTGGCGCGGACCGATGCGGAGGTCACGGCCTACCTCCAGGCGTTCTACGGCCAGAAGGCCTCGCGTTTTTCCGCCATGGGCATCGCCAACCCCTATGCCGATGCGGTCGTGCGCGGCTTCATCGCCGCCGGCGCATGCCGGGACGCCCGCTCCGGTGACCCGGCCATCGAGGTCGCGGCCCTGGTGGCGACCGAAAGCGGACGGGTGTTCGCGGTCTTCGCCGGCGCCGTGGATGCCGTCCGCTACAGCGGCATGATGACGTCGTTCGATCAGGACCCGGTGGTCAGCCGGTCGAGCCCCGGCGATATCCTGCTGCAGTACCTGGTCCGGGATCAGGCGGAGCGCGGGCGTCGGGCCCTCGACCTCGGCGTCGGCGAGGCGCGCTACAAGGCCAATACCTGCGACGAGACCATCGAGCTCGGCGAAGTCACCATCCCGGTGTCCCTGCCGGGTCGGCTCTTCGCCCTCAAGACCGTGGGCGCCGCCCGGCTCAAGCGCCGGATCAAGCGCGACCCGCGCCTGTCGGCCGTGGTCGAACGCCTGCGCCACTGGCGGGCGGGCCCCCTCACGCGGTAGGGCGGACGGCATCGGCCCGATGGGCGATGGTAAATCCTGGCCGACGTTCCGGGCGGGCGGCTCAGCGCGAGCCGCTCAGGCCGCCGAGCGACGCAGCTCGAAATCGGAACCGAAATCGCGTGCCGGCCGCTCCGCGACGGCCCGGTCCCGGGCCACGAGGATGCGATCGGCCCCGGATGCCTCGGCCCGGGCGAAGAGGTGGACGAGCTCGGCATCGTCCGCCTCCCGGTTCGAAGCGATCACCACCGTATCCATGGCGCCGCCCACCGCCGAGAGGAGCGCCTGAGCGGCTTCGGTGTCCGCACCGTGAAGGCGACAAAGCACCCAATCGTAGGCCTGCGCCAGCGCATCGAGGGCGATCTCGAAGGCGTCGGGTTCCTCGCTCAGCACGTCGACATCGAGGAAGCCGCGCTGGACCCGATCGAGGCGCGAACCCGGGACCCGCTGGATCACGTCGAGAAAAGCGGCTTCACCGGCGACGAGATCCGTGAGGCCCGCGTCCTCGGGTCCACAGGCAGGACCATTGAGATCGAGGACCACGGTGCGCGCGCCGACCGCGAGGGCTTCGGCCAGGGTGTTCGCCAGGGTTCCGGCGGGGCTATCGGTGCCGACGTCTCCGGTTTCGGCCGGATCCCGTGTTTCGGCAAAGAGAATCCGCCGACCGACTCCGGAATATGCATCCTCGCTCAGGCGCGCCACGAGTCCGTCGAGCGCGAACCGGCCCGGCGGCGGAGCGGCCGGGCGGGCGGGCGAGGGAGCCGAGGTCGAGGCGGCCGGGGTCTCGAAGCGCGTCGCGGTGGTGACGCCGTGGCGGGCCAGGGCCTGCGAGGCTTCCGGGAAGGCGAACCGCGACGAGGGGATGTCGAACGCCTCGTCCGCACCGGTTTCGGCATCGGACACCTCGTCCGCGCGTCGGCGCCGATTGCTGTCGGGGTCGGTGAGGAGGTGGCGGGCGACGATGCCGCCCATGGAGAAGAGGAGGGCCAAGACGGCCGCCAGAGCGATGATCGGCAGCTTCTTGGGGAAGGACGGAAGCTCCGGAACCACGGCCCGCGAGACGATGCGGGCATCGGCCGGGGTCGCGCTCTCGGCGTCGCGGGCCGAGGCCTCGCGGTAGCGGGAGAGGTAGGATTCGAGCTGTTCGCGCTGCGCCTTGGCCTCGCGCTCGAGGGCCCGCAACTGAACCTCGCTGGAATTTCCCTTCGAGACGACATCACGCTGGGCGTCGACGGTCGCGCTCAGGCTCTCGACGCGGGCCTCCGCGATCCGGGCGTCGTTCTCCATGGTCCGCACGATGCGCTCGGCGGTGGCCTTGATCTGGGTATCGAGGTCGGCGATCTGCGCGGTCAGCTCCTTGATGCGCGGGTGGGCCGGCAGGAGCGTACGGGACTCCAGGGCGAGTTGGCCGCGCAGGGTGATCCGCTGCTCCACCGTGCGGCGGATGATCTCGTTGTTGGCCACATCCGGAATTTCGAAGGCGCGACCGTCCTTGATCATTTCCTTGATCAGCTTGGCCCGCCCGGCGAGATCCGCCTTGACGGTACGGGCCTGGGACAGCTGCGTGGAGAGTTCGCCGAGCTGTTGCGCGCTCAGGGGCTGACTCGCCGTACCGCCCCCGATGAGGCCGTTGCGGGCGCGATACGCCTCGACTTTCGCCTCGGCTTCGGCGACGCGGGTTCGCAGGGTCTCGATGTTGCCGCCGAGCCAGGTCGAAGCATAGCGGGCGGTATCGGTCTTGGCCGCCTCCAGGGACGCGATGTAGAGTTCGGCGATGGTGTTGGCCGCCTGCGCGGCGAGTTCCGGATCCTTCGCGCGGAACTCCACCGTGAGAATGCGCGATTTGCCCGCCGGATAGACGAGGAGCCGATCGAAGTAGGCCTCCAGCACCCGATCCTCGGGCGGCCGTTCCAGGGGGTTCTTGGCGAGCCCAATCATCATGAGAAGGCGCTGGACCGGACCGATGCCGGCCACCTCCGGATCGAACTCGGCATTGCCCACGAGCTTGAGCCGGCGGATCGCCTCGCGAGCGAGGTCGCGGGACATGACCACCTGGACTTGACTGGCGACGGCCTGTTCGTCGATGGGCGCCACCTGCTCCCCCCGCTCCTGCGTCGAGCGGGTGAAGGCCGCCTCCCGGCTCTCGAGGAGAAGCTTCGCCTCACCGGTGTAGCGCGGCGGCACCGCCTGCACGAAGACGATGGCGCCGAGAGCCGCCACCACCGTGGGGACGGCGATCCAGCGCCAGGAGCGACGCAGGAGGTCGGAAAGCTGGACGAGCCCGAGGCCGTCTCCGGCCCTGTGCAGGACCGATGGACCGGCAGAGTTCGGCGATGAGCGAGGCATGGGTCGATCTTTACGCTCGTGCGAGGCATCGGCCGTGGGCCGGCCTTCGTCGCACCAGGCAATCACGTTAAGGTTGATGTCCGGTTAAGACCGGGCTGCCCACCCTCGAAAACTGCCTAGCCGCGGATCCCAGATCAGCATTTCTTAACCATAGGCATTTACGGATCGATACCATATTTCACGGTCATGGCGGCATTGGTGATGAACCGACGCACACTTCTCCTCGCTCTCTCGTCCAGCCTCGCGCTCGGCGGCTGCCTGCGTCCCGACTTTCGGACCGACCAGCTCGATGCCACGACGACGGGCTCGATCGGTGCGCGCTACACCCTGTCGGCGGGCGACCGCCTGCGGGTCATCGTCTTCGGACAGGACAACCTCTCCAACATCTATGCCGTCGACGGGGACGGCAGCATCGCGATGCCCCTCATCGGTCTCGTCAAGGTCGGGGGGCAGTCCACCGCGCAGGCGGCCCGCACCGTCGAGGCCAAGCTCGCTTCCGGATTCGTGCGTGAGCCGCACGTCACCGTGGAGGTCGATGCGTACCGCCCGTTCTACATCCTGGGGGAGGTCACGAATTCGGGTCAGTACCCCTACGTCAACGGCATGGCCGTGGAGACGGCCGTGGCCATCGCGGCGGGCTTCGGTCCGCGCGCGGCCCGCGACTACGCGGTCCTGACCCGCGAGGGACGAGGCGGCCTCGTGTCCGGCATCGTACCGATGACCTATCCGGTCCGCCCGGGCGACACCATCGTGGTCAAGGAGAGGTTCTTCTGAGGCATCCGGGCGGGACGGCGCCTTTAAGCCTTGCGTAACCGCGAGTCGAAGACGGGGTGTGCGACCGGGGCGCTCTTAATCCTCCCGGCATCACGCTGACGACAGGATCACGGCCGCTCGGGCGACGGCGCCCGCCTTTTGCCGTCTGGAGAGTCCCATCGTGAGTGCGTCCGCCCCCCTTTCGAACGCACCTCGTTCCGGCACCGGGCCGGCGGGCGTCGAACCCGCTTCGCACCGCATCATCCACGTTTTCCGGGCCCCCGTGGGCGGGTTGTTCCGCCACGTCTTCGATCTCGCACGGCTGCAGGCGGCGGCCGGGCATCAGGTCGGTATCGTCTGTGACGCGAGCACCGGCGGCGAACGCGCGGCCCGGGCGTTCGAAGAACTCGCACCCAGCCTGGCACTCGGAATCCTACGGGTGCCCATGCACCGCAATCCCCACCCCTCGGACCTGAAGGCCCTGCATGTCCTCGCCGAGCGGGCACGGATCACGGGGGCCACCGTGCTGCATGGCCACGGGGCTAAGGGGGGCGTGTACGCGAGGGCGGCGCGGGTTACCGGAGCGGACCCCATTCGGGCCTACACCCCGCATGGCGGCAGCTACAACTACAAGCCGGGCACGATCCGGCACAGGTTCTACATGGGGGTCGAGCGCCTCCTGGCCCTGCGAACGGATCTGTTCCTGTTCGAGAGCGAGTATGTCGCCGGGCGCCATCGTGCCTATGCAGGGGCCGCCCGCCTGACCCGGATCGTCCACAACGGGATCTGCGAGTCCGAGTTCCTGCCGGTCACGCCGGCGGCAGACCCTTACGATCTGCTCTATATCGGTGAGCTGCGCGATGCCAAGGGCGTGCCTTTCCTCCTCGAAGCCTTGGCGAGCCTGCGCCAGGACGGGCGCGACCTGCGCCTCCTGATGGTGGGCTCCGGTCCCGATTCGGATCTCCTGGCCGCCCGCGTCCGGACCATGGGGCTCGGGGACGCCGTGGCGTTCGAGGCGCCCCAACCCATCCGCTCCGTCCTGGCGCGGGGCAGGATCATGGTGGTGCCGTCGTTGGCCGAATCGCTGCCCTACGTGGTGCTGGAAGCGGCCGCGGCCCGGCATCCCCTGGTGGCGACGACCGTCGGAGGCATTCCCGAAATCTTCGGGACGGCGGCGTCTCACCTCGTCCCCCCCCGGGATGCGGACGCTCTCAAGACGGCCATCGCGCGGGTGCTCGACGAAGCGGAGCCCGCCCGCACCGCGCGGCTGACCGATCTCAGTGCTTCGGTGCGGGCGCGCTTCTCCATGAAACGCATGGGCGCCGACGTCCTGTCGGGCTACGCCGCCGCTTTCCGGGCGCGGACCGAAGCACGTCCCGCCGCCGCACGGGCAGGACACGCGACCTGATCGGGGAACCAGACCGCGGGCGTCCGTTAAGCGTTCCGTGAAACCTTCCTGACAGATTGGGTCCATCGTTGCCGTAACGCGACGCTGAGCGAAGTCCGGAAGCCCCGACGATGAGTGCCTTCGACGTCCGCGACCTTCTGGACGCTGCTGCCCGACCGTTCCCTGCCTCCGGCCAGACCTCCTCGCCAACCGGCGGCCCGATTTCCCCTCCCCCGGCCGAGGCGACGGCCCGGCCGGCGCCGGCCTACTCGCCTGTCGTGCTCACGGGCTGCGTTCGGGTCGCGGAATTCGCCCTCATCTGTGTCACGGGCCTCGCCACACAGTGGATCCAGCTTTCGGGTCTCGTTCCATTGGGCCCACGCTACGCGGCAGCGATCCTCGGCATCGCCACCGTCGCGGTCATCCTGTTCCACGTCATGGGGCTCTACGGCATCGGCGTCTTGCGCGGCTTCGTCAAACCCGCTCTGCGCCTCGTGGCGGCCTGGACCCTCGTTCTTCTCGTCGTCGCGACCGTGATGGTGTTCGCCAAGGTCGCGGATCATTACTCGCGGGTCTGGCTCGGCACAGTCTTCGTCGCGGGTCTGGGCCTCCTCCTGGCCGGACGCTTCGCCCTGTCCCGCATCATCGGCGCCCAGATGCGGCATGGCCGCTTCGACCGGCGCACGGCCATCGTGGGCGGCGGCGCGGTGGCGGAGGACCTCATCCGCGCCCTCGACGCCCAGGCCGAATCCGGCATCCGCATCGTCGGCGTGTTCGACGACCGCGGCGACCGGCGTTCCGACACGGTGGTGGCGGGATACCCCAAGCTCGGCACCGTCGACGACCTCGTCGCCTATGCCCGCACCA
>Ga0182231_1000148_pt1 | contig 18192 bp, 17 predicted proteins | sample G6R1MG_29_FD_129667 | JGI IMG/M metagenome (GOLD analysis project Ga0182231, IMG submission 129667) | Miscanthus phyllosphere microbial communities from Michigan, USA - G6R2_NF_07NOV2016_LD1 MG | ecosystem: Host-associated > Plants > Phyllosphere > Phylloplane/Leaf | place: USA: Michigan...
CAAGCTGCTGATCTACCCCGAGCAGATGCAGCGCAACCTCGACAAGCTCGGCGGCCTCGTCCACTCGCAGCGCGTGCTCCTCGCGCTCACCCAGGCGGGCGTCTCCCGCGAGGACGCCTATCGGCTGGTCCAGCGCAACGCCATGCCGGTCTGGCGCGGCGAGGGCGACTTCCTCACCCTGCTCAAGGCCGACACCGACGTCACCGCCGCGCTGACGCCCGAACAGATCGAGGATTGCTTCGACCTCGGCTACCACTTCAAGCACGTCGACACGATCTTTTCGCGCGTTTTCGGGGCTGCCTGAGCCCCGTCGCACGATTCCTGCGTCGCATCCCCCCGTCAGCGATAAGGTGCCGCCGTGTCGAACCCCCGCATCGTCTACCTCAACGGCGCGTTCCTGCCCTTCGACGAGGCGCGGGTGCCGATCATGGATCGCGGCTTCCTGTTCGCCGACGGAATCTACGAGGTCTCGGCGGTCCTCGACGGCCGCCTCGTCGACAACGACGCCCACCTCGCCCGCCTCGACCGGTCGCTCGGCGAGATCGACATCGCAAACCCGCACACGCGCGCCGAATGGGTCGACCTGCAGACGGAGCTGGTGGCCCGCAACGGCGTCGCGGAAGGGCTCGTCTACATGCAGGTGACGCGCGGCGTGTACGAGCGCGACTTCGCCTATCCGCCCGCCGGCACCCCGCCGACGGTGATGATGTTCACGCAAGCCAAAAGCGTGGCGGCCAACCCGCTCGCCGCCAAGGGCGCCCGGGTGATCACCGTGCCGGATCTCCGCTGGAAGCGCCGGGACATCAAGTCCATCGCCCTCCTGGCCCAGGTCTTGGCCAAGCAGCAGGCCGCCGCCGCCGGGGTCGCCGAAGCCTGGATGGTCGAGGACGACGTGGTGACGGAGGGCTCGTCCTCCACGGCCTTCATCGTCACGGCCGGCGGCACCCTCGTGACCCGTCCGCTCTCGACGGCGCTCCTGCCCGGCATCACCCGGCAGGCGGTCCTGCGGCTGGCCGCCGAGTCCGGGCTCGCCCTCGAGGAGCGCCTGTTCTCCGTGGCCGAGGCCCAAGCCGCGCGGGAGGCGTTCTACACCAGCGCCTCGGCCTTCGTGATGCCGGTGGTGGAACTCGATGGCCGACCCATCGGCGGGGGCACCCCCGGCCCCCACACCGTCCGTCTGCGCGAACTCTACCTGGAGGCGGCCCGCGCGGGCGCCTGAGGGCGGTCGCGCAAATCCGGGATCAGGAACGCATCGCCGCCGCATCGGTTTGTCCGGGACGAATCCTGGAGTCCGAAGAGGTGTTTCGATGCGTATGACCTGGCCCCTGGCCGCCGGCCTGAGCCTTCTGGCGACCGCCGCCTTCGCCCAGGCGACCGCGCCGAACAGCACCGTGCCCGACAAGATCCAGCCCGATGCCGGCCCCCCCGGCACCGGCGGCACCCTCAGCGACCGCCTCGAGAAGAACGACGGCGTGATCAAGCCGCCGGCCAACACCGCGCCCGGCCTGGTGGTGCGCCCGCCCGATCCGAACCCCGGTTCCATGCCGATCATCAAGCCGGGCGACCTGCCCGGGCGTGAGCCGGGCACGGAGGCGAAGTAGCGTCCGGGGCCGTTTTCCCCGGCCATTCGCTCCGGGATCGGGCCCTTGCTTGATTTCCGGCCACGGATCGCGGAAAGACCCGAGGATCGTGGAATGCTCCGGCCTTCATGGCCGGATCGTTTGCGCGCGGGTCCTCCGGACAGGCTTTGGGTGAATGGCAAACGTCGTCGTCGTAGGCGCCCAGTGGGGTGACGAAGGCAAGGGCAAGATCGTCGACTGGCTCTCCGAGCAGGCCGACGTGGTGGTGCGCTTCCAGGGCGGGCACAATGCCGGCCACACCCTCGTGATCAACGGTGTCACCTACAAGCTCGCCCTGCTGCCGTCCGGCGTGGTGCGCGGCGGGAAGCTGTCGGTGATCGGCAACGGCGTGGTGGTCGATCCCTGGCACCTCGTCGACGAGATCGCCCGGCTCCAGGCCCAGGGCGTGGAGATTTCCCCCAGAACCCTGCGCATCGCCGACAACGCGACGCTCATCCTGCCGCTGCACCGCGAACTCGACCATTTCCGCGAGACCTCGAACGCGGGGCTCAAGATCGGCACCACGAAGCGCGGCATCGGTCCGGCCTACGAGGACAAGGTCGGCCGCCGCGCCATCCGGGTCGTCGATCTCGCCGACGAGAGCACGCTCGCCGCCAAGATCGAGCGGGTGCTGACCCACCACAACGCCCTGCGCCGGGGCCTCGGGATCGAGGAGGTCGATGCCGACGCCCTGCTCGCCGAACTCAAGGCCATCGCGCCCACCATCCTCCCCTACGCCGATACCGTCTGGAAGCTCCTCGACGAGGAGCGACGCGCCGGCAAGCGCATCCTGTTCGAAGGCGCGCAGGGCGCCCTCCTCGACGTCGATCACGGCACCTATCCGTTCGTGACCTCGTCGAACATCGTGGCGGCCCAGGCGGCCACGGGGTCGGGCATGGGTCCGTCGGCCATCGGCTACGTGCTGGGCATCGCCAAGGCCTACACCACCCGCGTCGGCGAGGGTCCGTTCCCCACGGAGCTCTTCGACGAGATCGGCGAGACCATCGGCGCCAAGGGCCGCGAGTTCGGCGTCAACACCGGGCGCAAGCGCCGCTGCGGCTGGTTCGACGCCGTGCTGGTGCGCCAGACCGTGAAGACCTCGGGCATCGACGGCATCGCGCTGACCAAGCTCGACATCCTCGACGGGTTCGAGACCATCAAGGTCTGCACCGGCTACCGCCTCGACGGCCAGGTGATCGACCACCTGCCCGCCAATCAGGCGGCCCAGGCCAAGGTGGAGCCCATCTACGAGACCATCGAGGGCTGGTCCGGCACCACGGCGGGCGCCCGCTCCTGGGCCGACCTGCCGGCTCAGGCGATCAAGTACGTGCGCCGCATCGAGGAACTCATCGGCGCGCCGGTGGCGTTGCTCTCGACCTCGCCTGAGCGCGACGACACCATCCTGATGCACAGCCCCTTCGAGGATTAACGCGTCTGAGAGGATGGGCGGCGCATCCGCTCACGGGCGGGACGCCGGCCCGCCCTGACTTGAGCGGACCCCAGTCACGATGGCCGACTACTATCCCCTCCTGGCGCGCGCCCTCGAAGCGATGCCGGACCGCTCGCCGGCCCTGCGCAAGGCCGTGTACGAACGCGCGCGCAGCGCCCTGATCGGCCAGCTCCGCTCCCTCGATCCGCCCCTGTCGGAGGCGGATATCGACGTCGAGGCCCGGGCCCTCGAGACCGCCATCGATCGGCTCGAGACCGAGCACGGCCCATCGGTCTCCCAGGCCCCGCCGGAGGCCGAGGCCCCGCCAAGTCTCCAAGTCCCGCGGGAAGCCGAAGCCCCGCCAGGCCCCCGAGCCCCGCCGGAGCTGCAAACCCCGCCGGAATCCGTCGCGGAGGCGCCCGCGCCGATCGATGCGCGGCGGGATCTGCCGGAGGCCCTGCCTGACGCGCCCGAGCCCGTACCCCTTCGCACCGCCCCGGCACCGGAGCCGTTTCTGCCGCCGGCTCCCCCGCCGGACCTGGGGCGGATTCCCTTCATGCCGCCGGACGAACCGGCGATCGCACCGATCATTCCGATCCAGGCCCGCAAGGGCCGATCGCCGGCGGCCGTGCCCGAACCGGCCGCCGAGGCGGCATCGGCGCCCGTCGAACCGTTCCCCCAGGAGGCTGCGGCGGACGACCTCGTGGCCGAGGCCGGCGGCGGCCGTCAACGTCCCCGCATCGAGGTGGTCGCGCCGCGCGCCGGCCGCTCGCGCCTCCTGCGCAACGTCGTCGTGGGTGCGGTTCTGTTCACCGTCATCGGCCTCATCGCGGTGGCGGCCTTCCTCCTGCGCGACAAGCCGGCGGACCTTCAGCCCATCGCCGAGCAGCCGGAAACGGCGACGGACGGCGCCGAGACGAAGTATGCCGACCGTATCGGCGGCGACCCCGTGGCGGCGCCGACCCCGGCACGGCCGCCGCAGGGCCCCGCCCCCACGGGCGCGGCGCAGCCGGACGTTTCCGTGGCGCAGCGCGCCGTCCTCTACGAGGAGAACACCTCCGCCACCAACGCCCAGCCGACGGTGGTGCAAGGCCGCGTGCTCTGGCGCCTCGAAACCGTGAACGGCGAGCGCGGCCAGGCCCTCGAGACGGCCGTGCGGGCGAACGTGGAGTTCCCCGAAGCGGGAATCACCCTGCAGATGACCATCCACCGCAACCTCGACGCGACCCTGCCGGCCTCGCACACCATCGAACTCGCCTTCACCACGGACGGCACCAACGCGGCGCGTCGGACGGTGCAGGATATCGGGCTGCTTCAGGCCAAGGACGAGGAGAACGCCCGCGGGTCGCCGGTCTCGGGCCTGCCGGTGCGGGTGCGGGAGAACCTGTTCCTCATCGGCCTCTCGTCCCTGCGCAACGACATCGACCGTAACACCGACCTGCTCCTGCACCGGAACTGGCTCGAACTCGCGGTGAAGTTCAATTCCGGCGCGCGTGCGATCCTGAACTTCGAGAAGGGCACGGCGGGGTCGCAGGTGATGGAGAAAGCCTTCGCGCAGTGGCGCTGACGCGCCGGTGCGGCCGCGCAAACCGAAGGCGGCCCGCGCGTGTCGGGCCGCCTCGCGTCGCGTGTCGAATCAGGCGTGGGCGGCGGCGCGCGGCGCCTCGCGGGAGGCGAGGTTGCGCTTGACCGCCTCCTGGATCTTTTCGAAGGCACGAACCTCGATTTGACGCACGCGCTCGCGCGACACGCCGAACTCGCCGGAGAGATCCTCCAGGGTGATCGGGTCGTCGGCCAGGCGCCGCGCCTCGAAGATGCGCCGCTCGCGGGCGTTGAGCACCGAGAGGGCGTCGCGCAGGGCCGTGAGCCGGTTCTGGCCTTCTTCCTCACGGGCCAGCACCGTCTCCTGGCTCGGGCTGTTGTCCACGAGCCAATCCTGCCACTCGCCCTCCCCTTCCTCGCGCAAGGGGGCGTTGAGGGAGGTGTCGCCGGACAGGCGGCGGTTCATGTCGATCACCTCCTGCTCGGGCACGCCGAGCTTGACGGCGATCTGCGCCACCTGATCCGGCTTGAGGTCGCCCTCCTCGAGGGCCGAGATCCGGCCCTTGGCCTTGCGCAGGTTGAAGAACAGCTTCTTCTGGTTGGCGGTGGTGCCCATCTTCACCAGGGACCACGAGCGCAGGATGTATTCCTGGATCGCCGCCTTGATCCACCACATGGCGTAGGTGGCCAACCGAAAGCCCTTGTCGGGCTCGAAGCGCTTGACCGCCTGCATCAGGCCGACATTGCCCTCGGACACGACCTCGCCGATGGGCAGGCCGTAGCCGCGATAGCCCATGGCGATCTTGGCCACGAGGCGCAGGTGGGAGGTGACGAGGCGGTGGGCCGCGCCGCGATCCCCCTTCTCCCGCCAGTCCTTCGCGAGCGTGAACTCCTCGTTCGGCTCCAGCATCGGAAACTTGCGGATCTCGTCGAGGTAGCGCGACAGGCCACCCTCGGTGGCGAGCACGGGCAATGCGCCGGCCATGGTCTTCCCTCCTTGAACGGTCCCCCGAATGGGCGGACCAGAACCGAACCGCCGCTCCCTTGAGCCGACGGTTCCGATTTCCCATCTCTAGCGGGAAACCGGAAACGCCGGAAGGCGGGTCGGTACGCGAACATCGCAGTCAACGCGCGACATCGCCGATGGCTCAGGGGTGTCACGAAACGCCGCGATCGGCGGTGCCTTTGCGCACGCCCGCAGGGTTCCGGCTTGACCGTGGCCGATCCGCAACCCCGGGGTGGTGGCCCCTCAGGTGGTCGCCCCTTTCTTGCGCAGGGCGGTGAGAAGCCGATCCATCTCCGCCGGCAGGGGCGACTCAAAGTGCAGGGTCTCGCCCGTGCGCGGATGGGCGAAGCCGAGCACGCTGGCGTGCAGGGCCTGTCGTCCGAGGGCCAGGAGCGCGGCGCGGGCCTCGTCGCCGAGCCGGGACGCCTTGGTCTTGAAGGCGTTGCCGTAGACGGCGTCGCCCAGGAGCGGGTGGCCGCGATGGCTCATGTGCACCCGGATCTGGTGGGTGCGGCCCGTCTCCAGCTCGCAGCGGACGAGGGCGACGAGGCCCGCCGCGTCGAGGGCCTCCTCGACATGGTAGTGGGTGATGGCCTCGCGACCGGTCTCGGCCCGCACCACGGCGATCTTTTCGCGATTGCGCGTGCTGCGGGCGAGATACGCGTCGATGGTGCCGACGCGCGGCTCCGGCACGCCCCAGACCAGGGCGCGGTAGACCCGCTCCAGGGGGCCGGTGCGGCCGTGATCGGCGAACTGCTCCGTCAGGCCCTTGTGGGCCCGGTCGTTCTTGGCGACCACGAGGAGGCCGCTGGTGTCCTTGTCGAGGCGGTGGACGATGCCGGGCCGGCGTACGCCGCCGATGCCCGACAGGCTGTCGCCGCAATGGCTGATGAGGCCGTTGACCAGGGTGCCGGACTCGTGGCCGGGCGCGGGATGCACCACGAGGCCCGCCGGCTTGTCGATGACGATGAGGTCGTCGTCTTCGTAGACCACGACGAGATCCTGGCGCTCGCCCTTCGGCGTCGGCGCGACCGCCGTCGGGATGGTGACGCCGAGTTCCGTGCCCGGCCCCACCTTCACCGACAGGTCGAGCACCACCGCGCCGTTGCGCGTCACCTGGCCCGTCCGGATGAGTTCCTGCAACCGCGCCCGCGACACGTCGGGGAAAGCCCGCGCCAGGGCGCGGTCGAGGCGCTCCGGCGTCACATCGTCGGCGAGTGTCGCCCGACGGTCCTCTGAGTGCTGCACCGAACTGACCCCGCCTCGAAAACCGCGCCCGCCTCTGGACGCGCAAAAACCCGCGCCGGGGCTCTTGCCCCCTCGCCGGACCGTCGCTATACGATCGCCACACCGCCGGGAAGCTTCCCCCGCCGGACGGTCCCCCGGGGCCGGAACCGCCGGAAGCGACGCGGACATCGCTGCGATGTCCCGTAGGATTGAAGACCGCGCCCATCGTCTAGCGGTTAGGACAGGTCCCTCTCACGGATCAGACCGGGGTTCGATTCCCCGTGGGCGCGCCAATCCACCGATTCGAAATTCCTAGTTTCGAGAAGATAAAGGTCTAGCTTCGTGCTGGACGAAATATTCTTTCTCGTCGCAATGATCGTCGCGCCGACGATGCGCTGCAAAACCTGCGAAGCGTCGGCAGACGCGACCCGAATTCTTCGATTTCGCTTTTTCGTGTGCCCCTGATGGTGCGCCGCCGCATCGAAAGACCGGTGCGCGCCCCGGTCGCGGCCTTGCCCCGTCTTGGGTTTGAGTTACCATCCGCCTCTCCCAGTGCGTCCGATGGCTCTAACTCGAGACAAGGTGTTTGCCATGTCCCAGACCATTCGCGTCAAGCCGACCCACGACGGCACCTATACTGTCTATCGTGGGACGGAAGTCTTGGTGAGCGGGCTCACCCGACTGCAGGCCGAACGCTACGAAGCCGACCTCGGTCTCCTCGCATCCCTGCACGGTTCCACCCCTCCGGCGGCCCTGTCCGCCTGACGGGACGACATCCGCGCCGTCCGTACGCGGGCGGCGCCCGATCCGTTGCGCGACGTGGCGCGGGCGATGCTCAGGAGGGCGTCAGCCGCAGGGCGCCCCGGTCGTCGATCAGGCCCGTTTCCGTGAGGCCGCGCTCCCGTCCCTCGATGCTGAAGCCCGCGGCCGTGCGCGCGATGGTGTAGAGGTAGTAGCTCGCCCGCCGGTTCGGTCCGCCTTCCCGCGCCGAGGCCGAGGTGCAGCCCACCACCGGCACCGGTCGCCCCCCCGGCCCCGTCGCGAAATGCACGCTGCCCACATGGTTGTGGCCGTGCAGGATGAGGTCGGCGCCGGTCTCCGCGATCATCGCCATGAACGCCGCCGCGTCCTTCAGCTCCCGCCCCGACGAGGCACCGCCCGGATGGGGCGGGTGGTGGATCATGACCACCCGGCACGGCGGTTCGGCCTCGGCCCCGAGGCGCTCCAAGAGGCCCCGCGCCGCCAGGATCTGCGGCGGGCCGAGGCGCCCGCTCGCCACGAAGGGCTTCGTCGGAATCGCCGAGGACAGGCCGATGAGCGCCACGGGCCCGCGCCGGCGCAGGTAGGGGAAGACGCCCGGCGTGCCGTCGTCGTCCGTGGTCCAGGCGCCGCAGGCGGCCATCAGCCCTTCGAGGGAGCCGCGCACGTAGGCGTCGTGGTTGCCGGGCACGAAGCTCACGGTGTCCGGGCTGCCCAGGGCCTCGAGGAACACCCGCGAGGTCGCCCACTCGCTCGGCAGGCCGATGTTGCAGATGTCGCCCGTGCAGGCGATGTGATCGTGGTCCTGCGTCTGGAGATCGGCCACCAGGGCGGCGAGCAGATCCATGTCGTGGGCGTTCTTGCGCCCGCGCCGCCAGTTCACGTAGCCCGTGGCGCGCTTGCTGAAGAGCTGGCGCAGGCGCGGGCGCGGCAGCGGCCCGACATGCGGGTCGGTGATGTGGGCGAGGCGGAACATGCGTGTCCGTTTCGGATGGAGAACGGCACCGGCATCGCCACTCGCGGCGGCGGGGTCAACCCGGGCTCCCCTTTCGGACCGTGTTCAGGCGCTGCCGATGGCGATGCCCGCCGCGAGCACGAGGGCCCCGCCCAGCACCACCTGGAGCGCCGCCCGCCAGAAGGGTGTGGCCATGTAGCGCGTGCGGATGCCGGCGATGAGGACGAGTTCGACGACCACCACCAGGATGGCGAGGCCCGTCGCCAGGGCGAAGGCGTTCGGCCACGAATCCGGGATCAGGTAGGGCAGCGTGTGCCCGAGACCGCCCGCCGTGGTCGCCGCCCCGCAGACGAGGCCGCGCATCCAGGGCGAGCCGCGCCCGGTGATCGAGCCGTCGTCGGACAGGGCCTCGGTGAATCCCATGCTGATGCCGGCGCCGATGGAGGCCGCGAGCCCGACGAGAAACGTCGCCCCGTTGCTGTGGGTGGCGAAGGCCGCCGCGAAGATCGGCGCCAGGGTCGAGACCGAGCCGTCGATGAGGCCGGCGAGCGCCGGCTGCACGTATTTCAGGACATAGGCCCGGTGGGCCTCCGTCGCGGCGTCGTGGGCCTCCTCGAGAAAGGGCGCCTCGGCGCCCGCATGCGCGAACATCGGGAAAACTCCAATTTGGATCTATTCCAATCTATAGATTAGAATGGATCCAAACAAGGCAAATCGGCACGTGGGCGCCGGGATTTGGCGTCCCGCCGGAGGAGATCCGCGGCTGGGCGCGGGGCACCGGCGTTGCGTCGCCTCCGACAACGGCGCTAGACACCGCCCGGCAGCGGCCAAGGCGGCCCGTCCCGGACCTCGCACCGGGGGGACCCGCAATCCGCGCCGCGAAGGCGTTTTTCCATGAGTGTCCTCAAGCGCATCGGCCGCGCCCCGGCGGTCCAGCAGGCCCTGGGCCGCGTGGCGGGCGGGTACCTGCGCCTCGTGCGCGCCACCAATCGCTTCACCGTGGAGCCGGCCGATCCCGATCCATGGCTCGACGGGCTCGGGCCGTTCATCGCCGGCATGTGGCACGGCCAGCACACGATGATCTCGTTCATGCGCCGGCCGCACGACCGCATCGCCACCATCATCTCCCGCTCGGCCGACGGCAACATCAACACCATCGCGCTGGAGCGCATGGGCGTGCGGGTGATCCGCGCGTCGGGCGCGCGCGGCCGGGCCGTGCGCGACGTGAAGGCCAAGGGTGGGGCCGAGGGCCTGCGCGCCATGCTGCGCGCCCTCAAGAACGGCGAATCCGTCGCCTTCAGCGCCGACGTGCCGAAGGTCTCGCGCCGCTGCGATGCCGGAATCCTCACCCTGGCCCGCTTCTCCGGCCGGCCCATCGTGCCCGTGGCCGTGGTCACCAGCCGGCACCTGCGACTCCACAGCTGGGACCGGGCCTGCTTCGGGCTCCCGTTCGGGCGCGGCGCCATGGTGTTCGGCACGCCGATCCACGTGCCCCGCGACGTCGAACCCGAGGCGTTCGAGGCTCTGCGCCGCGCCGTCGAGGCCGAGATGAACCGGGTCCACGATCGCGCCTACACCCTCGTCGGGCGCACCGACCGCGTGGGCAACCCCGCATGAGTGCGCCCGCCCAAGCCTCCGCCCACACCTCCCCGCTCGCGAAGGCTCCGCCGCTCACGGCGATCCTGAAGCTCTACCGCTACGGCCTCCTCGTCGGCGAGCCGGCGGTGGCCGGTCTCCTCGCGTGGCGCTCGCGCCGGGGCAAGGAGGATCCGGGGCGCCTGCCCGAGCGTCGCGGCCTGCCCGGCCGCGCCCGGCCCGTGGGCCGCCTCGTCTGGATGCACGGCGCGAGCGTGGGCGAGATCCTCTCCCTCGTGGGTCTCGTCGACGGCATGATCGCGCGGGGGTTCTCCGTCCTCGTCACCACCGGCACCCGCAGCGCCGCCGATCTCATCGGCCGGCGTCTGCCGCCCGGGGCCGTGCACCAGTACATGCCCCTCGACGCCCCGCGCTGGGTCGGGCGCTTCCTCGACCATTGGCGGCCGGACCTCGCCCTGGTGGCGGAATCCGAGATATGGCCCAGCACCGTGGACGGCCTTCATACCCGTTCGATTCCCCTCATCCTCGTCAACGGGCGGATGTCCGAGCGCTCGTTTCGTGGCTGGGGCCGCACGCCGCGCACCGCCCGGGCGCTGCTGTCGCGCATCTCCGTCTGCCTCGCGCAGACGGAGGAGGACGCGGCGCGCTTCGCCCGGCTCGGCGCCCCCCGGGTCGGCGTGTCCGGCAACCTCAAATACGATTCCGACGTGCCCCCCGTGGACGAGCAGCAGCTCGCCCACCTGCGCGACTGCCTCGGCGACCGCCCCGTCTGGGTCGCGGCCAGCACCCATCCGGGCGAGGACACCGTGGCGGCCCGCGCCCATGCGGCCCTCCGGCAGCGCTGGCCGAAGCTCCTCACCATCGTGGTGCCGCGCCACCCCCATCGCGGCGGCGACGTCGCCGCCCGTGCCTCGGCGGAAGGCCTGCGCAGCGCCCGGCGCTCCCAGGGCGGGCGCCCGCACGGGGGCATCGACCTCTACGTCGCCGACACGCTGGGCGAACTCGGCCTGTTCTACCGCCTGACCGGGCTGGTCTATCTCGGCGGCTCCCTCGTGGAGCGGGGCGGCCAGAACCCCATCGAGCCGACGCGCCTCGGGGCGGCCGTCCTGCACGGGCCCCACACATTCAACTTCACCCAGGTCTATCGGGCGCTGGACGGAGCCGGCGGCGCCCGCTGCGTCGCCGATGCCGACGACCTCGCCGCGGCCCTGTCCGACCTCCTCGCCGATCCCGCCCGCATCGACGCCATGGCGCGGGCGGGCGCGGCGGCCCTCGTCCCGTTCGAGGGCGCCGTCGACCGCACCCTGGCGGTGCTCGATCCGTTCATCGCCCAGATGCGCCTCACCGCCATGGCGGCCCGGTGAGCCCGGCCTGATGCGGCCCCCGGCGTTCTGGAATGCGGGGCCGGGGCACCCCGCCGCGCGGGCGCTGGCGCCGCTCGCCGCCCTCTACGGCCGGCGCAGCGCCGCGCGCATGGACCGGGTGGGCACGGGGGCCCCCTGCCCCGTCGTGTGCGTCGGCAACTTCACCCTCGGCGGCGCCGGCAAGACCCCGACCGCCCTGGCCCTCGCCGGGCGCCTGCGCGACCTCGGCGCGTCCCCGGCCTTCCTGACCCGGGGCTACGGCGGGCGCCTCGCCGGCCCGGTGCGCGTCGATCCCGACCGGCACGCCGCCGCCGACACCGGCGACGAACCCCTGCTGCTGGCCCGCCACGCCCCCACCATCGTGGCGCGCGACCGCGTGGCCGGGGCGCGCCTCTGCGTCGAGGCCGGGGCCGGCGTGATCGTCATGGACGACGGCCTCCAGAATCCGACGCTGGCCAAGGACCTGTCCCTCGCGGTGGTGGACGCGGGCGCCGGGCTCGGCAACGGCCGGGTGTTTCCCGCCGGTCCCCTGCGGGTGCCCCTCGCCCGGCAATGGCCCCACGTCCACGGCCTCGTGCTCGTCGGGGACGGTGCGGCGGGCGAGAGCTTGGCCGAAGCGGCGGTTCGGCGTGGTGTGCCGGTCCACCGTGCCCGGCTCGTGCCCGGGGGCAACTGGGCCGGGCGCCGGGTCCTGGCGTTCGCGGGCATCGGCCGGCCCGAAAAGATGTTCGCGACCCTTCGCGAGGCCGGTGCCGAGGTCGTGGCGACCCGCGCGTTTCCCGACCACCACCCCTACGGCGGCACCGAACTGGGGGCCCTCGCGGCGGAGGCCGGGCGCCTCGGGGCCGAGCTCGTCACCACCCACAAGGATCACGTCCGCCTGCCGCCGGACTTCGCCGCCCGCGTCGCCGTCCTGCCCGTGACCCTCGAATTCCACGACGTCGGCGCCCTCGCGGCGCAACTCGCCGCTGCCCTCGGCCGACTGTCCGGTGCACCGGCGAGGAACTGTCCTTGGCCCGGAGCCTGAGGCGGGCTTAGCCTCGGGCCATGCCCGAATCGTCCAGCCTCCTCGCCTTCGCCCTCGTCTCCCTCGGCATGGTGCTGACGCCGGGGCCGAACATGATCTACCTCGTCTCGCGCTCCATCGCGCAGGGGCCGCGGGCGGGCCTGATCTCGCTCGGCGGCGTGGCCCTGGGCTTCCTCGTCTACATGCTGTGCGCGGCCTTCGGCATCACCGCCCTGCTCTTGGCCGTGCCGTTCGCCTACGACACCCTGCGCTGGGCGGGGGCGGCCTACCTGCTCTACCTCGCATGGGCCGCCGTGCGGCCGGGCGGACGCAGTCCGTTCGCCCCCCGTGCCCTGCCCCAGGACGGCCCACGCCGGCTGTTTCTCATGGGGTTCGTCACCAACCTGCTGAACCCGAAGATCGCGGTGATGTATCTGTCGCTGCTGCCGCAATTCATCGATCCGGCGCGCGGCAGCGTGCTGACCCAGGCGCTCGTCCTCGGCACGATCCAGATCGTGGTGAGCGTCGGCGTCAACGCCGCCATCGCGGTCGGCGCCGGATCGGTGTCGGCCTTCCTCGCCGGCCGCCCGGCCTGGCAGGTGGCGCAGCGCTGGCTCATGGGCACCGTGCTGGCCGGCCTCGCCCTGCGCATGGCGGCCGAATCCCGACGCTGACCCGTCACCGCGGTCCGAGCGCCTTGGCGAAGGCGGTGAGGTTGTTGCGCATCATCGCGACATAGGTCGGCGCCGGGCCGCCGGGGCCCGACAGGGCGTCGGAATAGACCCGGCCGCCGATGGCCGCGCCGCTCTCGCGGGCGATCTGCTCCATGAGGCGCGGGTCGGCGATGGTCTCGAGGAACACCGCCGGGATCTTCTCCGCCCGGATCTGCCGGACGATGCGGGCCACGTCGCGCGGGCTCGCCTCGCTGTCCGTCGAGACGCCTTGGGGCGCGATGAAGGTGAGGCCGTAGGCCGCCGTGAAGTAGCCGAAGGCGTCGTGGGTGGTGATGATCCGGCGCTGCGCGGGGGGAATCTTGGCGATGGTGGCGCGGACCTCGGCCTCCAGGGCGTCGAGTTCGCCGAGATAGGCGGTGGCGCGGGCCGCATACTCCGCCGCATGGGCGGGATCGCGCAGGCTGAGCCCGTCGCGGATGTTGGCGACGTAGATCTTGGCGTTGGCGATGCTCTGCCACGCATGCGGATCGGCGTGGTGGTCGTGGGCGTGCCCGTGTCCATGGGCATCGGCCTCCTCGATGGGCTTGATGCCCTTCGAGGCCACCACCACGGGCGCCTTCGCGCCGGACGCCTTGATCAGCCGGTCGATCCAGCCCTCCAGGCCGAGGCCGTTGACCACGACGAGGTCGGCCGCCGCAAGGGTCCGGGCGTCGCTCGGCGCCGGCGCGTAGCCGTGGGCGTCGGCATCGGGCTTGACCAGGGTGGTCACCGCCACCCGCTCGCCGCCGACCTGGGCGGCGAAGTCGCCGAGGATCGAGAACGTCGCCACCACCCTCAATTTGTCGGATTCGGCCAGGGCCGGCGCCGCGCCGAAGAGCACGGCGAGCAATAGGGCGAACGCCATCGGCAGTCCGGTCGGGAAGCGTCCACGCGGCATCGGCAAAAGTCCTCGGTTCAGGCTGCCGCAAGCCAGTAATGTAACATTATCACGTTTCCAAGCCCGGAGGCGCCGACTTGATCTCTCGCCCCCCCGGCCGCAAACACCGGCCTTGCCCATCCGCAGGGGCGTGAGAAAGCAACGAAACAGCATGGCGCGTCGGCCGCTCCTGAGGGGTGACACCCTCCCCCTCCTGGGCCGTGTCTGGCGCGAGTGGTTGAGCCCCCACCGGGCGACCCTCGCCGTGGTGCTCGTCCTCATCGCCATCGTGGGCGCCGCGACGGGGTTCTACCCGGCGCTGATCAAGGGCGCCTTCGACGCCTTCGACAGCAAGGACACGTCGGCCCTCGCCTACGGCCCCCTCATCGTCATCGCCATCACGTCCATCCGGGGCTTCGCCCTGTTCGGCCAGACGGTGCTGACCAACCGGGTGGTGACGCGGGTCGAGGCCGACATGCAGGCGGCGCTCTACGCGCACCTCATCGATTCGGATCTCGCCCAGCTCGGCCGCGAGAGCCCGGCCGCCTTCACCCAGCGCTTCACCACGGATTTCGCCTTCATCAAGGAGGCGCTGACCCGCATCTCCACGGTGCTCCTGCGCGACATCGCCATGCTCATCGCCCTGGTGGCGGCCTTGATCTGGATGGACCCGCTCCTCACCCTGGTCGCCGGCGTCACCGTGCCGTTCGTCGCCGGCCCCATCGGCCGCGTCGGCAAGAAGCTGCGTCGGGTCTCGACGACGACGCAGGAGCAGATGGGGCGGACCGCGAGCCTCATCTCCGAGAGCCTTCAGGGGGCGCGCATCGCCAAGACCTACGCGCTGGAGGGCTACCTCAAGGGCCGGGCGCAGGGGGCCTTCGACGAGGTGCGCCGCCTCAAGATGAAGGCCGCCAATGCGCGCGGACGCCTCGACCCGCTCCTCGAGATCGGCGGCGGCTTCGCCGTCGCCGCCGTGCTGGTGCTGGTGGGCCAGCGGGTGATGTCCGGCGAACGCACGGTGGGGGATTTCACCGGCTACGTCGCCGCCCTGCTGCTCGCCGCCCAGCCGGCCCGGGCCCTCGGCACCCTCAACGCCATCCTGCAGGAGGCGGGCGCGGCGCTCCAGCGCTACTTCGCCCTCATGGACGAGGCGCCGGTGATCCGCGAGGCGGCGGACGCGAAGCCGCTCGCGGTCTCGGGCGGCGCGATCCGGTTCACCGACGTGCGCTTTCGCTACCGCGCCGATGCCCCGGCCCTGGAGGGCATCGACCTCGCCGTGCCGGCCGGCGCCACCGTGGCCCTCGTGGGGCGCTCGGGCTCCGGAAAGTCCTCGCTCCTCAACCTCGTGCCGCGCCTCTACGACGTCGAGGCCGGGGCCGTCTCCATCGACGGGCAGGACATCCGGGGCGTCACCCTCGCGTCCCTGCGCCGGGCCGTGGCGGTGGTGTCCCAGGAGGTGGTGCTGTTCGACGACACCGTGGCCGCCAATATCGGCTTCGGCCGCCCGGGCGCGACACAGGGCGAGATCGAGGCGGCGGCGGAGGCGGCGGCCGCCCACGGCTTCGTCTCGCGCCTGCCCGAGGGCTACGCGTTCCGCGTCGGCCCCGGCGGCGGACGGCTCTCGGGCGGCGAGCGCCAGCGCATCTCGCTGGCCCGCGCCTTCCTCAAGGACGCGCCGATCCTCCTCCTCGACGAAGCGACGAGCGCGCTGGATTCCGAATCCGAGCGCCTCGTCCAGGCCGCGCTCCTGCGCCTGATGCGCGGGCGCACCACCCTCGTCATCGCGCACCGCCTCTCGACGGTGCGCGACGCCGACCTCATCGTGGTGATGGAGGCCGGCCGCGTCGCCGAAACCGGGACGCACGGCGACCTCATGGCGCGCGGCGGCGCCTATGCCCGCCTGCACCGAATGCAGCTCTCGGGCGATGCGGCCGACGAGACCCTGGCGCCCTGAGGCGAACGGGCGCCGGATGCGTTCACCCCAGCGCAACGCATGCGGCGGAGGGCCGGACCCGATGACACCAGAACCCTACGGCCGCACGAAGGATGGCCAGCCCGTCACACGCCACACCCTGGCGCGGGGGCGGCTCCGCGTGGGGATTCTCGATTACGGCGGGATCGTCTCCCGCATCGAGACGCCCGACCGGGCGGGCCGTCGCGCCAACGTGGTGCTCGGCGCCTCGGATCTCGCCGGCTACGCGGCGAGCGACGCGCATTTCGGCGCCCTCATCGGGCGCTACGCCAACCGCATCGCGGGCGGCCGGTTCAGCCTCGACGGGCAGATCTACGACCTCCCCCGCAACGAGGGCGCCAACACCATGCATGGCGGCCCGCAGGGGTTCGACCGGAAGGTCTGGCGGGTCGAGGCGGCCGGCGACGCGGCACTCACCCTCGCCCACCGTTCGCCCGACGGGGACGAGGGCTTCCCCGGCACCCTCGACGTGCGGGCGACCTACAGCTTGGCCGACGACGAGACCCTGTCCATCGCCTACGAAGCCTGGACCGACCGGCCCACGATCCTCAACCTGACCAACCACAGCTATTTCAACCTCGCCGGCGAGGACGCCGGCAGCGTGCTTGACCACGTGGTGACCGTGGAGGCCGACGCCTTCCTCCCCGTCGACGGGGCGCAGATTCCCACGGGCGAACGGCGACCCGTCGCCGGCACGCCGTTCGATTTCCGGACGCCCACGGCGCTGGCCGCCCGCATCCGCACGGCCGATCCGCAGCTCGTCCGGGGCCGCGGCTACGACCACACCTTCGTGCTGCGCGATCCCGGCACCCTCCGCCCCGTCGCCACGGCCCACGATCCGGGAACCGGCCGGCACCTCACCGTGGCGACCACCGAGCCGGGCCTCCAGCTCTACACCGCCAACAGGCTCGACGGCACGGTGACGGGCTCGGGCGGCGGGCTCTACCGGGCCGGGGACGCCGTGTGCTTCGAGGCGCAGGGGTTTCCCGACGCGCCGAACCGGCCGGACTTTCCGAGCACCGTCCTCCGCCCGGGCGAGCCCTTCTCGGCCACCACCACCTACCGGTTCACCGTCCGATGACGGTTCTCGTCTACGCCGCCGCCGCCCTGTTCGAGATCGGCGGCTGCTTCTCGGTCTGGGCCTGGCTGCGCCTCGGCCGCTCGGCGGGGTGGCTCGTGCCGGGGGCGGTGGCGCTGGGACTGTTCGCCTGGCTCCTCACCCGCGTGGAGAGCGAGGCGGCGGGCCGCGCCTACGCGGCCTACGGGGGCGTCTACATCGTGGCCTCGCTCCTGTGGATGTGGGGCGCGGAAGGCCAGCGGCCCGACCGGTTCGACCTCGCGGGGGCGGCCCTCTGCCTCGTCGGCGCGGGCGTGATCCTCCACGGGCCACGCGGCTGAGTCCAGGCAAGCACGGCGCCGGACGCACGACGGGCGGGGGCAATCGCGGTGCAGCATGGCTGTTTTGCGCTGCAGCATCTTGCGGTTCCGTTCCCGACCGGCGCAGAACGCTCGCCGATTCGGTTCGATGCGCGAACTGCGTCCGTTCGACGAGTGAAAGAAACCAAGCCTATGTCTGACCAGAACCAACGCATGCGCGGGGGCGAGACGTCGCTCAATCGCAGGAAACTTCTGGAATTCCTCTCCGCCAGCCCGATCCTGGCCCCCGGCGCCGTCGCCACCGTGGCGGGACTGCTCGCCGGTTCGTCCACCGCCCTCGCCCAGAGCTACGACGTCCTGCGGCAGGCCCCCGTCCTCGACGGCGACCTCATCGCCGCGCCGAACCAGGCCCTCAACGTGTTCGATTTCGAGCTCGTGGCGAAGAAGGTCCTGCCCCCGGCCCATTACGGCTACCTCGCCAGCGGTGTCGACGGCGACGAGACCCTCAAGGCCAACCGCGACGGTTTCGAGAAGATCGCCATCCGGGCCCGCCGCCTCATCGATGTCCGCAAGATCGACACCACCGTGAAGATCTTCGGCGAGACCTGGGGCAGCCCCATCGCGCTCGCCCCCATCTCCAGCCAGGGGGCGTTCCACCCCGAGGCCGAGGGCGCCGTCGCCCGCGCCTGCAAGGCGAAGAACCACCAGATGATCCTGTCCACCGTGGGCAGCACCTCCATCGAGGACGTG
>Ga0182231_1000149_pt1 | contig 18120 bp, 20 predicted proteins | sample G6R1MG_29_FD_129667 | JGI IMG/M metagenome (GOLD analysis project Ga0182231, IMG submission 129667) | Miscanthus phyllosphere microbial communities from Michigan, USA - G6R2_NF_07NOV2016_LD1 MG | ecosystem: Host-associated > Plants > Phyllosphere > Phylloplane/Leaf | place: USA: Michigan...
AGCCTGGCGTCCTGCCAGGCTACCCCCGGATCAGCGCCAGGACTCAGCCGTCACTTACGTCGCACTCTGCGTCGTCAGTGCCACTGTGATAAAAAAGCGCTTCTTTATAGCGGCGCTGAGCGTCCGGAACGGCATGCCAACGCAGAGCATCGGCACGATAGTCAGGAACAGCGAGCTCTGTAGGCGCGACGAGGCCGGGCGCTTTGGTATCAGCTGTTGGGCAGCAGCCGGCAGGTGATGCTCTTGATGTAGCGCGTTTCGGCAATGGCCGGGTGTACCGGATGGTCCGGGCCCTGGCCGCCGCGTTCCAGCAGCTGGATGTTGCGGTCCAGATGGCGGGCGCTGGTCAGGAGGATGTTCTGCAGGTCGTCTTCCGGCAGGTGCATCGAGCACGAAGCGCTGACCAGAATGCCGTCCTTACTGAGCAGGCGCATGGCTTGCTCGTTCAGGCGGCGGTAGGCGCCTTCGCCGTTTTTCATGTCTTTCTTGCGTTTGATGAATGCAGGCGGGTCGGCGACGATTACGTCGAAACGCTCTTCTGCGGCTTTCAGTTCCTTGAGCGCTTCGAAAACATCGCCTTCGATGCAGGTCATCTTTTCGGCAAAACCGTTCAGGGCTGCGTTGCGCTCCACGCCATCGAGGGCGAAGGACGACGCGTCGACGCAGGTGACGTCGCTGGCACCGAAAGCCGCTGCCTGAATGCCCCAGCCGCCGATGTAGCTGTACAGGTCCAGCACACGCTTGCCTTTGACATAAGGGGCGATGCGCGCGCGGTTCATGCGGTGGTCATAGAACCAGCCGGTTTTTTGCCCGGCCATGACCGGTGCTTCGAACTTCACGCCGTTCTCTTCCAGCGCAACCCATTCCGGCACCAGACCGAAAACGGTTTCGACGTAACGATTCAGGCCTTCCGCATCGCGAGCCGCCGAATCGTTCTTGAACAGAATGCCGCTTGGCTTGATGACCTGAACCAGCGCCGCAATGATGTCTTCCTTGTGGTTTTCCATCGTGGCCGAGGCCAGTTGAACGACCAGAATGTCACCAAAACGATCGACTACCAGACCCGGCAGCAGGTCGGAGTCGCCGTAGGTCAAACGGTAGAAAGGCTTGTCGAACAGGCGTTCACGCAGCGACAGCGCAACGTTGAGGCGATGGACGAGCAGCGACTTGTCGAGCGGCAGCTTGATGTCGCGGGACAGCAGACGTGCGCAAATCAGGTTGTTGGGGCTCATGGCGACGATGCCCAGCGGCTTGCCGCCCGCAGCTTCGAGGATGGCCTGATCACCGGCTGCAAAACCATGCAGTGGAGTGGCGGCTACATCGATCTCGTTGCTGTAGACCCACAGATGACCGGCGCGCAAGCGGCGGTCGGCGTTGGCTTTGAGGCGCAAGCTAGGCAGGGACATGACGTCGCTCCTGAAAAAAGAGCGGGATTATAGCGCGTCATCCCGGCGCTGGGCCGGGATGACTGCAATTAACTGACGGAATCTGTCAGGCAGACAGCGCTTCGATCAGTTTGCTGTTGAAGGCGGGGATATCATCGGGCTGGCGGCTGCTGATCAGTTTGCCGTCGGTGACGACTTCCTGATCGACCCATTTTGCGCCCGCGTTGACCAGGTCATCTTTCAGCGTCTTGAAGCTGGTCAGGGTTTTACCCTTTACCAGGCCTGCCGAGATCAACAGCCAGCTGCCATGGCAGATCACCGCCACTGGCTTGCCCGCGGCCTCGATGTCCTTGACGATCTTTTGCGCGTCGCTGTCTATGCGGATGGTGTCGGAGTTCTGTACACCGCCCGGCAGTACCACGCCATGATAGTCACTGGCGTTGGCAGCCTTGAACGTGCCGTCGATCTTGAAGTCATCGGCAGGTTTGTCGTGATTCCAGCCTTTGACCTTGCCCTCTTCAGCGGAAAGGATTTCCACGGTGGCACCTGCTTGCTCCAGCGCTTCTTTCGGACCGGTCAATTCAACCTGTTCGAAACCGTCGGTTACAAGAATTGCTATGCGTTTGCCAGTCAATGCTTTAGACATGGGATCCTCCAGTGTCGGGCTTAAGAGTAGCGTCTGGCAGGCCTTTTTGAAGCCGCCGTTTACGCCGTTAACACAACGTCCGAAGCTTCGTATAAGGCAAAGTTCCGAGAATATCTTCGTCTCGGGTGATGGACCGTTTCTCCGCAAGGGGTCAGAATCCAGTCATCAAGGTGAGTGAATTCCTATGTCCGAAGAGCTAAGCCCAGAACAGATCCAGCAAGCGTTGCAGGGCATCAGTGTGCCTCCGCAGCCGCAAATCATGGTGGATCTGCAGATGGAGCAATACATGCCCGATCCGGACCTGGGGGCGATTGCACGATTGATCGCTCAGGATCCCGGGTTGTCCGGGGCGCTGTTGAAGATCGTCAACTCTCCACACTACGGCCTGTCCAACAAGATTGCCTCGATCGACAAGGCGGTAAACCTGCTGGGCAGTCGGACTGTGATCAACCTGATCAACGCGCAGTCGATCAGGGGCGAGATGACCGATGAAACCATCGTCGCGCTCAACCGTTTCTGGGATACGGCGCAGGATGTCGCGATGACCAGTCTGACCCTGGCCAAGCGCATTGGCTCGCAGACGGTGGACGAATCCTACGCCCTGGGCCTGTTTCACGACTGCGGCATACCGCTGATGCTCAAGCGTTTTCCCAACTACATGCCGGTGCTGGAAGAGGCCTACGCCAACGCGGGGCCCGATTGCCGCATCGTCGATACCGAAAACAGCGCCTTCGACACCAACCATTCGGTCGTCGGCTATTACACGGCCAAATCCTGGCGTCTGCCTGCACACGTTACCGACGCGATTGCCAATCATCACAACGCATTGGCGATTTTCCTGGACGATACCAGTCGCAATGCCACGCTCAAGAACCTCCTGGCTCCGCTGAAAATGGCCGAGCATATCTGCCAGTCCTATCGGGTGCTGGGCAATCAGGACGAGGATCACGAGTGGGAATGCATCGGTGCGCTGGTGCTGGACTACGTGGGCCTGTCCGAATATGACTTTGAATACCTGAGGGAAAGCATCCGCGAGCTGGGCGCGCGCTGATCCGGCGCCGCCCCGGCCTGTCCTTTCTGCACGACCGAGTTGTCCATGCCTGAATTACCTGAAGTCGAAACCACCCGTCGTGGCATTGCGCCGCATCTTGAAGGTCAGCGCGTCAGCCGCGTGATCGTGCGCGACAGCCGCTTGCGCTGGCCCATTCCCGAGGATCTGGACGTTCGCCTGTCCGGCCAGCGTATCGTGCAGGTGGATCGACGCGCCAAGTACCTGCTGATCCAGGCCGAGGTGGGCACCCTGATCAGTCACCTGGGTATGTCCGGGAATCTGCGTCTGGTCGAAGCCGGGCTTCCGGCGCTCAAACATGAGCACGTCGACATCGAACTGGAGTCCGGGCTGGCCTTGCGTTACACCGACCCGCGTCGTTTTGGCGCGATGCTCTGGAGTCTCGATCCGCACAACCACGAACTGTTGATCCGCCTGGGGCCGGAGCCGCTGACCGATCTTTTCGATGGCGAGCGTCTTTACGAGCGCTCGCGTGGCAAGTCGATCGCGGTCAAGCCGTTCGTCATGGACAACGCCGTTGTGGTCGGGGTGGGCAATATCTATGCGACCGAAGCGCTGTTCGCCGCCGGCATCGACCCGCGCCGCGAAGCGGGCAGTGTGTCCCGCGCGCGTTACCTGAAGCTGGCCATCGAGATCAAACGCATTCTGGCCTACGCTATAGAACGTGGCGGCACCACCCTGCGTGACTTCATCGGCGGTGACGGCAAGCCTGGGTATTTCCAGCAGGAATTGTTTGCGTATGGTCGTGGCGGTCAGCCATGCAAGATGTGCGGTACGACGCTGCGTGAAGTCAAACTCGGCCAGCGCGCCAGCGTGTATTGCCCGAAATGTCAGCGCTGAAATACAGATGACAGGGGCTCTGGGCCATTTGCTTAACCCACAGCCCTGTTTATAGTGATGGCACCTTAATTATTTGCGACGCCTGAAGGATCAAGCCATGAGCCCGTTTCGTATTCTCGCTGCCGCGCTGGCGTTGTTCATCGGCCTGCAGGCGCTGCCAGCGGTGGCCGCCGATGTCACCACAGGCAGCGGCGATCCGGTCTACACCATCCAGAACCCACCTGCGTTTGCCATGATCGGTGACTTGCTGATTGCCCGACCCTTGTTGATCGCGGCCACCGTTATCGGTACAGGACTGTTCGTGATCGCTGCGCCTTTTGCGGCGGCAGGCGGCAACCTTGGGGCAACAGGCAAGGCGCTGGTGGTGGATCCGGGCAAGGCAGCCTTCGTGCGTTGTCTGGGTTGCACGGGCGACGGGTACGGCAAGCAGCAGTGAAGGCGTAATCAGGCCTTGCTGGTGATGATCCGGTATTTGTCCATCAACTGCTCTTTGCTCTCGACGTGATTCTCATCCAGAGGGATGCAGTCGACCGGGCAAACCTGCTGACATTGAGGCTCGTCGTAGTGACCGACGCATTCGGTGCACAGGTTCGGATTGATCACGTAGATCTCCTCGCCTTGTGAAATCGCCTCGTTTGGGCACTCGGGTTCGCAGACGTCGCAATTGATGCAATCGTCAGTGATGATAAGGGACATGAATTGCTCCTGCCGCAGCCGACGCCGGGGCACATTAAAACCAATGCGGCGAATTGTGCCGCATTAGGCTTCGGGATGCACCTTCACATGCAGCGAGTCTAGCGCTTGAAGCGCTCGGTCAGCGCCTGCGCCACTGCAGGATGAACGAATTTGGTGATATCACCGCCCAACGCGGCGATTTCACGCACTAACGTCGAGGATATGAACGAGTAGCGCTCCGAGGGCGTCAGGAACAGGCTTTCGACGTCCGGTGCCAGCTGGCGATTCATATTGGCCAACTGAAACTCGTATTCGAAGTCCGATACGGCACGAAGTCCGCGCAGAAAGACGTTGGCATTCTGCTCCTTGGCAAAATGCGCCAGCAGGGTCGAAAAACCGACCACCTCCACATTGGGCAAGTGCTTGGTGACTTCGCGGGCCAGCTCGACGCGTTGCTCCAGAGGGAACAGCGGGTTTTTCTTCGGGCTGGCGGCAACCGCAATGACCACTTGGTCGAACAGGCGCGAGGCGCGCTCGACCAAATCTCCATGGCCCTTGGTAATCGGGTCGAAGGTGCCTGGGTACAACACTCGGTTCATCGCGTCGTCCTGGTCGGAGTCCGTTGTGGGACTCGGATGGTATCGCAGCCTTCCCGATGGGCCAAGCTGCGCGGCAGGTATCAAACGTCGTATTGCGCCGATTATCGGCCATGTTTATGTTGAAATCCCTGATTTTGGGGCTATTTAGCGCAGTCACAGCGGCTGGTCGGCCGATGAAAAACTTTGTAAGACGGACACTGATTGACGAGCGGGATGTCATCCGGATTTTCGATCCGTCCGGTCTTGGCCCGGGCGGGTGTGCCTGCGTCGACGTGACACCCTTATCGCCGCGATTCTGCCACCATCGCAGTATCAGCCTGCGCTAAGATTGCCATCACCTGATCAGCAAAGAGTGGCCTGGCCCAGCATGGCACCGCGTACCAAAACCCGTGAACGAATCGTGCAAACCAGTCTGGAACTGTTCAATCAGCAGGGCGAGCGTTGCGTGACCACCAATCACATCGCTGCGCACATGGAAATCTCGCCCGGCAATCTCTATTACCACTTTCCCAACAAGCAGGCGATCATCGCCGAACTGTTCTCCGAGTACGAGATGCTGATCGGCAGTTTCCTGACCCTGCCAGCCGACCGTGCGCCGACCATTGAGGATAAGCGCGATTACTTCCTGGCGATTATCGACGCCATGTGGCGCTACCGTTTTCTGCACCGTGATCTTGAGCACCTGCTGACCTCGGATGAGGAGTTGGCGCGGCGTTATCGGCGTTTTTCGTACCGCTGTCTGATGCAGGCGATGACCATCTACCGGGGATTCATCAAGGCGGGCATCCTGAAAATGGATGAGTCGCAGATCGAGTGGACCAGTCTTAACACCTGGATCGTCCTGACGTCGTGGGTGCGTTTTCTGTGCACCAATCGGGAAAACTCCACGCAGATCAACCAATCGGCTATTCGACGTGGCGTCTATCAGGTACTTATGCTCGAATCTGTTTTTGTCGCGCCTCAGGCTCGCGAAGCGTTCGATGCCCTGTGCAAGACGTTTCACGCGTCACTGCCCGAGGTTCTGATGTGAATTCCGGGACCGACGAGCAGCCAGCTTGTCGGTTCTCTGCCACAGGAGTGTGTCATGTCCATTGCGCAACTGATCAACCCTGAGCAACTGGCTGAACGCCAGAAAACTCCAGGCCTGGTGATTCTCGATTGCCGTTACGCGCTCGAAGATTCCGACTACGGTCAACGCAGTTACGCCCAGGGGCGTATCGAGGGCGCGTCTTTTGCCGATCTGAAGCGCGACCTCAGCGGGCCTGCTATCAAAGGCAAGACCGGACGTCATCCACTGCCCGATCCCGCCGCTTTGCTGCAATGCTTTCAGGCTTGGGGCATCAACGCCGACAGCGATGTTGTGCTGTATGACGATGGTCCGGGAATGTATGCCGCGCGGGTCTGGTGGTTGCTGGCCTGGATGGGCAAGCGCGAAGGCGTCTACCTGCTCGATGGCGGGCTGAAGGCCTGGCACGCTGCGGGGCTGCCGTTGAGCCTGGATGCGCCGAATCGTGAGCCCGGTCATTTCAGCGGCGAGCCGAACATGTCCATGGTGCTCAGCGGCAGTCGCTTGCAGGGTCGTCTGGGACGCCCGGAAATGACCCTGATCGATGCCCGTGCCGAAGCCCGCTTTCGAGGCGACGTAGAACCTCTGGATCCGGTTGCCGGGCATATTCCCGGTGCGCAGTGTGCAGCCTGTACTGACAACCTCGGTCCCGATGGACGCTTTTTGCCGCCCGAACAGCTCAGGCAGCGTTTCGCTGAAAAGCTGCAGGGCCGCCCGCCGGAGAGTCTGGTGTCCTATTGCGGTTCAGGTGTCACCGCCTGCCACAACCTGTTCGCCCTGTGTCTGGCCGGCTATCCGCTGGCAACGCTGTATGCGGGTTCGTGGAGTGAATGGATCACCGATCCTGAACGGGAAATCGCCACGGGCGCCGATTGATTCGTTATCAACTCGTGAGCGAGCCGTCGCGCGCGTGGGCGGCGCATAGCCACAGCGGGATGCGGCGTTCGAGGTAGTAACGCGGATTACGAAGCGAGCCTTCGACGAAGCCGACATGCCCGCCTTTGGTGTGCAGTTCGAATTCGGTGCAGGACGACAGCTCGCTGGGTTCGGGCAGGCTGTGAGGGAATACGAATGGGTCGTCGCTGGACTGGATGATCAGCGTCGGCGTCTGAATCTGGCCCAGGTAGTAGCGGCTGGACGCTCTGCGGTAATAATCCGTGGCATCGGTAAACCCATGCAACGGCGCAGTCACCCGGCCATCGAAGTCCCAGAAGGTGCGCATGTTCTCCAGTGAGCCCAGCGCGGCGAGTTCGGCCAGGCCCTCGCTGATGCCTTCATGCTGGAACCGATGCTGCTTGTCACGGATATAAGCCAGCATTTCGCGCATGAAGTGCCGCTGATAAACCCGCGAGAAGCCTTGACCGATACGGTTGGCGCATTCGTCCAGACGGAACGGCACGGACACCGCCACGGCGCCCCGTAAATCACTGTTGGCGCCGGATTCGCCGAGGTACTTGAGCAACACATTGCCGCCCAGCGAATACCCCACCGCATAAATCGGAGCCAATGGCCGCAGCGAGCGCAAATGAGCGATCACTTCGGCCAGGTCCTCGCTCGCGCCTGAGTGATAACTGCGCGACAGCAAGTTGGGTTCTCCCGAGCAACCGCGCCAGTTCAACGCCACACTCGGCCAGCCCTGCGCTGCCATGGCCTTTTGCAGGCCGGCAACATAGGGCGAGTTGGACGACCCGGTCAGGCCGTGCAGTACCAGCACCAAGGGTTTACCGGACTCATCCGGGCCATGCCAGTCCATGTCCAGAAAGTCCCCGTCCTGCAACCACAACCGCTCTCGCGTACGCGCCAGCAGCGTCGGCTTGCGCAGCAGCGGCCCCCAAAGCGTCTGCAAATGCGGATTGCCCATGCCGACGGCCGGGACGAATGGATTGGCATGGGACAGAAAGGTAGGGCGTGTGGACACGTGCTTGCTCAACGATCGGTGCAGTGACTGAAGCTGTACGTTGCCATTAAGTGGACCGGGATGTAAGTGGCTTGACGGTGTCGTTGCGTATAGAAGTGCCTTTCACGACGCTCTGCATCGCAAAAGAGTACGCACAGCGTCCAGAACGGCATGCGACGCGGAGCGTCGCACGATAGTTGTAGTTGCTCCAGGGTGGGAATGCCTTTCATGACGCTATGCGTCGTCAACAGGACGCGGAACGTTCAGAGCTGCATGCCAAACGCGGAGCATTGGTTCGTGAGCTGTCAGCCCTGGCTCCGCTGCCACAACGCGTAATACACCTGACCAGCCTTTTTCTCGCGGTGCAATCGCCAGCTGCCCGGCAAGCCGGTGGTCGATGGCGGTGTTTCGCTTTCGGTGTAGATCCAGGCGGTGTCGGCCAGCCAGCCGTGGCTTTCCAGCAGGTTGCAGGCTGAGGCCAGCAGGCCCTGATGGAAGGGCGGGTCGAGGAACACCACGTCAAAGGGCGAGGCGGTGGCGGTTTCCAGGTGGCGCAGGGCGTCGGTCTGGGAGACCTGACCGCTACTGCAGTTCAGCGCATTGAGGTTCTGGCGCAGGCTGGCGATGGCTGCCGCGTTGCTGTCCAGGGCCAGGCCCATGCTGGCGCCACGCGACAAGGCTTCGAAATACAGCGCGCCGCTGCCCGTGAAAACGTCCAGCACCCGGGCACCGGCGATGTAGGGTGCCAGCCAGTTGAACAGGGTTTCGCGCACGCGATCAGGTGTCGGGCGCAGGCCGGGGGCGTCGGGGAAGGTCAGGCGGCGGCTGCCCCATTCTCCGCCGATGATACGAAGCTGACCCAGGCCGTTGTGGCCCTTCGGACGTGGATTGGCCATCAGTGTTCCGGGACCCCTGCAGGTTGGCGGACGGGTTTGTCGGTCGGCGCCGGCAAGGGTTTTTGCTCGACGGTCGGACCCACGGTGACGATGACCATCTTGTCAGCGCTGAGGTGTTTGCTCATTGCCGCTTTCACCTGTTCGACGGTCACGTTCTGCGCGGCGGCCATGTAGTCCTCGAGGTAGGTCAACGGCAGGTTGTAGAAACCGATGGCACCCAACTGGCCCACGATGGCCGAATTGCTGGCTGCAGTCAGCGGGAAGCTGCCGGTCAGTTCGCGCTTCACATCGTCGACTTCTTTCTGGGTCGGACCGTTGGCGAGGAAGTCGCGAACGATGTCCTGCACCAGCTTGAGGGTGTTTTCGCTCATTTCCGCACGCGTCTGCAGGCCGATCATGAACGGCCCCGCCACCTGCATGGCAGTGAAGCCGGAAGACACGCCGTAGGTCAGGCCGCGTTTTTCCCGCACTTCGGTCATCAGTCGGCTGCCGAAGCCGCCACCGCCCAATACCGAGTTACCCACGGTCAGTGCCGCGTAGTCCGGATCGTTACGGTCGATGCCCAACTGCGCGAGCATCAGGTGCGTCTGGTTGGAGGCAAATTCGATGTGCGTGGTGCCTGCCTTGGGCTCGACCGGGTCAGCGACCTTGGCCAGCGCCGGGCCTTTGGGCAACGAGGCAGATACCTGTGCCGCGATGGCCTGCGCGTCGTCTCGCGACAGGTCTCCGACCAGAGCAATCACTGCATTGCCCGCTGCATAGCCTTTGGCGTGGAACGCCTTGAGCTGAGCCAGAGTGATGGCGTTGACGCTCTTGGCGTCGCCTTCGCTTGGGTGAGCGTAGGGGTGATCACCGTACAGACGATTGAACAGTTCCTTGCTGGCGATAGCGCCAGGGTTCTGTTTCTGAGTCTCGAAGCTGGCGATCAACTGGTTCTTGATGCGGGCCAGAGAATCGGCAGGGAAGGTGGGCTTGCCCACGACCTCACTGAACAGCTTCAGGGCCGGATCGCGCTTGTCCGCAGCACTCAGGCTGCGCAACGAGACCACCGCCATGTCACGGTAGGACCCGTTGCTGAAGTCGGCGCCCAGGCCTTCGAAGCCTTGGGCGATCGCGTTGACGTCCTTGCCTTTGATGCCCTCGTTGAGCATGGCGTTGGTCAGCAGGGCAATACCGGGGGATTTCTGGTCCTGGCTGCTACCGGCGGCGAACGTCAGGCGCATGTCGAACATGGGCAATTCGCGGGATTCCACGAACAGCACCCGGGCGCCCTCGGCGGTATTCCAGGTCTGGATATTCAGGGCGCGACGGGCCGGAGCCTTGCCGTCCAGTTCCTTGAGGGTCTGCAGGTTGCTGCCCAGCGCGGGAGCGGCCTGGCCCTGCTCGGCAGGCGCGTCGTCGGCCAGGGCTGGCAGTGCGACAAAGGCGCCGAGCGAACCGGCCAGGATCAGGCCAAGCAGCGCATGACGTGGAGCATTGCGCGTGATCATTTGGCTTTCTCCTCAGGCAGAACGTGCGCAACGCTGAGGCGCTCACGGGTGAAATAGGTGTTGGCAGCTTTCTGGATGTCTTGCGGGGTCACGCTTTGCAGCGCCTCCAGTTCATTGTCCATCAGCTTCCAGGACAGACCGACGGTTTCCAGCTCTCCGATCATGGTCGCCTGGCTGGTGATCGAGTCGCGCTCGTAGACCACACCGGCAATGACCTGAGCCCGGACACGCTCCAGCTCCTCGGCGGACGGTGCCTTGGTTTTCAGCTCATCGAGCAGGCGCCAGATCCCGGCTTCCACATCGGCCAGGGTTTTCTTCTTCTGCAGGTTGGGTGTGGCGCTGATCATGAACAGGCTGTCGCCGCGAGCGAACGCGTCGTAACGCGACGAGGCACCGGAGACCAACTCTTCGCCACGTTCCAGGCGCGAGGAAATGCGTGCGCTGTAGCCACCGTCGAGCAGCGCTGCGATCAGACGCAGGGCGTTCGCCGAGCGGGGATCTTCAGCGGTTGCGACACTGGGTACGTTGAAACCGTAGATCAGACTCGGCAACTGGGTTTTGACGTGCAGGGTGATCTTGCGCTCGCCTGGCTCGGCCAGTTCCAGTGGTTTTTTCGAAGGCGGTACATCGCGGCGCGGGATCGATCCGAAGAAGCGCTCTGCCAGGGCTTTGACTTCGTCCGGCTGCACATCACCGACGACCACCAGCGTGGCGTTGTTCGGCGCATACCAGGATTCGTACCAGTGGCGCAGTTCTTCGACCTTCATGCGCTCCAGGTCCGCCATCCAGCCGATGGTCGGCGTGTGATAGCCGCTGGCAGGGTAGGCCATTGCCTTGAAGCGCTCGAACGCCTTGCCCATTGGCTGGTCGTCAGTACGCAGGCGACGCTCTTCCTTGATGACCTCGATCTCGCGGCTGAATTCGTCGGCGGGCAATTTCAGGGTTGCCATGCGATCGGCTTCCAGCTCCAGCGCGACGTTCAGGCGGTCACGCGCCAGGACCTGGTAATAGGCGGTGTAGTCGTCGCTGGTGAACGCATTCTCTTCAGCGCCCAGATCGCGGAGAATCAGCGAGGACTCGCCCGGCCCGGTTTTGCTGCTGCCTTTGAACATCATGTGTTCAAGTGCGTGGGACAGACCGGTCTGGCCCGGCGTTTCGTAGCTGGAGCCGACCTTGTACCAGATCTGCGATACCACCACAGGAGCGCGGTGGTCTTCGCGAACAATAACCTTCAGGCCATTGTCGAGGGTGAATTCGTGAGTCGGTTGCGGATCAGCAGCCAATGCTGTCAAAGGCAGACAAATTGTGCTGAGCAGCAGGCCTGCGGCGCGGCGGGCAAGAGCATTCATTCGTAGTTTGAACCTGTAGGACGGCCCGCTTGAACTTAGCGTCGGCGGGCGCGGGGGTGTTAGGATACTGATCCGTTTGCTTCAGAGACAGCCTTCACTGGCCGATTGCGAGTGAAACCTGTCTGAAACGCAGGTAAAGGTAGCTGCACACGCGGCCGATGAGTGAACAAGAAGTCCTAAACGCAGTCTGTTTTGCATGTCAGAATTTTTCCGGGTCGCCCTCTGGCGCCCCGCAACCTTGAGATAGCCGTCCTCCATGTTTGGTTCCAACGACGACAAGAAGACCCCAGCCGAGGCTGGAGAGAAGAAAGGCCTGTTCGGATGGCTGCGCAAGAAGCCGCAGCAAACCGAGTCGAAGCCAGCAGAATCATCCCCGACGCAACCCGACCCGATCGCCGATCAGGTTGCAGCGACGCCGCAGGTTGAGCCTCATGTTGCCTCGCAATCGGTGTCTGAAGTCACCGTCGAGGCGGCTGAGCCTGCCTCGCAACGTCATGTCGAGCCCGGTGCTCCGTCGCCCCAGCCCTGGCTGACCTTGCCGGTGACTGAAGAGCCGGTGGCATTGAGTGACGAGCGAGAGCCGCATGTCACGCCGGCCATCCCTGAACAGAACCATGCCCCTGTTGCGCCCGAACCGCGGGAGCCTGAACCCGTCATAGCGGAGCCGGTGGCGGATATCGTGCCGCTCGCGATGCCTGAGCCGGTCCTGGTTCAACCTGTTGCAGAGCCTGAGCCAGTGGTCGCGCAGGCAGTGCCGCAACCTGTTCAGCCTGCTGCGCAAGCGGTTGCAGTGCCGGCGCCCGCACCGACACCTGAGCCAGAAACCGGCAAGGTCGGCTTCTTTGCGCGTCTCAAGCAGGGCCTGTCGAAGACCAGTGCCAGCATCGGCGAAGGCATGGCCAGCCTGTTTCTGGGCAAGAAGGCCATCGATGATGATCTGCTGGAAGAAATCGAAACCCGCCTGCTGACCGCCGATGTCGGCGTTGAGGCCACCTCGGTCATCATCAAGAGCCTGACTCAGAAGGTCGCGCGCAAGCAGTTGACCGACGCCCAAGCGTTGTACACCTCGTTGCAGGGCGAACTGGCTGCGATGCTCAAGCCTGTCGAGCAACCGCTGGTGATCAAGGCCGAACACAAGCCGTTCGTGATTCTGGTGGTCGGGGTCAATGGCGCGGGCAAGACCACCACCATCGGCAAGCTGGCCAAGAAGCTGCAACTGGAAGGCAAGAAGGTCATGCTGGCGGCGGGCGACACGTTCCGCGCTGCAGCCGTCGAGCAATTGCAGGTCTGGGGTGAGCGTAATCACATACCGGTCATCGCTCAGCACACCGGTGCCGACTCGGCTTCTGTCATCTTCGATGCCGTGCAGGCTGCCAAGGCTCGTGGCATCGACGTGCTGATCGCCGACACCGCCGGACGTCTGCACACCAAGGACAATCTGATGGAGGAGTTGAAGAAGGTTCGCCGCGTGATCGGCAAGCTGGACGCAGATGCCCCTCACGAAGTCCTGCTGGTCCTCGATGCGGGCACCGGGCAGAACGCTATCAATCAGGCCAAGCAATTCAACCAGACCGTCACGCTGACCGGGCTGGCGCTGACCAAGCTGGACGGCACCGCCAAGGGCGGCGTGATTTTCGCTTTGGCCAAGCAGTTCGGCTTGCCGATTCGCTATATCGGCGTTGGTGAAGGTATCGATGATCTGCGTACCTTCGAGGCCGAACCCTTTGTTCAGGCACTGTTTGCGGAGCGGGAGCGTCCATGATTCGATTCGAGCAGGTCGGTAAGCGCTACCCGAATGGACATGTCGGGTTGCATGAACTGAGCTTTCGAGTACGTCGCGGCGAGTTTTTGTTCGTCACCGGTCATTCCGGTGCCGGCAAAAGCACGCTGCTGCGCCTGTTGCTGGCCATGGAGCGTCCGACCACCGGCAAACTGATGCTGGCCGGTCAGGACCTTGGGCAAATCAGCAACGCACAAATCCCGTTTCTGCGTCGTCAGATCGGTGTGGTATTCCAGAATCACCAGTTGCTGTTCGATCGCACGGTGTTCAACAACATTGCGTTGCCCTTGCAGATCCTCGGCCTGTCCAAGCCCGAGATCGCCAAGCGGGTCGATTCGGCGCTTGAGCGGGTAGCGTTGTCCGACAAGGCCGAGCTGTACCCGGGTGACCTCTCTACCGGTCAGCAACAGCGTGTCGGCATTGCCCGCGCCATTGTTCACCGTCCGGCCCTGCTGCTCGCCGATGAACCGACCGGTAACCTCGACCCACGGCTGGCGGCGGAGATCATGGGTGTGTTTGAAGATATCAACCGACTGGGGACCAGCGTGCTGATTGCCAGTCACGACCTGGCATTGATCGCCCGCATGCGTCATCGCATGCTGACCCTGCAGCGCGGTCGTCTGATCGGTGACGGGGAGGCCGGAGTATGAGTGCCACACGCAGCCCCAAGGTTTCAGAGCGCGTCGCGCCAAAAGCGGCCGATCCGCTACCGCCGAAACAGAAAAAGCAGCGCCACGACCACGATGACGATGGCCCTGATTTCAGTGCGCTGATGTCCGCCTGGCTGGAAAGCCATCGTTCCAGTCTACTGGACAGCCTGCGACGCTTGGGCAAACAGCCGATTGGCAGCTTTTTTACGTGTCTGGTGATGGCGATTGCCTTGAGCCTGCCGATGGGCTTGTCGTTGCTGCTGAGCAATGTAGAGCGTCTGGGTGGTTCATGGCAGCGCGCGGCGCAGATTTCGATTTATCTGAATCTGGATGCCAGTACTGCCGACGGCACGCGCCTGCGCGATGAAATCAAGGCGATGCCCGGTGTGGCAGATGCCGAGTACATCAGCAGCGAACAGGCATTGGGGGAGTTCAAGCAGCAGTCCGGGTTGGGCGAGGCGCTCAAGGAATTGCCGGAGAACCCGCTTCCGGGCGTGGTGCTGGTGACGCCGGACGAAGTGGACAAACCTGCGCTGGAAGCCTTGCGTACGCGACTCGCCGGATTACCTAAAGTAGAACAGGCGCAACTGGACCTGGTCTGGGTAGAAAGGCTGGCCGCGATCCTCAAACTGGGTGACCGTTTCGTTTTCGGCTTGACGGTTCTGCTGGTCTCGGCTTTGCTGTTAGTAATTGGTAACACAATTCGTCTACACATTGAAAACCGCCGCATCGAAATCGAAGTGATCAAGCTGGTGGGCGGTACCGACAGCTACGTGCGCAGGCCTTTCCTTTATATGGGCGCGCTGTACGGCTTCGGGGCGGGCATCCTGTCCTGGGGCGTTCTGGCTTATGGCCTGAACTGGCTGAACGGCGCGGTTGTCGGACTGGCAGGTCTCTATGGAAGTGACTTTGCGCTGGCCGGTGTGCCGATGGGTGATGGTCTTTCCCTCTTGCTTGGAGCGGTTCTGTTAGGGTATATCGGTGCCTGGATTGCGGTGGCCCGACATCTTCGTGAACTGGCGCCCCGGTAGAGCCACATTATTGTTTCACCAGACTGGCCTCTGAAAATCAAGGAACTTGGTTAGCGGTTCCGGGTCAATCTGGCTAATGCTGAACTGCACATAACCTGTGCGCTGGAGGTTTTTTCGTATGACCACTTCTTTGCAACCTGCTTATGCTCTAGTCCCGGGTGCGAACCTCGAGGCCTACGTGCACACGGTCAACAGCATTCCTTTGCTGACGCCCGAGCAGGAGCGTGAACTGGCTGAGAGTCTCTACTATGAGCAGGATCTGGACGCGGCCCGTCAAATGGTCCTCGCCCACCTGCGATTCGTCGTGCACATCGCGCGCAGTTATTCGGGTTACGGTCTGGCTCAGGCCGACCTGATCCAGGAAGGTAACGTCGGTCTGATGAAGGCCGTGAAGCGTTTCAACCCGGAAATGGGCGTGCGTCTGGTCTCTTTTGCCGTGCACTGGATCAAGGCTGAAATTCACGAGTTCATCCTGCGCAACTGGCGCATCGTCAAGGTCGCCACGACCAAGGCGCAGCGCAAGCTGTTCTTCAACCTGCGCAGCCAGAAGAAGCGTCTGGCCTGGCTGAACAACGATGAAGTGCACCGCGTCGCTGAAAGCCTGGGTGTGGAGCCGCGTGAAGTGCGTGAGATGGAAAGCCGTCTGACGGGCCATGACATGGCCTTCGACCCGGCAGCCGAGGCGGATGACGACAGCGCGTTCCAGTCGCCAGCCAATTATCTGGAAGACCACCGCTACGACCCGGCGCGTCAACTGGAAGACTCCGACTGGACCGACAACTCCACCGCCAATCTGCATCAGGCGCTGGACGTGCTGGACGAACGCAGCCGCGACATCCTCTACCAGCGCTGGCTGGCAGAAGAAAAAGCCACGCTGCACGACCTGGCGCAGAAGTACAACGTTTCTGCAGAGCGTATTCGTCAGCTGGAAAAAAGCGCGATGAACAAGCTCAAGACGTCGATTGCCGCGTAAGGCTGCCTAACAACGAAAAACGCCCCGAGATAATCGGGGCGTTTTTGTTTGTGTATCAGCTATCGTGCGACGCTCTGCATCGGTATGCCGTTCTGGACGCTCTGCGTCCTCTTCTCCGAACTAGCGCCAGCCCATCACCAGCGACGACTGCTGTTCAATCCCCGCAAATACTCATCCCCACCCAATTGACGCATTTGCTGACGAATCCAGCCCGCGCGGCGGGAGACATAGCTGCTCGGGTGGCTGGCGCTCCACTGGCGCGGGTTGGGCAGGACGGCGGCGAGGTAGCTGGCCTGCTGGGCGGAAAGCGCGCTGGCGTTGGTGCGGAAGTGATGTTGCGCCGCAGCCTGGGCGCCGAATACACCTTCGTCCCACTCGACACTGTTGAGGTACACCTCGAGGATGCGCTCCTTGGACCAGAGCAGCTCGATCAGCATGGTGAACCAGGCTTCCAGCCCCTTGCGCAGGTAGCTGCGGCCGGACCACAGGAACAGGTTTTTCGACACCTGCTGGCTGAGCGTGCTGGCACCGCGTATCGAGCCGCCGCGCTCGTTGTGCAGGATGGCCGCTTGAATGGCGTCGACGTCGAAACCCCAATGCTCGGCAAACTTCTGGTCTTCGCCGGCAATGACCGCAATTTTCAGGTCGTCGGAGATTTTGTCCCACGGTTCCCAGTCGCGTTGCAGGTCGATAGGCTCGCCATCGACCCAGGATTCGACTTTGCGCTCGACCATCAGCGCACTGCCCGGTGGCGGCACCCAGCGCAAAACCAGAACCACGAGAACACTGCCTGCGGCGAACCACAGCAGGGCTTTGACAATACGACGAAGAATAGACTGCAGCATAGAGATGGCTTGGCCGAACCCGTTGAGCGGGCCATTATACAGACCGTGCGCCTTTCGACGATTTTTCACTGGAGTTCCTGATGCTTCGTAGCTTTTTGATGCTGGCCGCTTTCTTCGGCTTCACCGGTGTCGCCCTGGGCGCATTTGCTGCCCACGGTCTCAAGGAACGCCTGAGTGCCGAGTATCTGGCGGTGTTCCACACCGGTGTGCTTTATCAGCTGATTCACGCGCTGGCCCTGCTCGGCGTGGCGATACTGGCAACGCACATCCCCGGGCGCCTGATCACCTGGGCCGGATTCTCCTTCGCGGTCGGTATCCTGCTGTTTTCCGGCAGCCTCTACGCGCTGACCCTGACCGGTTTCAGCAAGCTTGGCATCATCACGCCGTTCGGTGGGCTGGCATTTCTGTTCGGCTGGTCGATGCTCGGTCTGGCGGCCTGGAGGCTGGGCTCGCCTCCTTGAGCGCCTGCTCCCCGGAAAGCAGGCCGCGCTTGAGACGAATGGCGTGGCTTTGCCTTGGTCATACCGGCTGATCGGGCTAGAATGCTGGCCCCCTAAAATGATGGCTGCTCTCGCATGCACATTCAGTTGAACGGCGAACCCTTTGAATTGCCCGATGGCGAAACCGTCGCGGCATTGCTGACCCGTCTGGACCTTGCAGGGCGCCGGGTCGCGGTGGAACTGAACCTGGATATCGTGCCGCGCAGTCAACATGCGGCGACCGTCCTGAGTGAAGGCGATCAGGTCGAAGTGGTTCATGCCATTGGCGGTGGCTAGTTCGCAATCCGCACTGCGCCCAACCCAATCTGCACGTTATGAGGATTTCCGATGAGCAATGTTCGCAGCGACAAGCCCTTCGTCCTGGCCGGTCGGACTTTCGAGTCGCGCCTGCTGGTAGGCACCGGCAAGTACATCGATATGGAACAGACC
>Ga0182231_1000152_pt1 | contig 17963 bp, 18 predicted proteins | sample G6R1MG_29_FD_129667 | JGI IMG/M metagenome (GOLD analysis project Ga0182231, IMG submission 129667) | Miscanthus phyllosphere microbial communities from Michigan, USA - G6R2_NF_07NOV2016_LD1 MG | ecosystem: Host-associated > Plants > Phyllosphere > Phylloplane/Leaf | place: USA: Michigan...
GCGAGGGGATTTGCCTACTTTGGCCCCATCAAAGTAGGTCGCCGAGGGGCGAAAAGGTGACCTGAGTCGAACCCTAATCTACCTGAAACCACAGAACCGCTTTGTGACGCGGAGCGTCAAGAACTGCATTCCCACGCGGAGCGTGAGGAACGAGCGGCGTCCGGGAGAGCACTTTTCGTCACTCTGCGCAAAGCGTGGGCACAATAGTAAAAAGGCCCGGTCACTGAGTGAGCCGGACCTTTTTGATGGTGTCAGACGATCACTCGCTGAGCGTCGGAACCTTGCGAGGTGCCATGAAGTACAGCCAGATCAACGCGATGAAGTACATCGCCGGGATCATGGTGAACAGCACGTTGTAATTGTTGTTGGTGGCGGTCAACACGGCACCGACAATCTGGGTCATGAACATACCACCAATGGCCGCACACATGCCGCCGAAGCCGAACACGGTACTCATCATGTGCTTGGGCGTGTAGTCCATCACCAGGCTCCAGATATTCGCGGTCCAGGCCTGATGCGCACCCACGGCAAGCGAGATGGCCAGTACCGCCACCCATAGCCCGCTGGCATTGGCAGCGAACACCACGCTGCAGATCGTGATGGCAAAGATCAGCATCGACAACAGGCGCGCAGTCGTCGCACGCATGCCACGACCAATCAGCCAGGACGACAGAATGCCGCCACCCACACTGCCGAAGTCAGCCGTCAGCCAGATCAGAATCAGCGGGATGCCCATCTGCGTCACGCTGATCCCCAGGTTGTATTGCTGATTGAGGAACGGCGGCAGCCAGTACAGGTAGAACCAGAAAACCGGAGCAGTAATCGCATACGCCAGCGCGAACGCCCATGTGCCACGCATCTTCAGAATGCCGGTGAACGGCACCTTGACCGGCGCCGGTTCTACTTCCTGATTGATGTAATCCAGTTCGGTCTTGCTGACGGTCGGGTGATCTTCAGGGTTGTAGTATTTCAAGCGCCAGGTGATGACCCAGAGCAGCCCCAGCGAACCCATTGCCACGAAGGCGGCCTGCCAGCCCCAGACAGTCAGGATCACCGGCAACAGGGCAGGGGTCAGCATGGCGCCGACGTTGGTGCCGGCGTTGAAGATACCGGTGGCCACCGCACGCTCACCGGCAGGGAACCACAGCCGCGTGGTCTTCACACAGGCCGGGTAGTTGGCGGCTTCGGTCAGGCCCAGAATGAAGCGGCAGACCATGAAGCCGACGGCGGAAGTGGCAAGGCCGTGTGCGCCGGTCGCCAGGCTCCACAGCAGCACCGCGAGGAAGAACGCGCGCTTGACGCCGACCTTGTCGATGAAGCGACCCTGCAGCACGAAGCCGACCGCGTAGCCGACCTGAAACCAGAAGTTGATGTTGGCGTAGTCCATCGCCGTCCAGCTCATTTCCTTGGCGAGGATGGGCTGCATGACGCCGAGCGCGGCCCGGTCGATGTAGTTCAGCGTAGTGGCGAAGAACACCAGGGCGAGCATGCCCCAGCGAGTCTTGCCCACGGCGAGTGCGCCGCGGATCTTTTCGCCCATCCCGGCACGGGCGGCCTGGGCGACAGGGTTGGTCTGGGTGTTAAGCATGATGTTCTAACCATCCGTTCCAGGACTGTGCTGCTGGCAACAGTCGGACTGAGAAGTCCACTCGATGCAGGCGTTGTGCAGGTAAAGTGAAGTCGTAGAACCGTGATTCGACTGGCCTGTAGACTCAGGCTGTCCTCGAAACGATCCGTCGGGCCGACAATTTACAGGTTGGGCCGCGTAAGTGTGTTGGAATGTTTCAGGCGACGTGTACCCAGGCCGGGCTTTTGGCCGGGCGGGTTCGTCGAACAGGACGTCTGGTAAGACGGATGGGCGAGCGGGCGAGCAAAGCGAGAAGGGTGCACATGAGCAATGTTCCTGTTTTTTGAATTGTTATGGGTTGCTGCTGATGAAGCGACGATCAAAAATGTTGGACTGCGGGTCTATCCTGCAATGTGATGCTGATGTTGAGCATTGCGAGATACAGCGTCAATTGAGTAAAACGGCTTTTGTTCGATAATCGAACGTAAAACTAACCGGTTCGTACACTTTATGTTGCTGTAGTATTTTCACAGGCAAATACTTTACTCGCACCTCTGAATAAGGCCGGGAAAGGCCAGGAATGCGGTGCTGTCCAGTCGCGACCCAAGCAGGTCGCGTTCATCCAGGAGCTGAAAAGCATGCAGCGTTCAATTGCTACCGTATCCTTGAGCGGTACTCTGCCCGAAAAGCTCGAAGCCATCGCCGCAGCCGGCTTTGACGGCGTCGAGATTTTCGAAAACGACTTGTTGTACTACGACGGCAGCCCACGCAATATCAGGCAGATGTGTGCCGACCTGGGCATCGCCATCACCCTGTTCCAGCCGTTCCGCGATTTCGAAGGCTGCCGCCGTGACCGTCTGCAGCGCAATATCGACCGTGCCGAACGCAAATTCGATCTGATGCAGGAACTGGGCACCGATCTGGTGCTGGTCTGCAGCAATGCGTCTGCCGATTCGGTGGGCGACGAAAACATTCTGCTCGATGATCTGGGCCTGCTCGCCGAGCGCGCCGGCGCCCGTAACCTGCGCGTCGGTTATGAAGCGTTGGCCTGGGGCAAGCACGTGAACACCTGGCAACAGGTCTGGAACCTGGTGCGTCAGGTTGACCACCCGGCGCTTGGCGTGCTGCTCGACAGTTTCCATACCCTGTCGCTGAAGGGCGATCCGAGCGCCATCGCGCAGATCCCGGGCGACAAGATCTTCTTCGTGCAGATGGCCGACGCGCCGCTTCTGGCGATGGATGTACTGGAGTGGAGCCGTCATTTCCGCTGCTTCCCGGGCCAGGGTGAATTCGATCTGGCCGGCTTCCTCGCGCCGATCCTGCGCAGTGGCTATACCGGGCCGCTGTCGCTGGAAGTGTTCAACGATGGCTTCCGTGCAGCGCCGACACGCGCCAATGCCGCGGACGGTCTGCGTTCGCTGCTCTATCTGGAAGAGAAAACCCGCCAGTTGATGGCGCGTGACGAGCCGGCCTCGGCTCCCGAAATCCTTTTCAATCCACCCGCTGCCAGTACCTACAATGGCGTCGAGTTTCTCGAGTTTGCCGTTGACGAGAGCCATGGCGCTCGCCTGTCGGGCTGGCTGCAACGGCTGGGCTTTGCCAAGCTGGGTCAGCATCGCTCCAAGGCGGTCAGTCTGCTGGGGCAGGGCGATATCAGGATTGTGCTCAATGCCGAACCCTATTCCTTCGCCCACAGCTTCTTCGAGGCGCACGGCCCTTCGTTGTGCGCGACTGCCTTGCGTGTCGACGACGGTCATCAGTCGCTGGAGCGTGCGCGTGCCTTCAAGGGCCAGCCCTATCGTGGCCTGGTCGGCCCCAACGAACGGGAGATTCCTTCGGTCCGTGCGCCCGACGGCAGCCTGATTTATCTGGTGGATAACGCCGCACCGGGAGAATCGATTTACGACAGCGATTTTGTCGTCGATCCGCAAGCAGTCGCCAAGGGCGGGTTGCAGTGTATCGACCACATGGCCATGGCGCTGCCGGCCGACAGCCTGGACAGCTGGGTGCTGTTCTACAAAAGCATTCTGGACTTCGAGGCTGACGACGAAGTGGTCTTGCCCGACCCCTACGGTCTGGTCAAGAGCCGTGCACTGCGCAGCCGTTGCAGCACCGTGCGCCTGCCGCTGAATATTTCCGAGAATCGCAATACGGCCATTTCCCATGCGCTGTCGAGCTATCGTGGCTCGGGCGTGCACCACATCGCGTTCTCATGTGAAGACATCTTCGCCGAAGTGAGCCGTGCCAAGGAAGCGGGCGTACCCTTGCTGGACATCCCGCTCAATTACTACGATGACCTGGCGGCGCGCTTCGATTTCGACGAGGAATTTCTCAGCGAACTGGCGTACTACAACGTGCTCTATGACCGCGATGCGCAGGGTGGCGAGTTGTTCCACGTCTACACCGATGCGTTCGACGGGCGCTTCTTTTTCGAAATCCTGCAGCGCAAGAACGGCTACGTAGGGTACGGCGCTGCCAACGTCCCGGTGCGTCTGGCTGCGATGGCCAAGGCGCGCAATGTGGCAGCACGTCAGGCGCGTCTGTAAGGCGAATCCGATTGCAGGGCTGCTGCGAGGGTTCGATGCCCTCGCAGCTTCCCTCGGTTGCCGGTCGGCTTCATACTCCGCGCATCACTCGTGGTCATGAGCCAACAATGAAAACAACTGACGACTCCGTTGCCGTTGCGTCGAAAGGGCGCAAGAACAATCCGGAAAAGACCCGCGAAGACATACTGCAGGCCGCCGTTGCCGAGTTTGTCGCCCATGGCCTGTCGGGGGCGCGCGTCGATGCCATTGCCGAACGCACCAAAACCTCGAAACGGATGATCTATTACTACTTCGGCAGCAAAGAGCAACTGTACGTCGAAGTGCTGGAAAAACTCTACGGCGCGATTCGCAACACCGAGAGCCAGCTCAATCTGTCCGAACTCGAGCCGGTGGAAGCGATTCATCGTGTGGTCGAGTTCACCTTCGATCACCACGACAGCAATGTCGATTTCGTCCGTATCGTGTGCATCGAAAACATCCATAACGGCGAGAACGTCAAACAGTCCGAATCGATTCAGGCCAAGAGCCAGAACATCATCAGGGCGCTCGACGGCATCCTGCGTCGTGGCGAAGCCAGCGGCCTGTTTCGTGACGGTGTTCATCCGGTGGACCTGCACCTGATGATCAGCTCGTTCTGCTTCTACCGGATCTCCAATCGCCATACCTTCAGCGAGATCTTTCAGATCGAGTTGTGGAGCGAGGAGGTCAAACAGCGTCACAAGGCAATGATCTGCGACGCTGTGTTGCGTTATCTCAAACGCTGATGTTTACAACGTGTGGAAGTGCGCCATCATCCGCTCTGCATCGGCGGACTGGCCACTGAACAGTTCAAAGGCCTTGACTGCCTGAAACACCGCCATGGTGCTGCCATCCAATGTTCTGCAGCCCAATGCGCGGGCATGCTTGAGCAGCTCGGTTTCCAGCGGAAAGTAAATGATTTCCGCCACCCACAGCTCGGGCCGCAGCAACTCGACCGGCAACGGCGTGCCTGGCAGTTTGGTCATGCCGACCGGCGTGGTATTGACCAGTCCGTCGGCTTCGGCCATCGCCGCAGGCAGGTCGATGCCCACCTGAGCGCGCCCGGCACCGAAGTGCTGGTTGAGGTTGTCCACCAGCCCCTGGGCGCGTTGCGGCTCGACCTCGAACACGCTGAGGCGCTCGACGCCCGCGCTCAGCAGCGCATGAGCCACGGCAGCGCCCGCGCCGCCTGCACCCATCTGCACCACCTGTTGGCGTGGTGCCTTGTCCAGGCCGCGCTGGAAACCTTCGGCGAATCCCAGGCAGTCGGTATTGTGACCGATGCGCTTGCCGTCCTTGAACACCACCGTATTCACCGCGCCGATACCGCGCGCTTCATCGGACAGCTCATCCAGTAACGGGATGACCGCCTGCTTGCAGGGGAAGGTGATATTCAGGCCAGTGAAGCCGCACTGTTGGGCGCCTTCCAGAAGCCGGGGCAGGGCGTGTATGTCCACTTGCAGGGCATCGATGTCGATCAGCCGATACAGGTAGCGCATGCCTTGCGCATCGCCTTCATGCTCATGCATGGCGGGCGTTCGCGAGGCCTGGATGCCCGAGCCGATGAGGCCGGCGAGGATGGAGGGTTTTTCAGCATGAGTCATAAATACGTCTCTTGTTTTTGTGTCACTGCCCGATTGGCGACAGGTGTTAAACGGAATGTACCAGATGGTTAATAGTGCCGCAGGCAGGAGTCGATTACCACGCAGCGATGTTGTGCGGTGATCGCACTAATCAGTGATAATCCACCGCCAGCCGCTTCAGGCTTACACGAGTCCGAGTTCCCGCATGTCCGAGTCCGTCTTCAACGCCGCACAGCAGCAAGCCAGTACGTTGTATCTTCCACCGGGCTCGTGGGCCACGGTGCTCGATTGCCTGTGCGCGAAATTTCCGGCCATCAGCCGCGAACAATGGCTGGATCGGTTTGCCCGCGGCCGGGTGCTGGACGAAAACGGCAAGGCCATCGCGCCTGATCTGGCGTATCGGGAAGGGCTGCGGGTTCACTACTTTCGTGAGGTTGCCAACGAAACGCCGATCCCTGTGGTTGAAACGATCCTCTACGCCGACGAGCATCTGGTGGTGGCTGACAAGCCGCACTTCCTCCCGGTGACACCCGCAGGCGAGTATGTCGAGCAAACCTTGCTGCGGCGCTTGATCCATCGCCTGGACAACCCTGATCTGGTGCCGCTGCACCGCATCGACCGGCACACCGCAGGGCTGGTGCTGTTTTCCGCCAACCGGCAGACGCGCTCGGCTTATCAGGCATTGTTTCCCACCCGGCGCATCGACAAGTTTTACCAGGCCATTGCACCAGCGCTGCCGGGACTGATATTTCCGCGTCTGCACGAGAGTCGTCTGGTCGAGGGTGAACCGTTCTTTCGCATGCAGGAAGGCGTCGGCGCGAGCAACACCCGTACGCAGATCGAGGTGCTCGAACGGCAGGATAAATTGTGGCGTTACGGGCTTTATCCGGTGACCGGCAAAAAGCATCAGTTGCGCGTGCACATGGCTGCGCTGGGCGCTGCCATCTGCAACGACCCTTTTTACCCGGACGTGGTGAAAGACCCGGTGGACGACTATCGGCATCCCTTGAAGCTGCTGGCCAGCAGCTTGCGCTTCATCGATCCCATCAATGGCGAGCCGCGCCACTTCGAGAGCCTGTTGCAGCTCGACTGGTAGTACAGGGACAGTGAAATGACAGGCAAAAAAAACCCGCACTCGGCGGGTTTTTTCAAATCAGTAACGCGACATCCGGATCACAGATCCTTGACGGTACGTACCTGATCCTTGTTGATGCGGGTCTGCTTGCCGTCGAGTTGCTTGAACTCGTAGAAGCCGGATTCTTCATCGTACTTCGGCGTGTCGACAGCCTGAATTTCACGACCATCGTTCAAGGTGATCACAGTGGGCGATGCGCAGCCGGCGAGGGAGGCAATGCTCAGTGCAAGCAGGAAGGCAGCGGGGAGGGTCCGTTGTTTCATTACTGTGTCTCCAGATGGATTCTTGATTTGCTGAACTCTCAGACGGATACACCGTCAGCAAGTTCCGTATACACCCGCAGCAACTTCAATGACCAGTCACTTGTTGCGGTTTTCACTGATCCCGGTCAACAGACAGGGAGTGTTCAGGTTGGCCAGGCGTGGATCACCGGCTTCCAGTTGCAGAGCGACTGGCTGCAGCGGTTCCAGAGCCCGTCTCGGACTGCGTTCGCCGGCCTGCCATGCGGCTTCCAGCGTTGCGGTGTGAGCGACAGGGATCATACCTAAAAGCGGCTGCCAGTGCTGACCTTCACGCACCATTATCGGTCGCTCCGGGTATTCAGAGGCTTTTTCACGCAATGCGTGCAGCAACGCTTCATCGACCAAAGGTGCGTCGCAGGGCAGGATCAGCAACCATCGATGCCGCGCCAGGGGCAGTGCGGCGCGAATCCCGGCCAGAGGGCCGTTGAAATCGGTATCGTCGTCCTGCACCAGTCTATCGGCGTAACGCGCATAGCGATCGATATTGCGATTGCAGGAAATGATCAGATCGTCAGTCAGCGGCCGGGTCAGACGATGCAGATGTTCGATAAGCGGGGTGCCCTGCCATTCGATCAGGCCCTTGTCGCGCCCGCCCATGCGCTGTCCCCGGCCTCCGGCCAGCAGCAGAATCGAGCAGGGCGGCAGTGGGGCAGGAACATTCATCGAACACTCTTCGGGCAGTCAAAAGGAGGGCTGTGATATAACACCCGCCTGTTTTCTTAACAACTGGATGAGGCCATGAAAGCCAAGGCTGACACACCTTTCGTACCCCTTAATATCGCCGTACTGACCGTCAGCGATACCCGCACCCGTGAAACCGATACCTCGGGGCAGATGTTTGTCGACCGCCTGACCGACGCAGGCCATGGTTTGATCGAGCGCGTGCTGCTCAAGGATGACCTGTACAAGATCCGCGCTCAGGTAGCGACCTGGATTGCCGACGATCAGGTGCAGGTCGTGCTGATCACCGGTGGCACCGGCTTTACCGGCCGCGACAGCACACCTGAAGCCGTAGCCTGCCTGCTGGACAAGCAAGTCGATGGTTTTGGCGAGCTGTTCCGGCAGATCTCGGTGCCGGATATCGGCACGTCCACCATTCAGTCCCGCGCGCTGGCCGGCCTGTCCAATGGCACGCTGGTCTGCTGCCTGCCAGGGTCCACCAATGCGGTGCGCACGGCATGGGACGGCATTCTTGCCCAGCAGTTGGACTCGCGTTTCCGTCCCTGCAACTTTGTGCCTCACCTCAAGCAGGCCGAGCCCTGTGCGACTCGTGGTTGAGTGCTCATGAGCAACGAGCCGAAAACCCTGCTGCCTGTTGAAGACGCCATTGCGCGTCTGTTGAAAATGGCCGAAGCCACGCCGATCACCGAGCGCCAATGCGTCTCGCTGGCCGATGCCGAAGGCCGCGTACTGGCAGTGGATCTGGTCTCCACGCTGGATCTGCCGCCTTGGCCGAACAGCGCCATGGACGGTTATGCCTTGCGCGCGGCGGACTGGCACGGCGAGCCGTTGACGGTCAGTCAGCGTATCTTCGCCGGTCAGGCCCCCGAGCCTCTGGCCCCTGGCACCTGCGCGCGTATCTTCACTGGCGCGCCGATGCCCGAAGGCGCTGACTGCGTCGAGATGCAGGAAAACGCTGAGGTGCTGACGGATCAGCGTGTGCGGTTCAACGAACCGCTGGGCGCCGGGCAGAATATTCGTCCGCAAGGCCAGGAAACCCGGGTCGGCGATACTGTGCTGGCCGCCGGCACGCGGCTGGGTCCGATCGAACTGGGTCTGGCGGCCTCGCTGGGCCTCGCCGAGCTGGAGGTCATTCGCCGCGTGCGGGTCGCGGTGCTGTCTACGGGCGATGAGTTGATTGAGCCCGGTCAGCCGTTGGGGCCGGGGCAGATCTATAACAGCAACCGGGTGTTGCTGTGCAGCTGGCTGAAGCGGCTTCAATGCGAGGTCGTGGATGCCGGCATCCTGCCGGACGATCTGGAAAAGACGCGTGCTGCGCTGGCGAATCTGCAGGGTGTCGATCTGATTCTCTCCACGGGCGGAGTGTCCGTGGGCGAAGCTGATTTCCTCGGCCACGCATTGCGTGAGGAGGGCGAGCTGACGCTCTGGAAGCTGGCCATCAAGCCTGGCAAGCCGCTGACCTTCGGGCATTTTCGAGGTGTGCCGGTGATCGGTCTGCCTGGCAATCCAGCCTCTACGCTGGTTACCTTCGCCTTGCTGGCCAGGGCTTACCTGCTGCGTCGCCAGGGCGTGATCGACGTCGCCCCCTTGCAGTTTCCGGTGCCGGCCGGATTTGTCTGGACGCGTCCTGGCAATCGTCGCGAGTACCTGCGCGGCCGTCTGGAGCAGGGCCGGGCGGTGGCGTATCGCAATCAGAGTTCGGGAGTCCTGCGCAGCGCTGCGTGGGCCGATGGTCTGATTGAAGTGCGCGAAGGCTCGACCGTTGCCGAAGGCGACTGGGTCAACTTCATCCCGTTGAGTGAAGTGCTGGGCTGAGTGCATTCGAATGGTGGGGCGGGTACGCATGAGCTACGCTCAACAACGCTGACACAGTGGGCAACCGGACTTCGCCCTGGAGTATTGTTATGGCGCCATTGAGAGTGGCTTGTGTGATCCCGACCTACAACGGACGCAAGGATCTGGAACGTCTGCTGGATTCACTGGCTGCGCAGACTGCCAGCTTCGATACGCTGATCGTGGACTCCAGTTCTTCGGATGGCACGCTGGAGCTGGCGCAAGCCCGATGTGCCGATGTGCTGCGCATCGACAGCAAGGATTTCAACCACGGCGGTACCCGGCAGATGATGGTCGATCTGCATCCTGACTATGATGTGTATGTCTTCATGACCCAGGATGCGTACGTTGAAGACATCAATGCCATCGCCAACATTCTGCTGCCGTTCGCCGACTCGAAGGTCGGTGCGGTATGCGGGCGACAGTTGCCGCACAAGGACGCCAACCTGCTGGCCCAGCATGCGCGGCTGTTCAATTACCCGCCGACCTCGCAGATCAAGACGCTCGCCGACGCCGGTACGCTGGGTATCAAGACGCCATTCATGTCCAACTCGTTTGCGGCCTATCGAGGCGAAGCGTTGCGGGCCATTGGCGGTTTTCCGCGGCATGTGATCCTTTCGGAGGACATGTACGTCACCGCGAAAATGCTTATCGATGGCTGGAAAGCGGCTTACGAAGGCTCGGCTGTATGCCGTCATTCCCATAATTACAGCCTGCGCGAAGAGTTTCGCCGTTACTTTGATATCGGCGTGTTCCAGGCCCGCGAGGCGTGGATCTACGAAACCTTTGGCGGCATTGGCGGCGAGGGCATGCGTTACGTCAAGTCCGAGCTGAAATTCCTCGGTCCCCGGCGAATCCTCTGGTGGCCTGTGTCGTTCGTGCGCAATGCGCTGAAGCTGCTGGCCTACAAGCTGAGCCGACAGGAAAAGCGCTTGCCGCGCGGCGTGAAGAAGAAGCTCGGCATGTACGCGCGCTACTGGGACAGCCCTTACGCCTGAGTCGCGCCGCAGACCAGGCCTGCGGCGTATGGGCAGGTCAGCTTTTTGCGGCTTCTTCGTCCAGACGGTCTGCCTCGAACAGTTGCGCGAGGTCGGCCCTGGCTTCGCGGGCGGTCTGCAGCACCTTGGCGTCGTCGTCATACACCTCATGCTGAGCGGCCAGCACCTGTTCGTCGTGACGCTTGAAGCGACTGATGCGTGCGTCGGCCTGTGTTTCGCTGAGGCCCAGGCCCATGAGGGTCTGGCGACTCATTTCCAGGCTTGAGTAGAACGTTTCGCGAACCGCGTGAGCCCCCAGGTCCATCAACCGATGAACATGCTGGCGGTTACGTGCGCGAGCAATGATCTTCATGTGCGGATACAGTTTGCGAATCAGCTCGGCAGTCTTGATGTTGGTGTCCGGATCATCGGTCGCGATGACAAAGAATTCGGCCTCATCGACCTTGGCGGCACGCAATATTTCCGGGCGCAGCGGGTCGCCATAGAAGACCGGGACATTGCCGAAACTGCGTGAGAACTCGATGGACTCTACGGCGGTGTCCAAAGCGATGAAAGGAATCTTCTGCGCGCGCAGGATACGCGCGACGATCTGCCCCATACGGCCCATGCCGGCAATGACCACCCGTGGTTTGTCGGTCTGGATATCGCGGTACTCGTCCGGCACCTCGACAGGCTTGATCCTGGGTTTTATCCAGCGCGCCAGGGCAATGAACAGCAACGGTGTGATCGCCATCGACAAGGTGATGGTCAACACCAGCATGTCGTACAGCCCGGCCTCGAACAGCCCCTGAGCGCTGCCGATCTTGAACACCACGAAGGCAAACTCGCCGCCTGCGGCCAGTACCAGGCCCAACTGCAACGCGCTGCGGTTGTTGAGTTCGCCAAGGGTGCGACCGATCAGGAACAGCATCGGCAGCTTGATTGCGATCAGCAGCAGCGTCAGGCCCAGCACGATCAGCGGCGAGCTGAGCAACAGGCCGACGTTGGCGCCCATGCCGACGCTGATAAAGAACAGCCCCAGCAGCAATCCCTTGAACGGTTCGATCTGTGCTTCCAGTTCGTGACGGTACTCGGAGTCGGCCAGCAACAGGCCAGCGAGAAACGCGCCCAGCGCCATGGACACCCCCACCAGTTCCATCAGCCACGCCGTGCCTATCACCACCAGCAAGGCCGTGGCGGTCGAGACTTCCTGGATTTTGGTCTTGGCGACGATACGAAACACCGGACGCAGCAAATAGCGTCCGCCAATCACCACAATGGCAATGCTGCCCAGCACGCGCAGGCCGTGGTTGATGCTTTCGCCGGTGTCCATCGCGTGATCGGCCCCGGCCAGGAATGGCACCATCGCAATCAGCGGGATCGCCGCGATGTCCTGAAACAGCAGAATGGCGAACGCCATCCTGCCGTGCGGGCTGTTCAGGTGTTTGCGCTCCGCCAGGCTCTGCAGGCCAAAGGCCGTGGACGACAGGGCAAGGCCGAGGCCCAGAATGACCGCAGTGTTCAGCGACTGGCCGAAGGCAGCGAAGGCGACCCCGCCGATGATCAGGCCGGTGAGTAGCACCTGCGCCATGCCGACGCCAAACACGGATTTGCGCATCACCCATAAACGCTTGGGCGAAAGCTCCAGGCCAATGATGAACAGCAGCAGTACTACGCCAAGTTCGGAAATATGGCTGACGCTCTCGGTATCGCCGATCAGACCCAATACCGAAGGGCCAATGATCACGCCGGCGAACAGATAGCCGATCACCGCGCCCAGCTTCAGCCGCTTGGCCAACGGCACAGTCAGCACGGCGGCGAGTAGAAACACTACTGCGACCTGCAGCAGGCTGCCTTCATGGGGCATGTGAAACTCCTTGGTAATGATTGAACACACTGTTGAAGCAGGGGCGGTATTAAAGCATGGGAGTTTTACACGGCAACGCGCATCGCGGCATGACGATAATCAACGTCGTTAATAGAACGTGCAGAAAAGGGCGCGCAGGAGAGTGAGACGAGACGGAGGGTGACGATGCCATCCGTCGCGCATCGGCGTAAGATATGCGCGCAAACAGGCAGCGTCAGTTGCCCGCTCATGAGCATTCAGGAAGCCGTTATGACCAACAAGCAGCGTTTGATTTACTCGATTCTGATCGCCCTCGGCGTTCTGGCGATCATGCTGGGCTTGTCGCATCTGCAAAACACCGGTGTCATCACCGAAAAGACCTTTCAGTACATCGCTATCAGCGTGGCGGTGCTGGTAGTGATCCTCAACGGCATCATGCGTCGCAAGGTCAAGCGCTAAGCGCTGATGGTCGATGCGGCAAGGGGGCTGTGCTTACTGGGCGCTGTCCTTGCCGACGTCTCCCAGCCATTCCCGGGCGCGAGGGTGCAGACTGTAGGTCTTGTCGTCGTTGAGGTGGATCACGCCCTCGTCGCACAGACGCTTGAGCACCTCGCGCACGCTCAGAAACGATAGCGGCACATCGAGCCTGAGCAACTGGCTGTGTACGCCGCGCACTCCCAGGGGATGGCCTTCCTCGCTCGAGACCAGCAGCGCATCGAGCACCTTGAGCCTGACCAGGCTGGTGCGCAGGCCAAAGCTTTTCAGGAGCATCCGGATGTGCTCGTTTCCGGGGCGCTCGGCCTCCAGAGCGGGCGACTGTGCCTGCGCAGCCAGTGCGGTTTGCCGCAGCAGGGTGCGAGTCGTGATTCCTTGGCGATTGAACATCCGTAAACTCCTTTTCAGGCTTTTTTTAAACACTCTCGATTACTAAGACGAACGAGCTCGGCAAAACCTCAGTTATCAGCGGAAAAAAATATGCGGCTCAACGTGTACAGGCTCGCTGCAGCGTTGTGCGCTTGAGGTTAGATGAACAATCGTCGGTCGCGAGAGGAGATTGTTCCGACGGTGGGCGCAGTCGAAGTCGCTGCGCATCGGCAAGACTGCGAGTGCGATCAGCCTTTCGGTGTGTCGGAGGTGCGGCGATTGAGCACCGGATTGCCGTTCTGATTCTGCGTCACGTAAACCGGCAGCACCTTGGGCAGAGAAGTCAGCAGGCTCGAAAGGTCATGGGTGTTGTAACTGCCGCCCAAGCGCATGGCACCGGTTGCGCTGTCCGCCAGCAGGATAGGTGTTTGCAGGTAGCGATTGATCAGCGGCAGTGCCTGGCTGAGCGGCAGATCATTGAAGATCAGCTTGCCATTGCGCCACGCCAGGCTGGTATCGCGTGCTTCGGTCTGACTGATCAGTGGAGCATCGTCGCCCGCCTTGTAGCTGGCCTGCATGCCGGGGGCGAGAGGGTGGTTCGAAGAAGGATGTGCACGATCACTGGTGACCTGAACCGACCCCTCGACCAGCGTCACGCGTACCTGATCCTGGTACATCCATACATTGAAACGTGTGCCGGTGACCCTGATGCTGCCTGAGCCGGCGTCGACAACAAAGGGGTGGGTGTTGTCGTGGCTGACCTCAAAGAACGCCTCGCCCTTTTTCAGCGTGACGCTGCGTCGATCCCGGTAATTGGCATAAGTCAACTCGGTACCCAGGTTCAGCTCGGCGCGGCTGCCGTCTTCCAGCATGACCAGGCGTGTGGTGGTATCGGCGTTGTAAGTCTCGTAGGTATCAGGCAGCCAGCCTTGGTGCCAGCCGACGTACCCGGCAATCGGTAGCGCCAGGGCAACGACCGCTGCGGCTGCGGCCAGTTTTGCCCAGCGGCGACCGCGACGAGGCCGAACCTGACCGGGCCGGTCAGCCTGGGCTTGGCGCACAGGTGCCGGGTTAAGCGGTTCGATTTGCCCGGTGATATCCCAGACTTCCAGCATGGCGTTGTATTCGACCGCATGCAGGGGGTGGGCCTTCAGCCATTGCTCGAATGCTTTTCGTTCGGCAGCGGTACAGTCTTCTGCATGCAGGCGCATGCACCAATGCGCAGCGGCATCGGTGATCGCGTCGTGTTCTGCGTTGCTGAAAAGAGGGTCGCTCATGGGCGCTCCGGCCTATACCTTCGGCGCATTCTACCCTTTGATTTCAGGGAGAGAGAACATTTGCCGGCTATTGCCTATCAAGGTGCTGCGTATTTTCTGGTGAATGCAAGCTGCTCTCATTGAAAACTATCCGTCGCAGTCTGCCCGCCGCAATGAAGTCAGTGCCCGGGGAGTGTCTTTGCAGAGTCCTCGGCGCTACTCTCGGAACCTGTCTTCGCCTTGTCGTTCTCGCTAGCGTTCTCGATCTACCGCCATGAACAGGAGTTTCAGATGCGCGCCAACCCTGCCGATCAGTCGACCCGGACCGTTTCCTTTGAGCAACTGACAGATCTGTTGCGCCGGATCTTCCTTGCCCACGGCACCTGCACGGAGGTTGCCGACGTGCTGGCCGAGAACTGCGCCAGCGCCCAGCGCGACGGCTCGCATAGCCATGGCATCTTTCGCATTCCCGGCTATCTCTCATCGCTGGCCAGCGGGTGGGTGAACGGCAAGGCTGTGCCGGTGGTCGAGGATGTCGGCGCTGCGTTTGTCCGGGTCGACGCCGGGGGCGGCTTTGCCCAGCCTGCACTGGCGGCGGCCAGAGCCTTGTTGATCGACAAGGCACGCAGTGCCGGAATTGCGGTTCTGGCCATCCGCAACTCTCATCACTTCGCTGCGTTATGGCCGGATGTCGAGCCTTTCGCCGAACAGGGGCTGGTTGCCCTGAGCATGGTCAACAGCATGACCTGCGTTGTGCCGCATGGTGCGCGTCAGCCTCTGTTCGGCACCAACCCGATTGCTTTCGCCGCGCCCCGTGCAGGCGGCGAGCCTATTGTTTTCGACCTGGCGACCAGCGCCATCGCCCACGGTGATGTACAGATCGCCGCACGTGAAGGTCGGCTGTTACCAGCGGGCATGGGTGTCGATCGCGACGGCCAGCCCACTGACGAGCCGCGCGCCATTCTCGAGGGTGGTGCGTTGTTGCCGTTCGGCGGGCACAAGGGTTCGGCATTGTCGATGATGGTCGAGCTGCTGGCCGCAGGGCTGACAGGGGGCAATTTCTCGTTCGAATTCGACTGGTCGAAGCATCCCGGTGCGCAGACGCCCTGGACCGGCCAGTTGCTGATCGTCATCGATCCTGACAAGGGCAGCGGTCAGTCGTTTGCACAGCGCAGTGAGGAACTGGTGCGGCAACTGCATGGGTCCGGGCAGGAGCGTCTGCCGGGGGATCGACGCTACAGCGAGCGCGCGCGATCAATGTCGCACGGTATCAGCATCGCCCAGGCTGATCTGGAACGCCTGCAGACCCTGGCGGGGCATTGAGCCATTTACACATTCACCGACCATTCGTCGCGACCGGTCTTGTATCGGCGCGCAGTTCAAAATACTGTATGCATGAACAGTAAAGAACGAATGAGGTCTGTCATGTCCCTTAAGTCAGCGCAAAGCCCGGTTGCTCAACAACATCGCATGCTCTCTGCAGCCAATGAAATGCAGCGTGAGGATTTTCTCCAGTTGGCGGCCGCACTGCGCCAGTTCAATGCCTACGAGCCAGAGGTGTCGATAGTCATCGCGGCTGCCCGCGTGGGCGGCGAATACCGCCAGGCTGGCTCGATGGAATAAGGTGGCTGATCACAGCCACGGCACGTCTCGGGTTGATTGTGAGTATACGTAGCGTATATGCTTCATATATTCAACTTGAGGTGAATCATGGGTCTGGTAAAAATTTCCGAAAACATGCACGCCAATCTGCGCTCTGCCAGCGTTGCGCTCAGCCGCTCGATCAATGCGCAGGCCGAGCACTGGATGCGTGTCGGTATGCTCGCTGAACTGCACCCGACGCTGGATTACAGCGAGATCTGCCAGATGCTGATCCGTCTCGAAAATGCCGGTGAGACCGTGCTGACCGCTTCGAACTTCAACGTCTCGGAGCTTTCAGCTTCCAGCCTTTCCAAGGCGGTCTCATGAGCAGCGCTATCGGTCTCAAGACCGAACAGGACCTCGTGCAACTGCGCATAGCCGGCAGACTGGCTGCCGATGTACTTGCGATGATCACGCCTTACGTCAAGGCGGGCGTCAGCACCGAAGCGCTTGACGACATCTGCAACGAATACATCGTCAAAGAGCTGAAAGTGATTCCTGCGAATGTGGGCTATCACGGTTTTACCAAGACCACCTGCATCTCTCCGAACGCCGTGGTGTGCCATGGCATACCTTCTGCCACCGATATCCTCAAGGAAGGCGATATCGTCAATATCGATGTCGCGGTCATCAAGGACGGCTGGTATGGCGATACCAGCCGTATGTACCTGGTGGGTGAGGTCAGCCCCCTGGCCAGGCGTCTGGTCGAGACGACCTATGAGGCAACCCGCGCCGGTATTCATGCTGTGCGTCCGGGTGCAACCCTGGGTGATATCGGTTACGCCATCCAGAGCGTCGCTCATCGCGAAGGCTTTAGCGTAGTGCGTGAATATTGCGGACACGGCATTGGGCGCAAGTACCATGAAGAGCCGCAGGTTTTGCACTATGGTGCGCAGGGCAAAGGCCTCAGGCTCAAGCCGGGCATGGTGTTCACCATTGAACCGATGATCAATGCGGGCAGGGCGGGCACCCGGACGCTGCCGGATGGCTGGACGGTTCTGACCAGCGACCTTTCACTGTCTGCGCAGTGGGAGCATATGGTTGCCGTCACCTCGACCGGTTTCGAGCTGCTGACGCCGTGGCCTGATGGCACAGGCGCTTACCCTGCCATTTGATCCGCAAGGGTCTGGCAATGTATAGGAACAATGGCCTTTTCGAAGGCCATTGTTGTGTTGAACAGGACGATGTTTCAGGCTTGCAGCGAAGCCCTTCTCCAATGCACCTGCGTCACGCCAAAACGCTTTGCCTGCAAGGTTGCGACGCCTATCGGGCCTGCGGATATATTGCCGCTCACGGTCCCGACACCTGCATGCAGGGTCGCACAATGCAAGGCGTCGCTCTGGCACAGTTGCGTTGCCTGATGCAGAAAGCAGTGAAGTTGGCCATTGAATTGATAGTGAATTTCAAATTCCGTTTGATGATTCATCTTCCCTGCCTGCTAACGTGATAATCAGCCTGACTGTTTTGGGCATATACACGAAAGGGGGCCTCCCGATCACGCCTTTGATTCCAGAGAGTAGACCGAAAATCGTAGCGTTCATGGATTGAGTTAAGAGATGTCCGATAAGTGGTTTTGGATTCACTCAAGCGCGTTAATCAATGGCCGAGCACTCATCCGTTTGAGGGCTCGGCCTTTGATCAAGCTTCGTTATTTACACGACTTCAGGTCTACCGGGCCTACAAAATCATTACCACGTCCCATGACACAGGCGAC
>Ga0182231_1000154_pt1 | contig 17854 bp, 17 predicted proteins | sample G6R1MG_29_FD_129667 | JGI IMG/M metagenome (GOLD analysis project Ga0182231, IMG submission 129667) | Miscanthus phyllosphere microbial communities from Michigan, USA - G6R2_NF_07NOV2016_LD1 MG | ecosystem: Host-associated > Plants > Phyllosphere > Phylloplane/Leaf | place: USA: Michigan...
CTTGGGCAGGTCCTTCGGACCGATGACGATGAGGGCGACGCCGCCGATCAGCATCACCTCGCCCCAACTCATGTCGAACATTCGTGGACTGTCCCGCGCTCGCGCGATGCCGGTGACGGCGGGGTGCCTATCGCAGGTCGCGCGGGGTTCCGCCAGACCCCGGCGCCGGCCGGTAGCGGCCGGGCGCCGTCACGCGAAACGCCGCGCGCTCAGACGACCTTGCGGTCGGCCGCGACGGTGTTGGCGGTCGCCGGCTCGCCCTGGTGCGGCAGGGTCCGTACCGGCTCGCCCGTGCTCGGCGGCGGCACGGCGGTGGGCGTCTCGTCCTCGGCCATGCCCTTCTTGAACGCCTTGATGCCCTTGGCGACGTCGCCCATCAGGTCGGAGATCTTGCCCCGCCCGAAGAGCAGCATCACGATGCCGGCGACGATGATCCAGTGCCAGATACTCATGCTGCCCATGGCAACCTCCCGCGCCGGAGGGCTCGAAGCCCGTACGGCGCCCACGCGTGTGATCCCGTTGGGGCGAACCTAAGGATCGCGCCCGCCCAGCACAAGAACCGCGTGGAATCGTGCATCCTCGCAAGACCGGACGCCGGACCGGATCCGGGACGGAGCGGAGTGGAATGCCGCGCCGGCTTCGCGCCTCGGCGGGCTCAGGCGGCCAGCGACAGGGCGGCCTCGAACCGGGCGCGGGCCTCGCGCACGTCGAAGGCCGGCGCTCCGGCGGGCAGGCGCGCGAGGGCATCGTGCGCCCGCCGCAGGGCCGAACCGGCCAGCGCCGGCGCGCCCTCGACGACGCCGCGCATCTCCGCGAGGTCGCCGTTGCAATGCAGGCCGATGTCGATGCCGGCCGCGAACGCCGCCTCGGTGCGATCCCGAAAGCTGCCCTGGAGGGCGTGCATGGACAGGTCGTCGGTCATCAGAAGGCCGTCGAAGCCGATGATCCCGCGAATCACACCCTCGATGACGAGGGCCGACTGCGTCGCCGGGTGGTCGGGATCGAGGGCGGTGAAGACAACGTGGGCGCTCATGGCCATGGGCAGATCGGCCAGGGCACGGAACGGCGCGAAGTCCTGCGCCGCGAGGCTCGCGCGGTCGGCGTCCACCACGGGCAGGCCCTTGTGGCTGTCGCATCCCGCGCGGCCATGGCCGGGGATGTGCTTCATCACCGGCAGGACGCCGCCCTGCATCAGGCCCCGCGCCACGGCCCGGCCGATCTCGGCGACGCGCTCGGGGGTGGTGCCGTAGGCCCGGTCGCCGATCACGTCGTGGGCGCCGGCCACGGGCACATCGAGGACGGGGGCGCAATCGACGTTGATGCCGACGTTGGCCAGATCGTGCGCCATGAGCCGGGCGCCGAGCTCGGCCATGGCGACGGCCGAGCCGTCGAGGCGCCCGAAGCGCCCGCCGGCCGGATAGGCCGGCCAGTGCGGCGGACCCATGCGCTGCACCCGGCCGCCCTCCTGGTCGATGAGGATCGGCGCGTCGGCGCGGCCCACGGTGTCGCGCAGGGCCTGCGTCAAAGCCAGCACTTCGTCGGGCGTGCCGATGTTGCGCTTGAACAGGATGAACCCCCAGGGCGCCACGTCGCGAAAGAACGCGGTCTCCTCCGCCGAGAGAGACTTGCCGGCGCAACCGAGGATGAGGGCACGGGTGGTCATGAACGGGGCGTCCTTGGGGACTCGGTGAGGGAGAGCCGTCCGATACGAACCGGCCCGCCGGCGCGACGGGAGACGCCGGGGCAGAGAGTCGGACGGGACGGCGGGCGGGGCGCAAGCCGGGAACATCGGCCGGCGCCCCGCCCCGGGGTCAGGTCGTCAGGGGCAAGACTGAGTTCCGGAACTCAGTTCTTGGCGACGAAGCACTGGCCGCCGGCGCCCTGGAGCTGGGTGCACAGGCTCGTCGCCTCGTTCTTGCCCAGCGGCCCGACGCGGACGCGGTAGAGGGTCTTGCCGTTGACCTCGGCCTGCCGGATCAGGGCCGGCTGACCGGCGAGCTGGGCGTACTTGCCCTGCATCTGCTTGAACGCGGCCTGGGCTTCGCCGGCGCTGGCCCGCACGCCGAGCTGCACCGAGAAGGAGCCCGCGGCGGGTGCGGGGGATTCCGCGACGGTGGCGGGCGGCGCGCTCACGGCGGCGGTGGTCTCGGGTGCCACGGCCGCGACGCGCTGGGGCGCCTTGACGCGGGGCGCGGGAGCGGGGGCCGGGACGACCGGCTCGGGCGCGGGCGCCTCGGCCACGGGCGTCGTCGTCGGAGCCGACACGGGCGCGGTGACCCGCGCGCTGCGCGGACGCAGGGAACCGGCGGCGGTGCTGCCCTCGGCGGGGGCGCCCGGCAGGGTCATGGTGGGGATCACGGATGCGGGCGGAGCCTCGGCCACCTCGGGCTGCGGCGGCGGGACCGGCGTATCCGGCTTGACCGAGACGGTACGGACCCGGCGCGGTTCCCCGAGCGATTCGGTCAGGGTGCCGGTCTGCTGCGGGCTGGAGCTGCCGGGGGTGGCGCCCCCGCCCTCGGTGCGCTGGGCCGAGCGGGCGGCCTGCGCGACGTCGAGGGGCTGCTCCTCGCGGTTGACGATGCGGATCTGCCCGTCCTTGGCGGTGCGGTCGTAGATCTGCTTGTTCTGGTCGGGAATCTCGACGCCGTCGGCGGTCTTGGGCGCGATCTTCAGGGGTGCGGTGTCGGCCATGATCGTGGGCACGCCGCCGCTGCCGGTGCCGCCCGCATGCAGGCCGCGCCAGGCGAGGCCGCCGGTGATGCAGACGGCGAGCACGCCGAGGCCGGCGCCGACGGAGACGAGGCGGCTGCGCTGGCGCGGACGCCCCAGGGTGGAACGCTCGTCTGAGGCGAACGCATCCTGCTCGGCCTGGGGTGCCGGCGCGGCCCCCTGGCTCGGATAGGGATCCTGCTCCACCGAGGCGAGGTACTGATCGAAGGCGTCCGTCGACGAGGACGGGGCGGGCGCCTGGTAGGCCGCGGCCGGGGGCTGGCTCGGGCGCGCCGGAGCTTCGACGAAGCTCGGCTCGATGCGCCGGCCCGAGGCCGGGTCGGACCGCCCGTCGCGGGCCTCGAGGATGGCGCGGAACGGATCGTCCTGGCCGACGATGCGGGCGAGTTCGGCCAGGGGATCGGATTTGGCGTGCGTCTGCGGCGCGCGCACGGGCTGCGACGCGGGCCCTTGCGACGCGGGCCCTTGCGACGCGGGCCCTTGGGGCTGCTGCAGATCACGCGCGAAGGCGTCGAAATCGACCGTCGCTCGCGAAGCGTTCGTCGTCATGGCAGCATTCCCCTTCACGCCGCGGTCACCTCACCGCATTTCGTCCGGCGCGGTAACGCCCAACACCGCGAGGCCGGAGGCGATCACGCCCCGCAACGCCTCGACGAGGGCCAATCGGGCCCGTGTCGAGTTTCGGTCGGTTGGATTAACAAACCGTAATTGCGGCAAGTCTTTGCCCTTGTTCCAGAAACCATGCAGGGAAGACGCCAGCTCGTAGAGGTAGAACGCCACACGGTGCGGCTCGTGCGCCCCGGCCGCCGCCTCGATCACGCGCGGATACTGGGCGATGAGCCGCATGATCTCGGCCTCGCCGGAATCGGTGAGCAAGGACAGGTCGGCCCCGCGCAGCAGGCCATCGCGCGAGAAATCCTCCGCCGGCATGGCGTCCCGGGCCTGGCGGAACACCGAGAAGCAGCGTGCGTGGGCGTACTGCACGTAGAAGACCGGGTTGTCCTTGGACTGCTCGACCACCTTGGCGAGGTCGAAATCCAGGGTCGCGTCGTTCTTGCGATAGAGCATCATGAAGCGGATCGCGTCGCGCCCGACTTCGTCGACGACTTCGGCCAGGGTGATGAACTCGCCGGCGCGCTTGGACATTTTCACGGGCTCGCCCGCGCGCAACAGCCGCACGAGCTGGCACAGCTTGACGTCGAGGGTGGCCGCGCCCCCGCTCACGGCCTTCACCGCCGCCTGCATGCGCTTGACGTAGCCGCCGTGATCCGCCCCGAGCACGTCGATGAGGTCGGTGGCGCCGCGCGCGATCTTGTCCCGGTGGTAGGCGATGTCGGAGGCGAAGTAGGTGAACGTGCCGTCGGACTTCAGCAGTGGCCGGTCGACGTCGTCCCCGAACTCCACCGTACGGAACAGGGTCTGCTCACGGTCCTCCCAATCCTCCGGCAGCTGCCCCTTGGGCGGCGGCAGGCGACCCTCGTAGACGAGGCCCTTTTCGCGGAGTTCCGCCAGCAGGACGGGCACGGCTTGCCTGAGGGTGGCCTCGGAGAAGAACACGTCGTGGTGGATGCCGAGCCGCGCGAGGTCGCCCCGGATCAGGTCCATCATGGCATCGATGGAAAAGGCCCGCACGGTGGGAAGCCACTCGGTCTCGGGCTGCTCCAGGAGGGCGCGACCGTATTTGTCGGCGAGCGCCCGGCCCACGGGCACGAGGTAGTCGCCCGGATAGAGCCCCTCCGGCACCGGTCCGACCTCTTCGCCGAGGGCCTCGCGGTAGCGCAGAAACGCGGAGCGGGCGAGCACGTCCACCTGCGCGCCGGCATCGTTGATGTAGTATTCGCGCGTCACGTCGCGGCCCGAGGCCACGAGGAGGTTGGCGAGCGCGTCGCCGAACACGGCGCCGCGCCCGTGGCCGACATGCATCGGTCCCGTCGGGTTGGCCGAGACGTACTCGATGTTGACCTTGCCGCCCGGCATGGCGCCGCGCCCGTAGGCGTCGCCCTCCGTCAGGGCCGCCCGCACCACGGCGTGGAACAGGCCCGGCGCCAAGCGGAGATTGATGAAGCCGGGGCCGGCCACACCCGCCTCGACCACGTCCGGGTCCCGGCGCAGCTCGGCCGCCAGGGCTTCGCCCAGGGCCTTCGGATTGGTCTTGGCCTCCTTGGCGAGCACCAGGGCGGCGTTGGTGGCGAGATCCCCGTGGCTCGCGTCGCGCGGCGGCTCCACCACCACGCGCGACAGGTCGAGCCCCTCGGGCAGCTGCCCGGCCCGGATGAGGCCCTGCACGGCGTCGCGCACGCGCGCCTCGAAGGTGGCGAAGATGTTCATGGTCGCTGACGAATCCGTTGGGGCGCCCGTCGCGGGAACGGGCGCTGGCTCAAGCCGGCGGCATAGCAAGGGGGGGCACGGGTGTCACGGATCGGTGGCGTGGTCGCACCGCCGGACCAGCCCGAACGGACGTTTCAGAACCACGCGCGCCAAGGCCCCCAAGCCTCGATGATCGCCGCGAGAGCCGCGTAGCCGCTGGCATTGGGATGGGTTCCATCGCCAGCCGCTGCCTCACGGGTCCAAGGGGCGCACGCGGCGACATTCTCGAAAACGGACAGGTAGGGCACCTCGAGACGCACGCAGAGGGGACCGAAAGCCTCGGACAGGGACCGGATGCGCTCATCGATCACCGGGTCGTCGGACACCGGCAAGGGTCCGATCATGAGGGTCGGACGCCACCGAACGGCTCGCGCGAGGATCGTTTCCAGATGGACCAACGTTCGATCCGGCGCGACGCGCGGCTCATCGCCCTCGCCCCGTGTGCAATCGTTGGCCCCAAACGCGAAGATCAGCCGGCCGTCCATGCCATCGGGCAGGCGTGGTCGGGCCTCGGCCCGCCACCGCATGGCGATATCCGCACTCGTCTCCCTCCGGATGCCGAGATTGTAGGGGGTCACATCGTGTCCGGCGTGCCGGGCCGCCGCGCACAGACGTCCGGGCCAGCCAAGACAGGCATCGTCTCCGACCCCAGCCACGAAACTGTCCCCGAAAAAGCAGATCCGCATGCCGGTATCCCTCACGGCTCGGCCAGCGGCAGCCCCCGGCTCTCCGGGCTCCAGTGCAGGTCGGGCGTCGTGGCGAACAGCCGCTTGTGGGCGAGCACCGCGTAGGTGTCGGTCATGCCGGCGATGTAGTCGGCCACCCTACGGGCGACCCGGCCCTCCCCCGCCCCCTCCAGCCCGGCCGACCATTCCTCCGGCATCGCGCCTGGCTCGGCGGTGAACCGCGAGAACAGGTCGGCCACGATGATGTCGGCCCTGGCCCGCACGGCCAGCACGCCGGGATGGCGGTACATGCGGGCGAACAGGAAGCGCTTGATCGCCGCATCCGCCGCCGCGATGGCGGGAGAGAAGGCGACGACGGGGGCGGACGCCGCGCGGATGGCGGCGACGTCGCCCGGCGCCAGGGCGGCGATGCGGCGCCCGCTTTCGGCGATCACGTCCTCGACGAACCGGGTGATCACCCGCCGCGCCAGCTCGTGAATCTTTCGCGATGGATCGAGGTTGGGGTGGAGGTCGTCGATCTCGGCGAGGATGTCGGCGAGGAACGGCACGGCGGCGAGGTCCGCGAGATCGAACAGGCCGGCGCGCAGGCCGTCGTCGAGGTCGTGGCTGTCGTAGGCGATGTCGTCGGCCAGCGCCGCCGCCTGCGCCTCCGGCCCGGCGAAGCGTGCGAGCTCGAGGTCGTTCAGGCGGTTGTATTCGAGGATCGCCGCCGGGATGCCGCGCTCCGCCCAGCGCGCGGTCGGCGTCCCGGCGGCGTCCAGCAGGGGCCCGTTGTGCTTGACCAGACCCTCCAGGGTCTCCCAGGCGAGGTTGAGTCCGTCGAAGCCGGCGTAGCGCCGCTCGAGCCGGGTGACGATGCGCAGGGCCTGGGCGTTGTGGTCGAAGCCCCCGTGCGCCCGCATCAGGGCGTCGAGGGCATCCTCGCCCGTGTGGCCGAAGCAGGTGTGGCCGAGGTCGTGACTGAGGGCGAGGGCCTCGGCGAGATCCTCGTCGAGGCCCAGCGCCCGGGCGAGCGCCCGGGCGATCTGGCTCACCTCCAGGGTATGGGTCAGGCGGGTGCGGTAATGGTCGCCCTCGTGGTGCACGAAGACCTGGGTCTTGTGCTTGAGGCGTCGGAAGGCGGAGGAATGGATGATGCGGTCGCGGTCGCGCTGGAAATCGCTGCGCGTGGGCGAAGACGCTTCCGGGATCAACCGCCCGCGCGTGGTCGTCGGGTCCGTCGCATAGGGCGCCCTCCAGCGCTCACCGTTGTGCCGCACGTCATCCCCCCGTCGCGCCGCGTTGCAGCGCGTGCCCGCCACGCATATCTTGTGCGCCTGAGCGTTCCTGGCAATCGACGAGACCCGAGCATCACGATGGCCGACATCACCCTGACCCCGCGCGCGGCGAAGCGCATCAACGAGATCATGGGATCCGAGCCGCCCGGCGCCTCCCTGCGGATCAGCGTGAACGGGGGCGGCTGTTCGGGTTTCTCCTACGCCTTCGACATCGAGCGCGCCCGTGCCGCCGACGACGTGGCCATCGAACGCGACGGCGCCACGGTTCTCGTCGATCCGATGTCGCTCGAATACATGAGCGGTTCGACCATCGATTTCGTCAACGACCTCATCGGTCAGTCGTTCAAGATCGAGAACCCGCTCGCCACCGCGTCCTGCGGCTGCGGCACCTCGTTCTCCCTTTAAGGCGGCGGCGATCCGGCGATTGCCACACGCGCCGAAACGCGGCACGGATGCGTCCTTCATGGCGCCTTCGCCGCGCGCCCTCCCCTGAAGCGCCGTTTGCCAGCGATCCGGAAAACCCCATGACCTGCTCGAAAGGCCGCCCCCTCCTGCGCTGGGCGACCGGCGCCTCGGCCTGCGTCCTCGTTCTTCTCGGCGCCGGGCTGCCGGTGGGACCCGGGCCCGTCCGGGCCCAGGAGGCGGCCTCCGCCGTCCAGGACGTGACCCTGACTGACGTGACCCTGCCGTTGGGCAACGCGGTGCTGAAGGCCGCGCGCGTCACCGTGAGCGGCACGCGCCTGTCGAAGGATGAACTCCTCGCCCTCCTCCGTCCCGGCCCCGAGCCCGTGGCGGCGCGCCTCGCCCGCCTCGATGCGGCGAGCCTCGTGATCCCGGATCTGCGCGTCGAGGGTGGAACCAAGGGCGTGCGCGAGACGGTGACCTACGGCAACGTGGTCGCCAAGGACGTGCGCGCGGGCCGGATCGCAGAGCTGACCTCGACGGGGGCGGTCCTCGCGGTGGAGGGCGACCGCAAGGGCGCCGGGTCCTACGGCCCGCTCCAGGCGACCGATCTCGATCTGGCGGCCCTGGCCCGGCTCTATGGCGAGCCCGGTGATGGCAAGGGGGCCCTGCAGCGGATCTACGGCACGTTCGCCGTGGCGGACATCGCCTTCGTCGATGACGACGGCACGGCGGTGAAGTTCGGCCGGGTCCAGGGGCGCGACCTCAGCGCCCGCCCGGTACCGGGCACCTGGGCCGGAGCCCTGGCCGCTGTGACCGCACCCGACCTCGCCAAGGCGCCGCCCGCCACCCGAGCCAAGCTCTCGGCCACGGCCGCGGATCTTGCCGAATCGGTGGCGCTCGGCGGCTTCGAGGCCACGGGCCTCAGCGTGCAGCACACCAAGGGGCCGACACCGCTCAACCTCGCCATCGACCGCGTGCAGCTCGGCGGAGCGGATGCGAGCCTCGAGGGCATCGCCCTGACGAGCAACGGGCTCGATGCGAAAGCCGCGCGCCTGTCGCTGAACGGCTTCTCCATCGCCCCGACCATCGCGGCCCTGCGCAAGCTCGCGGCGACCCCCGACGCCACGGACGAGGATCTGCGCCGTCTGACTCCGGTGATCGGAACCCTCGCCCTGAGGGATCTCAGCCTCGATCTGTCCGGCGATCCGGGCGCTAGGCCCCGGGATCCGGCGGTCGGGGATCCGGCGGTCAGGGCCGAGCCGATGCATGTCGGCCTGCGCACGGCGACGTTCAATTTCGGTCCGCCCCGCGACGGGGTCCCCACGGCCGGGCGCATCGACCTGTCGGGCCTGACCCTGCCGGCCTCCGCCGTGGCGGGCGTGCCCGGTCTCGGCTCCCTCGGCCTCTACGGCTACCGCGACCTCGACCTCACCGTGGTGGCCGATACCGCCTGGGACGCGGCGGCCAAGGAGCTCAAGCTCGGCGAGGTCTCGATCTCGGGGAAGGACATGGGCACGGTGCGGATCAACGGCATGCTCGGCGGCATCGGCCCCGAGGTGTTCGATCCGGATGCGGGCGTGTCCGGCTTCGCCATGCTGTCGGCCACGGCGAAGGCCCTGGACCTGACCATCGAGAACACCGGCCTGTTCGAGCGGTTCATCGCGGCTCAATCCAAGGTGCTCAGTCTCAAGCCGGAGGAGCTGAAGCAGGAATACGCTACGGCGAGCCTCTACGGCGTGCCTGCGATCCTCGGCAATTCGGCCGGCGCCAAGGCCATCGGCGCGGCCATGGGCCAGTTCGTGGCCAAGCCCGGCACGCTGTTCCTGAGCGTCCGGCCCAAGAACGGCACCGGTATCGGCATGCTGGAATTCAGCACCAGTCCGACCCCCGCCGCCGTGCTCGACCGCCTGACCATCGACGCCAGGGCGAACTGAGGGTTTCCTGCGGGCCCTTCGTTCCGGCCGGACGCCGGATCGAACGGGCCCGCCGGGCGGCCGCCGCCGCGCCGGCGAGCGGGCCGGCCTCGATGCGCTCGATGCTTCAGGCGGCGAGGCGCACGGGCGCGCCGGAGGCCAGGACACAGGCCTCGGCCAGGGCCTGGGTGGCGTCGAGGCAATCGTCCCCGAACCCTTCGCCGGACGCGGCGAGGGCGAAGGGAATCTCCGTGCAGGCCAGGACCACCTGCCCGCAACCGGCCGCGATCAGTCCCTTCGCCTGCGCGCGCAGGAGGGTGCCGCCCTCGGCCACGGCGCCGGCCTTCACGAGGCGGATGGCCCGCATCACCGCGTCCTGATCTTCGGGCGCGTGACAGGTGAAGCCGAAGCGGGCGAGGCGCTCCGGATAGATTCCCGCCTTCAGGGTGCCGCTGGTGGCGAGCAGGCCGATCGGCCCGCCGCGATGCCCCTTGGCCGACAGCGCATCGGCGACCGCCTCGACGATGTGCAGGATCGGAAGAGCGGTCCGCGCCTGGAGCGCGCCATGCCAGTGGTGGGCGGTGTTGCAGGGAATCGCGATGCGGGTGGCGCCCGCGGCTTCCAGGCGGCGCAGGCCCGCGGCCATGGCGGGCAGGGGATCGGGGCCGCCCTCAAGGATGGCCTGGGTCCGGTCGGGGATCTCGCAGGCCTGGAGCACCAGGGCTGCGGGATGATCCTGGTCGCGCACCGCCGAGGTGGCGTCCACGAGCTTTCGCATGAAATCCACGGTGGCCATCGGCCCCATGCCCCCCAGGATTCCCAGCATCGTTCCCTCCCCGTCCGTGCGACGGGACGAGGCATGACGCGGCTCGGCGCGCGGGGCCAATGCCGTGTCGGAACGCCTCATGCGATCCGCGAATAATCTCCGGCCGCCGACCAGACCGCCTCGACGGCCGCGCGGGTGCGGGCGCGGTTGCGGTAGAGCCGGATCTCCAGAGGCAGGTCCGACCCGGCCGCCACCAGCCGCCCCTCGGCCAGTTCGCGGGTGACGAGGCTGCGCGGTACCCAGGCGAGGCCGTGGCCCTCCAGGGCCATGGCCTTCAGGGCCTCCGCCATGGCGTTGGCGTTGGTGTGGGCGATCCGCCCCGGCGGAGCCTGCCCTTGGGCCTGCGCGAACAGGCTCACGCGTCCGAGGAAGGACTCGGCCGCGTAGGCCAGGAGCGGAGCCGGTGCCTCCGCCGTGGGGGCCGGCAGGGCGGGAGCGTGGACCGCCACCAGGGCGTCCGCCCCGACCACGCGATGCGGATAGAGGTCCGGATCGAGGAGGATCGGCACGCTCGGGTGGTGGAAGGTGAGCAGGAAGTCGTAGCCGCCCTCGGCGATGGCCTGGAGGCAGTTGTGGAAATCGTCCGGCAGCAGCCGCGTCGCGACGGGGCCGGTGCGCGCTTCGATGCCCCGGAACCAGGCGGGGAAGAAGGCGAGCGACAGGGTGTGCAGGGCGGCGACGCTCACCATCGGACCGCCCGAGCCCGTGCCGGCGCGCAGATCGACCCGGCTGGCCTGGAGCATCCGCACGGTCTCCTCCGCGGTCTCGCGGAAGCGCCGGCCCGCCGGCGTCAGGGTGGTCGGGTAGGTACTGCGATCGATGAGCCCGACGCCGAGCCAGAGCTCGAGGGCCTGGATCCGGCGGCTGAAGGCCGATTGCGTGACGTGGCGCGCCTCGGCCGAGCGGGAGAAGCTGCGGGTCTCGGCGAGGCTGAGGAAATCCTCCAGCCATTTCAGCTCCACCGCGCGCTCCTCCGACGACCGTCAGTCCAGTTCGCGCACCACCACGCGCCCGCCCTCGGCCGAGAGGGCGAGGCGGCCGGCCTTGAGGGCGAGCGCCTTCTCGCCGAACAGGGCCCGGCGCCAACCGTGCAGCACGGGCACGTCGGCCGCGTCGTCCTCGGCGATGGCTTCGAGATCGTCCACGGAGGCGATGATCTTCGGGGCGACGCCTTCGGTCTCGCACACGGCCTTCAGCAGGACCTTGAGGAGTTCGACGAGGGCCCCGTTGCCGCCACGGCCGCGGCTGCGCTCCGGCAGGGCGATGTCGGTCAGATCGCGGGCGAAGCCCCGCTCCACCGCCGCCAGGATGTCGGTGCCCGTGCGCGAGCGCTCGAACCCGGCGGGGATGGAGCGCAGGCGCCCCAGGGCCTCGACGCTGCGGGGCGCCGAGGAGGCGACGTCGATCACCGCCTCGTCCTTCAGGATGCGTCCGCGCGGCACGTTGCGGCTCTGCGCCTCGCGCTCGCGCCAGGCGGCGACCTCGATGAGGACGGCGATCTCGCGGGGCTTGCGCATCCGCCCGGCCAGGCGCCGCCAGGCCTGCGACGGGTCGGCCCTGTAGGTCTCGGGCGACGTGAGGACGCTCATCTCCTCGTCGAGCCACTCGCCCCGGTCCGTGGAGAGGAGTTGGCCGGCGAGCACCTCGTAGACCTTCACGAGGTGAGTGACGTCCGAGAGGGCGTAGCTCGACTGCGCGTCGGAGAGCGGGCGCCGCGACCAGTCGGTGAAGCGCGAGGACTTGTCGATCTTGGCCTTCGCCACGTCGTTGACGAGCTGTTCGTAGGAGACCGAATCGCCGTAGCCGCACACCATGGCGGCCACCTGGGTGTCGAAGAACGGCTGCGGCAGCAGGCCGCCGAGCAGCCAGATGATCTCGAGGTCCTGGCGGGCGGAGTGGAACACCTTCACCACGCCCTCGTCGGCCATCAGCGCGAAGAACGGCGCGAGGTCGAGGTCTGGCGAGAGCGGATCGACGAGCACCCCCGACCCGTCCGGCCCCGCCATCTGGATGAGGCAGAGCTTCGGATAATACGTCGTCTCGCGCATGAACTCCGTGTCGACGGTGACGAAGGATTGCGCGGCGAAACGGGTGCAGGCGTCGGCGAGCGCCGGCGTGGTCGAGATCAGGTCCATGAAAATCGGCTATATCGGAGGTTGACACCGGACGCGAGGGTGCCGGCCGAAGCGATGGTGGATCGCGTCGGCCGGGGTCCCGGCCCGGGGCCTCGCCCGGGCTCGCCTTGACTTCGCTTCCCTCGCGTGAATGGTGCCGGGCTCATTCGATAGAGCCCGCCATGCACCGTTATCGTACCCACACCTGCGGGGCGCTCCGCCCCTCGGACGTCGGCCAGACCGTTCGCCTCTCGGGCTGGTGCCACCGCATCCGCGACCATGGCGGCGTGCTGTTCATCGACCTGCGCGACCATTACGGCCGCACGCAATGCGTGGTGGACTCGGATTCGAAGGCCTTCCAGGGGGCGAACCTCGCCCGCTCCGAATGGGTGATCCGCATCGACGGCCGGGTGCGCACCCGGCCCGCCGGCACCGAGAACCCCGACCTGCCCACCGGCACGGTAGAGGTCTACATCGACGACCTCGAAGTGCTCGGGCCCGCCGGCGAACTGCCGGTGCCGGTCTTCGGCGACCAGGAGTATCCGGAGGAGACGCGGCTGAAGTACCGCTTCCTGGATCTCCGCCGCGACAAGCTGCACGCCAACATCATGAAGCGCGGCGCGATCATCGATTCGCTCCGCCGCCGTATGCGCGAGGGCGGGTTCTTCGAATTCCAGACCCCGATCCTCACGGCGTCCAGCCCGGAAGGCGCGCGCGACTACCTCGTGCCCTCCCGCGTGCATCCCGGAAAATTCTACGCGCTGCCGCAGGCGCCCCAGCAGTTCAAGCAGCTGACGATGATCGCCGGCTTCGACCGCTACTTCCAGATCGCCCCGTGTTTTCGCGACGAGGACGCCCGCGCCGACCGTTCCCCGGGCGAGTTCTACCAGCTCGACATCGAGATGAGCTTCGTCACCCAGGAGGACGTGTTCCAGTCCGTCGAGCCGGTGCTGCGCAGCGTGTTCGAGGAATTCGCCGACGGCAAGCGCGTCACGGGCGAGTTCCCGCGCATCCCCTACGCCGAGTCGATGCTGAAATACGGCGTCGACAAGCCGGATCTGCGCAACCCGCTCATCATCGCCGACGTCACCGACGCGTTCGCCCGCGAGGACGTGGCGTTCAAGGCGTTCAAGGGCGTGATCGCGTCCGGCGGCGTGGTGCGGGCGATTCCCGCCACGGGGGCCGCCACCCAGCCGCGCTCGTTCTTCGACAAGCTGAACGATTTCGCCCGTTCGGAGGGTGCCCCCGGCCTCGGCTACGTCGTCTTCGAGGATGTCGACGGCGTACTCACGGGCAAAGGCCCCATCGCCAAGTTCATCCCGGCGGAGGTCCAGGCCCTCATCGCGGAGCGGACCGGCACGAAGGCGGGCGACGCGGTGTTCTTCTCCGCCGGCACCGAGGCCAAGGCGGCGGCCCTGGCCGGCAAGGCGCGCAACCGCATCGCCGACGAGCTGAACCTTTCCGACAAGGACCAGTTCGCGTTCTGCTGGATCACCGACTTCCCGATGTACGAGTGGAACGAGGACGACAAGAAGATCGACTTCTCCCACAACCCGTTCTCGATGCCGAACTTCGACCGCGAAGCGTTCCTCGCCCTCGATCCTTCGGACGAGGCGACGATTCTCGGCATGAAGGCGTTCCAGTACGACATCGTCTGCAACGGCACCGAGCTCTCGTCCGGCGCCATCCGCAACCATCGCCCCGAGGTGATGGAGAAGGCCTTCGCCCTTGCCGGCTACGGCCAGGAGGTGCTGGAGGAGAAGTTCGGCGGCATGCTCAATGCGCTCAAGCTCGGCGCCCCGCCGCACGGCGGCATCGCGCCGGGCATCGACCGCATCGTCATGCTGCTCTGCGGAGAGCAGAACCTGCGCGAGGTGGTGCTGTTCCCCATGAACCAACGCGCCGAGGATCTGATGATGGGGGCTCCCGCCGAGGCGACTCCGAAGCAGCTGCGCGAACTCCACATCCGCCTGAACCTGCCGGAGAAGAGCGCGTAAGGGCGCCGCTCCCTCCCCCGTCGGGGGAGGGAATCACGTCGCGCCTGATCCGCCACGGGAGACGTTGCCGAGCCGTGCCGAGCCTCGTCGCCATCGTCGTCACCCATGACAGCGCGCACGCCCTGCCCGGCTGCCTCGCCGCCCTCGCCGCCGAACACGTGCCGGCCGTGGTCGTCGACAATGCCAGCCGGGACGCGTCCGTGGCCGTCGCCGAGGCGGCGGGCGCGCAGGTGGTGCGCGGGGCGCTCAACGAGGGCTACGGCCGGGCCAACACGCGCGGGGTCCGTGCGGCCGTCCAGGCCGAGCGGGTCCTCATCCTCAACCCCGACGTGACCCTGCGGCCCGGCGCCGCCGACGCCCTGCTCTCCGCCGCCCGCGCCTATCCGGATGCGGGGCTGCTCGCTCCCCGCCTGGTGGAGCCGGACGGGCGGTTCTTCTACCAGCCGCGCTCCCTGCTCGCGCCCTACCTCGCCAACCGCAAGGGCAAGCGCGCCCTGCCGGAGGGCGATGCCTGCGCGCCGTTCCTGTCGGGCGCCTGCCTGATGATCCGGCGCGACCTCTTCCTCGATCTCGGCGGCTTCGACCCGAACCTGTTCCTGTTCTACGAGGACGACGACCTCTGCCGGCGCGTGGCCGACGCGGGCCACGCCCTCGTCCACGTCCATGGGGCTGAGGCCCTGCACGGGCGCGGGCGCTCCTCGGCGCCGGAACCCGGCCGGGTGTTCCGCACCCGCTGGCATCAGGCGTGGTCGCGCGCCTACGTCTGCGCCAAGTACGGCCTGCCCGATCCGAGCCCGGGGATGCTTGCCGTCAACGCGCCGAAGGCGGCGCTCGCCCGCCTCGTCGGGCACCGTGCCCTGTGGGAGCGCTACGGCGGCTCCGCGGCCGGGGCGCTGGCCGCCCTGCGCGGTCGCACGGCCCTCGATCGGGAGGGACTGAACCGCGAGGAGCCCGCGTGAGCGCGGTCACGTTCGGGCAGGCCCTGGCCCGCCCCCACAACGGCTTCTCCGTCCTGCGCCTGGCCCTGGCCACCGCCGTGGTGGTGTCCCACGCCTTCAGCGTCACGAGCGGACAGCCCCTCGACGAGCCCCTGGCCCGGGCGACCGGGTTTTCGCTCGGGGCGCATGCCGTGAACGGCTTCTTCGCCGTCTCGGGGTTCCTGGTCGCCATGAGCCTGGAGCGGCGCGGCGCCCGCGACTACGTGCTGGCCCGCGCCTCACGCATCCTGCCGGGCGTGGTCGTGGCGACCCTGGTCGTGACGCTCGTCCTGGGCCCCGCCCTCACCCGCCTGCCCCTGACCGAATACCTCCAGTCCCCCGGCCCGTGGCGGTTCATCCGCGACACCCTGACGACGTTCAAGAGCCATGCGAGCCTGCCGGGGGTGTTTCCCGACAACCCCTACCGCTCGCCGCTCGGCACCGTCTGGACCCTGAAATACGAGGTGCTGTGCTACCTCGGGCTGCTGGCCGCCGGTCTCCTCGGCCTCCTGCGGCGCGGGCCGGCGCTGGCCCTCGTGGCGGCCCTCGCCCTCGGGCTCGCCGCCGCGGCGTTCCTTCATCCCGACCTGTCCGAGGGCGCGGAGACGCGCTTTCGCCTGCCGCTGCTGTTCGCCTCGGGGTCCGCCCTCTACCTCTGGCGCGACCGCCTGCGGCATCAAGCCTGGCCGCTCCTCGCCCTCGCCCTGGCCGCCGCCCTCTTCCAGGGCACCGCCCTCTACCGGACCGCCCTGTTCCTCGCGGAGGCCTACGGCGCCATCTGGTTGGCCCTGTGCCCGGCCCTCGCCCGCCCGGCCTTCGACCCGCGCGCCGACCTGTCCTACGGGATCTACCTCTATGGCTGGCCGATCCAGCAGGGCCTGCGCGCCCTGCTGCCCGGCGCCTCGCCGTGGCTGCTTCTGCCGCCGGCCCTGATGCTCACCGGGCTCGTGGCGGGACTGTCGTGGGTCGCCGTCGAGCAACCGGCCCTGCGGCTCAAGGCGCGGGCCCTGGCGGGACGGGTGCCCCGGGCGGTGGTGTCGTGAGCCTCCTCACCCCGCAGGCGGCCCTGGCCCGGGCGGTGGCCGGCGTGATCGCCCACGGCTTTGCCATCGTGGCCCGCAACACCCGGGGCGACAGTTTCTACCTGAAGCCCGCGGGCTGCGCCTTCGCCCTGCGGATCTCCAACCACGCCCGCACGGCCAAACAGCGTAAGAACCATCCCGACGCCATCGCCAGCCTCGTCATCCGCACCCCGCAGACGGAGCGCGGCGTGGACGCCCTCGTGGAGCAGGCCCTGCGGAATTTTGCGGGCGCGCGCCGGAGCCGTGAGGCGATTCCAGCCGGCGACTGAGCGAACGGTCGGATGCGCCCAAGCCTCCCGCCCTGACGAAGTCGGACGATCGTTGGCAGGGGAAAGTTCCGCTGGACGTTTCTCGAATCTTCGATCACTCATCCTGAAGTTGCACTTGTTCTTGTTGGAATGGGTATCGAGCCGGAAGGACTCTTAGCTCGCGGACGCCCTCATCGCCGCGAAGATCAGGCCCGCCCGATGACGACCGCATGCCAAGCCAGAACGCCCTTTCGTCCGCTGGCCAACCGCCATGCCGACTTCGCCTACACCGGCGAGCGGGCGCTTTGGCTCACACCCATTCGCCATACGGTGTCCCGCGTCTTCGTGGATCGCACGTCCGACTCCGATGCATGCCGACTCCAGTGGGCAATCCTGGCGACGTTATCCCGGAACAAAGCCTGTCTGGGTCAATCGGGCATTGCACGGGTCACCGCTACCCACCCGACTCAGCCAGATCCGCGTACTGGCACTGGTCCAATTCATCCACGGTGGATGCGATCCCTATCATCGAAGTCGAAGCCCTGTCGCACCTGCGGGCATTCGATGACCTGGAACGTTGGGCCGCCTGTTACCGCGAGACGTTCCCGATCGCCCCAACAGGATTCCCGGAGCAACGGCTCCTCCTCGACATCGCCCTGGGCAACCTGCAGGTCGCGCGCGAACAGCTGACCGAACTCCTCCCGCATTTCCGGGAGAACAAGCATCCGGATCAGCCGATCCACCAGTACATGCGGCGCCTGATCCTGCCCGTCGCCGAGCCGCTCCTGTCCGACGACCGGCCGGCGCTGGCAGCGATCCTCCACGGCTGGGAATCCGACACCATCCGGGCCGCGAAGCTCGAGCCCTATTGGGCGCCGACGCCGTTTCCCCTGGAGCGAGCGCCGGCCTGAGCCCTCTCAGCCCTCGGCCGGAACGTCGTCGCGAAAATACGGCTCGACCGCGCCCTTCAGCTTCACCGTCATGGGGTTGCCGGCCCGGTCGAGGGTCTTGCCGGCCGAGAGGCGGACCCAGCCCTCGCTGACGCAGTATTCCTCGACGTTGGTCTTCTCGACGCCCTTGAAGCGGATGCCGATGCCGCGCTCGAGGATCTTCTCGTCGTAGAACGGGCTGTTCGGGTTCACGGCGAGGCGGTCGGGAAGCGTGTCGGACATCGTCGGTCGGCCCTGTCGATCGATTTGGAGGGGAAGCGGTTAAGGGATTCAGGCGCCGCC